>Ga0172363_10001559_pt1 | contig 18528 bp, 24 predicted proteins | sample LakKivs2_kivu2a2_FD_114541 | JGI IMG/M metagenome (GOLD analysis project Ga0172363, IMG submission 114541) | Sediment microbial communities from Lake Kivu, Rwanda - Sediment s2_kivu2a2 | ecosystem: Environmental > Aquatic > Freshwater > Lake > Sediment | place: Rwanda: Western Province, Lake... | reverse complement strand
TTCGATCACACTCGGAACATCCCGGCTCGTAAAATCGGGACCCGCGCCCGTATTCAGGGACGCCTTTAAAATGCCAGTAGCAAAGGCCACGCTTCATCGCCGCGACCCTCCTCGCCGCCGGGTCGTCGGGTCGGTGTAGAAATCGTTTCGGGTTTTCCCGCAGTCGATCCGGCGATATCCGAGGCGAGCCGCGCGCGCTCGGTCCATCGGTCCGCCCCAATGGTCCGGCGGGACGCTACAGGGAGCGTTCTCGGCCTCGACGAGCGTCCGGGCGCTCGCGAGAATCGCGCGCCAGAGGCCCCGGTAATGCGTCCAGGGTCCCGCCGACGCCGGCCATCCAACCGGCTCGGCGAGGTCCGCGCGCAAACCAGCGATCCAAACTTGCCGGGAGGTCCTCGGCGGCCGCGCGCCGACGACCCTCGGCGAGTATCGCGCGGCGGCCTCGGAGATCCCGCCGAACGGCCGGCGACGGAGGACGGCCGCGATCGCCGGACAATCCGGCCCGATCTCGAACGACGCCTCCGAAACGCAAACACGAGCCAGGTCGAGCGCCTCGCGCGCCAGGTCGCGAGGCCGGCGACGCGCCGCCTCGGCAATCGAGGAGGACGCGAGCAACAACGAAACCAACACGATCACGATCCGCATTTCGCGGATTTTGTATCACGAAACGCCCCGCGGTCAAGCGGTCGCGGTTCCCTCGACCCGCGACCCGCCCCACCTCACGAGGCGAGCGCCGTCGCGAACGTCGACGTGAACCCAATTCGGATAGATCCCGAGGCCGCCGAGGTCGTCGAGCTTGCCGCCGTTGTAGAGCGACAGGATCAGCGCGTGAAGGTCGGCCGCGTTCAGCGCCTCGGCGCGAATGTCGGCGGCCTCGCCGGTGACGTGTCGAGACTGTCGAGCGCCGCCGATCTTCCGGTTGTACGCCTCGGTTCGATATCCGCTCACGATGAAGATCCGACAACCGGCCGCGGCGCGGATCACTTCGAGGACAGCGATCAGTCGCGCGAGCCGCGATCCGATCCACTTCGAAGGGTAGGCTGTCCCGTCCCTGCATACGAACTCGGCCGGCGAAAAATTCGGTTTTTTCATTGTGGCGGGTCCTTTTTCTTTCCGTTGATCAGCGCGGTTACAACGTAGGGCAACGACACGCCGCCGCCGAGCGCGGTTAGGATGATCGTCAGATCCGTTGAGTCGATCTTGTCGCGCGCGCCGAGGTAGCAAACCGCGCCGACGACGAGAGCCGAGCGAAGCGAACTAGCGAATAAAGACGGCCAGGGTCGCGATGAAGGCGGCATCGATCAGGAACTCCAAATAAATTTCCGAAACGGTGAGGGTTCGACGTTGCCACCGTATGACGTGTTGAGTTGTCGTGTCATCCTCGATCGTCGACAGGGTCGCGATCGTTTCGTTCGTCGTCGTCGTCCTCATGTTCGATCCTTCCTCGGGTTTCATCGACCGATTAAATGCCGACACGCCTCATGCGCGCCACGCTCGAACCGATTCCCAGCGTAACCTCGCTGTATCCAATCCGTCGCGTAAGTGTCGATCCAGGCTTTCGTCCGCGAGAGTTCGTCGTCGTCGATGAACCCGAACTTGACGAGCAGATCGCCGAGGATCTTCGCCTGTCGTTTGTGTTCGCCCTCGTGACAAACGACGTACGCGCTCGGCGCGTCGGTCGGATAGATCGCGCGCCGGTCGTTGATCGTCATGCCGCCCGCGCCGGTCAATGCGCGGAACATCTCGCCGGCCTTGCCGGTCAAATGGACGTCGCCGTTCTCTTTCGTTTTGACCGCCCCGCAACCGTTGAGCAGCGCGAACATCGCGGCCATAACGAAAACCGCGATCCCAAAAAACAGGATCGCGAGCGTCCGCGCTCGGCGACGCGAGATCGGAACCATCGATCGGAGATCGTCGTCGGATCCCGGCGGCGTCGGCCGGACCCACTCGCCGCGCTTGATCATCCTCATGGAACCTTGTCGAGCTTCGAGGCCGCCTCGGAGGTGTTGAACGGCTCGGCCGGTGTCGACCGCTTGGCGACGTATTTTTCCGCGTTGATCCCGAGGCCGCTCAAACCCGCGAGGATCATCGATCCCGCGACGCCGACCGTCCTCGACGACGGCGGGAGGTTTTCCCACGCGCCGACCATCGGGACGACAACGGTTAATACTCGTTTCCAAGGGATTGATTTTAGGATCTTCAACACGGCGGCCTCCTCTTTCGTTGTCACATTATCACGGGTGGCAGTTTTAGAGCGGCGGCCTCGGCATCCCATGCGGCCGCGAAACGGAACGACGCGGGATCTCCGCTCGGTCGCGTGATCGTCACGTCGAGATAGAGGGTCGAGCCGTCGAACTCGGCGACCACGTCGACGCGCGACGCGACCCGGTCCTCGGTGAGCCACGCGAGCGCCTCGGCGGCGTATTGTTGCGCCTCAACCTCGACGTTGTCCGCTCCGGTCGAGCGGTCGAGGAGCCACAACCGAGATCCGATCTTGTCGCCGGGAACGGTCGCGAACTCGTCAGCCCACCAACCCCTCAGATCGCCGTCGTTCGCCGGCGTCGCGGTTCCAGCCTCGACCCGACGATCGGAGAACAACGAGATCATAACGGCGAGGCGCAATCCATCGGTCGCCAGGATCGGATCTTCGATCACGGGTAGGACGGGGATCGGCTCGGGTGTCGGCGGGATCGGCGGCGCGGCGGGACCCGGCTCGCCTCCGCAAAGCTCGATCAACGCGCCCTGTCGGCCTCCCGAGTTTCGGGAGCTCCCGAACGAGTCGACCGTTCCGCCGAAATATGATCCGTCAATGCTCGCCATTTTAAGAGGTCAGGATCGGGAGTTTGCACCACGGATGTACGAACGCGCCGAAATGGGCGAACTCGAAGGTCGGAGCAGGTAGCAGCGGATAAGAGTCGCCCTCTTGCGGTCCGCCGAGTTCGGGACCTTGGCCGTGATACAGATCATTGCACAAACCCGCGCGGCCCATCTGTCCAGGCTCGCGCGACCAGAGCGCGAGCGGAGCGATCCCATACTCGTTTGTGAGCGCGCTCGGCCCCACGTTTTGCTCGGCGTATGTTTGGAGGTTGAACCCTGTCCCGCATACATTCTCAACACCGAACGTCATCATCGCGCGCTTGACCAGATTCGCGTTTCCGGCTTGCGCGAGAAACGTCATCGCGATCCGTTGATTCGCATTGAAATTTGCAGTCTGTCGGAGGACGCGATTGTTGAAGTCGTCCTGCTGCGTCCCGAGCGCCCATGCGACGATCGGCTTGTCGAGTCCGTTCCACGTTCGATCCGGCGTACCCTTGATCACAACCGGATCGCGCGGCGCTTCGATGTTTATAAACATGCACGATCGGCCGTTTCTGAACGCGAAAATTCGCCACACTTTGCCGTCGTCAGAGACGCAAACGTGCAAACGGTGAGCGGTCGTCGAGATAGCCGTCCCGCCCCACGAGTCAATTGTAGAGTTTTCGATCGTTCCGCCGTCCGATTTGCTGAATTTCGCTTGGTTTGCCGGCGCGTCCGTGAGCGGCGGCGTCGACGTTGTTCCGTTTGTCCCGCCGACAGCAGCGCCGAACCCGACGAAACTCATGTTCCACGCGCTTTGTTCGCCCTCGGTCGAGGCGTGTCCCGCGGAGTCGGTTCCGCTCGTCGCGGCCGATCCGAAATACGCTTTGATATGAAGTCCGAGCGCGGAGTTGTAGAGGTGCGACCAGGTCCCCGGACCGCCGAAAGCGCCGTAAACCACGTCGGCGAAAGTGTTAATCCGTTTGACTAGATCGTTATTTCCGACGGCGAGAGAGTTCGATTCGCTTTGCGGAACCCAAACGGCGGCCGGCGCGCTTGCCGGATTCCCGTCGGAGTCGACCCAATCGATCGGCCCCGAGTTGTCCGGCTTTCGACCGCAGAGCGCGTTGTAAGTCGCCCACCACAGGTAATGATTCGTTTCGACTATATTGATGCCCGACGGGACGGCGAGATTCGGACCGAAGCGCCAAGTTTTCGTAAGAGCGGGAAGCATGTCGAGGATCTCCGGTTTGTGTTACTTTTGAACTCCGAACCCGATAACGAAGGTCGATTCGGCCGGGTTAGGCTGAAACCACGGCTCACCGAACACGACGAGCCGGCCGCCGAGGTAGAGCGCGCCCGAGCAGAGTTCAACCCAATCGAGCGCGGTATCCTCCCACGTCACGCCGCCGTCGAGCGAGCGGAATAGCGTCGCGTAATCGCCCGAGACGGACGTCAAAACTAGGGATAACTGGTGTCCCATCACATAGATCGCGCCCGCGTTGTCCGTTGTCACGGTGATCGGTTTGCCGGCGGCGAGGTTCGGGATCGATGTTCGCTGCGTCCAAGTGATCCCGTCCGGCGAGGTCATCGTTCCCGATCCCTCGGCGATCGCGACAAAAAGACCGAGGCTCGTGTCATACGCTACGTCACGCCAGATCGCCGCCGCGAGCGGGACGGGGATATTTGCTGTTCGATCGGTCCAAGTGATCCCGTCCGGGGACGTGACGACGACCGTCGCGCCGACGCCGACGAAAACCGATCCGCCCCAGCAAACCGCCCGCATGTTTTTTGACACGGCCGGGTGAGTTCGCTCGGTCCACGTTATCCCGTCAGGGGACGTGATAAACCCGCCGGCCGAACGCGACACGACGGCCAGGGATACCGGGTGATTGACGCCGGTCGCGATACACGTCCGATCCGCCGCGGCCGCGGGATCGGTTTGAGCCGTCCATGTGCCGCCGGACTCGGACACGGTTTGTTGGAGGATATGTTGCGGCGATCCCGACGCGCCGAGAGTGAGCCACGACGCGATCGACGAAAGCCACGCGGTCGCCTTCGGCCCCGACGACGGGACAAACGGCGGGAACGTGGTCGAGTCGATCCCCCAAAATCGACCCTTGCGACTGTGTACGAGTTGCGTCGCCGTGACGCCTACGAACGCGTTGTCCGCCGTCGTGTTATTGCTCCGAAAGCCGAGCGACAACAAACGTCCAGGCCCCGCGCCGCCGTTGATCCCGTCGTTGAATAGCTTCGGGTTCACAACGTCGAAATTGAGAAAATCGAGGCTCCGCGTCCTCGGGTACAGCTTGACGATCTCGTCTTGGATCGCGTTGAGGTCGACGCTTTTGACTTGCGCGCCCGGCGCGTATGTCGTGTTGCGGGTTTGTGGTAATGGCATGGATCAGACTCCTAAAATATCGCGATCGGTGAGGCTTTCGGGATCGTCGCAAACAAAATCGATCGATTCGATCGCTGTTCCTCGCGTGTGTGTCGGTTTCATGATCTCGATCAACCGTTGCGCGGCCGGGAGATCCCACGACCCGCCGAGGCCGGGATCGCGGTAAACGTAGAATTGATAAATTTGCCGCGGGTCATTCATCGCCGCCGCTTGTGCCGCGGTCGTTTCGATCACGACAACCTGCGACGCCGTCAACCCGAGGAGCGGCGCGAGCGCCTCGCGAAAATCGATCGGCCGGAACCGTTGCCGGCGTATCAGCTCGGACGTTATGCGCGCCTGGCGCTCGCCCGTCGTCCCCGTCGACGGTTGATCCAGAACCCGCTCCCAATCCGCGAGCGTCTCGACCGCGGTCCTCGGATCGGACTCCGCGAGCACGTCGCGTTGACGCTGATCAACGCGCGCGCACTCGTCGCCGGCCGCGAGCAGCAAGCGCGGGAGGAACTCGCCGGGTTCTAACCTCCACAACCGGCCGCCGGGTAGCAGCGCCGAGCAGACCCGAGCGAAAGCGTCGGCGGTTAGACCCACGTTATGACCCCGAGTTCGGCGATCTCTCCGAGCGCCGGAACAACGTCCGCGGCCGGCGCGGTGACGGTGAAGTCGTCGACGCCGACCGCGTTCCCGACGGCCGTCGTTATTTGCGAGAAGAGGATCGTCCCCGCGGCGACGCCGTCGCCCGGTTCGCCGTCTCGGAATAACAGGTCCTCAAGCTCGGACTCGACCGCCGCGCGCGTGTTTGCGTTGTCGGGAGTGATCGCGATCGTGAAATTGATCGGCAACGAAACCGGCGCGACGGCGAGCGCGTCGTCTACCGTGACCGGACGAAACTCATCGATCGAGGCTTGAACCGCGGCAACATCGCCGACTGTCGGAATTATCGACGGAGCCTCGTCCATCACAAAACGTACGACGACGGTCCCGAGGCCGTTCTCGTGTGGGAAAACCCAAACACGGGTCACGCCGCCGACGAGCTTCGCCCACGCGATATAGTCCGCGCTGCGTCCGCCGGCGGGAGGCTCGCGGAGTCGCTCGATCAAGCGTGTTCGGGTTTGCTCAATCGTCCCTTCGTCCTCACCTCCGACAATGCCGCCGGTGTCGACCTCGGCGGCGACATTGACGCCGACGATCGGAGTTTGAAACGAGAGGATCTCGCCGGCCGCGAGGTTAGCGGTCCCGCCGGCCTCGACCGCTTGAACGATCAGCGCCGCGAGTCCGCCGGCAACAACGACCGGCCCGTTCGTGACCTCATACTCGCGCCCGTCAACGGCGTAAACGAGGATCGACCCGTTCGGGACTATCGAGCCGTTCGAGCCGGTCGCCTCGACGGGTCCCGCCGCGAACTCGGCCGGCGTCGGCTCGATCCCGTAAAGGCCCGCCTGTCGGAGTAGCTGATCCTTGTCGGAGGTGTCGGCGAAAATTTGCCGCGAGATCCATTCGGCGTGTCCGTGGAGCATATGCACCACGCCGGCCCATACCGCTCCGAGGACATCCGGCATCGCGCGCCGCAAAAGCGGGCCCGAGTTATCCAGGCGCGCGCGGAGGTCCGCGCGGGTGCGGGTGACGAGTTCGGCGAGCGTAGGACGAGCGAACGGCACGCGCTTATGTCGTCACGCGCCCGCGATTGTGTCAAGTCCAGGGGACGACGGTATTCGGCGGCGCGATCAGCGTCGCCGATCCTGTTTTGAGCCAGACGTCGATCTTGCCGGCCCACAACGCGGCGGCCGCGGCGTGAGTCGTCGCCCATAGGTTCGGAGGTTTCGCGAACTCCGCGGCGAACCCGATCGGCGCGACCGGCGGGATCGGCGTGAACCCGACCATGCCGGCCCCGATCGCCGTCGCCCACGCCAGGAACGCGGCCTCCATCCCGGCGGCCTTCGACGCGGGATCTCCCCCGGTTGAGAAGATCCCCGTCAGAGTCCCCGCGAGGCTCGCGGACGCCGCCGCGACGGTCGTCGAGGCCGGGACTATGTTCGCGGCGTACGCCTGAACGGCGCTTTGCCATTGAGCCGCGACGACGATCGGGTCGATCGAGGTCGTCGGGAATACGGTATTCCTAAAACTCGTTTCGAGTCCGGCCGGGTCGAGCGCCATCCTATCCGACCTTGACCTTTGTCGACAATGCGGGCGCGGCGAGCGGGACGGTTAAACCGCTCGGCCCCATCGGCGTCGGGTGAATATGGGCGTCGTAGGCGACCTTGAACGTGTCGCCCTTGATCGCCTTTTCCGTCACGCCGATCCCGCCGAGTTCGATCGTCTCGGCCTCTAGCGTCGTGATCTTGTCTCGACGTAGACGTACCGTGTGACCAGGCTCGTCCGTGTGAAGTCCGACCTCGCCGGCGAGCCAATCCGTCGGCCGATATCGACGATCCGCGATCGCCGTGATCAGCGCGTGAGCGCGATCGCCGTTCGGGAACACGATCACGGCCTCGGCTCCCGGCAACGGAACCGAACAAAACCCGTAGGCGTGAAAGTGTTCCGCCTCGTCGATCTCCTCGCCGTCGAGGACGCCCGCTTGGATCTCCTGCAATTTTTTTGCGTTGTCGACGAGGGTCACGACCGCGCGCGCGACCGTGTTCGCGATCTTCATTTTCAACGGCCGCAACGCGGCCTCGAGCGCCTTCCGGTCGAGCATTAGGCCCCCTTCCTAAGTTCCTTCCAACCTCCCGAGGCCGCCGCTTTCTTCGCGACCGGCTCGGGTGTGAAAGTCAACGGGTCGACGAGCGTCAAGCGCGCGATCTGTCCCTCACCGATCGAGGTTGAATAGTCGACGCGCGAGATCAAAAGCGGCCCATTGACGCCGGCCTCGACGGCCTCGACCTCGGCGAGCGCGTTAACCGGCCATAGGTCGCCGCTTTGCTGTCGCCAACCTTGAACCGTGACGGTGACGGTTTGAGCGCGACCGCGTCGCACGTTTGCTTCCCAATTCACGCGCCGCCGGCCAGTCGCGATCGCCATCCCCGCCTCGGGACGTACAACGAGAACGCGATCCTCGCGACGGACCCCGAGATCCCTCGCCTCGGCTCGGATTCTCGTCGCCGCGCCCGAGGCCGTATCGGTTCCCGCGGTTTGCGTGACGAGGACGTATCGAGAGAACCGCTCGGTCGCGTTGTAGGACACGCCGATCGTCTTGATGTTGCGGCCGAGGATCAGCGGCTCGACCCTTCGAGTCCCGGCGCGCGTGATCGTGATTCCGCCGAGGCCGTCGCCGACGACGAGGACGCCGGCTTGAGCGGCGGCGCGAGCGATAACCTCGAACGCGGTGTCGCCAGGGTTTACGACGGTTTTCCTCGCGGCCTCGGGTAGCACCAGCCCCGGTTGAGTCGCGACGGAGATCCCGAACGGCGTCGCGAGTTGTTTCGCGATCTCGACGACGCCGAGCTTGCGAAACGTCCAACGCCGGCCGTCGAGCAGGACGGAGTTGTCGACGAGCGCGCCGGACTTGTCGCGGCCGTTGTACGACAGATCGCGATTCGTCGCGCCGATCTCGACCTCGCGCGAGTCGACGAAACCGTCGATCACGGGATCGCCGTCGATCTCGACGCGCGCGCGGTCCTCCTCAAGAATCGGCCACGGGTTATTTTGTCCGAGCCACTTGTCCGAAATCGAGAGCGAGAACGTCCCCGAGATCGACTCAATCGAGCGCGAGATCGCGATCGTTTTCCACCCCCCGTGTCGGGTCCCGTTGACGATCAAGCGAACATCAGCCACTGGATAAGACCTTTAATGTTCCGACGAGGAACGCCGGGTGGGTCGGTCGGTTTCGCGCGGCGACGTCGAGTTCCTCGGCCGTGTCGCCGTAGAGTTTGAACGCGAGGACAATCGACGGGATCGGAACCCGGCGCTCGATCCTCACCTCGCGAGCGATAACCTCGGCGCTCGGGATCGCCGTAGAAAAATCCGAGCGGAGGTCGAGCAGAGCCTCGTACGTCAGATCGCCGGCGGTTTCGAGCTGTCGATCGATCTCGTCCGTTACCAGGCCCCGAACCTCAACCGCTTGATCGATCGTCTCGTACGGGATCGCGGCCGCGAGTTTTGTCACGCCGATCAACACGACGCCGTTTAGAGCGGCCTCAAGCGTGGCTTTGTTCCGCGCCTCGCGCTCGCGCGTCGGCGTCGTTTCGATCACGGCTTGAACGGGAGGCGTCGCGAGGATATCCAAACACGCGCGGAGCAGATCGAGCGGCGATCCCGCCGTCGTGTTCAGCATCGTATCGACCGCGGCCGTCCAATCGTTGAGCAGATCCGACGGCGAACTAACGAGCGTCGTCGCTTGCGCCTTCAAGAGGCCGACTTGTTGAGTCAGTTTCGCGGCCTCTTGAGTCGTGAGCGTGATCGGCGTCGCGTAGAACCCGAGCGAGTCCGAGAGGCCCGTCAACGTGTCGGCCGCGCTTTGCAGGGCGAAACCCGGCAACGAGGCCGCGTCGTACAGAGCGGCGAACTCGTCGGCGTTCGCGGTTCGAGCGGCCGCCGCGGAGTTGTTGACGCGCTCGACGTAGTCGACGGCGTCGACCGGGATCGTTTGCGTATCGGGAGCGTCGTCGAACGTGATCGAGAACGACGCGAGGCCGCCGTCCTGTATCGACTCGGAAACTCGCAAACCCGAGGCGATCGCGCGGCGTCGCCCATAGTACGGATGAATAAGATCCCCAGGCCCCGAGGTGTCCTCGATCGCGGAGATCAGCGCGTCCCGTTGCGCGACATAGTCGTCCCCGACGACATAACCCTCGACCGCGAACGTCCTCGAAACTCGACCGAGATCCTCGACCTGAGGATCGTCGCGATACGGGAACTCATGTTTGACGACTCGCCGGCCGCCCTCGCGCGAGGCCGAGGCGACGAAAAACGGAACGCCGCGGAACGAGGCCGCGATCAGTTTTCGACCGTCGGAGAGGACGACGCGGTGAAGGTTGTTTTTCCACATGGTTAGTTACTACGGGATCGCCATCTGATATCCGGTGTCAAGGGATAGATCAGCCGACGACGACGGATCGGCGGTCGCGCGCGCTCCCGGCGGGAGGTTTGAGAACTCGACCCGAACCGCGGCGTTTTGCGTTACGGTCCGATCCCCGCCGGCGATCGGGACCGCGGCCGCGCCGAGTAGGTTCCGACCGACGGCCCCGGCGACGGGAGTCGCGCGACCGCCGGCGGGTCCCGCCTCCTCGTCGGTGATCCCGAGGAAATCCGTCACGCCGCGCGCGAGCTGAACGACGCCCTCGATCCGCGCGGCCCATTGATCAACGACGGCGTTAAAGCCGGCCCCGATTGAATCCCAGATTCCGGTGAAAAATCCGGCGATCTCGTTCCACGATCCCATGAGGACCTCGACAACGGCGTCGCTCGCCTCGACGATCCCCGCCCATACGGCCGAGAACAATTCGCCGATCGCCTCAAGCGCAACACGGCCCGCATATTCAAACTCTTTCCAATTTTGGACGATCGAATAAACCGCGGCGGCGAAAGCGGCGAGCGCGACGAGGAACAAACCGACAGGGTTAAAGAGCGCGACGATCCCCGCCTTCATCCCTCCGAACCCTAGCGCCGTGATCGCTTTCCCGAGGAGTAGGAGCGAATAGACCATTTTTACGCCGACGATCGACGCGAAGATCGTCCCGATCCCTTGGAACCCGCCGACGAAATCAAACGCCTTTTTCAAATATCCGAGGACGACGGAGAGCTTGACCCCGAACTCCTCAATCGCGCCGGGTAGTTTTTCGCCGAACGCCTCAAACCAGGCTGCGATCCGCTCGCGGTTGTCCGCGAGGAACGCCGTCACGCGCTCGCCGATCGCCTTGATTGCCGGCGCGGCCGCGGACACGATCGACGCCTTGATCCCTTGGAACGCCGCCCCGAGCGCGTCGAGCGCAGCGCCGGCCTCCTCGGCGCGTCGTACGCTTTCCTCCTGAGATCCCGCGAGATCGAGCCATCCCTTTTGAAACTCGGCGAGCCCCTCGGCCCCTTTTTCGAGGAGGCCGACGAGCTTCGCGCCGCCGCCGCCGAACGCCGCAGTCGCGAGCGCCGCCCGCTTTGCCGGGTCGGTGACTTTTGCGATCGCGTTCGCCATGAGCGAGAGCGCCTCGGTCGTTGACTTGGTTCCCTTTACTTGTCGGAGCAGCGCCGGCGAGACGAGCTTTAGGAACCCGGTCAATTCTCCGGTCCCGAGCCGCGCCTTTTGCGTGTTCATTGTGAACGCATCGAGGAACCCGACGGCGGCCTCTTGAGTGTTGCCGAACGCCTTAGCCGCGCCAGTGAACGAGGCGAACTCGTCTACCCCGAGGCCGACACGTTTCGCGCCCTCGCCCAGCGCGTCTTGCGCCTCGACGAACTCCATCACGGCATGGGTCCCGAGGCCGGCCGCGCCGACGACCGCGAGCAAACCGCCGGTAACGGCTTTGATCGGACCGAGGAACCCGCCGAGCGCGTCCTTTGCCGCGCCGAAATTCTCGGCCATCGCATCAGCGCCCGAGGCTTTTTTGAGGACTTCGAGCCGGTTGTTCAACCGTCGCACGGGCGCGGTCAGCCGGGTGATCGACTTGTTGATCGCCTCGAACTTGGCGGTCGCCTTGTCGACGGTTCCGACGACAATCGAAAGCGGATATTTTTTGCCGCCGAGGCCGGCCATTTACGATCCCCTTTGTTTTGCGATCCAGTTTGCCCGGTCGAGCCAAAACGCGAGCGCCTCGGCGTCCATCTCCATCAATTCCGACGGCGGGAAATGGAAGGTGTACGCTAAGACGGCGATCCCGTCTCGCCAATCGGCCGGCCAGGCATGATAAAACCCATCACGATCTCGGTGATCTCGGTGAAATCCCCAATGTCGACCTCGCCGATCACGGCGTCCGGTTGTCCGCATAGGCGGCCGGCGAGCCGTAGGATCGACGAAAAATCGAGAACCAAACCGCCGTCCCCGATCTTGAGTTCGATCCCTGCGAAGTCTTTCGCTTTCGGCCGGCGAAACGTGAGTTCCCCGATCGTTGCACTCCCGAACGTGATCGGCGTTTTGAGTTTGACGGTCGTCGACATTGACTAAACGATCTCCTCGGCCGAGCTGCCCTCGAACCGAACGGCGACGTTCGCCTCCTCGGTGTTGCCGGTTCCCTCGCCGGCGAACCACGCCTCGGCGAGCGCGACGACTTTCCCACTCCCGAGCGTGAGAGTGATCGTCGCGTCCTCGATCGCGGTGAGCGCCGCGAGGTCGAGGTTCCCGCGGTCGGTGATCTCGCCTTCAATAAAGGCGACTTGAGGAGTTTCCTTGAACCCGTGGATACCGTCGGCCCCGACGATCGCCTCGCGTTTTGGCTTGCCGAGGTTGTACGTCCAATTCCCTTTTGCGTCGTACACCTCGCCGTTGATCTGCACTTGAATCAATCCCGCTCGTCGTTGCGACATTTTCGGATCTCCTGAAAAACTGTTTTCGGTTCGGTTAGTTGGTTCGCTCGCCCGTCGATTACAGGCGGAATTGAATTTGTGCCGCGGTGACGATCAGTTGATTGATCAGATCGGGCGGCAACAAAACCTCGAGGCGATTCGGGTCGGTCCCGGAACGCTCGACAATGAGATCGGCTTTAAACTGATCGAAACCCTCGACGAGTCCGAGGAGCTCCATCGACTTGAACCACGCGACGGCCTCGGCTTTCCCGAGCTTCGGGGTCATCACAAATTGACCGGGCCCCAAACGGACGCCGTCGTTTGCGAGCTTGTGTCGCGGGTAGCGCGATTGCATCTGTACGCGCCAGGAATAGCGGAGATATTGCAACGTGAGGAGCGTCGTCACGTCGAGGTAGGACGTATCAGGCGACCCCGCGCCGTTCTCCTGATACGTCGTGATCATGCGGTCGAGCTGCACAACGTCACCCGCGCCGACGCGGGTCGTTGCGATACCCTCGAACAAAAGCAGGTTTCGTTCGTCGAGGGTCCAGCGATCCGGCTCTTTCACGGCGATCGCGTTCGTGAGCGGGAGAGTCTGAAACGGACGAGCCGGGTCGATCGCGCCATATCGCGCGATCACGGCGGCGACCTCGGCCGCGAACTCCATCGGAGGTGTGAGAGGCGCGGCCCCATCTTGCGCGACGATCACGGAGTGTTGAGAGTTCCGCGAGTCGCCGAGCGTCGTCAGTGTCCCGTGTGACCCCGAGGCCGAGGTCACGGCGACGCCGTCGATCATCCTCATCGGCCCGAACCGGCTCGACAGCTCGGCCTCGAGCGAGGCGAGCGAGGTCGCGTCGGTGTACGGGTGCGCGATGATATGGAACCACTGATCGCCCATTGCAGCGATCAGAGTCGCGAGCGCCGGCGCGGTCGTCCCGCTCGCCATTGCGACGATCGCCAGGCCGACGCCGCTCGGGAGAGCCTCGCCGTCGACGAACGAGTGACGAACGTCGTACGAGTTCCCGACGAGTCCCCGGTGTCGGAACGTGACCGTCACGACAGCGAGCGCGGCCGCGGCCGTGACCGGGAGATCGGCGTTCGCGTTGATCGCATCGGCGATCGCGGTCGCGATCGCGGTCGCCGTGTCGCCATTCGCGACGGCGACCGTGACCTTCACGCCGCCGAGGTAAAGCGAGATCGTCCCGTCGGCCGTTGCCGGACCCGTGACGGTGATCGTCCCGTTCGCTTGAACGCCCGCGCCGTCGTCGGCGAGGACGCCGATCCAGGTTTCGGTTTGTGCGTCGCTTGCAAAACGCGCGATCGCTTGTCGATGGAGCATCGAGCCACGACCCGCGAGGGTCGCGACTTGATCGGCGCTCGTGACCTTGTGCAAGGTGTTCGCGCCGGCCGTACCGGCGACGATCTTTTGACCGATCAAAAGAATCCGATACGCGAGCGAGGCCGGACCCTGCGACGCGCGCGAGTTGTCGAACTCGACGGCGACGAACGGGACGCGGAGGCTATTCGGGATCTGATTGAAGCTCGGCATTTTCGGTGTTCTCCATTGTTTCGGCGGCCGTCTCGGCGGCCGGCGGTTTGATATGATCTGTCACTAAAACGACATCCCCGTCAAGCAACCGTCTACGCCAGAACGACGAGTCCGATACACTCTCGCCGGCGTCCGGCAACGGTCGCCGGGTTCGCGGATCGCGTATTACGGAACCGGGGACGGCAGGGCGAATTGTCAGGCGATTTATCACGGTTGAACCTCGAAATCGTCGTGAGCCGTCTCGGGACGGCTCGGGTCAATAGTTGCGAAGGTCGCGTCGGTCACGTTGTGTTCAGTGCCGACCGCCTCGAAGTCGTCGACGAGAACGGGAGCGATCGGCGCGAGAGTCCGGTACGTCACGCGATACGATAGGAGTAGGAGGCCGAGCGTCCGATCGCCTTCCTCGACGATCTCGGTTTCAGTGCCAGTTAGAATCGACTCGCCAGCCTCGCCGCCGAGGTACGGATCGCCGTGCATGATGTTTTCGATCTGTTCGGCGAGCGCGTCCATCCGGTCGTCGACTTGCTCAACCTTGGGATCGGTGACGGCTCCCGCCTTGACCCATGCCTCGATCACGACCGAAAGATCGCGCGTCAGCTCGCGCGGAGCGGTCGCCAGGGATTCACCCGCGACCGTTTCGTCGAGAGTGTAAACCGCGATCGCCGGTAGTTCCAGGCCCCGCAACGGTAACACGCGCGACGGGTAGACGCGCGAACCCGCAACGGTCGCGCCGGCGACGATCAGATCGCGGATCTTTTTTCGTATGACCTCGCGTTGATGCGGCATCGCTACGCGCCCTTGCGGTGTAACAGCAAACGGATCGCGCGCCCGACAGGGTCGCGGACACGTTGCCAGATCACATAATCGACGCCGGCGACGGTGATCGTCGGAGCGTCGTCGTCCTCGGGATCGATCGGGAGATCCGCGAGCAGGACAAAAACCGACGCGGTTACTTGCTCAACCGCGCCGGTCCCTTGATCCGATAGGACGAAATTCGGATCGAACATCGCCGGAACCGTGACGGGAGCACCGACAGTTGGCGCATAGACGATCTCGACCGATCCAAGGTGATCTTGGACGGCGCGATCGACCGCGGCCAACGTGTCGGCGAACGCCACGGGTTAGGCGGCCCCTGATCCGGTGAGTCGGATATAACCGACTTCGTCGCCCGCGAGAGCCGCGGCGACCGCGTTCCCCACGAACGCGCCGGCGATCGGCGTATCCTGGCAAACACCGGTCCCGACGTTGAGGCTGATTTTCTCGCCCTCGGTCCACGCCGAGCCGGCGAGCTTTGCGACCTTGTGGACGCCGACCGTCCGCGCCTCGAACGGGAAGGTCGCGGCGACCGTCGTCGTCGCAACGACCGCGAGGCCGCCGATCAGGTAAATTTGACCGGCGACGACGCCGCCGGCGGGTGCCGTCAGAGTGACAACGTCGCCCGGTTGAATGTAATTCGCGCTCATGTTGAGTTCCTTTGAAAAAGTTTCGTTTTTGGGTTTCGTGTTTCGTTTTGGCTTGGCCGTTGCGTATTACACGCCGGCGTTCGTGACCGCTCCGCGGTAATCGATCGCGGCGACGCCGTAGTCGAGGCGCACCTTCCACTCGACGCCGTCGATCCGCCATCCGTTTTGAACTTCGAGCGCCGGATTTTGCATCCCGTCGAGGAACGCGACCTCGAGAGTCGGAGCGACCGACGGCGACGCGAACGAGTATCGGCGCGTCCCGGACAGTCGAGGCGTGTCGACGATCTCGGAATAGAGGCCGACGACCTTGTTCGGCGACTGGAAAGTCCCCGTGTAGTCGGGATCGAACTCGCTCGCGTTCAGGACGCGCGCCTTGCCGCCCAGGCCGATCGGGAGAGCCAAGATCGCCGGACGGAGGTCGAGGAACTCGTTCCCGGCCGGATCCATCTGCGTCGCCATCACGACGCGATCGGCGTCAATGCTGTCGACGGTGAGCGCAGCGCCCGCGCCGATGTTGTTGTGCGACGCATGGAACAACGTATTACCGTCGGACATAACGGGACCGAGGCCGCCGTTCAGCTTGAGCAGGTCGTAGACGTCCGATTCGACCGACAAGCGAGCAGCTCGGCCGAACATGGTCGCGAGCTGCGAGAACGCGCCCATATCGTCGTTGATGATCGCCTGTCGGGTCAAACCGATGATGTTCCCCTTCGTGATCGCCGAGATCGACTCTTTCGAGCCGTCGGGGATCTCCTGATTTTTGAACTCGCCGTGCTCGTTGACAGTCTGCAACCGGCCGAACGTTCCCTGACGGTAGCGGTTGTGCGGACGGAAATCCGACACGGATCCGACAGCGCAAAAGCGCGACCAGGAATCGGGCGTCGTTGCGTACGCCGACAGGAGGGTTTTGTGCATCGCCGTTTCGAGCAACACGGGGAAATTCGAGGTCGTCGAGTATCCCGATCCGCGGTGAGTGAGAGCCAAACCGATCAGGTTTTGGCGATCCATGCCGCGACAATTCACGCCGGCGTCCTCAAGACAACGACGAGCGAGGTCGAGCAGCGTCAACCCGCGGAACTCGCCGGGATCGAGCTCGGCCTTCTCGCCGGCCGAGCTTGCGGCCTTCGCGACGATCGGCGCGACGCCGGCGCGCTGCAAAAGCCAGGCCCCCGCGCCGCGGACGAACTTGTCGCGAGCGTCGTCGGTGATCTCGACGCGCGAGCCGTGATCACGGACGGCCGGAACGTGAGCCTTTTCCCGCTCGTCGGTCGCGACCTTGCGGAACTCCTCGACGGTCGTCCCCTCGGCAACGTGTCGAGCGGTGAGGGTCGGATCGACTCCGAACGCGGCCCCGAAACGCTGAATTTCGCCGGCGCGAGCGCGCTCGGCGCTCACGGCGTCGCGCTGAGCGATCGCGATCGTCTCGGTGTTCTCGTTTGCCTTGTTTTCGTCGGTGATCTTCGGTTCCATCTTTTTCTCCTGTAGTTTTCTCGTCACAATGACGCAAGCGTTGCCATCGACCGTCGAGGTCGCGTCGGATCGAACTGTCGCGCCGGCGTCGGCCCCGATCGGAACGATCGAAACCTCCATCGGTTCCCAATCAAGCGCGCGCAAGATCGGGATCTGTCCGCGTTCCTCGGTTCGCTCGTATTTGTAGACGCGATATCCGACGGACACATTTTGAAGGATTCGCTCGGCGATCTTCGTGAACACGCCGTCCGCGCGCTTGTCAACGCCGGCGCTCGGGAAGCGGACGACCGCCGTCCCGCGCTTGTTGTTCAGCGACGCCGACTCGATCACGCCGAGGACGTTGTCGGTCGCATAGGATCGGTGAGAGTCGACGAACGGAGTCGACCCCGAAACGAGTCGCGCCATCCGAACGTGGTCGGCCTCGAGGCTCAATTCCTCGTCGTAGGGTCCGTCGAAATACGTTTCACGTCGAACCCGCGCGCCGGTCGTCCATACGATCTCGAACTTGCGAGCCTCCACATCGATCGAGTCGGGAGCGATCTCGGCTCGGAGGTTGAGCGCGCCGATCCGCTTGGTTTCTGTTTGTTCGTTCGTCGCCATGTTTCGCCGAGTCCGTCACAAAAAAAACAGGCTGTCAACCGGACCCGAGATCGATCGACTCGATCGCGGCGAGTACCGCTCGGTTTTTGGCGGCGAGGATCTCGGCCTTTTTCGCGTTTACGAGCGAGCGGACGCGGGTGAAAGCGTCGCAAGCGGCCCCGACGAACAACGCGGCCTCGGTCACGTCCCCGAGGACGATCGAGGCCCCTCCGAGGCCAAACCAGACGATCGGATATTTCGCGGCCGGCGCGATATGCAACGCGAGCAGCTCGGCGAGCGCGGTCGAGTCGAACCCGAACCGCTCACCCGATCCGACCGGGTACTCGAAACCCGCCGAGATGTAGTCGGCCGCGTGTTGATCGATCGTCTCGATCTTGGACTTCCGAAAATTTGGAACCGTTGGCGTGTCGGCCACGGCTTTTTCGGCCGGCGACATTTCGACGATCCGTTTTGGGTTATCTTCCAATTTCCAGTGTCGCGGCGGGACCTTTTTCAGTGCCGCGAAATCCGCAAGCGCGGCGGCGTCGTCCTCCATCGCGCCCGACAGCGTGAACCACTCGGCGGGATCGTAGTCCGGCGTGTTTGCGCTGTCGTGGATAGCCCGCGTTGATCGGTGTATTACGATTCCCATTTTCTATGTTCCTCCGCTTACGGTGAACGGGTCGGCGATTCCAGTCGCCCCGACACCGAACAAAAGGTTCGACGCGCCGATCAGACTCGGCATGGTTCCCACGTTTGATCCTTCGATAACATGCTGGCCACTCCACCACTCGACGTCCGGGATCGGCCCGCCCATTCCGCGCCCGTTGTAAATGTCCGCGATCTCG
>Ga0172363_10001558_pt1 | contig 18530 bp, 26 predicted proteins | sample LakKivs2_kivu2a2_FD_114541 | JGI IMG/M metagenome (GOLD analysis project Ga0172363, IMG submission 114541) | Sediment microbial communities from Lake Kivu, Rwanda - Sediment s2_kivu2a2 | ecosystem: Environmental > Aquatic > Freshwater > Lake > Sediment | place: Rwanda: Western Province, Lake... | reverse complement strand
TACCTGTGCTCCTACCTGGTTAGCCGCGTTGATCATGTGCCACATCCTCCTTTACCTGTGCCCATACCTGTGCCCATACCTGTGTCCATACCTGTGCTCTTACCTGTGCTCTTACCTGTGCTCTTACCTGTGCTTCTACCTGTGCCCATGCCTGTGCTCCTACCTGTGCCTCTACCTGCTCCCTTATCTGACTCCATACCTGTGCCCTTACCCGTGCTCCTACCCGTGCTCCTACCTGTGCCCTTACCTGTGCTCCTACCTGGTTAGCCGCGTTGATCATGTGCCACATCCTCCTTTACCTGTGCCCATACCTGTGCCCATATCTGACCCCATATCTGACTCCATACCTGTCCCCATACCTGTGTCCCTGCCTGACTCCATACCTGTGCCCATACCTGCCCCTCCGCCTGTTCCTTTGCCTGCTCCCATATCTGGTTCTTTACCTGCTCATTTACCTGCTCATTTACCTGGTTAGTCTTATTGATCATGTGTCACATCCTCCTTTGCCTAGCTCTCCGCGATTGGGATAAAATCTTTTATTCCGGGAAACGTACTCTGCCATGCATCGTAAGCGGTATTAATCGCCGGATCAATGAGCAGGATATAAGATTTCCACGTACCATCAGCCTCGGGAGTACTATTGACCACGTGTAGAAAACAAAACGGATCGCCGTTGCAGTCAGTGAGCTTTTGTGTACGATATAGTGTGCCCCATTCCAGATCTTGATCAATAACCTTGCAATCCTCCGACTCAAGCATTTTGACACGTCCATAGACCTCCATCATTGCTTGTCGCACCTCTGCGTTTTGTTCCGTAAGTATTTTTTCTATAGTAATTTTTTCTTTTTCTAAAATAATCCAAGCAGGTATACGTATGCCATGTACTGCGTATACGCTGTACCCGTCTGGGTACGATACAGCAGGGCCATCAACGCTATGCAACCGGTTTTGCGAGTCCCTATTAAGCACAGTGTGCCTATCACACACAAAACAAATGGTGTCATATCCGTACACCCAGCCACACTCTTCTGTTATTGCCATAATGCCCCTAAATTTCGGCAATTTAATTCCGCATTCTTTTTGGAAAAAATCGTAAAACGAGCAATAATTTACGTCATGCTGCCCATCAAATGTTGTGGAAACAAACTCTTTTTTGCCGCTGAGTTCAGCGATTTTGCGCTGAGCATCCATTGGTGATGCGCAATATATAATCTCCGTCGGCGGCTCAAGTCCTCCGCATTTGTATGCCAATCTCACGGCCTTTTTGGCTTTTTCAAAATCAATTGGCTCAGTGCTGAGCCCTATTTTTAGCCATTTTTCCACAAATTCGGGGAATTTAGCCCTTTGTGCCTCTGTTAACTTGTTGATCATAAAATCAGCTCCCTTCTTTTAGCTTAGGAGGGCTATATAGCCCTCCTTGCCTTAGTCCGATATCCTATTACGTCTCTTTGTGACCGGGTCGTATTCTTCTTGTATGTGTATCTCATAGTCTCCTTCAGGTATATACAACGGCGTGATGGCTTCGTGTTCTTGATGCTCAATTGTTACCCCGCCCGCAGGTATAGTGAGTATGTTGATACTCTCGTCGTATTTCCATAATTTGCAATCTGGATAATCCTTGACGCTGATACTGTGATGATGCCCTGTAACCTCGCCAAGAGCCAATATTATCCGCTCCTTGGAGATTATCTGCTGTAAGCCCGTCTTGTCGATGTTTCTGTTGGTCTTGGTGTTGACAATAGCGACATCTCCCTGCCGCACTTGCCCCCATTTCCCGTTTTCATTGATTTTCATTGCATTTCTCCCCTTTCTAATAGATTATTTCAATAATTCATTAACTTTGACCAATTGCTCTATTATATGTCCATGATACCAATTGACGCATGGCATCACTGCACAAAATACAACCATTGTCACTATAATAAGTACCATACATGTCAATATAAGTCTTTCCATCATGGTTATTCCTCCTTTGACTCGTATAATTCCCTTTCCAGGAGATTAAGTAGCTCCTGGATTTCTGCCGGACTCATCCAATATGGATCAGGCTCTGGCTGTGGGTCTTTGCGTTTCTCTATCATTTTCTATCACCACCTCAACCTCAGCATAAAAAAAGGGGGAAAAACGGGCCAGAACGACCCGTTTTTTTGTCTTTTGTAATTAATTGCCTCTATTATTAGCCTCTATTATTAGTATACGATATGTTGATACAAAAAGAAATAGACCATATGACCCATTTTACTCAAAATTTGAATTGTAGTGAAATGCAATTTTGCGTGTAGCATTTGACGTGCCTGACTCGTAGATAGCATACAAGTTGTTATTGTAATTTTTTGCTACTATATTATTAATCCACGTATCGCCGGCTAAAAACGGTATTATGGACGTTTGAGTCGTATTAAATGCCGAGGCTGCAACATCAAATTTTTTGCTAAGACATGCACCATAATTTTGCGTCGTAAAGTATATTACAGGATTATCGTTATTGTCAAGCACCATAGCACAGCTATATGCTGTCATACCTGTCCCCCACCCACTATTAAATGCAGTAGCCCCAGCAGTTTTTTTGAACAGATAATAAGTAGGCGTTGCGCCTCCAAAAATTGCACCACACCATACTGCTGATGCAGAGTCGATACATATATTTTTACTAAAATTAACTTGAGTGGCTGCAGTTGTTTTAAATACAGTAATACTACTGCTCCATGCGCTTGCGGCCTCAGACCAGTTTGCATATCTTAATGTGATGTTGGCTGCAGTTACCTCATATAATGCATGTATACTTGATCCATCAGTATCAAGTGCAAATTTACCATACAGGGCATTAGATTCTAATGCCCTGTGTGGGCTCCTTGTAACAAAATAATCATTACTGTATGTATTGTAATAACTGTAATATATATTATATTTTTCATGAAACAAATAAACTCGTGATGCAGTAGCGATAAGCCTTACAAATCTTTCGGTGCTAAGATTATATGTGCACGACTCGCTTATAGTAAGCATATTAGTATATTGCCATGTATCGGCACCTATATTATAAGCATTGTACGATATAAATGCATACTGTGAGGCATTCGCCGAATATCTAGATTGATAAGCCACATGCAATATGCTGTTTGCAATAGCCAACGACGCGTTGCCCTGCCATGTAGCGCCTACACTATATGTCCCCGTAGCTGCAGGCAATGATATATCAGTCCATGTCCCGCCATTATTTGATGATTTGTAGATAGACCATTGATCTGAGCCTGATATCCACTTGACCGCAGCAAATACTTTACCTGTCGCTGAGTCAATTGCAAGACAAGGCAGCGCGTTACCATGCCAACCAGCTACATTATCTTGGCCAAGAGTGCGGTCTGCTGTACATATCTGCGATGTGATATATGACACACTGTAATTTGACGTAAGCTGAGTTGGGAAAACTATGATATTCATATCTGTTTGACCAGCCGATATTGTCCATGCTCCTGTATCACTGTGTAATTTGACTGTGATAGCCACAGTACTTGATGATGATACATTCTCAAACTTCTCGTTGTATGCGAACGTTTGACTGCTTGACATATACCTAACCGGACTATGCGTCATAGCTGATGTTACAGCACCCTCCTGGAGATACGTCACAGCCGTCAACGTAATAGCCGCCGTTACCTGGATTTTGGCCGAAAATGTCATTTGTATGTCTGACTTTGAATACGTTGTAAAAGCTGTTGCCGTAACCTGTGTTGACCCAGCCGTGTATGATATGGCCGATAGATCGGCTGTCGTAGTCACTTGATAATTGTCTATGATATTTGTAACGCCGGTATCTATGCCCCCGGTATTGGCAATCTCTGTGCGTGATATAAGGGCCTCAAAAAACTCTTTGGCCTTATCCGGTTTTTGCAGACTAATATTAGCGCTATTGCATTTTGATAATATCATATCGTACATAGGCATATTATCCTGTACCGATATGTTAAGCTCCTCAATGACAAATTGTTGATTTGACGTGATCCCATATTTAGGTTGGTATATCTGTATTTGAGCTCCTACCGTCCATGTTGATGTGTCTGACCGTACTTTAAGAGACACCGGCGTAAACCCGTACTTTTTGAGCTCATTATCCCCGATCGTTGATAATGCTGTTTCATTGTCAACATTACCAACCTGTATGATCTTGCCGTATACCCCGCTGCTCCAAGCCGTACCGTCTGCGCTTGCTCGTAGCGTGATTTCGCTTGTATCAGTGACCGAGGCGTATGTACCCTCGGAATATTTGATAAATACCTTATTGCAGTAATTATCCATAGACTCATCTGTACCGACAATTTGATAATTGGTAAATGTACCAGATGAATCTAATGTATGATCTGCTGTAGACACGACAGGATCGCCAAAATATATTGTACGCTCATCGTCTATATACCATTGTGTGCCGGATTGTTTGGCCAAATCATCAAAAATGTCTTTAACCGACTTGCACACTGCGGAATACTTCGTAAATGTCTGACCCGCTGTAAATGTACCTTTGATTATACCCTCAAAATAAGATGCGTTATTAAGTACCACATCTACTATATTTTCAAAAATGAATCCTGCGGTCTGATTGGTATAGTAGGCATTAATAGTACGACGTGCAGCAATATTATTGTATCCGTTGCTGTTGATATTGACACTTGTATATGCTGCACTCGATATATCGGGCTCCATCTCATTGCGTGAAATACGGCCAATAATCCCGCCAAAAAGAGCCGTTGCACCATCATATACCTCAATAGTCTGGCCTAGATTCGGAGCCCAGTCTGTAACACGACAGTTGAAGGCTATGTCCAGGTTTGACTGATTGCCTACGCGCTTTGTTATGCGCAGACTATTTTTTGATACATATGATGATTTATCCACATTATTAACATATACTGTAAAAGCCATAAAAAACCTACCTTTCTATGGCTTAATGCCATATATTTTGAGCCTTTGGACTAACCTATCCAATAGCTTATCTACCCCGTAGTCATCCATAATAAAAGCCCCCGCAAAGGCTCCTTTGTTAATTAATATTTGATCCCGTGCCTGTGATAATGGCATGACCTCAGCCCCACGATTGAGTCTAAGCAACTCAGGCCCTTGTTCTCCGACCATTGCTAGTCCTGTTTTGCCAATCAATCCACCCTTTGCAAGACGCGGAATAAGTGGTATATTGATACCAAAATGCTCACCGCCTACACCCGGCATCCAGTCAGGCAATTTTATAGATATTCTATTAAGCCCTTTGATGACCGTATTAATTGCATTTACTACACCATTAATGATGGGCCGTATAAAGCCCATAAGACCACTAAAAGCATCTTTTGCAATATCTGCTGTTGCCTGTATCACATCTCCCAATAACTTAAAACATTGGCTCACTGACCCTGATATGATACGTACTAATGAGGTCAATGACTCAACAACAATAGGGATAACATAATCAGCAATCTTGAGTAATATGGTCAAAAATCCTGTTAATACTGGCAACACAAGCTTAATAAGCTCTGTCAATGTCGGCAATACTGACGATATAAGAGGCAATAATGCCTTAATAAGCTCTAATACGCCTGCTTGTATCAATTGCTTGAGTATATCAAGCACCAATACTATGACTGGCTGTAACTGTTTGAATACCTCTATCAAAAAATCTAACGCACTTGTTATAAGCACATTGATGACCTGCATTAGTGCCGGCAATATCATTTGTATTATCTCCAATAATGGCGGTATTAGTGGCATTATAACTTGCAGTATCTTATCAAATGCAGGTATTAGTGAGTTAAAAAGAGATGTGATAACCGGTAATAGTGCATTGAGTAGAGGTATAATTGCGCTGCTTGTAAGCTGCATTATGATTGATGTTACTGAGGTCAATACCGGTGCAAATGCTTCAAATACCTTAGATAGTACCGGCATAATTTGAGCCATTAACTCTTGCAAAGCAGGTGTTAATTGCTTGATAATAGGACTCACAAGGTCAATAATAGGAGGTATGGCATCTGTCATGAGCTTAGCGAAATCATTGATCATGGGCAACATTGGAGCAAATGCAGCCAATGCCAGCTTGGATAGTGCCTGATTCATTGTGTCAAGCTGATCAGCCAGCGCCGCACTTGATTTGATGGTCTGATCATCAATGACCATGCCAAGATCATTAGCCTCTTGCTTCATGGCCGCTATGCCATCAACACCAGCGACCAGCGTTGGACCAAGTTCGACCGCGCCTTTGCCTAATAATTGAGTCGCTAATGCTGCCCTATCTGCGTTTGCCGGCATTGCTGCAAGTGCATTTGTGACCTCATTAAGCAAGTCTTCTTGACTTTTGAGTTTATGTTGGGAGTCATATATATCAACACCGAGCTTTTGGAATGTCATGGATAATGCCTCATTGCCTTTGTCGGCATTAACAGCAGCCACAGACAAGGTTTTCATTGACTTTTGGAGCACTGATATATCTGATCCTGATATAGATAAGACATGAGACCACTCTTGATAAGCTTTTGTTGATATACCTATTTTAGCAGCTCCCTCATCAATATCATCGGCTGCGACGGCTTGTTTTTTGGCAAACTCAAATATTGCGCCACCTGCTGCAATAGCTGCGCCGCCTACAACGGCACTTGCAACACCCACAGTCTTAGCCACTTTGCCAAATTTACTTCCGAGACTATTAGCCTGACTAGCGGTTTGGGCTAATGCCCGATCGGCCTCTTTGTTTTTTATAAATATTGACCCAAACACCTTAAACAGTTCCATTTGATCGCTCCTGTAACCGTTTTAATATATCATTAGCTGATTGTATAAGCTTATCTTCATCAATCTTGGATAACTTAATGCTTTGTGTCATATGTTTATTGCAAAAATCCTCATATGACACAAATGTCTCTTTTGTAAAGTGCGGGTATGCACTACACCACAGCGTCCATAAATCCTTTTTTAAATTGATCTGCACAATCTCTGTGATAACCTTGATTCCGGCTCTTAGACTAAGAGCCGGAATACTATTATATCGGTTTAATAATAAGTCAAGAACATAGTAATGACCATATTCCCGACTTATTTGAAAAAACTTGTAAAATCCTCACTCGACAATATGCTTTTGAACATCGTCAAGACCTCATTTGCTGGCGTAGCCTTGATTTCATCAACCGTTTTCTCATTGATATTTGCCAATAATTGCATTATCTGTGGTTGTGCTTTGTATATACTCTTAGCCATTTTAAGCATTATGTCCATGCCTACGCGCTGCTGTGCTCCCTCATCAGTGAGATTTGACGGATAATCAATACTGATGTCCATCAAATCCACGATTTCGGAGAGCAAAAATAAATCATTGCATTGTAACTTACGCATATATGCCTCCTATACATCATATAGTATTTTCCAAGGTGCCGTATTACGTGCAGTTTCCAGATATGTCGCACTGTAATTAAGCTCTTGTATAACTTCCTCTTTGTCAATAAGCTCCCATTCCATATTTTCAAGGTTAATTGCATTTTCTACTGTGATGACTACCGCTTTGCCGCCTTTTGTATATCCAGCCCATTGGGCAAAGCTATAATCAGCGCTTGATATGTTTGATGTGAATCCTCTGCTGCTTATAGTGGTGGTGGTTGTAGATGCTGTAAGATTCATACATGGATAATATGTATCCATAGCAGAGCCAACAATCTCAAGTCCTTTTAGTTTGAGCTTTGCGGTTTCTTTAACAAGTCGGATGCGCTGAAATACAGGGCCATAATCTCCATCTGCCTCAATTTGCCTAAATTCGCGCTCGATTGTAAATGACCCTCCGCCCCTTGTTAATGCTATAGCTGTAGCTGTCGCGGAACTTGAACCTATTGAAAACACACCGTCTCCCAAAATTATATTCGCCGGTACCGCCATTACACTCTACCTCCTCTATTTTAATATTGTGCTGAAAACTCCCGTAACTGTTGTGCATATTACTGTTACTATGCCAGCTATAATAGTCCATTCCTTAGCTCCAAGAGTCACTTTAACACAGTTGTTCTCAAGACATTTAAGCTTAATCTGTGATAATTCTGTTGACACTTGGTCTAATTTTGCTTCAATTCTATTAAGATACTGTAATAAGTTGGGGTCCATATTTCATCTTCTCCTTTATGTAGCAGCAGTTATGCTACCATCATTTGATAATGATCTGTAACGTGCAAAAAATTGTATAGTACCCGATGCTGATGCAGCAGCATAAAATCGTATTTTACCTCCTGAATACCCAAAAATTCTCTCCGTTTGTTTTGTTATGTTGCCATTTGAATCTATAACCATTGCATCGGCTGGTGTACCTATGATAGATACGCATATACATCATATAATAGCTCTATATATATAATATTAGACTCACTCTGATCAAAAAACTCATCGCGTGATGTCCTGTAAATATCCGCTGTCAATGTGCTTGATCTATAATGCTTGCGATGTAGTCCCGTTGCCCCTACCATTGCTCCATCTCCGTCAATACTACCAGCCAATTTGTCTATCGTATTAGTGTCAAACTGGCTATTATCATATACTGTGACTGATAATTCAAATTGCTCCAAAACCTGGTTATCATCTATGCTTGACGTGTCAAGGTTAAATATGACATACGGATATGTTGATGCTTGCTCGGGCTTGTCGCCGTAATAAACTTCATTTGTCAGTGTTTTGAGGTATGTATATATCATAGTTTTGAGCAATACTGTATTCATAATTGTCTTATCCTATCTATCGCTTGGCTTATCTTCTCCTGGATATTGTCTTTGTCTTCTATAACTGCATCGAGCATATAGTGCTTAGCGGGCTTCGTTATCGTGCCTGTTGCTTGTAGTCGTCTAACGTTCTTCTTGAGCCGTTTGCTCCATACCGTTTTTAGTTTGCCAACAGGCTTTTTATATCCTTCCTCTAAAATCCCGCCATAAAAGCCTTTGCTTCCATACCCTATCCTTATGCACTCTGTTTTCGTGTCATAGCGAGCTTTGAAATTGCGCTTAAGGTTACCTGTCCTGACCGGCAAAATGGCACGTATTTTTTTGACCAGGTTTCTACCAATTGCCTTCATCTCAAGCTTTACAGCTGCCTTAATTGCCCTTTGATATTCTGTTAGATTATTATTGATCTGTATATTAGACCTGTTCACCCGGCGTCACCTCTGTTAATAGTATTAACTCCGCATCCCTATTGTCCACATTAATGATATTTTTGATATTGTGATATAGCCCTCTGTAATATATCCTGCAATCCGTTGTTATATCTGCCCTGTAGCGTAGTGTGATCTTATATTGTACTGTCGGATATACTTGTTTGTACCGCACTGCCTCATTGCCTGATAGAGGTATGACACTAGCCCAAATCGTTGCCCTGGTCGAATATGTCTTACTATATCCACCGTACCCATTGCTTGTTAGCTCTGCCATCTGTATTATTATGCGATTGCGATACTTGCCTACTTTATCCATGATTAATCAACCTCGACCCTCTGAGTATATTGTCTATCGCTCTTAAATCATCGTCTGATATTCCAGATTCTCTGGCTGCATACATTGCTCCGATCATCTTAAGCATAGCGTCCTTGACCTTTTTTGACAGTGTACTTGTTGTATACCCACATGTATATATTATCTCAACCCCGTTGTAGGGTAATAATGTCGTACTCGGCCATGTGGATCCATAAGCCAAAAACACTCGGCCCGGCTCATCTGCCGTATCTACTATATACCCATTGCTGTATGACGCACTCATTGTGGCACTTGTACCTGCTGCATCAATATATGTCACGCTGGACACTGATACCAGCGGCGCAAATGGTAAGTCGATATAATCATCTGACGGAAATCCATCTAGGACCAGTTTCCATTTTTGCTCTCCTATGGCCCGTGTCAAAAACTCCTCTGCATACTCCCTTGCGGCTGATATCAAATCGCTTATATAACTGTCCTCAATGCTTGTTGCCTCTGACTGTATGCATTTGATGCTAAAACTTGCTTGTGCCGATACGATTGAGTATGCCGGTCTTACATATGCATAAGTCCCTGTATACTCCTTCTCCTGGATAGTTGTATCATTGGCCGTTGTCACCTGCGTAAACGCAATACCTGCATCGCTAAATGTAGCGTTATCAACAGATTCCTGTAGCTTAACATTCAAAGTCCCACCGGCAGATAATGACACAGGCTCTAACAAAAATAATGTCTTTTTGCCGGCGACTGTTATCGCTGAACCTGTCGCTGTTGCCGTTATAGCATGGTAGCCATCGGCAACAGACACAGATTCGCTTATATTATCGGCAAAGCTTGTTGAATCAAGCTTAATTGCAAGTTTTGCCTCTGCAAGTGTAATTAATTCAGTTTGTACGGCGCTATATAATACAAGTTTTGGCATTTCACCCTCCCGGAGTATAATTATGAGTCTGCATATAAGTGTCAATATCAATGATCTCATTGTCATATAACATCCTGGACCCGTTGAAAACCACTGTTTTAAACGATGTTGACAACTCAATATATCCAATTGTCGTATATGCACTTGGTGCAGCCAGAGTATTTTGCAGTATACTTGTTTTTGTTGACATTGGCATAAATTGCAACATGCTCTTACCTCCTTTTTTAGTTGGGGGGGGAGAGCTCGCATCCTCCCCCTCACAGTCTATTAATACCCCACCGTAGTTATTGCTCCAGCCATTTGTATTGGCATAAGTTTTTTGCATCCTGATCTGATACATATTGCCGATGTCCATGCACTGATCTCATGTGCCACATTAACAGCAACATGAGTAAAATCGCTTGACAATGTCAATGCCGATGCCTTAACCTCGACCATTGCAATACACTTGGTTGCTGCAAGCGCAAAGTTTGCTGTGCTTGAGCTTGTGACCGTGAAACAGTTAGCTCCCGGATTCATCGACACAATGGTAACTGACGTACTAGCCGCTGATGCATAAGCATTAGGCAACCCATATGTCGTATCGTTGATCAACGTCGCTAAGTGTGTACATACCTCCGACACAATGCCAGTGCCTGCTGCTGTGTCATTAATGCTAAAATACCGACTCGTGGATGCTGTATGTGCTGATGTACCGCCGTCCTCTGCCGTAAATGTTAATGCCGTCAATGCGTCACCGTTACTGTCATAGCCTGTAATGGCTACAGTGTCGTCTGCCGACACTGTAGCCGGCGTAATTGTAAACTCTGTAATTTTTGCACCAGTTGTACATATCGCCGTACTTGATGTAATGGCCGCTGCACTTGTGGCTGCGCTGGCATCTTTGGCCTGATATAGTGTCAATATTGATGTGGTAACAATAGCGCTTGCTCCGACCGGCGACCAGTTGACTACAAATAATGCGCGGTCGTACTTGTCGAGTTTAAAGTATTTTGATGTCAGTGACGAGGTTGCCTGTACCGGAGATACGGCAACATCAACCTTAATATTCTCTGATATTCTGCTTTTACCCATTTTACCTTACCTCCTTTATTGCAAAGTCACAAACGGACTTACTGTTGTGCTTGCATCCTCTAATAATAACGTGCCCTTAACCCAAGGTACACCGTCAACAAGTTTGAACATCTTGAAAACAGTCTTATTGGTCGTGAAATAGACATGCTGTGAACTTGCAAAATATGGTCCGCTACCGTCTTTGATCAAATAATAACTGAAATCAGCCAGCATCAAGTCGCCCTTAGACCCTAAGACCGGTGTACGGCCGGTGAAGATCAATGGTATACCAAATAACGTTGTAGGTATATTTTTGGTCACATCACCCACGATGAATATGCTGTTGCCTGCTGCATCAGTAAGGCTAATTAGCTCTGATAACGTTGTTTGGTTAGCTATCCATACTGCATTACCCCAGCTATCAGCTTTGAGAGCTTTGAGCATGTTGTATATGTCTGCAAAATCTATGAGATTTGCAGCCGCTCTTGCAACGACTTTTTCGCCCGCGCAACCCAAAATACCTTGCGGCCTGCCCACTCCGTTACCCCTCAGAAACTCATAGTCCTCTTTGCCGTTGACTATCTGCCCAAACTGTGCTCTGAGCCATGACTCAAGAGCTGCTGCATTACGTAACAGTTTGTCAGTGACTATTGTCGAACCTCCGAGCTCTTTTGGTTCAAGCTCAACATAGTCAAACTCAGGTGTAGTGTCTGCTTTTGTGCCGCCCTCATCGATCCAAGTCATTGACATGCCGCCATAAATACCATTTGCACCAGACTGGTTGAATACCGGTATCGTAATCTTAGCATCAGGCGGATCGCCCGGAGCAATGACCGTTGCCCTAGATCTTACAATAGAGTTCTCAACGTTCATTTGGAGTAATTGGTTGCTAAACTGCTCAGGTACAAGTATACCACCCGTTGCCGCTGCACCCATGCTCATTGTCCTAGTCTGCATTGCAAAATCATCTGACGATACCCAATGCCCTAATGATCTGTACTGGCCAGGTTGGCCCTGATTCTGATTAGCAGCTTGATTGCCTGATTGAATCGGAACCGGCTTGTTAAGATACGCATTCAAACCACCCATCTTAGCGGCTCTTTGTTCATCGTCCACAATCTCTTTTCTCAACGCGTCAGATTCGTCGAGCATTAATTCAAATTCCTTTTGCTCATCTGTAGTCAGATCGCGTTTTTCGGCCACTGCCTTAGTATGTAACGCAGTGAGCTTGCTATGCAGATCAACTAGCTTTTGTTTTTTCTCTGTTATTGTCATCTTACTCTACCTCCTTATTCTTTATTATGTTATTACGCAACATTTCTGCGCGTTTGATCATGTTATTTGACTTGTTTTTATACTCGTCTATAACCTCTTTACAGCTTGACTCCTGCCTTGATGATACGTATGACTGTGGATAAGCGGGGAATGGTACAGGCGATATCTCAAATAACCGTGCCTCCTTAACTGTGCGTGTTAACATTTGAGGGTTAGACTCATCCCATTCATCTATAGACGCCCTAAACCCAAACGACATCCCGTTAATATACTTATTTTGGATTAATGTCTTTGCGTCCCTGCCGTCTTGCGTATCCGGCAACGTAGCCTCAAACCTTAATCCTAGGTCATCCTCATATAAGTCAAGTGTCTTATTGCGTGTAGATGCAAGGATTTTTGTATCATCATGCGCCCAAAACATGTAGGCACTATCTTTTCGGAGACTATTTTGAAATGCGCCCTGATCAAACTGTTCGCGGAAACCGCCAAGGTCAGTTGATAATGATCTCCATTTTACCGCATAACCCCGTATCATTACTGTACCCTTGTCAGTATTTTCACGGATTTCTATTTCATTTTCTGCAATTCGTATTTCATGTCCTTGATGACTGTTGCTGCGTTTCAGTTCGGCCGGCTCGATGTCTGCATCTCTAAGATGCTTTGATACGTGATTATACACTCCTTGCTTATCTCCTGTTGATATACTCGTACCGCCCATACTCCCATTTAACACTGCTATTACTGCTTGGCATGCCCTGATATTAGCATCTCCTATGTCTCCTCCGCCAGATACCTCATGATGTGGAAACTTATAAGCTCCTTTTGTTGTAGCATCAGCATTTGAGTCAATCCATGCATACATTTTTGAGTAATATGCCTTATCCTCCCCCGTTTTAAGGTTTTTCTCATTTTGTCCGCCGTCCCATGCTTTGTCACTCGTTGCTGTTTTTTGGTAATTGATCGCCGGCATTATTGTCTCCTCCTTTCGGCGCCGCCACTAAACTTGGCATAGCATTAATTTGCTGGTCTATATTAATCATTGCCGCATTAACCCAATGCACATCTCCTGCTTCACCTTCTATGGGGTTCATATCCTCTAATTCACACACATCATTAAGACTATACAATCCCATTTGCACGCCCGTTCTATAGTTATTCATACGGGTTGTGTAATCAGCCCGGAGTAAAGCATTGAGGTTATATTTGACGTAATAATTTTGTGCCTGCATGATAGGATCAAACACATTTTTGTATATCTCCTGTTCCCAAATTGTTGTCCAGGGCAGTAGACAGTAGGTTCTAAACTCTAATGATTGCTGTTCAATATTATTAAATGACGCTTTGTCAAGATTTTGGATCATGTGTAACTGTACGCCGTAGTATCGGCAAATTTCTTCAAGGCTGAAACGCCGGGCCGAGATAAATTGCGCGTCTTCTGCCGGGATATTGATCTTATCAAAACTCATTCCTTCCTCCAAAATAATCATTTTTTGGGCATTTGAGAGCCCGGAGAAATTCTTTTCCACATCTTCTTTAAGATGTACCCTGGCCTTTTCGCCAAGATGGCCAGGATGCGTAATTACAGATCCTAGATTTGTACCGTTTTGAAAATAACTTGTGCCGAAGTCTTGCAATGCAGTAGCTAACTGCAATTCAGAGCGCATGATTGATATAGGCGAATAACCCTGTATACCGTCAAATGATAATCCCGGGATATGCAGTATAAGTGACTGATCGAACATAATCTTTTCGCCCGTCGGTCTTGTATATATATACTTTTTGACATTGTCAACAATCTCTATCCTCATATTGAGCGGAGATATAGGCCACAATGCCACTACGTCACCGGCTCCATTGCGCTGTATCTCCGCATATGCATTGCCATACATAAGCGTCCAGGTCTGCATGGTCTGTTTGAACATGTACGCCGTGCACATGGGATTGGCCATTATGCCAAGCACTCTATTGAGCGGGTTTTCAGCAGCCAGTCTTGATATTATTTTTGTATCGGATTGTGTTTTTTGATGTAATGACAGAGGCAACATGCCGATGCTCTGAGATATGAGCCTGATACATGCATACACGGCCGACAATTGCAAAGCTTGCCACTCAGTAATAGCGCCTTTTTGCAACCCCACAAAAAAATTCACAAGGCCGGGAAACTGAAATGCATCTTTTGCTGTGATACTTGTCTTTGCACGCTTTTGACCTATACCAAACATCTTTGAGCCTCCTAACTATTTGATGTCATTATATCATATATAGGACTAATTGTCTATATAAATATAAGACTATAGACTTATTCGCCTGGAACGTTTTTTTTGATATAATAATATTAGAGGGGAGATGAAAAAAATGATAAAAACAACAATGGAAAATTTGAAAATAGAACCTCTATACGGAGCAACAAATCAAAAAAAACTTGATAGTCTTATCAATGAAATGAGAAAAAATGGTTGGAAAAATATCCCGGCCATAGTGGTATTAGAAACTGCAACGGGCTACACTGCGTTGAGTGGTAGTCATAGATATGAAGCAGCAGTACAATGTGATCTTGATATAGAAGTAGAACTATATCAAGAAAACGAAATAAAAGAAATCTTTTCCAGGTCTGATGTAGATGGACAGGCTTGGAAAATGTTGAGTGGTATAGGCAGCAGCTCAAATAATTCAGACCGGATCAAGAGAGGATGAAGATTATGACCAGGCAAGAAAAGGACAAGGCAAGAAATATACCGTTAGTATGGAAACATTTTGACCGCAACAATCGCTATACGCACACCTATATAGAAACATGGGAGGAGATGCACAAGGAAAAAGGAAACCCAGAATATACCTGTTCTAATTGCGGAGAAAAAGAATTGTATCTAGATGAACTTTTTGAAGATTATTGTTATTTCTGTCTCGGATCAGATTGAAAAGAGCCGTTAGGCTCTTTTTTTTGTCATAATATCGTCAGTCCTCTATCCTCATATATACTATCTATTTCTATCCTCATAGCTACAGATAACATATTGATTGTGCTCACAATCACATCTATACGCTCTTTTGCACGGTTTTTCATCGGCTTAATGTTATTGTTTCCATCAACCGCGACAACTATATTACCAAAACACCAACGCGCGACAGGATTAGCGACATGTTTCAACATGCCTTTGCGTAACAATGTCTCCATATACTTCATAGCCGGGCTTAATCCGGCCATTGTCTGAGGTACTTCGACAATATCTATACTCTGTTTCATAAGCCGTGTTGTCAACATGCGGCTATTCCAGGGGTCTGTCGCCAGTTTGATTAGATCGTATTGTCTCGATAACTCGATTATCTTAGCTTCGATAAAATCATAATCCACACAATCACCCGGTGTTGCCGTTATCCAGCCGTCATTAACCCACTTATCATATGGCACCTGATCTTTGATAATACGCTCTTTCATCGACTCCTGAGGTATCCATGCAAAAAACAATAGATACCAATAATCTAAATCAAACTGCGGAGGAAAAGCCAACGTCAAGGCCGTCAAATCTGTTGTACTAGACAAGTCAAGCCCTGCATAACATTTCATTTTAATGAGCTTAGCCATATCCTCTTTGTGATTATTGTTATCCCATAATGTCTGGGATAACCAGGTATTAGACTTGTTGTCTATCCACTGATTCAACCGGAGCCAGCGGAATAGTTTCTCCTCGGCCTGATTCTGCTTTGCCGACTCAGCCGCGGCCCTGACCTTATCTATATCTATGATTATGCCGAGTGACGGATTGGCCTGATACCATACCTCCTCATCCCATATATCAGCATCGGCAGGAGCGCCATATATTTTGCATAGCCAACGCGGATCTTTGTACTCGCCGGCTATAATACGCCGAGCCTTGTCGTGTATTTCATAACCTATAGTCGTTTGATCCGGGTCGTCACCTGCTGTTGTGATCACGATCCAAACAGGTTGATCTCTGGTATCACCCGTACCAAATGTCATTGTGTCCCAAAGGTAACGATTAGGCTGTGCATGGAGCTCATCAAATATAACAGCCGATGGTTTGTAACCATGCTTACTGTATGCCTCTGCTGAGAGCACTTGATATATTGATTGTGACTTGAGATCGAGTATACGACGCTTAGACAAGTTGAGTCGTACACGTTTTTTGAGTGGCGGACACTGGTCAAGCATACCAACCGCCACGTCAAATGCAATAGATGCTTGATTTGTCTCGGCTGCGCATCCATATATTTCACCATATTGCTCACCGTCTGCAAAAAGATGATAGAGTCCCAATGCTGCTGCAAGCTCTGTCTTACCGTTTTTCTTGGGAATTTCTAGGTAAAGATACTGATATTGTCTTTTGCTATTTTGTCCCATAGTACCGTACATCTGTGATATAACATCACGCTGCCAATTAAGCAATGTAAACGATTTCCCAAACCACTGCCCATCAACATGCTTCAAGAGCTCAATGAATTTTATAACGCGTAATGCCCTTGTCTCATCGTTCATACTCAATCACCATTCAGTAATTTTGACATTTCGTCCATATCATTTGTCACATCTTTGTCTTTCTGCTTGGCTTGTATGACATTAATACGTGCACGCGACACAGGATCGAGCAACAAAGCCTCACGGCATGAGTTAATTATACGGACTTGTATGTTGATTTGCTTAAGCAGTATATCTCTCTCTATTAGAGAGAGTTTTGACTTATTGTCCTCGAGCTCCTTTGTAAGATAGTTATATAGCGCCTTGGCATTGCAATATATCTCCAACGACCCGGCATCAATGGCCCCAAGAATAGGTGTATCCTTTTCCATTTTGCGATATATCGCTGTCATTTTGTGCCATATATCCTTTGCCTCTTGACTCATATACTCAGGTACGTATCTAGGTAATGGGCAATGGTTTGGTATTGCGTCCTCCTTGGCTTGTAATGTGGCCTTGGTATCACGTTTTTGTTTATTATTAATAAGTTGTAATGGCGTTGGTTTGCGGCCTGCCATATCTATACCTCCTTATCCTTGAGATACTCGGCCATATTGACTATGAGTTGGCGCACATAATCGGGATTATAGACTAGACCTTTAGCCCAATAGTCAGGTGAATTGATGATCTTATGCCGTTGTAATAGTGCCGCAGCATCCGTGATATTGAGCTGATTGACCTTTTGTAGTTTGTAATGGTCTATAATCGCATTGGATATATTAAGTGCCAATTGCCCCATAAACCCAACCCCAGACATTATGACCTTGTCATGGTCATTGTCCATAAAACATGGCTCTATTATAATGCATGGTGCTTTGGTATTACGGATTATAGCATAATAATCCTTTGACGGCATTATATTTGATGACCTTGAGAATACACGCCTTAAATCAAATCCAATGTCAGTAATGCCTTTAGCAATTTTATCGCATAATCGCAAAATGGATTGATCGGCATGTATAGAGTGTATAATCTCTGTACCGTGTGCCTTGGTATCACAGGCATTGAAGTGACATGAGATTATGAGATCGGGATTTTGGGCGTTGATCCATGCCCCCCTACTGTTGAGCCCAAAATATATATCTGAGTCTCTTGTCAATTTGACCTCTGCATAGTCCCCTAATATAGCGGCAATGAGCTGGCCGTATATTAAATTAAGGTCTTTTTCTTTAATGCTATTATTCACAGCCCCGCTATCATAGCCACCATGGCCTATGTCTATCACTATTATCATATGTCAAACCTCCCTAAATACTTTTGGTAATATCCTCCATTTCTAAGGGCCTCCATCTCTAAGGGCCTCAAATCACGAAAACGAGGTGCAAAAAAC
>Ga0172363_10001557_pt1 | contig 18537 bp, 16 predicted proteins | sample LakKivs2_kivu2a2_FD_114541 | JGI IMG/M metagenome (GOLD analysis project Ga0172363, IMG submission 114541) | Sediment microbial communities from Lake Kivu, Rwanda - Sediment s2_kivu2a2 | ecosystem: Environmental > Aquatic > Freshwater > Lake > Sediment | place: Rwanda: Western Province, Lake... | reverse complement strand
TTTAATTCCACCTTCGCGTTCCGCTTGTGCCTCCGCTAAAGCTTCGGCGACACGCGGACGGCGGACGGGAAGGTATGGTTTAATTCCCCGGAGCTTCCGCGAGCGCTGAAGCTGCTCAGCGGAGGCGCTGCCCTGGGGTCCATACCAATTGATTGAATGCAGGTATAGTTAAAAGAATTACTGTTCCCTTATCGGGCTTACTCCTGACTTCAATGGTGCCTCCGTTCCTGTTTATTAACTCCCTGGATAATACAAGACCCAACCCTGAACCCTGTTCATTTGCAGTCCCCGGGGTTGTATAATCCTTATCAACCCTGAACAGATCACCGATGTGTTCTTCAGGGATTCCTATACCATTATCCTCAACAGATAATTCAACCAGATCTTTCTTTTTCCTGGACACAAGGGATATTCTCCCGGCATTCCTGGTGTATTTTATGGCATTTGAAATCAGGTTTTTCAGTACAATATTCATCATAACCTGATCAGCACGTATCATTGTATTCTTTTTCACCAGGTTAGTTATCCTGATTTTCTTTTTGCCGGCATTGCCTGACAGAAGGCGTATATTCTCATCCACAAGATGATACAGGTCAACAGCTACCCGTTCTAAAGTCAATCTGCCGGTTCTGACCATGGACCATTTCAGCAGGTTATCCATAAAATCATTGGCCTGGCGGGCAGATTCCTGTATCATTTTAGTTATGGTCAGGATCTCATTCTTCCCGTATTCATTCTGATTCCTGGTAAGTAATTCGGAATAATCCAATATTGAGCTGAACGGATTTTCCATTTTCCTGGCTATGACAGAGAAGAATTTATCCATAAAAGCATTGGCTTCTTTTAATTGCTTCTCCCTCGTCGCCCCTTCATCAGCAGCTCTTTTCGCTTCAGTGATATCCTTTAAAATAACGAATATTCCTAAAAAAACATTATCCCTGTACTGAGGTGTTGCGGTGACCTGTACATGTTTGTTTTTTCCTGTTTTTGCCTTTATTCTGAGCTCAAAGGATTTTTTTTGCTCAGCTGACAGTTTCTCAAAATATCCCTGTAATTTTTTACTTTCCGTTTTGCTGGTAAAATCAGTGAGGGATTTCCTGATCAGGTTACCCGGATTTATTTCAAATATCTTGCCAGCCATTGGATTGGCGAATGTGAACCTGTACCCCTTATCCAGAAGTCCTATTCCTTCGCCCTGGTTATTGATCAGGGTCCTGAAATTCTGTTCACTCTCTGACAGGTCGTTCAAAGCATTTTTATAATCAGTAATATCCCTGGAAATGCTTGCCACGGCAACGACCTGGTTTTTATCGTTATAAACCGGGAACTTCTTTACCAGTGAATATATTTTTCTCTTATCAGGATATACAAATACCTGTTCATCAACCAGTGTCTCTCCTTTTTTCAGTTTCAGGGCTTTCCTGTCATCTTCCATATATTTCCTGACATAATCATGATCGCCGTATAGTTCCAGGTCCGTTTTGTCAATCATTTCTTCCATCTTTTTTTTACCGGCAGCGAGTGTATTTGCCCGGTTCGACGCGATGATTTTCATGTCTGTGTCTTTTATAACAGCATGATCTTCAGTATTTTCCAGGATCGCTGCGAGAAGATTTTTATCTAATTGCTGCTGAACCCTCTGAGTGATATCAAGTGATTTCCCGATGGAAAGATGGGGTTTGTTTTTCTCGTCATGGATAATGAAGGATTGTGACCAGATCCATTTGATTTTACCGTCAGGTGTTTTAAGCCTGTATTCCTCGTCTATTCCTGTCCCTTTTGGGATACGCCGGTATGCTTTTTTTACACGTTCCACATCATCAGGATGGATCAGTTTCAGGAATGAGCCGGGCTTGTTATATAAGCTTTCCCTGGTCCTGCCATAGACAGTCTCATATTGCGGGCTGATATAAAGGAGTTTATCCACTTTCAGGTCAAAGATCCAGAATACTTCAGAAATATTTTCAACCAGCATCCTGAAATACAGTTCCTGCTTTTTAAGCTGGTCTTCTGCTTCCATCCTTGCTGTGACATCATAAGCAATGCCTTCCACTGCGATCACCCTGCCTTCTTCATCGAATACCGGTATTTCGGTGTTATAGAAGATACGGGTTGATCCGTCACGATGAAACAGTTCATTAAGGAACGGAGGCTGGACAATACCTTCCAGGGTTTTCAGGGAGTGACGGAGTGATTTTTTATTCATCTCACTGTCAGTAAGGAATTCCCGGAAATCACGCAATGCTTCATCCTGCGAATACCCCAGGATTTTTTCGACTGACGGACTGACATAGGTGATCATACCCTTATTATCATGGGTATAGAAAATATATTCATTGCTAAGCTTCTCAACCAGCCTTTTATATTTCTGCTCAGTGCGTTCGAGTGACCGGATGTGTTTTTTCCTGTCGCTAATATCCCTGATTATAGCGAATATAAGCTCTTCTTCATCCTGCTCAAAGCTGTGAGCCCTGATCTCAGATTCGATCTTTCTACCTGTCTTCGTTATCAGTGTTCTTTCGAAGTGCAGTATGTCAGGATGGCGGTTATCTGTTGGTACGGCCCCTGCCTTTACTGGTGACATCAGTTCGGCAGGATTTTTCCTGAGCAGTTCCGGTCTGGTATAACCGAGTGTATCTGCCAGCATTGCATTGACCATGATTATATGCTGCGGATTTTTGTTTTTATCCGGTTTATAGATCATGATCATATCCCCTGCCTGCTCGAAAAGCTCGTAGAAGAAAGAAGAAGCTATTTTCGTTTCCACGGTTACAAATTACTTACTGCTATCACAAAAATAATTTTTTTCAGCAAATATCATAAAGAGAAATAAACGAGGACCAGGTTGGATAAAAAATGACCTGACTGCCGCAGGCAAGTCAGGTCAACAGGTTTAGTGGTTAGAGGGTATCAGTTAAATATAGAAAATACGGTTGAAAGTAAAGGTAAAAAAAAAATTTTTTCATTTGCAATAATCAGGCCTCATATAATATCATTTTCCTGAAATATCTTATTTTGATGAGGCTCCGGGAGGCCTTAATGTTAATTTCCTGTCAGATCCGAATAATCGTTACTTGACTAAATGCCTTTTTTGCTGCTGACGCAAAATTATTTGTCAATCAAGCCGCGATAAATAGCAAAATTCTCTTTATCGATAACCGAGAATATGACTTTCTCAATGTCTTCGTTTTCTTCAAGGAATTTTCTGACAGTCTGTATTGCTATTTCTGCAGCCAGTTTTTTAGGGAAGCCATAAGCTCCTGTACTGATATTGGGAAAGGCAACAGTTTTTAACTTCATATTGGAAGCAATCCGCAGGCTGTTGAGGTAACAGGATGCCAGCAGTTGCTTTTCGTTATCTGAACCGCCCTTCCACACCGGGCCAACTGTGTGAATGACAAATTTTGATAGCAGGTTATAACCGCTGGTTATTTTAGCTTCCCCGGTCTGGCATCCATTAAGTGCCCTGCATTCCTCCATTAGGTCCGGTCCGGCTGCCCTGTGAATGGCACCATCAACGCCTCCACCTCCAAGTAATGAAGTATTTGCAGCATTCACTATAGCATCTATGGCCAGTTGGGTGATGTCACCCATGTAAAGCTCGATTCGATCCATGATAATTTATTTTCTTATTTGTGCACCAAGTTTAGTTTCATATGCTGATGCCAGTTTGTTCATGATAGATTCAATCTGGGCGTCTGTCAGTGTTCCGTTCATATCCTGAAGAATAAAACTGACAGCATAAGATTTTTTACCCTCTTCTATATTACTTCCTTCAAACACATCGAACAGGGAAATACTTTTCAGTTTTTCCTCTTCTGTTGTAAAAGCAAGCTTTCGTATATCTTCATACATAATGTTGCGATCGATGATCATTGAGAGATCCCTTTTAACTTCCGGAAATTTCGGCATATCCATGAAAATTATCCGGTAATCACTGATACAGGTTAATAACCTTGTCCAGTTAATCTCTCCGTAATAGACCTCGGTCCGGATATCAAACATAGTTAAAAATTTCCCGCTGATAATTCCAAACTCTGCTATTTTGAGATCATTATAGAAATAAGACAGTCCTTCAGACAGGTATTGTGAATTGTGTGTTCTGGGATCCAGGTTATCCATGTTGAATGATAGTCTTTTGAGAATAGCATCTATGAAGGATTTAAGCTGGAAGAATGTATTGGGGACGGTTTTTTCGATCCAGTTGCCTTCAAACTTATTCCCTGTAAGGAAAATGCCGAAAAATTCATGTTCAGTAAATCCCGGGAGTGCCGTGCTATCTTCCTGTCGTTCAGGTATATGATAACAGCTTCCGAATTCATAAAGCCTGAGGTTCGGCCGTTTGCGGTTAATATTATAGGAGATAGTTTCCAGTCCGCTGTAGACAAGTGTGGTACGCAGGGTGTTCAGGTCCATACTGATAGGATTGGAAAGCCTTATAGCTTCCTTGCTGTCCCTGTAGTAGCTATCCTTGCTCAGTGAGTTTGACATAATCTCGTTAAATCCGTTGCAGGTAAGGAAATCAGCGACCAGGCATGTCAGCTTCTCTTTATCCGGTTTTTCAGTATTGTTCAGTGCAGCACTTATCTTTTGTGTTGTGGTAACATTATCATAGCCATAGATCCTCAGTATCTCTTCAATGACATCTGCTTCGCGGGTGACATCAACCCTGTAAAGGGGCACTGTCACCACTATGTGATCGTCAGATTCAGAAGAGATGATAAAATCCAGAAGAGATAATATTTTACATATCACCTCTTTGTTAAGCTTATTACCTATAAGCCGGTCAATATTCCTGAAATACAGTTTTACAGTCCTGTTGATAAATTTTTCAGGATATACATCAATGATTTCCGAACTGATGGTTCCTCCTGCGATATCACGAACCAGTACGGCAGCTCTTTTCAGGGCGTAGGGGGCCATTTCCGGATCAGCTCCCCGTTCGAACCTGAAAGAGGCATCAGTCATCAACCCGTGTCTTTTGGATGTTTTGCGGATATAAACCGGATCAAACCATGCACTTTCAAGAAATACGTTCCTCGTCTCTTCTGTGACCCCTGTGCCAATACCTCCGAAGACACCTGCCAGGCACATACCCTCAGCAGTATTGCATATCATAAGGTCTTCAGAGGATAATGCCCGTTCCTGTCCATCCAGGGTGATAAATTTCGTCCCTTCACGGAGTGTTTTTACGATTACAGTGTCCCCACTGATTTTATCTGCATCAAAGGCATGCAGGGGTTGTCCCAGCTCATACAGTATGAAGTTGGTGATGTCCACGACATTATTTATCGGGCTAAGGCCTACAGACAGCAGCCTGTTCTTCAGCCAGGCTGGTGAATCTTTGACAGTCACTCCTGACAGGGTGATCCCGCAATATCTTTTGCAGGCTTCCCTGTTTTCAATAATGACAGGTATGTTACGGGTATTGTTATCAATGCTGAAATCGGTGACCGGAGGTTTAATCAGGCTGGCCGAACCATGCAGGCCCAGATAAGCTGCAAGGTCACGTGCTGCCCCGTAATGGGATGCCCCGTCAATACGGTTGGGTGTCAGACCTATCTCATATACCGTGTCGGTGTAAACCTGGAAATATTCCCTGGCGGGCAACCCGACCTCGGTATCAGGTTCGACCACGATGATCCCCTCATGTTCATCACCCAGTGCCAGCTCATCCTCTGCACATATCATTCCTTCTGACAATTCTCCACGTATTTTTGCCGGTTGAAGTGTATATGCCTTGCCTTTAGAGAACAGTGTTGCGCCGGGTTTGGCCACTACCACTTTCTGCCCGGTCCGAACATTCGGTGCACCGCAAACGATATTCAGGAGTACACCGTCACCCGTATCGACCCTGGTAAGGCTTAGCTTGTCAGCATTGGGATGCTGTTCGCAACTTATGACCTTGCCGATGACACATCCTTCAAGGCCACCAGGCAGTGATTCGTATTTTTCAACGCTTTCAGCTTCCAGCCCAGTTTGAGTCAGTATTGCTGCTACCTCTTTTGCATTGAGATCGGTACGGATATAGTCCTTCAACCAGTTGTAAGAGATCTTCATAGAAAACTTGTTTCCGGATTTTTAAAAAGCAAATGTAATAATAAATGTCAACTATAAATAACGTGAGTCGTGAGTCGTGAATCGGAAGAAGGCTAATAAGCTGTAGGCTGTTAGGCTGAAGGAAGAAGGGATTGAAAAAAGATAAAAGACAAAAGTAAAAAGATAAAAGAATAGACAAATGATGTACATATAAGTGCAAGATTAACAAGTATTTAATTAAAAAATGAAAAACTTTTATCTTTATCCTTTTATCTTTTATCTTTAAACTAAATCCAAAAGGAAGAACTTCCCGGAACCCGGAACCATTCCTCCCTATCTACAGCCTAAATACTTGAACCTTGAACTCTGAACTTTTTTTTCCACCACAGCCACATAGCTATCAACAGCCTGGTCATACAGGAAGGGTAAAATGATTATCTTTACAACCTGATTTTGTAACCGTAAGATGGCAGACAGAAAGAGATTATTCCTGCTGACAAATGATGATGGCATCAATGCCAGGGGACTAAGTTCCATGATCGATTTGGTGAGGCCAAAAGGGAATGTGTTTGTTATAGCTCCCGACCAGGCGCAATCAGGAATGTCCCATGCAATAACGGTTAAATACCCGATAAGGATCCAGAAACAGAAAGAGGAGGACGGGCTGATCATTTACAGCTGTAACGGCACCCCTGTCGATTGTATAAAGCTGGCACTGAATAAATTGCTGAACAGGTTACCCGATATGATCCTTTCCGGAATCAATCATGGCTCCAATTCTTCAACCAGTATCGTCTATTCCGGTACCATGGCTGCTGCTATCGAAGGCTGCCTGAACGGAGTTCCATCAGTCGGGTTTTCCCTGCTGGATTATTCTCCCGATGCTGAATTTGCAGGGATCATCAAATATGTTGATGCGATCATTGAAAATGTCATCCACAGGGGTTTGCCCGACGGTATCTGCCTGAACGTGAATTTCCCTGTCAATCATTCCAATGAGGTCAAGGGTATAAGGATCTGCAGGCAGAACAAGGGTGTCTGGCGGGAGGAGTTTGATCAGAGAACAGATCCGCAGAACAGGGATTATTATTGGCTGACGGGGGAATACTTCAACCTTGAGCCTGAGGCAATTGATACCGATGAATGGGCCTTAAAAAACGGATATGTCTCAGTCGTACCGGTTCATGTGGACCTCACCTCCTATGAATCGCTGGATTACCTTAAAAGCTGGAAATTCAATCCACCGGTGGGCGGATCCGCCTGAGGGCGGATTACCTCGGTGCACCGAAAACGAGTCCAGAGCTTCCGCGAGCGCTGAAGCTGCTCAGCGGAGGCGCTGCTATGGAGTATATACGATTTAATTATGAGGAAAAAGAATCTTGAATAAATTATCCAGATATAATGATGTAAGGATCGGATTAGCCGCGGGCCTGGTAGTGCCCCTGATAACCATCCTGGTATTTTACCTGGTAAGATTTAATCATATTTCCCTGTATGAATTCTTCAGCGCATTGATATCCAGGAATATATTGAGTTCATTGCTGAGCCTGTGCGTTATTCCCAATCTGCTTGTATTCTTTATTTTCATATGGACCGATATGCTTTACCTGGCAAGGGGTGTTCTGATGGCCACATTTGTATTTGCAGGGATTATACTGATAGTAAAATATCTTCTTTGATCATTCATTTTTTTACTACCCGGCCCGGTCAAAAAACAGATTATGAAGTATTACATTATAGCCGGTGAAGCTTCAGGTGACCTGCATGGTTCCAACCTGATGAAAGGATTGAAGTTGTATGATCCTGAACCTGATTTCAGATTCTTCGGCGGCGACAGGATGCAGGAGCAGGGTGGTACCCTGGTGCGGCACTACAGGGAAATGGCTTTTATGGGTGTCTTTGAAGTACTGGCTAACCTTCGTACGGTGCAGGGTAACTTAAGCTTTGCCAGGAAGGACCTGGTTGATTATTCTCCCGATTGCCTGATACTGATCGATTTTGCAGGATTCAACCTGCGTATGGCACGGGTGGCCAGGGTGTCAGGAATACCTGTATTCTATTATATATCTCCCAAGGTGTGGGCATGGAATAAGTCCAGGATATCTGATATTAAGGAGCTTGTCGATAAGATGTTCGTTATCCTTCCTTTTGAAGTTGATTTTTACCGGAAGCATGATTATGCGGTCGAATACCTGGGTAATCCCCTGGTCGATGAAATAGAAGCTTTCCGGAAAAGGAAGCTGCCATCAGAGGTTTTTTTTGACCGCAACCATCTGCAGGAAAAACCTGTCATTGCCCTTCTTGCAGGCAGCAGGAAACAGGAAATCATCCATTGTCTTCCGGAAATGCTGTCGGTGATCCCCTTCTTTCCTGATTACCAGTTTGTCATAGCAGGTGCACCCGGCCTTGCTGAATCCTTTTACAGGGAATTTATTTGCGGGCATGAGGTAAGCATTGTTTTTAACCAGACCTATGATCTTGTCAGCCATGCCGCTGCCGCAGTGGTTACCTCAGGAACGGCCACCCTTGAAACAGCACTTCTGGGAACCCCCGAGGTTGTCATCTATAAAATGAACCCTGCAACCTACCATATCGGCCGTCATTTCGTTAAAGTCAGGTTTTTCTCACTGGTTAACCTCATTATGGAACGCCCGGTAGTTAAAGAGCTTCTCCAGTTCAATCTTGCACGGGATATAAAGGATGAGCTGGACAAACTGCTTAAGGATAATACCTGTCGCGAAAAGATGATTGCTGATTTCATGGAATTGAAAGCCAAAATAGGCGAAGCCGGCGTTTCCGGGCGTATTGCACAAAGAATCTTTCAAATACTGCTGGGAAGATGCGCTCACTGACCGGGAAATATCTGATCACAATATTATTGATAAACCCGGGCCTGTCCATACGATCCCAGGACATACCTGATTATGTACATGTCTGTCTTTTTCATGATTACCTAATTTCCGCCCTTGTCATGAATCTGTCTGATAGCAGGATCTGCCTGTCTTCTGACACCCTGTATCCTGCCCGGGAAGACAGTAATGCCATTTACGTGACCTTTTTTGACGGGCTTCTGCTCGTATCCCTTCCTGATGGTTCATTCAGGCAAACTGCCAGCTTGGCAGTTGAATCCCTGTCGGACAGTTCATACATCACCTTCCGTCCTGTAAAACCGTTCCTGTCATTCCGGGAATATACAGGTTCTGTTCATATCGAAGCGGCAGCAGGTTATCTGCAGATAATCAATGATACCAGGTTCAATGATTATCTTGCCGGCGTGGTGGAGACAGAAGGAGGAGCCGGTGCCCCGGAAGAGTTCATCAAGGCACAGGCTGTCCTTTGCAGAACCTTTGCCATCAGGAATGAAGGGAGGCATGCTGCTGAGGGGGCGGATTTCTGTGATGCCGTTCATTGCCAGGCATATCATGGAATATCAGGGGGAAATGGGAGGATCAGGAATATCATTGAACAGACCAGCGGAATGATACTGGCAGATGCCGATTCGATACCTGTCGTGGCAGCCTATCATTCCAACAGCGGCGGGTACACAAGAAATTCGGCAGATGTCTGGCTGACGGCTTTTCCCTACCTGGTATCAAAACCTGATCCTTTCAGTACAGGCATGAGACATGCCGCCTGGTCAAGGGAAATCAACATTGCCGACTGGACAAAATACCTGGAACAGAAAGGATTTCTTATGAACCCGCAGCATGATCCAGGTGAACTTGCTCATTTCAGCCGGGTTCCAAAGCTATATTATGTCGTGGGAAATGATTCGCTGATGTTTTCAGAGATCAGGGAAGACTGGGATTTCCCGTCAGATTTCTTTGATATGATCTACGTAAAAGGTAATTTTCGGATTTCGGGTAAAGGATACGGACATGGCCTCGGCCTTAGCCAGGAAGGTGCAATGAATATGGCAAAACAGGGTTATGGGTTCAGAAGCATACTTGATTTCTATTTCCCCGGAACCTGTGTGCTGGATATTAAGTACTGCAGGCAGGAACATGTAATAACCAGATGATCAGAAATGTTATCCCAGCTTAAGAAAGAGATTTACGGTTTTTTCTCAAACCTGACAGGTTATGTGGTGATAACGGTCTTTCTCGTCACCACAAGCCTGTTCCTGTGGGTACTGAGTTTTGGTAATCTGAATATCCCGGATTCTGGTTATGCCACACTGGAGCCCCTGTTTAACATGGCACCATGGGTATTCCTGTTCCTGATCCCTGCAATAACCATGAGAATGTTTGCCGAGGAGAAGAAGGGACGTACCCTGGAATTACTTCTGACCAGGCCCATTAGTGACCTTGAGATCATCCTTTCAAAATACCTGGCTGCCATGATACTGGTCACTGCATCACTCTTACCAACACTGCTCTGGTTCTGGTCGGTCGCAAGACTCGGCAGCCCTCCTGCAAATATTGACGCAGGAGCAACCTGGGGTTCCTACCTCGGGCTTCTGTTCCTGGCAGGGATATATGCTGCGGTAGGCATCTTTGTCTCTTCAACGACCGATAACCAGATCATCTCATTTATCCTCTCGGCGATACTGTGTTTTTTCCTTTATATCGGCTTTGAATCCATTACCTCGGCAGATCTTCTCGGACAGCTGGACAGCCTGATCCTGAAACTCGGCATCAGTGAACATTACCGGTCAATGAGCAGGGGTGTGCTTGATACCCGCGACATCATCTATTTCCTCAGCATGACAGGACTGTTTATCCTGCTGACAAAAACCGTCCTGGAAAGACGAAACTGGTCTTAACAAAAAACAAATGAGCAGGAGAAAACAGATAAAAAGGGAATCACTGGTACGGTTAATGATCTATATCTGTATCATTATCCTGGTAAATTATCTGTCATCATTCCTTTTTTACCGGTTTGACCTGACTGCAGAGAAACGTTTCAGCCTGTCAGCCACCACCAAAAAGATCCTGAAAGGACTGGATGATGTTGTTTATATCAAGGTTTACCTTGAGGGAGCGCTGCCGGCCGGTTTTATGAGGCTTCACAATTCTGCACGGGAAATGCTGGATGAGTTCAAAGTATATGGGAAGGATATGATTGATTATGAGTTTATCAATCCCGGGGCAGACAAGGATCCCGCTGTGCGGCGACAGGTGATGAACAGCCTCTATGAGGCCGGGCTGCAGCCCACGAATCTGCAGGTAAAAGAAAAGGAAGGGGGGACCTCCCAGAAAATCATATTCCCTGGTGCCATCCTTTCCTATAAAGGTGTTGATGTACCAGTTAACCTTCTTGAAAACAACCCGTTGCTCTACTGGGAGGTTAACCTGAATAATTCCATCCAGGCGCTTGAATTCAAATTCATCAATATGATCAGGAACATGAGCTCTGACACGGTGGAAAAAATTGCTTTCATTGAAGGACACGGGGAGCTCGATCAGTATCAGACAGGTGACATTACCAGGGAGCTGGCCAATTACTACCAGGTTGACAGGGGAGTCATAGGTGGTGTGTACGGATGTCTTGATCGTTATGAGGCTGTGATCATCGCCAAACCTGTTAAGCCATTCAGCGAGGCGGATAAATTTGTGATTGATCAGTACCTTATGCACGGCGGTAAGCTGCTGTGGCTCATTGACCCTGTGCAGGTAAATACTGACAGTTTGGTCACGGGTACAACCTATGCCCTGTATTTCCCACTTAATATTGAGGATCAGCTGTTCAGGTATGGCGTAAGGATCAATCCTAACCTGATAAGAGATATCCAGTGTCACGTTATCCCGGTAAATAAGGGTATGTCAGGTGGACAGCCCCAATGGCAACTGACCCCATGGTATTATTACCCCCTTGTCGCTCCCCCTGCCGGAAATACGATCACCAGGAACCTTAACCTTATCCTTTTTCAGTTTGCCAGCGTGATAGATACTGTCGGTGATGACCCTGGAATAGTGAAGAAAGTGTTGCTGGCCAGCTCACCCTATTCAGATATTGTGGAGGTACCGGCTATAATATCCCTGAGGGAGACTGACAGGCAACCTGGTGAACAGGAATTTAAAGAATCATTCAAACCATTGGCCGTTTTGGCTGAAGGACAATTCCAGTCGGTGTTCAACAACCGTCCTGTGCCACCCCAGGTCAGCCGGCGCCAGGGAATGACTTTCAGAAATATAAGCCGGCTAACAAAAATGATAGTGGTCTCAGACGGGGACGTCATCCGGAATGATGTTACCATGTCTTCACAAGGCGGTCCGGTCATAGGACAGCTGGGGATGGACAGGTATACCTCCCAGGTGTTCGGTAATAAGGAATTTATTCTGAATGCAGTAAATTATCTTACTGACGCCACAGGACTGATGGAACTGCGGGGGCGTGAGTTCAAGCTCAGGCTGCTTGATAAAAAAAGGATAACTGATGAAAGGACCGGATGGATATTGCTCAATACTGCCGGACCGGTTATCGTGGTGATACTATTCGGAATCCTGTTCAATCTCAGGAGGAAAAGCAGGTACGGGAAATTCTGATCCAGGACCCGGACTTGCAGTGTTGTCATATGCTGAACCTGTTACTTTGATAGATCTGGCACTGGCACATTGCAGCACAATTTCAAATACATCTTTTTTTATGAAAAGAAACACACTATTACTTATTGTTCTTTTTTCCCTGCTGCTTGCTGCGTTATATTTTTTTTTCTCCCGGGGCCCCGGTTCATTAGGAAGGTCAGTTAGGCAATTTAGTATTGCAGATACATCCCTGGTACAGAAGGTGGAGATTACCGGCAAGGATGGAAGTGTTTTGCTGGAGAGGCATGATGGACGATGGATGGTGAACGGGAGGTATTATGCCCGTGACAGGAAAATGAAAAACCTGCTGGGTGCGATGCTGCGTTTGCAGCCGGATGCTCCCGCTGCACGAAAAGACCGTGAGGTTATCCTCCTGCAACTGAGGGAACATTCGAAGAAAGTGACCATCACACAGGAAGGTAAAAAGGATAAAATATATTATGCCTGGCAGGATAGCCTTAACGGAGGCATCACTTATATGATCCTTGACAGGTCTGACCAGCCTTACAGGATGCAGGTACCGGGACTGACAGCTAAGGTGATCTGGTCATTGTTCAGTAGTACAGAGAATGCCTGGAGGGATAATATCCTTTTCAGCCTTAAACCCGGCAGGATATCAGAGATTGAGGTCAGGTATATCAGCAAGCCTGATGCCTCTTTTCGGATAGAAAAGAAAGATAGGGGAGAATGGGTACTTGTCAGCTTACAGAAAAATAAAACCATAGAAAACTTTTCAAAGGATAATCTGCTGGGTTATCTGTATCAGTTCAGCAATGTAAGGTTTGATGAGATACTTGTTGCAGGGACTGTCAGGGATAATGAGATGGGAGAGGCAATAGTTATGATAATTGTTAAGGACACAGACGGGGTAACCACAGTAGTCGGGTGTTATCCGAGATATATTCAGGATGATAAGGGTAATCGGGTGATAGACTTCAACAGGCTGTACCTGCGGGTCAATGATGAGAAAGAAATACTGCTTGCCAGGTATATCCAGGTTGACCTGATTCTCAGGGAACTAAACTATTTTATAAACGGGTGAGAGAAAAGCCAGAAGTACCGGCCCGCAGGGATATTCATTTTTGTTCCTTGAGAAAGGCAGGTTGGTGAAGTCTGAAAAAATGATTTTTTGCATTGTTCCTTCTGGATTATTTTTTGTATTATTGGTAATCATTTATTATAAATATTCATGACATGAAATTTGTTGTTTCGAGTACTGAACTGTTACGTCATCTGCAGGCTGTAAGCCGGGTGATAAGCAGTAAAAACACCTTACCTATTCTTGATAATTTCTTATTCAAACTGGAAGAGAATAAGCTGGAGATCACTGCTTCTGACCTTGAATCGACCCTTATCACCAACCTGACACTGGAGAATGCTTCTGATTCAGGCAGCATTGCCATACCGGCGCGTCTGCTTACAGATACTTTAAAAGAGTTTCCCGAGCAGCCGCTGACCTTTGACATTGACCGCAACAAGCTGTCTGTAATTATCAATTCGGATAACGGTAAGTTCACCATTGTGGGACAGAATGCTTCAGATTTTCCCCAGGTGCCGGTCATCAAGGAAGACAGGAAAGCTTCACTGGAGATTCAACCGGAATTACTTAACAGTGGGATCAACCATACCCTCTTCGCCACGGCTGATGATGAACTTAGACCTGTGATGAATGGTATACTTATGGAGCTTTCACCCGATGACCTCACATTTGTTGCCTCGGACGCACATAAGCTTGTGAGGTATAAGAGGACAGATGCCAAAGCAGATGCCAGTGCATCCTTCATCCTGCCAAAAAAACCTGCATCACTCCTGAAGAATGTGTTACCACGTGAAGAGAATGTGGTGACAGTGGAGTTTGATGATAAGAATGCTTTTTTTAACATGACAGAGTACAAGCTGGTATGCAGGCTCGTGGAGGGTAACTATCCGAGTTACAACAGTGTCATCCCTACTAATAATCCCAACAAGCTCACCATTGACCGTAACGGGTTTTACAACACCCTTAAGCGTGTTTCCGTTTATTCAAACCAGGCAAGCAACCTGGTAAAACTGCATCTCACGGGCAACCAGCTAACGGTGTCGGCTCAGGATCTGGATTTTTCCATTTCTGCCGTTGAAAGGCTGAACTGCCAGTATGAAGGGGAAGAGATGGAAATTGGTTTCAAGGCTGCTTTCTTGATAGAGATCCTGTCCAACCTGTCCTCCACGGATGTGCTGGTGGAGCTGTCAAATCCCACAAGGGCCGGCCTCCTGATGCCTGCGGAAAAAAGCAATGAGGATGAAGATACCCTGATGTTACTGATGCCTATGATGATCAATGCATAATGGAATTAAAACTAAGTAATCCACTCATCATATTTGACCTTGAAACTACGGGAATCAACATCGCTACAGACAGGATAGTTGAAATATCCTGGCTGAAGGTCAATCCCAACGGTGAACAGAAGATTAAAACCCAGCTTGTCAATCCCACAATACCGATCGATCCCCAGGCGATACATATCCATGGGATAACAGACGAAGCTGTCAGGGATGCTCCTACCTTTAAGGAAATAGCACGTTCGCTGGCAAATGAGTTTGAAGGCTGTGATTTTGCCGGGTATAATTCCAACAAGTTTGATATCCCTCTTCTCGCAGAGGAATTTCTCCGGGCAGAAGTGGATTTTGACATGATGAAACGTAAATTCATCGATATCCAGGTTATCTTTCATAAGATGGAACAACGTAACCTGGCTGCTGCTTATAAGTTTTACTGTAACCGCACCCTTGAGTCGGCTCACAGGGCTGAAGGAGATACAATGGCTACCTATGAGATACTAAAGGCACAGCTCGACAGGTATGAGAACCTGGAGAATGATGTTGATTTCCTGGCCAGCTTCTCAACCCAGACGAAAAATGTTGATTTTGCCGGACGGATCATTTATGATGAGAAAGAAGTGGAGGTATTTAATTTTGGCAAATACAAGGGCAAGCCTGTTGAAGAAGTGCTGGCTACTGATCCCGGCTATTTCGGATGGATAATGAACGGGGATTTTCCCCTTTATACCAAGAAGGTTCTGACTAATATCAAACTGCGGGCCCTTAAAAAATAGACCTGATAAAATGAATAGGAGCTGTCTCAAAAGCTGACAATATCATATAAGATGTTATTTTTATGATGAGGGTATTTATAAGCCTGTACGCCGCGGCAGCGGCATACAGGCTTATAAATGATATTAAACCCAAAACATCAGGAAATCTGTTTGATACTTTTGAGACAGCCCCATCATGGGGGAATTAACCCAATAAAAAGAATTAAATTTCTGTGTGTGAAAATTATCTGTATAGGACGCAATTACCTTGAGCATGCCAGGGAGCTTAACAACCCCCCGCCGGTGGTTCCGATTTTTTTCCTGAAACATGAGGGATGCCTTGTCCGGCATAACAGGCCATTTGTCCTGCCCGACTTCAGTAATGAGATACATTATGAAGTGGAGCTGGTGGTCAGGATAAACAGACAGGGGGAAAAAATTGACCGAGCGTCCGCAGCAAGGTACTATCGTGAAGTAGGCCTGGGGATTGATTTTACTGCACGTGACCTGCAGAGAAAGGCAAGGGAGGAAGGATTGCCATGGGAGCCGGCCAAAGCTTTTGATGATTCTGCCCCTGTCAGCAGGTTCCTGCCGCTCAAACAGTTCGGAGACATCCAGAATCTGCAATTTTATCTGGATATCAATGGCAAGACGGTCCAGAAAGGAAATTCTAAAGATATGATCTTCCCTGTTGACGAGTTGATCTCCTTTGTATCCCGGTATATCACCATTAAGACCGGTGACCTGATTTTCACCGGCACCCCTGAAGGGGTGGGACCGGTGAGGACCGGCGATCACCTGGAAGCATACCTCGAGGGCAGGAAGATGCTGGATTTTTATATAAGATAAGCATAGAGGTTGATCCACATGGAGATGGATCCGCCAGTTTTCGGACAAGCAAGCAGGTAGATTCGGATTCCCAGAGGTGTGTCACAACCCATAGCAGCTTCTTATTTTGCCTACTGCTCAGGTAATAAAGATACTCACACTCGTTATTCTCACCACTCCACCTCTGTGCTCAGTTCCCATCGGATGGCCCCAAAGCCATCCGATGGGTTGCAGAAAACTTCTTATCAGTGCAACTCTCCCCTGGGGGTTGTGACATACCCCCAGTATGATCATGTCGTGCTGCAGCCATACAATAGGAACCAAACCTCCCATCGGATGGCTTAAGTGCCATCCGATGGGAACCACACACTCTCTGTAAGTATGTTATGACACAACCCCGTAGTTCATTTCTTTTCTGTATCCACAGAGCTGTTAATCCGGTAAACCGGGTAACGGCGGAAGGATTTCTCGGCATAGGGAGAGTTCATATAGACGAACTGCAGCTGGGCTTCAGGGTCCCTGGCAAAGGCCGGGTCTGTGGCTTTTTTCTCCCCGAAGGCTTTCCTTAGTTCAGGATCCTTATTGAGCAGCCCGGCGGCGGTATGCTCAAAAAGCTCCGGCGAATAGTATTCCCTCCTGTCCAGCACAGGATCAAAAAAGTTCCAGCTCATGAACGAATCCGGTCCGTCAGGCTCCAGCGTCTCGACAATATAACGGTTCGCGGGCTGGTTGACGGAGATGATATAATCCCCTTTGTAAAAGTGGATCTCCTGCTTGCCGGAGAGGGCTCTGATGCCCGAGTGCTGGAAATGGCCGTTGTAAGGCCTCTGGGCATAGTTTATATCCCTGATGTAATAGGTATCGACAGTGATAATCGTATCTGCAGCAAGCTGTTCCATATATACCTCGTTCCACTTTAACCTCTCGGTCACACTTGCATAGGCCTGAGGTATGATGTAGGCAGCAGGTTTTTCAACCATTTTAACAGGTTTATAGTACCTGTAATACGGGATTTTTTTTGTGAACGATTTGCTCCTGTCGTAATACATCCATTCTTTTCCGGTCAGCTCGCCGGCCTTTTTTGTTCGTGCGTACCCTTTGAAGAGTATGCTGTCACAGCGCGTGGAATCCAGCTCCCACTCTAAGACGAAGGTGGTCTGCCTGCAGGTTTCCTCCGCTGCTTTTTGCCTGACCGCTCCGATGGCTGCGGCATGGTCATGGGTGAGCTTCAGCAGGCTGATCATGAAATAATACATCGCTTTGACCCGGTCGGGGTAAGGTTTATAGGAATGGTTCTCGATAGTAAAACCGATGGTATTGAAAAGTGAGGCATAACCTGTTGAGAATCTGGGGAGGTCGTCATAGGCACATATCCCATTCTCCGGTGAGTCGATGATGTAATCCACATAAGGGATCATTTCGTAAGGTGTTTCAGCCATCAGGCTATACAGCTGGGGCAGGAAGGTTTCTTCCATGAACTGTCCTGCCTCTGGCCGTATCTTCTGGGTGTTGGTAGGTATCAGCGTTATGGTGTACTGGTGGTCCGATCCGTCGGTAACATGCGTGTCCACCAGGATATCCGGTTTCCAGGTGTGAAACAGCCGGGTGAAGGATTGTGCGTTCCTTGTATCCAGCTTGATGAAATCCCTGTTCAGGTCGAGATGCTGTATGTTACCACGGAACCCGCATTCTTCAGGCCCCTCCTGTCCGGGACGGTTATATGCGCTTCTGTCGAGCAGGCCGCTGATGTTGTAGACGGGTATGATACAGACCACCGTATTTTCGAGGTACCTGCCTATCCCGTCTACGTTCCTCAGCAGCTCATCGGCAAAACAGATGCTGGCATCCACCCCGTCGGGCTCTCCGGGATGAATGGCATTGTTGATGAGGATGATCCTTTTTCCTGACTGCCTGATCATCTGCGGATCGAACTGTCTGTCTGCCGAGATGACAAAAAGATGCAGCGGCTTTCCGATATCGGTGGTACCACATTCCATCAGCATGGCTGATTCATAGGTCTTATCAAGCCAGGTATAGGCACTTATCACCTCCTCATAGGTGAGGGTCTGGTT
>Ga0172363_10001556_pt1 | contig 18537 bp, 15 predicted proteins | sample LakKivs2_kivu2a2_FD_114541 | JGI IMG/M metagenome (GOLD analysis project Ga0172363, IMG submission 114541) | Sediment microbial communities from Lake Kivu, Rwanda - Sediment s2_kivu2a2 | ecosystem: Environmental > Aquatic > Freshwater > Lake > Sediment | place: Rwanda: Western Province, Lake... | reverse complement strand
TGGAAGTTTTATAACTTTAGTTGGAACTCATGTTAGTGCATTACCGTTTGAGACTATTAAAAAAACTAAAAAAATAGATGCTATTGTGATGCATGAGTATGATTATACAATCTTAGAACTTGCAAAGACATTGAAATCTGGAAGAAGTCTTAGAGGAGTTAAAGGAATAATATACAGACAAAATAAAAAAATTATTCAAAATCCTCAAAGACCTTTTATAACAAATTTAGATAAATTACCATTTGTTTCCACTGTATACAAAAAACATCTTAATGTAAATGATTATTTTTATGCTGCTAATTTACATCCAGTTGTAACTATTATTTCTGGTAGGGGTTGCATATTTCATTGTTCTTTCTGTGTTTGGCCGCAAGTATTTTCTGGTCATAATTACAGATTTAGAAGCGTTAAAAATGTTGTTGATGAAATTGAGTACATAAAAAATGAATTTCCAAAAATTCGTGAGATATTTTTTGAAGATGATACTCTTACTGTAAACAAAAAAAGATGTCAAGAAATTTCAAAAGAGATATTAAAAAGAAAACTTGATGTGACATGGGCCTGCAATTCTAGAGCTGACGTAGATTTTATAACATTAAAATTAATGAAAAAATCTGGTTGTCGTCTTCTTTGTGTGGGATATGAAAGTGGTTCGCAAGAAATTCTTGATAAAATTCACAAGGGAACGAATCTTAATAAAATAAAAGAATTTGCAAATAACGCAAAAAAAGCTGGGATAATGGTTCACGGTTGCTTCATTCTTGGTTTGCCTTATGATACAAAGGAAACTATAAGAGAAACAATAGAATTTGCAAAAGAATTAGATCCAGATTCTGCTCAATTTTATCCTGTTATGGTTTATCCGGGAACAGAAGCATATGAATGGGCAAAAAAAAATGGATTTTTAGTAACAGAAGATTATTCTAAGTGGTTAACACCAGAAGGTTGGCATAATACTATGATATCTAGGCCAGGTTTGACAAACAAAGAGTTGGTTGAATTATGTGATAAGGCAAGAATAGAATTCTATTTACGGTCAAAATACTTCTGGAAAAGATTTAAATTGATAATAAGAAATTGGGATGAAACAAAGAGGACTTTCAAGTCAGGTAAAACCTTTTTCAAATATCTATTCAAAATATTAACAGGTAGTCATGACACCAAAAATTTCAGTAATAATTCCTGCGTACAATGCTGAAAAAACTATTGAAAAAACTTTAAATGCAGTTTTATCTCAAAAATTTTCTAAGAATAAATTTGAAGTTATAGTTGTAGATGACGAATCTACAGATAACACAATAAATATCATAAAAAAATTCAAAAAAGTTAAGCTAATAACAAAAAAACATGGAGGTCCAGCATCATCAAGAAATTTAGGTGTTAAAAAATCTAAAGGGAAAATAATATTATTTACTGATTCTGATTGTGTCCCAAAAAAAAATTGGATAAAAGAAATGATTGGACCATTCGATAATAAAAAGGTAGCTGCTGTTGCGGGTACATATGAAACTTTAAATAATGATTTTTTCATGGCAAGGTTTGCAGGTTACGAAATTGGGCTGAGACATCAAAATATGAAAAAACTTGATTCTATAGATTTTGTTGGTACATACAATTGTGCTTTTAGAAAATCAATATTTCTTAAATATGGTGGTTTTAATGAGTCATTCAAACAGGCTTCAGGCGAAGACCCAGAACTATCTTTCAGGATTAGAGAAAGTGAAAAAAAAATTGTTTTCCAACCAAAATCCATTGTTTATCATAATCATCCAGATAGTTTGACCAAATACTTAAAACAAAAATATAACAGAGCTTTTTGGAAAGTTTTGCTATATTCTTATCATCCAAAAAAAATGTTTGGAGATGCTTACACCCCTAAAACATTATTTCCACAAATCTTAATTACTGGATTAAGCATAATTTTATTTTTCCTAGGATTTTTTTATCATTTTTTTTTCTACGTATCTTTTATATTTTTGTTTGTCTCACTTTTGTTAAATTATGATTTTTATTCATTTGTTTGGGAAAAAGAAAAAAGCATGGTAGTCATCTCTCCATTTATCTTCCTTTTAAGAAATATTATTTCTATAGTTGCAATAATCCATGGAGGTATTCATTTCTTATTTAAGAAATTCAATTTTTAATAATGATTTTATGTCTATAAGACACAAATTAATATCCAATACAACATATCTTTTTTTTGATTGGTTTTTTGTCTCAATAATATCCTTTTTATTCCAGATAATTGTTGTTAAAATACTTTCTGTATCATCCTATGGTACAATGGCAATTATAATTCAAATTAGTATTCTCTTAACTTCATTCTGCATTTTCGGTTTAGATATTGCAACTAGAAAATTGATACCAGAATTTTTAAAAGGAAAGAAAAAATATAGAGTTAATATTCTAATTAGATTTTCTATAAAAATTATATCATCAATATCTTTGATTGTTGCATTTTTAATTATTTTATTTAATAGACAATTATCTTCTATTTTTAATTTAGATTATAGAGTTTTCTTTTTGATCTCTCCCATGATGATTATTCTTATCTTTTATTACTATTTCGGCAGTATCCTTCAAGGCTACCAGAATATGAAAAAATATTTTTTTACTGATCTTTACGGTCAAATATTCAAAATTATTTTGTTTTACCCTTTAATTCTTATGGGCTTTGATTATTTTGGTCCCGCGATAGCAATACTAATTAGTTATCTTGTATCCTTCCTTACAAGAATTGATATTAATTTTTTAAAAAACATCTCAAACAAATTTCATTTGAATAAATTGATTTTTAAATATTCATTCCCTGCATTTATAGTTACGATACTCCTTTCTTTGTTTAATTATACACAATATATAATTCTAATATTTTTTTCTATCTTCAATTTAACTACTTTGCAAGCAATGGAAAATATTGCATATTTTGCTTTATGTATTACTATTTCAACTCCAACCCTTGTTGCAATTAATGTTCTTTGTGCAGCATTGTTCCCAATAACTTCTGAATTGTCTATGGAAAAAAACTCAAACTATAGGCAGGCTTATTTGATAAAATTGGTTTTAAGATATGTTTTCTTTTTAATTTTACCTGTTTCAATTTTTTTAATTTTAACTTCAAAATATGCTATTCTATTTTTTTCTAAAGTTGAATACTTACAGGCCACTACAATTTTACCATTTATAATTTTTGCTTCTTTGTTTTCTGGTTTAGGAACTCTTTTTGTAGGTAGTCTATATGCTTTAAAAAAACCCAAACTTTATAGAAATATTTTTGCTGTTGCTGTTATTATTTATTTTATTTTAGCATTTATTCTGACATATTACTTCTATGTTTATGGTTTGGCTGTTTCATACATGACAGCAAACTTAATTTTCTTCATATTAGGCGTATACTTCATTAAAAAATATCTTTTTTTAAAATTGCCAGTTTATGATTTTATAAAACTTATTTTTTGTTTATTCCTTTCTTCAATTTTCTATTTGTTTTTTTCCCAATTATTTCATAATATTATAGCAATAATTTTTTTAGTAGTTTTTTCTTTCATTTTTTATTTCGTATTGTTACTCAAGTTAAATTTCTATATTGAAGAAGATTTGAAGATAATAGATTTTTTCATAGAAAAAACACCAATTTTTAAAGAACAAATAAAATATTTTAGAAATTTCTTGTCAAGATTTGTTAAAAGATCCTATTATTAAACTACTTTATACAATCTAATTTCAGAGTTACTGAAAACTGGTTCGAAATGTTTCAAACCTTCACCACCATAGAAGAATAATCTCGTAAACATGCTATCCTTTATAGCAGGTGCAAAATAAATCAATGATCTAAAATCTGATTGCACCCAAACCAATCCGTCTATCCTTTCCAAAGTAGCATTATAATTAGACAAATCTTGATTTTGTTGTTGACCATTATAGAAAAACGTGAGATGATTAATAATAAACTGGTTATTATAAACTGGGATTAGATAATTACCTTTCTGTATCAAAGCCATTTTGAGTCCAGCATAATCATATAGATAGACAGGATTACCTTCTTGATCTTGAGTTACACTTGAAAGACTAAATATCCAAGGACACCATACCCATACACCCTTTCCCTGACTAGCAAATTCCCCACAAGAAATTTGTCCAGGTTCTGTTGGTGGAGTTGATGCGCAACAAACACCAGGATTCTTCATAAAATCATAATTAGAACTTATAGGTGCTCTATAACCACCAAAGTAATTCATCCATGTAAACTTGCCTATTAAATCACTACTAGCTATGAAATAAATTTCAGACGCAGGTTCACATGCTTCCTTTGGAACAATATCATCATAAACATTTTTCACTTCTTGACAATCTTCAGGACTTAATTGTTTATATTTATTTATTAGTGTTATTGCTTCTTCTTCATCATTTGTTGACATAATTTTACCCATATCTTGTATCCTGATATTATGATTATATGGTATACACTCCCCTACAGCACAATGGCCACCATCAGCATGAACTCTCAATCCAGTATAACCAGCAATAATATGTCCTGGGTCCCACCAAGTTTCAACTAAAGCATTTTTATCGGCATTAGTATTTAACCAATCAAGCATATCTATCCAGTTTTGATCTACTTCCATCCCACTTGCAGAATATGAATATGATATAGCATCTGATGTATACATTAAAAGAGAGAACGCTACAATACCAAAGATTGTTGCCCCTATGAGGCTTCTATAATTAAATTTAATTAAATGACCAATCACATATCCAGTTGTAGTTGCTATCGCACAAGAGAAAAGTAGAGAAAATCTGACACCATGTAAAATCAAATAAAATGTAATAATAATCCAAATAAATAGAAATATTTCTATAAAGTTCATTTTTTCTTTCTTTATTAATTTATATATTACTAGAATTGGTAATCCAATTACAGAGAATAACATAGGTACTATTCCAACCCTTCCTGCTACTGCAAGAAAACCATCCCTAGTAAAGATATCTATTGGTTGAAGTTCTGCGACAGAGACGTTAACTATTAATCTCGTCTTTATGGTAAACCCTAGACCAACAGATAAAAAATTAAACATACTACCTGAACCAATTAGATAACCAAGGATATTTGTTACAATAATAATTATTAAAAGTGGTATCAGTAATTCTTTCGTTTCTTTAATTGTTTTTATAAAATTTAATTTTCTCTCATGTAAAATATTTTCTAATAATTTGAATAGAAGAAATGCAGGTATAAACAAAGTAAAGAAAAACAAAACATACCAACCAAACCACCAAGTATAAATGAAAATTAAATTAACCAAAACTGAAAAAACATAGTATGGTATTTTTTTTCTTTTCATAGCCAGAACTATAGAATATAGACACAAAAACGAGAAGAATACCACGACAGCATCAGTATCACAATAGCCACCCATAGAAACACCGATAAAAGTAGGAGTTGTGGCTGCGACAAAACCAGTTATAAGGCCACCCCAGTTATTTGTCAATAATCTCCCAAAAAGAAATGCAGGTATGATTGCAAGACCAACCATTATAACAGGTGAAAGCTTCGCAGCTTCCATAAAAGTCATATTACTTGAAAAAATTGACAAAATTTTATAAAAAATAATCATTATATATTGCCAGCCATAACTAGCATAAAAAGGTCTTCCTGGTGGGAAATAAGAAAGTAAATCCCATTTTGGCGGTACAAAATTGTTGTCTAATATCATTTTAGCTGTTCTATAAAAAAACCAAGGATCATAATCCAGAATAAATTTAGATTGTAAAGTTCCTGATCTAGTCCACATAGAAAAATAAATAACTAATATCAACAACGAGAAAGCCACAATTGAACTTATTCTTATACTTATTTCTTTCAATTGAAACACTTTTTAATTTATCTATAAAATAAGAATTAAATACATCTACAATTATTTTAAATATTTTACTATTGGACATGTGGATAAACTTGTTAATGAATAGAATCAAAGAAAGATTAAGATTAAGGTCCATAATTGAAGGCAAAACAGTAAAACTCAAATTATTAGAACTAACAGAGAAACTAAAAGGAAACATTAGGTTATTGGATATAGGATGTCACGATGGAATTTTTACGATGGAGTTCTCTAAAAAAGTAGGAGCAAAGGAGGTCTACGGACTAGAGATTAACAAAGATTTTATTAAACAGGCACGAAGCAAAGGTGTTATATGTAAAAAGACTGATGTAAACAAAAAATTACCTTTTGCCGATAATTTCTTTGATATTGTGTTATGTAATCAAGTTATTGAACATTTATATAATCCGGATAATCTTTTTCTAGAGATTAATAGGATACTTAAAATGAATGGTCATCTTTACATTTCCACTCCAAACCTCTGTTCCTTACATGGTAGAATTTTTGTTTTACTAGGGTGGCAACCAACAGCAATAGCCCCAAGTACTAGATTTATATTTGGTAATCCTTTGAGAGGTGAAACCAGTGGATTTTTTAAATATAATAGACATTTAACTTGCTTTACCCCAGCTTCTTTTAAAGAAATGACAGAATTCTATGGTTTCAAAATAATCAAATACACAGGGTCTGTGGTTTATCCTTTTGGAACAAAAATTTCTAGTTTTATTTCAAAAACATTTCCTTCACTTTCTGTATTTCAAATAATAAAAGCAGTTAAAATAAAAGAGATTAAACGTGAGAAGATAAATCAGGAATGGAATGAAAAAGAAAGATACTACAAGAAAAAACTTTATCTATAAAAATGGATTCATAAATTTGCTTCAAAAATTTTTAAATATTCAGATGTTGTTTTTTTCCAATCAAATCTTTTACTCATTTTTGAGGCCTTTATACCAAGTCTTTTTGCTTCAAGTGGATTTTCTAGCAAATATTCTATACCTTTAGTTATCTCTACTGAGTTCTTTGGGTTAACTAAAATTCCTGTTTCACCGTCAATGACTATCTCAGGTATAGCACCAACATTTGTTGCAATAATAGGTTTTCCAAGGGCACATGCTTCTAATGTTGTCAGCCCAAATCCTTCTCCTAGAGACGGTATGATAACCATATCCGAAGAGGCCACAACTTCTGGAACAAATTTTTGTTTTCTAGGTGGTATTATGAAAAAATTCCTTTTTTTGTTCGTAACGACTTTTCCACCGATATCTATATCTGAATATGATAAATGATTAAAAGTCTTTTCTAGCAAATTGATATATCTTTCATGCATGTTTTGGTATGGTAACATAGCACCAAAAACTATATCCTCATGTTTTTTCATTAACATCTTGGCTGACTCAATAAAATAATCAAATCCTTTTTCTGGAGCAGGTCTGCCGTAGAAGAAGATGAATTTTTTATTTTTCAATCCAAGTTTTTTTCTAATTTTCTTTCCATTTACATTCGAATTGAATAATTTATGATCTACACCATTATAAACTACTTTCATTTTTTCATCGGAAACACCTTCATATCTAAGAAGGTTTCTTGTGTATAATGATACTGGAACCCAAAAATCAAAATTTCTATGGATTATTCTCTGTTCTAAAAATTCATTAATAAGACCTCTAACTAAACCAAAATATGTATACCACATCTTTTTTTCTAGTATATGAACTGTAATAACACACGGCTTACGTTTCAAGTTTTTTAATAACCAAGCAGCACCAGCAGAAGTAAAAGTTTGTGTATGAATTATATCAAAATCTTCTGATAATCCTTTCAGCATCCCTGTTATGGAAAATGAATATCTTTCCAGAAAAGGTATTCTAACTCTTTTTATATTAATATCATTGATAGTTTCTTCTTTTTTTGTTCCAGGTAAAAGCGAAGTTATGATAGTTGTGTTATGACCTTTTTTTGCTAGATATTCAGCCAAAATTTTTATTAGGACTTCTCCACCGCCAACGTATGGATAAAAAAGATCTGTTACAAACAGTATATCCATTCAATCACATTTTTTTAACCAATTAACAGTTTCTATTATAGCATTTTCAATATCGTATTTTGGTTTCCATCCAAGATTTTTTAATTTAGAAATATCTAACAAAAATTTACGAACATCACCTGGCCATCCCCTCTCTTCGCCAGTGTACTTTAAATTAACTCTGTTTAAATTCATACTATCACAAACTAATTTTGCTATCTCATTAACAGTAATCCATTCTTCACTTCCTATGTTGAACACATCGTATTTTTCATTATTTTTTTTTGTGCATAAAATTGTGGCATCTATGCAATCCTTTATATGAAGATATGATTTTTTTTGTAAGCCATTACCCAATATGAGAAGTTCTTCTTGATTTTCCTTCAATTTTTTAACAAAATCTGGTATAACTCCATGTTCAGATCGTGGACCAAGAATATTTGCATACCTCAATACCAAACCTCTTATTCCATACAAACTAGAGAATGTTTTTATGTATTTTTCACTCATAAGTTTAGAAGTGCCATAATTGTTTATAGGTATAGTCTCACTATTCTCAATAATTGGAAATTTTTCAACTTCCCCATAAACAGTTGAAGAAGAAGTAAAAACTATATTTTTTATATCATTTTTTCTCATAGCTTCTAAGACATTTAAAGTTGTCAAGAATGTATTTTCAAAATCATAAATTGGATCTTCAGAAGAGTATTTGACAGAATAATTAGCGGCCAAATGGAAAACTATTTCAATATTTTTTATATTTTTCAGAGTAAAATCTAAATTTCTTAAATCACCTTTTATAAATTCAACATCCAAATTTTTGATGTTTTTCATTTTACCTGTAGATAAGTTATCTATTACTATTACTTTACAACCTTCTTGCAGAAGAGATTCACATAAATAACTACCTATGAATCCAGCCCCGCCAGTTACTATAACTTTTGAACCTTCTATATTCATTTTAGATACCTTATCACATTTTTAATGGAGAATATTAAACCTAAACTCCATCCCACTGTACGAATAAAGAAAACAGTAAAGAATAAATGTATATCGGTTATAGCCCCTCTCAATCGTAATATATCTAAAAAATATGATAAAAAAAGTAGCAAGAATAAAATTATTGCAGACAATATAAAAAAGTAATTTAAAAATGACAGAAATATACATATCATTCCAGTTATGAATGCTACTAACTGTATTCCCATAGAAGGCTTAGAGATATGATCGCCATAAGATCTTTTTTTGTGTTTTAAGTAGAGAATAGGTACAAATTTACCGTAAGTGAATTGTTGTTTAAAAAATTTTCTCCAAGAAGTTCTATGATAATGGTAGACAATGGCCTTAGGTTCGTATCGTATTTTTCCGATTTTTGTTAACCTATATCCAAAATCAGTATCATATGCAACATTCAATCTTTCATCAAATTTCAATCTTTTTGCTATTTTTGTCTTAATACATAAATTCATCGTTGGCAATCTAGGGACATATTCAGAAAAATATTTGAATCTATCTTCTAGTTCCATCCCAATAATTCTTTGTAATTTATTTGAAGTTTTAGGAGTTTTACAGAAACCACCTACAGCTAAGACTTCTTTAGTTTTGAAATTTGAGATTAACATTTTTAGCCAATCTTTTTTGACTACACAATCTCCGTCTGTTAAAGCAATAAATTCAGTCTTTATTTTTTTTAATGCATGATTATAAGCAACAGCCGGATTTCCTTTTACTTGTTCTAAGATAATCTTTTTTCCAAAACTTTCCAAAATTTCATAAGTTCCGTCTGTAGAAAAGGCATCTATTATGTATATTTTTTTGTTAGGATAATTCAACTTAAATAAAGATTCTACACACTTTCTTATAGTGTTCTTAGAATTTTTTACGGTTATCAAAACTGTGGCTGATGGTTTCATCTTCCATATTCCTCTTCTAATTCTTTTTCAGTTTTTTTGAAAATATAAGAAATGACAAATATAGCAGACCTTATGAGTCTTTTTAATTCATGTGGTTTGAAAATAACTCTTTTTAAAAAACCAAAATTAAAATAACATTCTTTCGTTGCCTTCTTGCACCATTCAACCATTTCTTTATAGTTCATTTCTTTATATTCCGGTCTCTCATTTTTATCTATTAGTTTATTTTTAACCAACCAATTATAGTATGGTGTACAAGGGTATGGTCTAGGTGGTGCAAACTGATACGTTACTACTTTTAATTTTTTAGCCCATTTTATTGTCTCTCTTGCTGTTTCATCAGTCTCACCTGGCAATCCTATCATAAAATCGGCATGTACATCTATACCAGCATCATTACACCATTGAGTAAATTTCTCTAACATTTCCTTTGTTACACCTTTGTTTATTTTTTTAAGAATTTCATTTGAGCTACTTTCATATCCTACATGTAAACAATGACAACCTGCTTTTTTCATTAGTTTTAAAATTTCTGGAGTAAGAGTTAAATCCCCTCTAGCATAAGTGGACCATGATATTTTGATGTTTCTTTCAATTAAACCTTCAGCGATTTGTTTGCAACGCCATGCCGGTGGAGTATCATCTTGAATAAAAATTTCTTTTATCTTCGGTTCGATGTTATTAACAGCCCATTCCATTTCATCTAAAACATCGTTTATATCTCTAAACACATACCCATCTTCTTTCAGAATTGTGCTAGGCCAGAGACAGAATGTACATTTTCCCCAATAACATTTCCTACCACTAAACATGTCTACAAAAGGATACCATAAAGAGCCTATTTTATAATTTTTTATATTAAGATGTTTGTTGTATATCTTCGTAACCCATGGCAATTCATTCAATTGTTCAGATGTTAATCTATTACTTATAATTATTTTTCTTTTTTCTTTGCCTTCTACTATATCTTTAGTTGCAAATTCAAATTCACCATCAATCAAATGATCTACTATTTTTTTATCTTCGATACATAATTTTTTTACTTCTGGCATTGAACACCAAGGACCAACAAAAATTATCTTCGAGCCAGTTTCATTCTTAATTCTTTCTGAAATAGATAAATTATCTTTTAATCCCTTCAAAGAAATGTAAACAACAGTAAAATCTGGTTTGAATTTTCTTACTATTTTTAAAACTTCATTATCAGTTAAACTATCTGCTTCCGAATCGATTAATTTACATTTATGTTCATATTTTTTCAATAAACCTGTTGTATAGGCTAAGAATATGGGATACCAATGACTACCAGAAACACTTATACCATCCCATCTCGCTGAATGGATATATCCTGTTAAATATGGTGGATTTAAGAGTAAAACTTTCATTTTTCATCTATTACTTCTAAGTCTTAAAAGTTTATAATTTTAATCAATTAAGAGTTTTTTTGTTAAATTTAAAAAATATACATTTTATTTATACTAGTAAGAAAAAGCAATTTATGACAAAATAAGAATATTAAGTATAAATGATTTGAATGACCGAGAAAGAAATTACAATTGAAATTAAAAACCCTGAGATAATTATTTTATTAGCCTTACTTTTTATACTGTTCATTGGATTTCCACCTTTTTATGATATTCTTTATAAAATACCTCCAAATTTTGTTTTAATAACAGGTGAATTACAAACAGATTTATTTAGCCCAATTGCTTTTGGTGATGAAGGTTATCATGCTAGGCTTGGTCAATATATTGCTGAAAAAAAAGACTATCCCAAATGGGTGCCTTTTTTTAGTAGACAAAGTGATTATAAAGTTGGATTATCGGATTTGCCATTATGGTGGTTAACTCAAGGTGGATTTTATTTATTATTTGGTTTAAATGATTCTATTGTTAAAATTTTAGTTCCACTTACTGCTTCAATATTAACAGGTTTAGTAATTTTTATTTTTGTTAAAAGAATATATAATAAAGAAATTGGATTGATAGCCAGTATAATAGCTGTTACTGCACCTTCATTAGTAACATATTCTGTTTTAGCTTATAAGGATACTTTATTTGTATTTTATTTCAGTTTATTTTTACTCACTTTAATATTATCTATAAAAAAATCTGAAAAAAAATATTTATTTTTATCTAGTATTTTTGCATTACTTTCTTTACTAACTAAGACACCTGGTTTTGTGATATTTCCAATTATTTTATTAGCCTTTTTATATGAATTTTTTGTTTCAAAAAATTTTTTAAAAACAATAAAAAAGTATTTTATCTTTATCTTCATTTTTATCTTGATTTTTGGTCCTTTTTCTATTAGAAATTTAATTCTTTTTCACACACCATATTGTAATTTACCATTTAATCTACCTTTTTTTGATTCAAGTGGTTGTAGTGTCACATCTAGCTATAAAGATCATTATGAATTCGCTGGTTTAGCTGAACAAGTTGGAACAGAAGTCGATATTTTTAAAATGGGTTTAATTAACTACCTTGATTTTGCTTATGGTATTATTTGGTTTATTCCGCTTACATTTTTTTGTGGTTCCTTCATATTTTTGAGAAGAAGAGAAAAAAATGATCTATTAGTTTTATTTAGTATAATTGCATTTTTACCGATAAGTTATCTTGTTATAACTGGCAGAGCTGAGAATACAGCAAGGTATTTACTTGGACTAATACCTTTAATTTCTATAATTTCTGCAAATTATCTTTACAGTGTTTATGATTTTATAAAAAAATATCTAAAGCAATTAGCAATCATACTTTTTGTTTTTATAGTTGTTTTGACTTTTATGAATTCAAATCAAAAACTTTATGCCGCCAGACATTATGATTCTGGAAGTGGTGCATACATTGGTTACAAAATATTTTCTCCAGATTTAATTGAAGCATGTGATTGGGTTAAAAAAAATCTTAATGAAGATATTTTAATAGGTGATATTGTCTGGGGTTCTGCTACTACATATAATTGTCAAAGGGATGTTGGAGGAGGAGGAGCTGATGTTAGATTAAGTAATAATTTAACTTTAGTACTTTCTGTATTGAAGATGCAAGGCGTAACTCATTTATTCATACCGAAGTTTAGTATTAGTTGGAATGATCAAAAATTAGGGGAAAAATATCCAATAAGCTATGTTGAATTTTTGGAGAGTAATCCTGATCATTTCAAAAAAATATATGAAAATGGACCAACGTTACAGCAATGTAGGCAGATGGGAGGATGTGACGGAACTATCATATATCAAGTAATTTTTTGAATTTATTATGTCCACCTTTTTTTAACAATAAAAACAATCCCATACCTGCATTCCTGTCTTTTATCTCAATTAAAAACTCGATAAATGAATAGAATGGATATAATAAAAGTGAGATTGGCGGAGAAAAACATGAGTAAATTTGAAGTAGTAAACATTTAGATCTTCCACCTTTCGAGTAAGACTTTACAGGTTTAAAACTATCAAATTTTTTCTCAAGTTCTTCAAATGTATAACCATCTCTCAAGTGACCAAATTTTATTTTCCAAACATCATACTTTACGAACCATCTAAAAAACCAATTCAGGTAAGGAGGTGTAATTTTTTTTAAATAAGCACTCAAATCTAGAGTTTCAAAATATTTTTTGTTAGGTGTTGAAATGAAAATTAATCCACCATAATTTAAAATTCTTTTAAATTCATTAATTATATTTTTTTCATCTTTTATGTGTTCTAGAACCTCTGTACAAATTATGAAATCAAATGAATTGTTCTTAAAAGGAATTCTTTCACCATTGGCTATAAGATAATTTATGTTTTCTTTTTTTCGTGCTATTTGATGTGCTTTTGGATTCATATCAATTCCATAGACTTTCTTACAAAATCTTGAGACGATGAATGACCAATTTCCATCACCACAACCGACATCCAGAACCCTCTTACCATACAAGTATTTAACAAATTTTTTAATATGTAAGTAATTACGACTATCAGTAAAAGGTAATTGATGTAAATACCATGCCATAATTTTTCTTAACATTTTACTATACCTTTGGTTTTGATCTAATGTGTAGTAATCCATCCAATATTCCGATCGCATGAAAGAACATAGTGATAAAATCAAAAAATGGAGTTAAAAAAGATTCTTTCCATTTTGTATTTAAATAAATTTTTAATGTCCTTTGAATTTCGATAGTAAAAAAAAATAGTATACAAAGAGCCCCTAAAAACCAAAACGGAAAGGGCAAAAAAAGTAATATTATATAGATAGGAAAACCTGCGCATAAAAATGAGAACCCCACAGTTCTTAATATCCTTTTATGCTTTATTAATGACAATGCTGATTTGCCAGCCCATCTGTGTTGTCTATATAATTCGTTGAATGTTTCAGGTTCTTTATGCCATATTTTTGCCTTTGAGACACAGATTATTTTGTATCCTCTTTCTATTATTTTTTTAGCCAATTCCCAATCATCATAATATCCATAACGAGGTTTTATACCTCCTACTTCCTTTAAAACTTTTTTCCTAGTTATTTTAGCCAATGTGAGTGGATGTTTCGTATAGACTAGAATTTTCCTTAAGTATGAAAGTTTTGCGATCAACGATTTTTGATTCAAAAAAGATTCGATATAATATCCACCCCCAATATTTTTATCAGCAAATGATTTTACAACTTCTCTTAAAAAGTTTTTATTAACTCTCATATCGGCATCAAGAAAAATTATTATGGCTGATGTTGTAGATTTCCAACCTATATTTCTGGCAACTGATGCACCTTCATGTTTACCTTTTATTATTTTTATAGGATATTTGGAAATTATTTGAGGAGTTTTATCGGTCGAGCCATCATCTATAACAATTATTTCTAATTTTTTCTTTGGATAATTAACTTTCATTAAAGAATCTAGCAAATTTCCTATATCTTCCTCTTCATTGTAAGCAGGTATCACTATACCGACTTTAGGTAAATTCATGTAATCACTATTTTGATTTTAATATATGAATAAACATTGTAATTTTTGCACTAATTGAAAAATTTGAATTCTTGACAAATAAGTTATGATAGTGTTGAATGTTATAAATATGTATTGGTCTTTATCAAATCTCAGCTATCTGATAAAATTCTCTTTCCAATAATTTTCAAAATTGCTATTTTTTTAAGAGAATTGAAAATCTTAATTGTTGAAAGAAGATAAACCAAATATTGAATAGACCATCTTTTAATAGCCATCTCACAACTCATACAGATAGTTCCTTTCCCACCTGTTTTGAGAGATTTTTTAATTCTATAAAATTCTGTTGTCTTGAAAATAGAATGATAATCTTGTCTTAATAAATTTCCTAACCTATGAGTTAGACTATAATCCATACAACAAAGGATGACATCACCATTAGGTAAAAGAACGTTATGATCCAATTTATCCCCCCCTAAACAGAATAGATCTTCCTTCTTATTACTGAATTTAGAATACTCGTGAATATTTCCTGCCCGTCCCATTAGCCAAGATGTAGCATCTTCTGAAGAAATTTTGTATTTTTGGAGAATAATTTGAACTTGTGGGTGAATACTAAAATAAAATATAAATTTAATTTTTTTTGGAGGGTTTTTACAAATCTCTTCAAGAACTGATAGATATTTTTTATTAATACAAATTTTCGTTCGATTTTCTGCGTCTGGTAAGTGAACTACAAAAATATCAAATGGAATATCTCTGATTCTCTTAAAATCTTTCTTAGTCATCCCGATACAGGTAGTATAAACAGCAATTTTAAACCCTCGTTTGTGTGCTTCTAACAACATCTTTGTGCAATTTTTGTTTAGCCAAGGCTCGCTCATACCAGAAAAATCAATACGTACGTTTGTTGGAATCTTCGATAAATATTTCTTAAATGTTTCAAAAGACATAATAAACTCTTCAGATAATCTAGAATATTTTGAGACTAACAATTTCTGAGGGCAGTAATTACACATATTCTTACAACCAATTCGAGTAGTAATCTCTAGTGTGGACATAAACTATATAAGATACAATAGGTTTAAAATAATTTTAACAGATCATATAATTATCTAATTGTGTTATAATCTCTTTCCAAGTAAAAAGTTTTCTACATCTTTTCCCCGCCTCTTTTCCCAATTTTTTTCTCAAATAATCATTTTTCATAAGTTGTTCCAATTTTTCAGTAAGTTCATTTAAATTTTCATTTTCAAATATAAGACCCGCTTTGCCATAGTTTAAATTATATTTGGCAGAACCTATATCAGAAGCTACAATAGCTTTACCAAAATACATTGCCTCAAATAAAACTAAAGAACTAGCTTCATTTCTAGAGGGCAAACAGAATATCTCTGCCTCCATATATTTTCTTGCCAAATCCTCTTGAGTGACGAATTTAGTTAAAATAACTTTATTTCCCAATTTAGATATTAGTCTTTTAATTTTATTTTTAAACAATGGTGGCATTTCTCCTATCAATTCAAGTTTCCAGTCAGGAAATTTATCTCCTAATCTGTAAAAAGCTTTTAGAAGCAAGTCCACACCTTTCCTGTGAATAATACTACCAACAAATAGAATTTTTTTAGATTTTTCTCCCCTTTTCTTTCTTTTAAATTTTGTTATGTACACATCCCATAATGATCCATCAGTTCCATTCTGCAATACTATTAATTTCTTTTTCAAATAAGGATGATAACTCAATACTCTTTTTCTAGCTTCTGGTGACTCTATTATAATAAAATTACAAGTAAGATTTAAAATCCTAAATATTAAATTCCCAATAAAACGTAATAAGCTTAAACTGATAAAATTTCGTTTGTATAAAAATTTTCCATCTTCTCCCCTAAATATTTTTTCGACATATAATCTACCATTTGAGTCCATTTTTACAATAAAAATTCCTCTTCTTTTCAATAATTTGAAAATAAATGAAGTTATAACATATGTTGGTGAAACTTTGTATCCTATTATCCAATCTATATTTTTTGCATTCTTTAAAATGTAATAAATAAATTTAAAATCTATTAAACGATTATCTATTAAATTATCTTCTCCAATTTTAACAATTTTAACACCATCAATTTTTTTAATATTTTTATTTTGCAAGTATGTTACTAATGTGACATTATAACCTGTTTTACAAAGATTGATTGGAATCTGTCCAACATCTTTCTGAATATGAACAAGCTCAAATTTCATAAGGAAAGCAAAGACAATGTTATTGATTTTATTGATTTCATTATCAATAAACCTAATCATTTTCATATTTTTAGACATTAGTTAACCTTAGTTGATAATTAGTTGTAAAAAATAAAAATATATGAATGATCTATATAGTTTAAAAAACAAAATATATTAAAAATTGTATTAATTTATGTATTAAAGTGAAGAAAATGGTAAAAGATATGCCTTTAGCTCCTTTAGAGAGGATACTAAAGAAAGCTGGTGCAAAAAGGGTTTCTAAGTCAGCTCTGGTCGAATTTGCTGAAATTATAATCGACTACGCTCACAATCTTTCTACAAAAGCAGCTGAGTTGGCAGAGCATGCAGGAAGAAAGACTATTATAGGTGCAGACATAAAATTGGCGAAGAAAAAATCTTAATTTCATCTATTTTTATTTTTACTTTCATTAGTTTTAATGTGTTTGTATGTTAACTCTAGAAGAAATACTGTCTGAGATAGAAAAGAACACCAAATTTTCCAGAAAACAGATATATGATAGAATAAAGAAGAAACACGAAGAATTATCTGGTTTAGTTTCTTTAGAGGGAGCTGGTCATCTTGTCGCTAGGGAATTGGGTGTTAATCTTCTGATAACACAAAAGAGAAATTTAAAGATAAAGGATGTGGTCAGTGGTATGAAAAACATCGATTTGAAAACTAGAATAATACAAATATCAGAAATCAGAGAATTTGATAGGAAAGATGGAAAAAAAGGCAAAGTTTGTAATCTGATACTAACTGATGCTACAGGAGAAATAAGACTTCCCATATGGGATAAGCAGGTATCAATAGTCGAAGAAGGTAATATAAAGGTCGGTGACGTCGTAGAATTAAAGAACGCTTTAGCTAAAGAGAACTTATTCGGTGGTGTTGAGCTAGGATTACCCAAGTATGCAAGAATAGAGAAAGTAGAAGAGGATAAATCCATACCAAAAGAAGCAAAAAGGCTTTCAAATTATCAAAGACTCCTTATAAAAGACTTAAAAGAAGGAAATTATGAGATAAAAGGGAATATAGTACAGATATTCAATGTTAATCCATTATTTCAGACTTGTCCTGAATGCAAAACAAAGGTTGAAATTAAGGAAAATGGTTTTGAATGCCCTGAACATGGGAACGTTGAGCCTGTGAATAATATGATAATTTCTAGCATTGTTGATGATGGAACAGGAAGCATAAGGTCTGTATTTTTCAGGGATCAAGCTAAGATTGTAACAGGATTAGAACCTTCTGTGATATTAAACATGAGTCAAGAAGAAGCCATTAATCTAATAAAAGAGAATGCATTGGGCAATGAAATAATCATGAGAGGAAGAGTGCAAAAGAACAAAATATTTGATAATTTAGAAATAATCGTTAACGAAGTTGAAGAATTAAATATCGAAGAAGAGAGTAAAAGACTTATAGATGAAATCAAATCATTAAAGGGGGTTGGACCTTGAAAGAAAAGAAAATTAAGTTAGAAGACATTTCTGGAATAGGGCCAAAACTTGCTGAAAAATTAGCCGAGTTAGGTTTTACTGACCC
>Ga0172363_10001554_pt1 | contig 18538 bp, 18 predicted proteins | sample LakKivs2_kivu2a2_FD_114541 | JGI IMG/M metagenome (GOLD analysis project Ga0172363, IMG submission 114541) | Sediment microbial communities from Lake Kivu, Rwanda - Sediment s2_kivu2a2 | ecosystem: Environmental > Aquatic > Freshwater > Lake > Sediment | place: Rwanda: Western Province, Lake... | reverse complement strand
TCATTTCAGGAATTAATTTTTCCTGCTTTTTATTAAAGCATGGATGGAGGATGCCTACGGAAAGATGCCCAAAAACAGGAATATCATTTACCTCAAGCCATGAAATTATTTTTTCAATCCTGTCTATCAAAATCTTTGGGTCCTCTATTCTTAAATATCCTTTTTCTGCAAGTGCAGGGTAGAGGTCATCTCTAATCTTCATTATTTTTTTGTAATCCCCTCCTTTCATCTCTCCTGACAGTGATTCATACTCTACAATTAAATGGAGCTTTCTTTCCAAGCCGAGAAATTCTGAAATTTTTTCATCTATAAATTCAACCATGCTGACATCTGGATTTTTTTTGAATATTCTTGTCTGCATGATTAATTCTTCTATATTCTCATAGGGGATCAATGAAACTGAATGTTCCTTTATTTCTACAACCCTAAGGCTGGCCTTTATAATCACTCCTGTTGTCCCTTCCATTCCTGCATAATCTGACAATTCTGTTGTTGTTTTTTTCAACAGTTCCCCTGATGAGTTTATTATTTCAATCCAGTTAATCCACCTTGATGTGGAGCCATATTTTCCAGCTCTGCTCCCAACTGCATTTGTTGCTATCATCCCGCCGATTGTTGCTATTGAGTGAGACGAGGGCTTTACTGGAAATTCAAGCCCATATTGTTCAAGAAAATCATTTAATTCATCTAAAATGACTCCGGCTTCAACTTCAATTATTTTTCTATGAATATCAAAATGAAGAATATGGCTGAATTTTGACATATCAATTATAACATCTTTCTGTGGAACAGCTCCGCCACACAATCCTGAACCTGCTCCGCGTATGCATACATGCCTGTTTAACATAATTGCTTTTTTTAATTCTGCAATTGTCTTCGGCAGAATGACATTTAATGCTTTTCCCTTTATCTGGGACGCATCTGTTTCATAAGGTTTTAGGTTCATTTTAAGGCCTCCAATTTTCTCAAAACAAAAGAAGAGAACTCCTCGGATTTATCTGTTGCTGATTTTAGATTAATCCAGCAGAGCATGCATGGAGAAATTATTTTTTCAGCTACTTTTGGAATGTATATTGCTTTCTTTTCAGATATTGCTTTTGCAATCTTAGGAAAATTAACCCTCATTCCTCCTCCGGCACCGCAGCAAAAAGCATTTTCCCTGTTGTATTTTATTTCAATTATCTTCCCCCCCAATCTTTTTATAACCTCCCTCGGCTCTTCATAAATTCCAGAATACCTGCCTAAATGACAGGGATCATGATAAGTAACTGGCTCTTTTTCTTCATCAGGCATATCTGAAAAATCAATTGATTTTTTCTTTAGACTATTTAAAATCGCAATTGTTGCATGTTCAACTTTAATTCCCGAACCACTCCATTCAGGGAGAATTTCAGAGTAAACATCCTTAAAGATATGGTAACAACTAGGGCAGCTTGTTATTATTTTTTTTATATTATTTTTTTTGAATAATTCAAGATTTTTCTGCGCAAGTTTTCTTATGTCTTTTTTATATCCGGCATTTAATGCGGGCAGGCCGCAGCAAACCTCGCCCGGAAGAAGAATGAAATCTATGCCCAGCTTATTAAAAATGGCTCTATATTTTTCATCTTCGCCCAGGAATTTTGTGAGGCATCCAGGATAGTACAATGTTTTTGATGTGAACCAGTTTAATATCCCCATATTTCTCCTGATTATTGTATATTCTTTATGTATTTAAGATTAATTAAAAAGCAGTATATATAAACCCAACAGGACAAGCACAGTGCCGGAAGCTAATTTCATCCATTTTCTTTCCTTTTGAGTCCATCTTTGAAGCATCTCCGGAGATGTCCCTTTGTAGATTATAAAAGTGAGGATTATTAAAGGAAGTATAAAAATAAGGTTGTATACTGCTAAATAAAATGCAGGAAAAACCCCATATTTGGACAAAATTGCAATTATTGCGAGATATACCCCCCCTGTGCAGGGCAGTTCGAATATGCTGACTAAAATTCCAAGGAGGATTATCGAAGGTAGTGTTCCTTTTTGGATTATTTTTTCCATGAGAGGTTTTGCTTTTGGGGTAATTTGCAATGCAGGGCCGATTTTTGGCAGGAACACATCTTTAAACTGCCAGAGTCCAAGCAATAATACTAAAACTCCTGCTGTGATGTAGATAAAATGAGTTATTGATGTGAATGACTGGATTGCCCTAAATATCCCGAAACCTGCCAGGAAATAAATTATAAAGACAATCAAGGAATATACTAATCCGTATCTTAGTGCTCTTTTTGAAGAACCAATTTTTAATAATGAGAGCATCAGGAAGATTAAAACTCCGAATGCGCAGGGATTTATTGAATCTATAACTCCTGAAAGAATTAAGATTAACCATCCAAACACTGAAAGTTTTCCAGTTGTAACATCTAAATTTTCTCTGAATTTATTTTCAAGGAAAAAACGAATTTTGTCAAATAAGCCTCTGGGTTTTGAATTAGTTAAGCATGTATTTAAGGAATTTTCAAGATTTTCAATAATCGGATTATCCCCTCTTAAATATACTTTACTGTTTCCACAATCAATTATTAACAGCGGCCAGCCAGGGGGAATATCTAATTCTTTTCTGAATTGATTGTACAATCTGTTTCCCTCTTCTTCTCCGACATCATATTTGTTTATGTTAAATCCCTGTGATTCTACTTTTTCTAAAATTCCAGATGCTTCAACATTTGCGCAGTGGATACAGCCAGCTCCATAGAAAAAATAAATTTGTTTTTCTGTCGCGCTTATCAGCGGGACAAGTGAAAAAACAAGCAATAGCAACAATGGAATCGCAAGTTTTTTCATATTAACTCCTGCTTAAGCTCGGGTTTAAGGATAATTTTATTTGTTTTTCCTGTTTTTTTGATATCAATAATCCCTTTTTCTTTAAGTTTTTTTATTATCCTGTGGGCTTTTATTTTGCAGGACATCTTGGTTATTTCTGACTGTTCTGCTTCTCCTTTGCTTTTAACTAGTTTTTGGATAACAGCTTTTTCGTCTCTGTCTAAAATTAAATAAAGAATCTTGATATTCCTCTCTATCATTGAATTTTTTTGCATTATCTTTATTGAGAAAAGATAGTACAATAATGCCGCTGCAAATATAATGCCGAGAATTATAAATAACCAGACAAAATGCTGGGAAATTACTTTTGGGCAGCCGCATGTCTGCGGTTTTAATTGATTGCCAAGCAGTAAAATCATTGATATAATCAGGGCAAGAAATGCTAAAATGCCGATGGCAAGGATAATTTCCCGCGGTTTCATTAATTATCCATATATTTATGCTTTATAAATTTTTGGTTAACATAGTTTCTAATATTTGAAACTATTATTTTCAATAAAATTCAGAGTTGCAGGATTTTGAAACTGAATAAAGCTTATGTCCATTCAGCATGCCCGAACTGAATAAGAAAGTCATCATCAGTTTTCGGAACATCGCAAGCGCCGTAGCAAGAACCAAGCCATATTTTAAAAAAAACTTTCGGAAATCTTTCCTGCAGATAATCTGCTATTGATGTTGCATATGGCTTTAACCCGTCAGGAAATTGAAGCAAAACAGATTTTGGTATCTCTGCTTTTATCTTGTCTGCAATTTTATCTAAGTTTATTTCATAATTCTCAACTAGATTTTTGATATTTTTAGTTTCCATATTATTTTGAGATTTTGCCCGAGCGTCATTGCTTTTGCCTTTTTGTTTTTATCTGCAAATGCAATGCGCGAGCCGGGATTCGGACCCGGGTTACCACGTTGGCAACGTGATGTTCTGCCACTGAACTACTCACGCAGCTGCAGTAATTTTATCTGCTTTTTATGTTTATAATTTTATGCCTACCTAAGTCTTATTGAATCAAGATTTTTTGGAACACATGTTTCGATTTTCTGCATTTTATAGAGAGAAGATGCCAGATCCAGTGCGCGAGATTGCTCCCCGTGATTTATTATTATTTTTTTAGGTTTAGGATTTATATTTGAAACAAATGCAAGAAGCTGATTCCTGTATGAATGTCCTGAAAAACCGTCTATTGTTTTTACTTCAAATTTTATTGGCACAATTTCTTCTTTTCCATCCACCTGAAATTTTGCTTCTTTTAGGTTATTTTCCTGCATCTGCCTTCCGAGCCCATTTGGCGACTGGTAACAGACAAAACAAATCCCATTTTTCGGGTTGTCTGCAAATTCGCGCAGATATTCGACAGAAGCCCCTCCAACAAGCATTCCTGATGTCGCAAGAACAACGCAACTCGCGCCTTCAATGACTTTTTTTCTTTCTGCTGGGCTTCCAACCTGCTTAAATGTGTCTGATATAAACGGATTATTATCCTGAAATATTGCAGAGCGAACTGATTTTGAAAGAAAATCAGGATAAGCTGTATGAATTGCATTAATATCCCATATCATTCCGTCAATATAAATCGGAACTTTTGGAATTTTTTCTTTCTGCATCGCATCTTCTATAATAAGCATTGTTTCCTGAGCGCGCCCAAGCCCGAGCTCCGGGATTAAAAGTTTTCCACCTCTTGAAATAACCTGGTTGACATAATCAATTAATTCCTCTTCAACATCTTTTCTGGGAGGAGAATTGTTTTCTTTCCCCCCGTAAGTGGATTCCATCATTAGAGTCTCAAGCCTTGGGAAGTAAGAAGATGCAGGCTCTAATAACCTTGATTTTCCAAATTTAAAATCTCCTGTATAGACAAAATTGTGCAGTCCATTGCCAATATTAAAATGTATCATTGTACTTCCAAGAGTGTGCCCTGCATTGTAAAATGTAATTCTTACATCAGGGGTTATGTCAGTGACTTCATTATAATCAAGGCATATAGAATGTTTTACCATCTCCCTTATGTCAGCGGTATTAAATAAAGGAGCTACTGCCTGCTTGTATGCAACACCAATAAAATCAAGAGCAATTAAGGCTGATAAATCCCTTGTTGGAGTTGTCATGTAAACCGGGCCCCGGTATCCCATCTTATACATATATGGCAATAATCCCGAATGGTCTAAGTGGGCATGAGAAAGAACAATAGCATCAATTGCATTAATGTCGAATTCAGGGACATCAAAAAAAGGAAATTTTTCAGCACCTGAAGAGGAGACATCTATTCCGCAGTCAATCAATATTTTTGAAACCGGTGTCTGGAGAAGAAAACAGCTCCTCCCAACCTGCCTGCCCCCTCCAAGGATAGTTACTCTCACCCACTCGTCTATTTTTCCAGGATTCCATTCTTTGTAAACTTTTTTCCCAATTGAATTAAGGAATTTTTTTCTTTGGTTATTATTAAGATAAAGAACAGCGCGGATATCATCTGTTATTTTTGACTTGATTGCAGAGCTCCTCTGAACCTGCGGTGTCCAGAAAGTTTTTTCCTTGATTTCCTTTAGCAGAGAGCCTGCTTTTCCTATTACTAATCCTGGCTTTTTTGCTTCAATAACTACAATACTCCTTTGAGTATCAAAAATAACCTGGGCGATTTCTGCTTCTGGCGGGATTATTTGTTTTATGGATTTCTCTGCTTTTTCAGAATCTTCAAGAAGCTTTTCTTCTGCTCTTAATTCAATTCTTTTTTTAACTTTATTAACAACTTCTTTTATGCAACCTTTATCATTCAGAAAAAAGTTTTTGTCTGAAGTGTAAACTACAATATTTGCGCCTTCAAAATTTGCAGAAGTTATGCTTCCCTTCGGAAGTTCAGATTCAATTGTCTTTAAAATATCTGTCATTTTTCCTCTTTGCGTTAATTAATTTTTGACTTTAGTATGATTATTTATGTAGTTTATGGCTCACTTCTTGTCAATGTGTATTGTGTTCCTGATTTTACTTCCATACCTGATTCTATTTCATCTTTCACTATTTGGAATAATGAATCTTTCATCTTTATTCTTATATCACTTGAAATATTTTTTTGAGTTGCAAATAAAAGTGTTCTCCTGCCTAAACAGGATTCGCTTATCTGGCGGTCCAGTGATTGGCGGTCCAGTGATTTAAGAGCTGTCATGAGTTCCTGCATTGCTGCAGGATCTTCTGCAACAACTTCTGCAACAACATACATGTCCATACTGTATTGTTTTGCCATTTTCAAACTTTTTGTTTTACTCCTGTTCTGTGTAAACTGCCCGGGCTTTTTGCTTTGCAACCTGTTTAATCCCCTCTTTTGTGATTGTGAAAACATCAACTCCAAAACCCGAAGCTGTATCTCTTTCGCTTGATGCTTTAATTGCTTCAATTGCAAGATTAACACATTCTCCAACTGTTAGGTCTTTTTTATACTGCCTCTCAAGAAGTCCGAGAATGTAAGGCATTCCTGAAGAGTAATTTGCGTCAAAATCCTCAACCTTCTTCACTCCTCCTGCAGGCTCAATTGTATATAATTCAGTGGAGCCATCTTCATTGAATCCGCCAACCATTGTTCCTGCGATAAATGGAATCATTGATGGCTGTCTTATGCTTCTGTAAGCAATCATCCCGATGAGGTTTGCAACTTCTTTTACTGTCGGCCTTTTTTTGTCTCTTAATTCTTTTAATCTTAATTCTGCTTTTGCAAGTTTTGTCAAAAGAAGAGCATCAGCAACACCGCCGGTCCAGGAGATAGCTGTATATTCATTTAACTGCACCACTTTCTGGAAATTTTTATCCATTGTTATCTGCCCGCCTGCTGTGACTTTTCTGTCACCTGCCATCACAACTCCGTCTTTGCAGACAATCCCCACTAATGATGTTCCTGTTTTTAGAATATTTTTCTTTAAATCTTCATCCATTTTAACAAAACATTTTAGAAGCAATTGAGACTTCTAAGAATTTATATTTTTTACAAGAAAGAGGCATTTATAAATCTTTTGGAATTTGCGTTCGCGCGCTAGGCATGTTTAAAAACCGGTTTTGGCAAGTAATAACAGCAAAAAATAAAAGATTAAAAGAATAAATAAAGGAGAATATTTTATAAAATCATAAAAAATGAAATATAAATTTTCAGTTGTGGCGTCTCTTCTGGCGGTTTTTCTTATTATCCAGTTTATAGGGCTCGCTGTTGTTAATTCATATTCAGGGAGCAATCTTCCTTATGGAATGCAGCCTCCTGAAGTTGAAAAAGGCACGAGTCTGGTGTCAATAATAATTTCTTTTGTAATTGCAGTCACATTAATTTTAATTCTTGCGAAGTATAAATGGAAATTTTTAATAAGGGCATGGTTTTTTGTTGTGGTTGTTCTTGCAATCGCAATTAGTTTAAATTCATTATTGAAAGATTATACATCTTATTCTTATTTAATTGTACTGGCCTTAGCACTTCCTTTGGGATTTTTGAAAATATACAGGCAGGGAATAATAATTCATAATCTCACTGAACTTCTAATTTATCCGGGAATTGCAGCTGTTTTTGTCCCAATTTTAAGCCCTCTTACAATTATTATTCTGCTGGTTTTAATTTCAGTATATGATATGTGGGCTGTCTGGCATTCAAAAATTATGATAAAAATGGCAAAATTCCAGATGAATGAATTAAAAATATTTGCAGGGCTTCTTATTCCTGATTTGTCAAAAAAAGTGAGAATGCAAATAAGTAAAATAAAAAAATCCAAAAAATCAAAAAACAAAAAAATTCAGGTTTCACTCGCAATTCTCGGCGGGGGCGACATTGTCTTTCCTGCAATAACTGCAGGAGTTTTTCTCCGCGCTTTCAGCATTGTTCCTGCATTGTTTGTATTATTTGGCGCACTCGCAGGGCTTGCATTCCTCTTTTTGATATCAGAAAAAAAGAAGTTTTATCCTGCAATGCCATTCATAACAGGCGGGATTTTTTTAGCTTTGATTATTTGGAAAATTTTTCTGTTTTAAATTTATTATAAAATCTTGCCAGGAGTTTATTTTGGAATTAGATTTTGTAACCACCTAAAAAAGACAACATAGTAGAAAGATTTATAAAGGGTTTCTGTTTGTTGTGAGTAGTGAAAATTCAAGATAAAATGATACCAGAACAATTTCAGGGAGTTTATCAGGCAATGGGAGAAAGAGTTTCGCGTCTTTTGGGATTATCAAGACAATATGCTGCATCAGGATGCGAGCCAGGAAGATCTGCAAGTGCTTTGTTAAAAGGCGCAAGACAGGAAATTGAAGATTATAAAAAAGCAAAAAGAGATGCGGGATTTGAAGACTGCAGTGAAACAGGAGATTTAGAATCAGGGATTGAAGAACTAGGAAGAACATTAGGAGAAAAATGAAAGCACCATATGCATTAGAACATTTCAGAAAACTAAAAGAACTATCAGACATTTTGTAAAATGATAATAAAAAATGAATTAGTCAAGAAAGTCAGGGGATATTTTGACTTGAATATTTATGAAACCAAGGTATGGCTTGCCCTTCTTTCAAAAGGGATTTCAAGCGCAGGCGAAATTGCAGAATTAAGCGGAGTTCCGAGAAGCAGAACTTATGATGTTCTGGAAAGTTTGGAAAAAAACGGCTTTGTAATACAGAAACTGGGGAAGCCTGTCAAATATATTGCAGTAAAGCCCGCGATTGTCATTGAAAAGCTAAAGAATAATACATTAAAAGAAGCAGAAGAAAAAGTAAGTACATTATCAACATTAAAAGATACAAGAGAATATGAGGAGCTTCTTCATCTTCACAAAACTGGGATTGAACCTATTAAAGAACATGAGCTTTCAACTTCGATAAAAGGAAGGAGCAATCTTTATTCCCAGATAAGGGATGTTGCTGAAAATGCTGACAGTTCTGTTTATATGGTTTTGTCTTCATATGAATTGAAATTAAAAGAAAAAATGTTTTCAGACATATTTGCCGGATTAAAAAAAAGAAACGCTGATGTAAAGGTTATTGTTTCTGGAAATGAGGAAGAGGCAAAAAAGCTTTCAAAAAAATTTCATGTGCCTATAAAATCAAAAAACATGAATTCAAGATTTGTAATTGCCGATAGGAAAGAGCTGATATTTACAATAAAGCCCCATAATAACACCCATGAAGATTTTGATTATGGGGTATGGATTAATTCAGAATATTTTGCCAATGCACTTTCATACATGTTTGAATTGGCATGGATGGGATAAATGGAGAGAATAAATACTTTAAGTCCGCAAATTCAAAGAAGAATTGAAGAATTAAAAAAGGCGAGGTTGATTTGTGGAGCGCCCGCAGATTTAAGGCAACAGAGAACATATAAACTGCCTTGGGGAATGAGAGAACCTACAGACCCGGAGCTTGTGCATGATTTTTTAAGGCAAGACGATTTTCCTTATCTTGCTTAATTGCTATCCAATTGCAATTTAACTTCAAACTCAACACCCATTTCTTCTTCAAAATTCTTTAATTTTGCAAAAATGCCCTCTAAACTGACTTTCTCTTTTGCCCAGATTTTTCTGTTTTTCCTGTAGGTTTTTTTCCTTGCTCTTTTAAAATTCCTGACAGCCTGCCTTAAATTTTCATCAATTCCGCCAACTTCAATTTCATTTTTCTCTTTTACAATTAAATATGCCCTGGCTTTTTTTCCTTCTGAATAGTCAAATTCCTGCATTAGAACTTCCTGCCCCCTCCTCTCAAGATTTTTAACAATAAATCCAAAAAACTTTTTCATTTTAGTCCCTGCGATATTTCCCCCCTGCCTGTCAGTTATTAATTTTAATTCAATAAACCTCGCTTTCTTTTTTTCAGCTGTTTTTTTTATTTCATCAATATTGATTTCTTTTTTTTCAAAAAAGTCCAATGAAGGATTTTTAAGGAATTTTTTTGCCGAATTTAAAAATTTTTCAAAAGTCTCTTTAGAAAGTCCCGCGGTAATATTTCTGTATTTATAGACAGGGTCAATTAAAATTATCGGGGCATGGAGCTTGCTTGCATTTAGTTCATTTAAAATCTTTTTTTCACTTTTGAACTGCTTTTCAGGGTCAATTATCCTTTTTTTTCCAATCCCCCTCAAAAATTTTAGAAAAGAACCGAAGTAAATAACCAAAACTTCGAGGGCATAGCCTGAAAATCCGTTTATATATGATTCTGCGCCATAGACATTCTGCGCGAAGCAGAAAGATTTTGCCAGTTTTATATCATTGCGGAGATTTTTGTTTTTTGCAATTTTCTTTTTCACATAATTAACATGCATTACTGAAAAATCTGTCACATTCTGCACATCTTTCAGGTTTTTTATTTTAACAACAGGAATTATTTCAAACACCACCCATTTATTTCCTGCCTGAAAATAATCCCTTGAGCCATGGACTCTCTCTGTTTTTATACCTGCTTTTTTTAATATTGCCCCAAGTAATTTTGTTTCATCTTCTGAATCAAAGATGACAAAAATATCAACGTCCTGCTTTTCTTTTTTTATTAAAGTTTCTTTTGCAAGACTCCCGCCGATTATTGCCCAGGCATTACTGCAAGAAATCTTTTCCGCGATTTCCCTGCCTGCTTTTTTCAGCATTTTTTCTTCTTCATCTGAAACAGAAATTTTTTTCAGTTGATTTTTCAAAATATCCCGGATAGCCATTATTAATCAAGGAAAATCCTGTTTATTAAAGTTCTCATTCCTGCTCTCCGCTTTTTCCTGTAGGAAGTGTTGATAAATCTATGATATATTTGCCCTCCTGAATCTTGAAAATAATTGGTCTTTTATTGATTAATGAAACAATGTCAATTTCAAACTTGCCCGGGTTAAGGACTCTTACTGATTCCAGGTCAAGAATAACAGGCTTTTCTTCATCTTCTATTTCGAGAATTTCCCTCACATCTTTTTCAACCTGCTTTTTATCAATCTTGTCAAAATCAGGAATTGGAATTTCTTTCATGGAAATAACAGCAGGCATTTGTTCATCGCGGATATAAAAAAAGAACTTGCCCCCGCAGTTGCTGCATCCTTCAAGCAGTTCCCGGCTCCCAATTTCAATTATCTTATTGCAATGAACACATTGATGTGGCATGATTTTATGAATGAGGTCAGATTAATAAAAGTTTGTATTTATGTTTAATGATGGCTGCAATCAAGCAACCGCAAATCCACGGGGGCGGCGAGGTTGATGAGGATTAAGTTTCTCAGGTCATTAAAGTTATGAGAGCAAATTATATTCTTGCATTACCTACATGCTCTGTATGGCAGTAATCACAAATTTGGCGGCTTAAACAATTCCTATTTTAATCTTACCTTCTTTTCAGCATCAACTCAATCTTTTTTGGGTTTCTCTTGATTTCCCTTATAATTGTCGCAGGCCCGATTATTGTAACTGCATCCTGCTCTCCGATGAGAATTTTTGCAATATTATACCTGACTTTCTCAAACAAATTTTTTTCAGCATCATTTGAGACAGTTGCAATCTCAACACCCTGAAAGCCCTTTATATTCCCTATTAAGGTCATTGTATGCTCTATGAGCTTTGTCTCTTCCTCAGGATAAAGCCTCCCCTGGAGGATAATTATCTTATTCTGAAGTATCACCCCCATTATTTTTTTTATTCTATCCAATGTGCCCTGGTTTGCAATCTCAGAATATGGCATAAAATGTATTGTCAGCTCTTTTCCTGCAGAAATACGCTTCACCTTCTTTTTCCCTGCCATTTTCTGTTATTATTTTGTTTTAGTACTATTTAAATCTTTTTTTATCTACCTGTTTTTTTAACAAGCTTAAATAAAGATTCATAAAATTCATCCATTCCTTTTCCTGTTTTTGCTGAGACCCCAACAACTTCATATTCAGGAAATGCTGCTTTCACTTTTTTAATGTCAGATTTTTTCAAATCAATTTTGTTTGCAACTATCAATACAGGGATATCTCTTGCAACCAGGTTTCCTATGATAGTTATATTAACCTGGGAATACGGATTTATGGAAGAATCTAAAACAACAATCACTGCATTCATGTCATCAAGCCATTTTATTGCTTCAATAATCCCCTGTGTTGCTTCTTTCGCCCTTTTCTGCGCGATTTTTTTCTTTAATCCGAATTTCATAAAATCTTCAAAATCAATTTTTGTTGCTATCCCTGGAGTGTCAATTAATTTGAATTCAATTTTTTTGTTGTCTTTTTCAATAATAACTTTTTCCTTGAATTGAACCTCTCTTGTTTCATGGGGGATTTTTGATACAGCACCTAGGTCTTCTCCAATCCAATCCTGGCATATTTTATTTGCCATAGAAGTTTTGCCCGCATTAGGAGGCCCGTAAAAACCAAGTTTTATTTCGCCTCTTTTTTTGAACATTGCCACGAAAATTCTTCTGGCAAAATTCTTTATTATTTTTATCACCATATTTAATTTTAGAATTGCGCATTTATTAATGTTTTGTATTTTTGTTGTGCTCTTAAGTAATAAAATTTGAAGAAGGAATTATTAATAAGAAGTTAAAATATCATCTGGAAGGAAAGATTAATTTTGATTGCAGATGCATAACTTGAAATTTCTGATGATTATGAACTTGTTCTGTTTAATCCTGCCTGCGATTAAAACCGGGATTGTGTTTACTTTAAAATTAATTGAGGGAGTCATAGAAACAAAGGCATAGCATGTTCTATTATTCTCGGACTTGCCCGGATTAACTTACAAATGAGTGCTGTATCCGGAGATATAAGGCCTATTATAGGGTGCAGGCGCTGAATACCTGTTCTTTCTCCTGAAGTAAGCAAATATCTTTTCAACAGGAATTATTTCAAACATTCCTGTCCTTTTCCCTGCTTCTTTTTTAAGTGCATATGTAATCTGCTCATTGCTCCATCTTTTATCCAGAAGTATTTTTCTTATTTCTGCTTCGCTCTTTCCATTTGCTTTTGCATTTGTAATAAATGAAACTAAATTAAAAAGATAGTTTCTGTTTTTGAATAAAAATGTTTCATATCTTTTTTTATACCATACTTGAAGAAGCGTGTAGGCAGCCAATCCGCCTATAATGATGAGAATCAAATAGAAAATTGCCCACCCCCATGGCTTGCAGTCGCTTCTGCAGTTTTCATAGGTTTCTCCTTTTTCTTTTTCGCATACTTTGTTGAAATTGCACTCGCCAACAGGCGCTGATGTTTCAAGAAGGCTTAATTTTGGGGAGACAAAAAAAGACATGTCTTCTTCCCCCTCAATGTAAAACCTAATATTTGTTTCACCTTCAAATGCAATGACGGATGAATCATCTGCTTTTCTTGCTGTGGTTGATGAGTCAAAAAACAGTTCATCAATTGGCTTGTTGATTATGAAATATTCCCCCTCTCCTGAAGAAGATTTTAAACTGATAGTGTAGATTGTGATAAGTGTCTCAGCGCCTTTTTCAGAAACAGCAGAAACTTTTTCACTTTGGACAGTTGCTTCTATATTATCTTTCTGCCAGTTCCATATGGGGTTTTTATATTCCTCCAAATCTTCTCCAGAAACGCCTCCCGCAATTGTCCTAACTGGCTCTGGGTCAATGTCATCTATATTTATTATTAAGGGAGATGATATTTTTTCACTGATAAACACAGCCTTAGGCACATTAAGTTCCAGAAGTTCAAGAGCGAGTTCCAGAAAATCTTCTTCTTCAAAAGCATTATTGTACCCTCTCTGGATTCTGTCCAATTCACCTGAGTAAAAATCAATTTGAGCGATTTTTTTAACCTTATCTTTATACCATGAGGATAATCCATTTATGTCATTTGTCGCCTTAATCAAATCGCTTCTTTTTTCTGCAATTGTCTGGTTGATTGTGCTTTCAGGAGAGCCCGCAATAATTAAAAATTCTTTTGTTGTTTTCATGCCTTTTGAGTCAGTTGCCTCAACTGTCATCTTATAAAGGCCAGTATCTTCATATAAATGTGTAGCAAAATTTTTTGTTGTTGTCTGTTTTGTTTCATTATCCCCAAAGTCCCATGAATATGATGTTACGTTATATTTTGATTCAACATCGATGCTGAATGTGGTTTCAACTCCTGCCGCCGGGTTTCTTGGGTAGACAGATTTGATGATTGGTGCAGGAACAACCTCTATATCCTCGCTCAGCAGTTTATTGCCGCCAAATTTTAACTCAATTTTTTTCTTTCCAACTCCGCCTGCACTGAATTTAAGATAATTTAAATCAAGAGTTCCTGAAAAAACAAAATCAGGGGATTCAGGCTCGATAAGATAAACTTTTCTGTTTTCAGTCAAATCTCCCTCATCTCGGTATTTGATGTAGATATTTGAAACTTTTAAATTCTGGCTTATTCCCTCTGCTGATACGGGGAGAACGCATCCTTCAGAGCAGTCCCTGCTGTAATAATCATCAATGTAATTCATTGCATTTTCTGCAAGTTCTAAATCATCAGAATTAAAATCTATCATACTGGCAGGCGCGAATTTAGGGACTTTTGCGAATATTGCAAAATCTTTTGAAAATGTCCCTGGAACTGAGATTTCAGAAGCAGATGACTGGGCCCATCCGCAGGTTTTGGAATCCTGCTCTTTTAAAATTTTGTAATTTGTTTTCTGGCTTGTTGTCAGGCATACATAATAATCTCCTGCTGGAAAAGTTTCATCTTCTTCTGGCTCTGCTATGCAGGAATCTTCAGGAGGCAGGAATTTGCATGATGCTATTTCTGTTTCAAATTCATCATAAACAGCCATTGTCAGGTTTTTATTGTCTGTACCTGTAATTTGGGCGCCTATTTTAAGGGAAGATGTTTCAGGAATCTCCATTTTTTCACAGAACATTGTATTTTCAACATTTGATGTTAAAGCACCACTTTGGTAGCACCCTGTAATTATGGCGCGCGAATAATCATCAGATGTTTTGTCAAAATTCCATTCTGCTGAATCAAAAAATTCCATTTTTAATGGCTGCGAGGATGACTTATCAAAATTGCTTGAGACATTGAATTTTAAAATTTCTATGTCGGTTATTTCATTGCCGAACAGGACAAAACCAAAATAGGATTTATTATTGTTTGAAATGCTTATTGTTTTTTCTGAGTTTTCTCCTGAATAAGAATAGTAAATTTCGCAGAATTCATTTGAGCACGAATAATCAGCTTCATTTAAATCAAGGAAATCTCTGAAAGACATTGAATCTCCTAGGTTTGAGGATATGCCTGAATTAATTTTCTCATCAGTTATTGTCAGGTTTATTGTTCCTGAAAGAAACTCATAAGGAGAATATGTTTTTTTCAGGGAAAATTTTTTTACGTTTAAAGACGCTGAGGAAAATACAGATGCAAATGCGATGCATAAAACTAAAATAAATGCACTTAAAATTATCCAATACCTCTTTTCTTTTTTCATAACTTACCCATGTAATGAGAGTTAATAAAGTTTTAGATTTTTTGGGCAAAATTTTTAAACTTTGTTTTGCAATAAGTTTTATGAAAAAAAGAGTGATTGGGTTATTGTTAGTCATTTTATCTGGCTTGTTGGCTTTATTTAATCTTTCTTTCACAGGGGCTGTGGTCGGCTTTTTATATCCTTCATATTTTGCTTTTGTTTCTCTCGGAATTTTTATTATTGGCGTTGCTTTGATATTCGTGTCTGGAGATTTGGAGGAAATCGCCAAAACTGCTGGAGGAAAATCTGTTTTAGCAAACAGCAGAATGAGGAGGACAATAAGAAAACACCATGAAATTATTGATGCAATCGGCAAAATTGGAACTAATAAGAGCAGGCAGGAACATTTAAAGGGATATAGGCTTGATTCTATTCGTGCAGGAAAAGGAGAGAGATTATTATTTACAGATGAAGCAAATGTGGTTCTTGCGGGTTATGTTCCAGACCATGATTATGAAACATGGCTGAAGAATAATGGCGGGCCATATAGAAAGTAATTAAATTACTTCATCTAAAACATCTAATTGCGCATTGCAGTTATCACATTCCAAAAGAATGACAAACCTATCACTCAAACCAAGACATCTAACTGCTTCTCTGTAATCTACTTGTCTTATTTTTTTTCTTTCTTTTAAGTCATATAAAACTAAATTTATTGCTTTTTTCCCTGATTCCTCTCCTCTCCTTGCTGTTAATTGTATCTGAGACAGGTAATCACTATGGGTTTTTTCCAGTTCGTCAACTGTTCTTTTATAATCTCTCTGGTATCTTTCAAGCCGGGATTGTTCTTGCGGAGGGTTGTCTGCAAATTCATCACATTTTTTTTCCAGTTCCTGCATTCTTTCTCTAATTCTGAATAATTCTGTAACTTGCAGGCAACTGCAATATGTATTCCTGCTGTTTAAAGCATTAAGATGCCCTTCATTCATAAATTTAATAACAAGAACTTCCTTTTAAATCTTTCTAAATAGTGCTATTTAATAGTAATTACATTAATTAGATTTTTATTTTTTCTTTTTCTTGTTCTGCCTGCTATGCCTGCTTTGCGAATAAATTATATAAAAAACAACCAATAATAATATTGCAATAATTATGTTTGTTAATGTAAAGAAAGGAAGTTTGACTAAAGCATCTCCGCATGCAATTTCCAGGTCGGAGTCCCTGCACAATTCATCTTTGCATGCGTCCCTGATTAATCTCTGCCTTTCATCAGGAGTTTCATCTTCCCAGAAAAGAAATTTTCTCTCTGACAGTTTCATTATCCCATTTATACATTCGCTGGTGCTTCTTTCAATAGTGCAGGTAAAATCTTCCGGCTGTTCATCTTTATATACAATTTGAGGAGTTAATCTTTGGTTTGTTACGCATTTTTCATCATTTTCATTCCAATAACATGTGCAGTCAGTTGTGATGTAACCGTCAGACTGGGTAGGGAGTGCCTGGCGGCATGCTTCACTTAACTTTATCTTGTTTCTCGTGCATCCTGAACCTGCTTTATTGTCTATATCTGCTTCACAATCCGTTTTCTTCTTATAATCCTCACAGGATGCATATTCTGTTACTGTTTGTATGCATATCTTGTCCTGGCATGCATATCCTTTTTCCGTTGTGCAGCAGTTGCAATACCCATGCTCATTTACAGGGTTATGTTTTACCCCATTTGAATCCCACCACATTTTTACAGTTTTTGTTTCATCATATTCGCATTGGTCTGCATAGTAAATATCAATTTGAGATGCTGTTGAACTTGAAGGGCTCATTGAGGGAGTCATTGAAACATTTAATTTTATGAGATGCTCTCCTGGATTTATAAACTCAAATTTCGGTATTTCTGATTTTCCTGTTGCGGTTGCAATAACAAGTGAAGAGGAAAGAGTTTCAAAAAAGTTCCATGTAAAATTCATTTTAGAATAATCTGCATTGCTGTATGAATTTGGCGCATTAATAACACGCAGTTTGCATCCTGTTCCTTTTGCAGGCGGGCATCCTTTTGTTTCAACAGGGCACATTCCTCCAAGACATGTTACTTCTCCTCCTGCGGTGCTTGAATAATCAACAGCATAGCTGTCTTTTGCGTCAAGCTCAATTAAGAACCCTTTTACCCTGCTCCATGGCGCTGGCTTTGAAATATAAGATAAAACATAAGGCGAGTTGACAATTAATATAGATGATTTTGCCCTGCTTATTTTTCCTCTTTCATCTCTTACACTTAATATAATATCTTTCTGCCCTGGCGTTGTGTAAGCATACTTAAATTTATAATTAATTTTGTTTGTGCTGTTCCCTGATTTTACTTCTCCATCGCCTAAATTCCATGTGTAATTAAATTCATCATCAGCGTCATATGTATCCTGGAAAAAATTAAGGTTTTCATTTAAAAAATAAATCTGCCTGTCTTCAGGCGTTGTTATTCTTACAAAAGGGGCCTGATTGTTTTCAGCTGAAACATGAAGCATTCCGTATTCATCATTATCCTGCGAGTTAATTTTATCTCCATTATCTAATTTAGCAATAAAGTAATAATCACCTTCTGCTGTTGTTGTTCCTTTTCCTGCTCTCCATGTTATGCTTGCTTCAGAAGCAGACTGAATAGCAATTTTCTTGCTGAACCATACAGGGTCGGGCGCAAAAGGTATTTCTTTGTAAATTGTGAAATTCACATTTCCTGTCAATTCCTCTCCTCCAAGAACTAATTTTACCAAATCATTTTTATTTGCTTCATTTATCGGAGTATTGTGCATATCTGTCCAGTAAGCTCTGCTTAATTCACCTGCTGGCTTGCAGCAGATTTTTATTTTATAATCCTGAAAATTTCCTAATGCGGTATGGGAATTATATTTAGAAAAAAGGCTCGCAACAATTGTTTCACCAGATGTGCACGATTCTTCTGTGATATTAATTGCCCTGCACACAAGACTATCGCCAAAGCATATTGGTGTTGAATAAAAGCTGTCTTTTGTAAGAGAGACATGGGAATTGGAATTTCCATGCATCCATAAAATAGAGTTAGTGCAGTCATGATTTACATTTTCCTGATTTGGGCTGCATATTTCAATATTATAGCCAGGAGAATTCCACAAGGCAGCGTGCGAATTTTCCCGTGAATAAAGCCTCATTATTCTTTCATTGTCAGGGCATGCTGATGCTGAAAATGCAGAAAAAATTAAAATAAATAATGCTACCAGGCAGTACAAAAATAATGCGTTCACTTTACCTCTTTTCATATTTTTTTAAGGATACTCTATTTTATAAATCTTTAGATAATGCC
>Ga0172363_10001553_pt1 | contig 18545 bp, 12 predicted proteins | sample LakKivs2_kivu2a2_FD_114541 | JGI IMG/M metagenome (GOLD analysis project Ga0172363, IMG submission 114541) | Sediment microbial communities from Lake Kivu, Rwanda - Sediment s2_kivu2a2 | ecosystem: Environmental > Aquatic > Freshwater > Lake > Sediment | place: Rwanda: Western Province, Lake... | reverse complement strand
GCGAACTTCGGATCGACCGGCACCTCGGTCCGCCAGATTGGATGCTCCGGCGGCAGTAGCCTGAGTTGATACTCCTGCTCGGGAAAGATTTCTTTCATCAACTGCCGAAATCCTGGGTCGAACCCGCTGCCGTCGCAACAGCCTTCGGCAAAGATGAACCCGCCGCGGTCCACATAGTCGCGCAGTCGCAGCTTCTCCTCCGCGGTAAACACCGGGGCTTCGCGGCCGTTGATAAACAGCACGGGCGCTTGCAGCAGGTCTTCGACGCTGGCCGCCGAAGCGCTGACAATCTGCCAAGTGAGATCACGCTGCCACAGCTTCTCGACATAGCCGGTCAGATTCGCCAGGTCGTGGCGATGGTTGTTCCAGTCGTTCGGCGGATCGTGCTTGAGCTTGGCCACCAGTACGGGCCGCCGCCCCTTGGCGATGAACAACAGCCCAAAGCTGGTGCCAACCACGGGATTGGTTTCGGCAATGCCCGCGCCTTTCCAGAAACCAGTCAGGTTGTCCTGGTTGCGAATCAGCGTGTCGCAGCCTTCGCGATACCAGTCGTGATTGCCAATGAATCGTTGGTTCGTCATCCGCCCCACGCGTTCGACGCCGTACAAGTAGTACAGCCAGTTCGGCGCCGAGGCTTCGCGCACCGTAGGGTTCGTGGCGACCGTAAAGTTTCGCTCCAGCCACAGCAGGCCGCTTTCGACGATCCGGTTGACCTCCTGCTTGCCGCAGCAGCGGACCGTGCCGTCGACGACTTCCGCGTCACCTGGATTCAACTGCCCCGCGGCAATGATCACCGACGTAATTCCCGCGCAGGTCATGCTGCCCGTGCCGGGCGCCCCTTTGACGTAGGCCCACGAACCATCGGGATTCTGCATATTCTGCCAGTACGAAAGCGCGAGTCGCCACGTTTTCGGATTCACCTTTACGCCCATTCGCTCGGCTTCATACAACGCGAGCAGCGCGAATTGCGAGTTCGACGGATCGCCGGAAGATCCGGATGTTTGCGCCGGATAGCTCCAGCCCCCCTTGCGCTCGCCGATCGTGATCTGGGTATTCTCCAGCCACCGGACGTTCTGCCGGATCGTGAGCAGGTCTTTCTTGGGCTGCGCGGCGCAGAACACCATGGTTTGCAGGGCCACGACATAGGTCTGCGCCGGACGTGTTTCGCGCAGAATGCTCAGCGCCCGCTGAATCCGCGGATCGTCGGCGGGAACGCCAGCGTTCAGCAGCGCCAGCGTGCAGAGCGACGTCACGCCGCCGGGAAACCCCGCATACTCGTTCCACGAGCCATTGCGGTTCTGCTGCCGGTCGAGATACGACACGGCCCGCTCGATCGACGTGCGCACCTGTTCGGCCGAGAGATCGGCCCGGGCGGGCGAAGCCAGCGCCAGCGCAACCAGTGCCGTCAGGAGCATCCGTCCGGAGATGTTCATGTGCACCAGTTCCTTCCGGAAACGCAGTCGCGCGCTGTCGACCTAACCATCATAGGCACTATGGGTTAAGCCGGCAACGAGTGGCCCCGTGAAAGCTTGTCCCGCACCTTCGACGGCTATAATAGGGAAACCTATGCTTGTCCTGTGCTGCGCGCCGCCGGTAGGAGCGAAACACGCCCCGCCCGACCCGCACAAACGGTACAGCCGTGCCCTGAACGCAACGAGGAAGGATCGCTCGCCTTGGCCACTTCCAACAAGCCCCGAAGTCTCGGAGACATCCTGCAGGAGTTCAGCCAACACCGGCGGCTCATGCAGGAAGAGTTGCAGAAAGTCATCATCGGCCAGGACGATGTGATCGAGCAGATCTTCGCCGCCATCTTCACGCGCGGGCACTGCCTGCTCGTCGGCGTGCCGGGCCTGGCCAAGACGCTGATGGTCAGTACGCTCGCCCGAATTCTCGACATCCAGTTCAAACGCATCCAGTTCACGCCCGACCTGATGCCCTCGGACATCACGGGCACGAACGTCCTGGACGAGGACGAGCACGGTCGCCGGCAATTCCGCTTTGTTGAAGGTCCGATCTTCACGAACATTCTGCTGGCCGACGAAATCAACCGCACGCCCCCGAAGACGCAAGCCGCGCTCTTGCAGGCGATGCAGGAACGCGAAGTGACCGTAGGCCAGACGACGTATCAATTGCCCGAGCCTTTCTTCACGATCGCCACGCAGAACCCGATCGAGCAGGAAGGCACTTATCCGCTGCCCGAAGCGCAGCTCGATCGCTTTATGTTCAACATCAAGGTCGACTATCCTTCGGCTGCCGAAGAGGAACGCATTCTCAGTTCGACCACGCGCGGCGAGAAGCCGGAGATTCGCAAAGTCCTTTCCGGCAAAGCAATCCTTAACCTGCAGAAGCTGGTCGGCTCGGTCGCCGTGAGCGAATACATCATCAAGTACGTGGCGACGCTCGTTCGCGCCACGCGTCCCAAGAGCGACGCCGCGCCGGAGTTCGTCCGCGAGCTGGTCGATTGGGGCGCCGGTCCCCGCGCCGGTCAATTCCTCATTCACGGCGGCAAAGCGCTGGCCGCGATGGAGGGCCGCTTTTCGGTCTCGATCGACGATATCAAGAAAGTGGCCAACCCGGTTCTGCGGCATCGCGTGGCCACGAACTTCCAGGCTCAGGCCGAAGGCATGTCCACGGACGACGTCATCCATCGCCTGCTCAAAGAGATTCCCACGCCCGAAATCCCCAAGTTCGCGTAACTCGAACGGAGGAAGCGGGCCCGCCGTAGAAACGCTACTCGTCTAAAGCCAGGGGAATACTCTCCCCTGGACCTTTCAAATGACCGCGGTCGAACAATACTTGAAGCCCGAGGTCATCCGCCAAATCTCGCGGCTCGACCTGCGCGCCCAGTTCATCGTAAAGGGCTTCCTGCAAGGACTCCACGCTAGCCCGTTCCACGGCTTCTCCGTCGAGCTCAGCGAGCATCGCAAGTACACCCAAGGCGACGACCCCAAAGACATCGACTGGCTGGTCTACGCCAAGACCGATAAGTACTACGTCAAGAAGTTTGAGGCCGAAACCAACATCACGGGCTATCTCGTGATGGATCTTAGCCGCTCGATGGCCTACACCTATCGCCAGCAGCTCTCGAAATTCGACTACTCGATCTGCCTCGCCGCGGCGCTCTGCTACCTGATGATCCACCAGCAGGATCCGGTCGGGCTGATCACGTTCGACGAGAGGATTCGTCAAAGTCTGCCGCCGCGCAGCAAACGCACGCAACTCGGCAACGTGCTCTCGCTGCTCGCGAATCTCAAGCCCAGCGGCAAGACCGACATCGCCAAGAGCATCGTCCAGATCGCGGCCATGCTCAAACATCGCAGCCTGGTGATGATCTTCAGCGACCTGTTCGCCGAGCCTGATGCGGTGATTGCCGCGCTGCGCCGTTTGCGGCACGGCGGCCACGACGTGATCCTGTTCCACGTGCTCGACGAAGCCGAGGTTCGCTTTCCGTTCGACGGCATGATCGAGTTCGAAGAGCCCGAGTCGCATGAGAAGCTGGCAATCGACGCCGGCTCGTTCCGTGCCGACTATCTCGAAGAGATGCAATCGTTCTGCGAGATGTATCGCCGCGAGTGCTTTCAGAACGGCATCGACTACGTGCAGATCGACACCAGTATGCAGTTTGACCGCGCGCTGACCGAGTATCTCGTCAGCCGTCGGGGGAGGTCGTAGATGACCTTGCTGAACGCGGCGTTTCTGGCGGGCGGTCTGGCGATCGCGGTGCCGATCATCCTGCACCTGATCATGCGCAAGCAGCCTAAGCACTTGGAGTTTCCCGCGCTGCGGTTTATCAAGCTGCGCGAAAGCGCCAATCGCCGCCAGGTGCGTTTTCGCCATTGGCTGCTGCTCGCGCTCCGCTGCGCCGTGATTCTGCTCCTCGCCCTCGCGCTCGCAAGGCCCAGCATCGTGGCCTCGGGCATGCTTGGCGATCAGGAGGCGCCGGTGGCCGCGGCGCTGGTGTTCGACGTCAACCCACGAATGCAGTACCGCGAGAACAACGAGACCCGGCTCGAGGTGGCCCAGAACACCGGCGAGTGGTTGCTCTCGCAGCTGCCGCGCGAAAGCGACGTGGCTGTCGTCGATTCCCGCAGCGCTACGGCTGTCTTCGCGGTCGATCCCGGCGCCGCCCGGCAGCGTATCGAGCGGCTCGACGATCGCGGCATGGCGCAGCCGCTCTCCGTGGCCATTCAGTCTGCCATCGAGCTCTTGGAAACCAGCGAAAAGCAGCGCAAGGAGCTGTACATTTTCACGGACCTCTCGCGCGCAAGCTGGTCGACCGAGGCCACCCGCGGCCTGGCCGACAAGCTCGCCGCGCAAACCGGCGTGGGCGTCTACGTGGTCGACGTCGGTGTTCGCGCTCCGCAGAACTTCGGCCTTGGGCAAACACAACTCTCGGGCGAAGTCGTTTCCAGCAGTGCGCCGCTCAGCATCCATTGCGATTTGCTGCACGAGGGGCAGGGGGGACAGCGTTCGGTCGAACTCGTGCTCATCGATCCGAAGACCGGCCAGAGCGAAGTGCGCGGCCGGCAGATCGTCGATCTGGCCGAGGGAAGTTCTCAGCGCGTCAATTTCCAACTGCGCGGCCTCACCGCCGGCGTGCATCAAGGTGAACTGCGCCTCGTCGAGGAGGATGCCCTCGCGCCTGACAACCGGCATTGGTTCACCGTCGAAGTCCGTCCGGCCTGGCGCGTGCTCTTGGCCGCGCCGGCGGATGAGCGGCGCAGTGCCGAGGACTATGCGCTCTTCATGGCCGAGGCGCTCGCGCCCTATGCGATGCGCGTGAAGCGTGAAGCGCCGTTCGACGTCGAGGTGATCGATCTCGAAACGCTCGCCGCGAAGGATCTCGCGCCCTACGGCGCGCTCTGCTTGATCGATCCCACGCCCCTTGCGCCGCCCGTCTGGCAGAAGCTGCAAGCCTTTGTCGCGGGTGGCGGCGGGCTCGGCGTCTTCCTGGGTCAGAGCGCTTCGCCCGTGCAGTCGTTCAACGATCCGGTCGCTCAGCAATTGCTGCCGGGTCGGCTGCTGCGGCAGTTTCGCACGGGCGGCGATGTGTACCTGGCGCCGGATGACTACCAGCATCCCGTGCTTTCGAAGTTCAGGGGCCTCGAAGTCGCCTGGCCTCAGCTCCCTGTATTCCGCCACTGGCAACTCGACAAGCTGGCCGAAGGCGCGACGACGGTCATTCCGTTTTCGAACAACCAGCCCGCGCTCATTGATCGCCCGGTCGGCCGCGGCCGCGTGATGACGCTGACCACCAGCATCTCGGATCCGGCCAGCCGCCCCAGCGAGCGCGACTACGTTCCCTGGAACCTGCTGCCGACGGGCGACGATCGCTTTCCGTTCTACCTGCTGGCAAACACGCTCGCGCGCTATCTCGTCGGTAGCGACCAGCAGCAGCTGAACTACATCGCCGGCACGCCCGCGGTGGTTCGCCTGGATGCGTCCGATCGGCAGCCGATGTACCTGCTCACCACGCCGCGCGGAGATCAACTTCGCACGCCACCCAGCGACGGCGGCGAGCTGCTCGTCGTGACCACCACCGAATCACCGGGCAACTACGCGATCGCCGCCGGCGGGGGCGACCAGCAGGTGCGACTGGGATTCAGCGCGAACCTGCCTGCGACCATCAGCGAACTCGCTCGAGCGAGCGAATCGGATCTGCAAGCGGCATTTGGCCCGGCGCCGTTTCGGCTGGCGCACAATCGCGACGAGATCGATCGCAGCATCAGTGCCGGTCGCGTCGGTCAGGAACTGTTCCCGTACATCATCGTCTTGCTGGTGCTGATCCTGGCCGGCGAGCAGGTTCTTTCGAATCGCTTCTACCAGGATTACAACACCTCGCCCGAGCAGTCGCGGGCCGCCCAGTTGGCCAAGAGTGCGGAATCAAAGGGAGCGAACACCAAGAACACACCTCCTCCGCTTCCGGTGCAGGCGAAATGAACAGCGAGTGGTTTCTCAATCCGGTCGGCGGCTACGGCGTGACGTTTGGTCTCGCCGTGCTGATGATCGTGTTGCTCACGCTGCTCGGCCTGCCGCGAGAAAGGCTGACGCGCCGCCGCCGCTGGATCCTGCTGGGCTTGCGACTGGGCGTGATTGCGATGGCTCTGTTCGCGATGCTGCGCCCCACGCTTGTGTACACCACCAGCAAAGCCCGCTCGGCGACGCTTGCCGTCCTGATCGATCGCTCGCGGAGCATGCTCGTGGCCGATTCCGTGGGCGGCCGCACGCGCTGGGAAATGCTGAAGTCCGCCGTCGGCGATGCGCTCCCAGCGCTCGATGATCTTTCCGACAACGTCGAGCTCAAGCTCTACGCGTTTGACGCCACGGTGCAGCCGCTCGAGTTGCAGCGCGGCCGACTCGATCTGGGTGAAACTCCCAGTGGCGAGCAGACCGCGATCGGCGCAGCGCTCGACGATGTCCTGCGCCGCGAAGCCGGCAAGCGACTGATCGGCGTCGTGCTGCTCAGCGACGGCGCCCAGCGCGCCTACGCGCCGCGCGACATTGCTCCGCAAGGCCCCGCGCGCAGGCTCGCCGATCTTGGCTTCCCGCTCTATACGCTGCCGTTTGGCCAGGCCCGCGGACTCGGCCAGGCGCGCGACGTTGTGCTCGCCGATTTGGCCGTGAATCCGACGGTCTATGTGAAGAACGAGCTGGCCGCGCGTGCAACGGCCCGCATCGAAGGCTTCGGCAATCAACCGGTTCCCGTGCAGCTGTTGTTCGAAGCGCCCGGCGGCAAGATGCAAGTCGTCGCCAGCCAGGAACTTGCAGGTGGAGAAAGGGGAGCGAGCCTGCCGATCGACCTCACCACCGTTCCCGAGGTCCCCGGCGAATACAAACTCACCGTGCAGGTTCCCGCTCAGCCGGGCGAACTGGTGACCACCAACAATGCGCTCAGCACGTTTGTCACCGTGCTCAAGGGCGGGGTCAACGTGCTGTACATTGAAGGTGCCCTGCGCGTCGACCAGGTTTACTTGCGACGTTCGCTCGACGCTTCGCAAGACATCAAGGTCGATTTCGTGCGGCTCGACCCACGCGCTCCCGACTCCCGGCCGGTTGATTTTCTCGAGCGCATTCAACCCGGCCGTTACGACGTTTACGTGATTGGCGATGTGGACGCCTCGCAGTTCAAGCCCGCGGAGCTCGAAGCACTCGCAAGCGTCGTGCGCAACGGCGCGGGCCTCGTGATGCTCGGCGGGTTTCACACCTTCGGTCCCGGCGGATACTCAGAGACGCCGCTGGCCGATCTCTTGCCCGTGAAGACCGACCCGCGCGAACGCCAGCGCCTCGGCGAACCCTTGCGCACGGACGTGCAGCTCAATGGTCCGCTAAGAATCGTGCCGACCAAACCCATCGGCGAGCGTCATTACCTCACCGATTTGGCCGAAGGAGATCGCGCTGCGGCTTGGGCCAGGCTGCCACCGCTGGAAGGCGCGAATAAGCTTGGCGATCCGAAGCCCGGCGCGCAGGTGCTCGCCACCGCCGGCGACACGGCGCCGCTCTTGGTGATTGGCGAAGCAGGCGGACGCGTGGCGGCGTTCGGCGGCGATACGACCTGGCGGTGGTGGATGGAAGGTTTCGCGCCCCAGCACAAACGCTTCTGGCGGCAGATGATCCTCTGGCTCGCCCGCAAAGATGAGCTGACCGATGGCGACGTTTGGGTCAGGCTCGCCAGCCGGCGCTTCGAGCGCGGCTCGCGCGTCGAGTTCACTGCCGGCGCCCGCTCGCCCCAGGGCGAAGACCTCCTCGATGCCAGGCTCACCGCCGAAGTGACGCTGCCCGACGGCACGCTTTCCAAAGTAAATCTCATCCGCCAGGGTGACATCGTCAGCGGCGCGTTCGACGGCACGAACCTGGCCGGCGACTATGCGATCAACATTTCGGCCGATAGCGCTGCGGGAGATCCAATCGGCGACGCCCGCGCGCGATTCCTGGTCTTCGAACAAGATTTGGAACTCGACAACGCCGCGGCCGATCCGACGCTTTTGGCCAGCCTCTCGGCCATGACCAGCAGTCTGGGCGGACGTTCGCTTGCGCCCGAGGAACTCCCGGCGCTCATCGACGAGTTTGCCTCGCAGCCGCAGGAGATGGAGATCGAAACCCAAGAGAAGCTCACCCCCTGGGACACGTGGCCGTTCTTCCTGCTGTTCGTCGCCACGATCAGCGGCGAGTGGTACTTGCGGAAGAGGTGGGGGCTGGTGTAAGCGACGTTCGCTGCCACGTCTCAGTTCCGCCGCTGGCCGAGGTCCGGCTTTGCTCCCCTTCGTCTTGTAGCGGTCTTGCCGGATGTACGCAGGTGTTTTTCACCGAACTGCGGTGTATTTACGTGTTTTTCACCACGTTTACTTGTTTTTCAGCGATTTCCTAGGTATTTATTCTTAAGCGATTTTCACCAAGACCTGCCGAATTCAATCGTTTTGTCGATGATTTAATCGTTTTTTCGCGAAACGGGTCAGATTTACATGCCTTCCACCTCGCCCGCCGCTGAAACTCACCGAGCTGCGGGCTATAGCTGGCTGGTCGACCATTTCCAGTTGCCAACGATCCCCAACTGGCACCGGTCGTCGGTTTCGCGCGACGCCATCCATCGAGTCGAAACAGCGGCGGGCTTCACCGAAGAAACGTACATCTATCGCTACTGGCCGGGCGATTCGGTGACTGCCCATCTCGAGTTCGCCTTGAAATATGACGGCACGAACCTCGCCATCCTGGCGACCGTGTTCGACAAGCTACCGCTCGAAAACAAGGACACTACTGAGCTCGTCGAGTACATCACGTCGAACCCCTCTGGCAAGTATGCCCGCCGGTTGTGGTTCTTATACGAGTGGCTTACCGGCAATCGGCTGCCGCTTGACGACCTGCCTGCTCGCGGCAGCTACACCCAGCTCCTCGATCCGAAGGAGTACTACACGTTGCCACGCGGCGAGCAGCTCCGCCGCTACCGGATCGAGAACAATCTCCTCGGCGATGCGGCCTTCTGTCCGATGGTTCGCCGCACACCCGCGCTCGCCGCCTTCGAAGCGGCCGACCTGACCAGCCAGTGCGAGCAAGTCATCGGCCGCTATTCGCCGGACCTTTTGCGTCGCGCGTTGAGCTACCTCTACACCAAGGAAACGAAGTCGTCGTTCGCGATCGAGCGGATCACGCCCGATTCGCGCCGCGCCCAGCGCTTCATCGGGCTGCTGCACTCGGCCGAGAGCGAAGACTACTGCAACAAGCAGAAACTCATCCTGCTGCAGAATCAGATCGTCGACGAGCGCTTTCGCGAATCGGGCTATCGCAACTCACAGAACTACATCGGCCAGAACATCAACTGGCAAGAGAAGGTGCACTACGTTTGCCCCGCGCCGCAATTGGTGCACGAGCTGATGGCGGGCCTGATCGCTACACACGGTCGCATGGCCGCCGGCCAGGTTGCGCCTGTCGTGCATGCGGCGGCAATTGCTTATGGCTTCGTCTTCATCCATCCGTTCGAAGACGGCAACGGCCGCATCCACCGCTTCTTGATCCACGACATTCTCTCGCAGCGCGGGTTCACCCCACCGCGGATGGTATTTCCGGTCTCTGCGGTAATGCTGTCACGCGCGGCCGACTACGACCGCTCGCTGGAAGCATTCTCGCGCCCGCTAATGCAATTGGCCGACTACGAGCTCGACCCACAAGGTCAAATGCAAGTCCGCAACGCCGACGAACTGGCCAAGTGGTATCGCTATGGCGACTTTACCACGCAGGTTGAAGCCCTGTTCGCATTCATTCAGGAAACGATCACCAGCGAACTCGTCCACGAGCTGGACTTGCTCGCCAGCTACGATCGTGCCCGCGCGGCGATCCAGCAGATTGTCGACATGCCCGACCGCAAGCTCGACACGCTGATTAACTGCCTCCAGGACAACCACGGCCGGCTTTCGAAAGCCAAACGCGACGGCTTGTTCGAGTTCCTCACCGATGACGAAGTTGCGCGGATCGAAGCAGCGTTCAGCGATGCCGCGCCGCCGCCCGTCACCACGCCCGATTAACACGCACCCCGTTTAGCCCGGAGCATCGCCGACGGCGCGTCGAGCTCGATGCATTGACGATATCCCAACAAAGTGGACTGGAAGTCGTACACATGTCCCGCAGCGAGCTCTTCGCTTAAGCCTTGGAAAGTTGCCGTCACTGGCTTTTGCAGCGATCTGACGACTATGCACTGCGCTCTGTTACGAAACAACTTGAGTACTTGATCGAATTTAGCGCCGGCAAGAGGAATGATCGAGAGCGTCTCAAGGATATCACGATTGGTATCCTGACCGTCCGCGAAATCGAAGTCCTGGATGCCGGATTGGCTGAGAAACTGTATCAAGTGGATGATGAAGTTGAGCAGATGCGTCGCGAAAGGTGATTGTCAGTCCTTCACCTGAAACAGATACTCCCGCTTTATTACAAACTCTCGCACTTTCGCCTCCGGCCAATCAGCGCGCACGCCTTCCACCTGCCAGGCCGTGCGCAGCCCGTCCTTCATCGCCTCGGCACTCACCGGCAGGTTCATCACGAACGACGCATGCTCGCGGCCGGCCCGATACTCCGGCTCACGCGGCGGTTGCTTCAGGCACTTGCTCACCAGCTCGAGCGGAAAGTCGTACAGCAGCGTGCCGTGATAGACGAGGGCGTTCCGCCGGCAGCGCAGGCTGTTGCCTGAAAACTTGTGCGGTCCCACGACCAGGTCGCAGGTTCCTTGCCGGTCGACGTTTGCCACTAGCGGACGGAGGCCTTTGAGCAGCGTGTCGAGCACGAAACGGTGGGCTTCGTCCAGTTGCCGCAGCTCGGGGCGCTGTTCGTAGGCGAGCACCACGGCATACATCAAGCAACCCGGCCCGGTGACGATTGCGCAGCCGCCGCTCGCCCGCCGCAGAACAGGAATTCCCTGCTCGTCGCAGAACGCGACGTTCACTTCGGCGTCGATCTTCGAGTTCCGCCCCACGACCACCAGCGGCGCCGTGGGCTCCCACAGCCGCAGGCACTCGCGCGGTTGGCTGCCGTTATCCGCCGCCGTTTCCGCTTCGTCCAGCAGGGCTTCATCCAGCGCGATGTTCTCCTCGGGCGTGGAGAGCGTCAGATCGAGATAGTCCATGCAGCTTGTGCCCCCAGCCGAATGCCGGCTGCCGTCCGAGAAATCCCGCCAGAAACGGCCCAAATTCGCGCCAAACCGCTCACGCTTGACGCCCACAACTCGGCTCCTAAACTTACTTTATTACCGACCGAGTGCCCGAGTTCCACCCCATGTCCTCCGATCCCTCCCGCTCGCCGGGCGCCCGTCCTGCCGAGCTTCCACCGGTCGAGCCGCCGAGCGCCGGTTTTTTGATCCAGTTGTTCGTCGTCCCCGGCGTGATCGTCGTGGTCGTGGTGATGATCTGGGTGCTCTTCAACTGGCTCGCCCAGAAGGGAAACGATCGCGACGCGTTCGTTCGAGCGCTGCAGCGCAACAACGAAGCTCGCTGGCAGGCCGCGTTCAATCTGGCGAATGCCATGCGCTCCGAGCATGGCTCGAGCAATCCCACCCTGATCAACGATCCCGAACTGGCAAAGCAGCTTGCCGGCATCCTGCAAACCGAGATCAAGGACGGCAGCCTGGATGAGCATCCGATTTCGCTGCGAATTTACCTGAGCCGCGCGCTCGGCGAATTCTCGGTGCCAGACGGTCTGCCGGCGCTCCTGGAAGCGGCCACCACGGTTCGTGATGAGAAAGAGGCGGACGTCCGCCGCGCGGCGCTCGAGGGCATCGCGATCCTGGCTGACAACGTCGGGCCCGAGAACGACGCCTTCGCGAAGAACGAAAAGCTGGAGGAAGTGCTGATTAGTGCCGCTGGCGACAGCGACGCCCGCACCCGCAGCGTGGCCGCCGTCACGCTGGGCATCATTGGCACGCCCGCGATGCTCGAAAAGCTTCAGTTCGTGCAGGGAGACGCGAATCCCGACGTGCGCTACAACGCCGCATTGCGGCTTGCACAACACGGCAGCACGAGCGCCATTCCCGTGCTGCTCGAAATGCTCGATCCGGCAGAGACGGCCGGCGTTGACGCGGAAAAAGAACCGCAGATGCGCGAATTCAAGCGGGCACTGATCACGATCAACGCGCTGCGGGCCAGCGGCCAACTGGTCGAAGCCAATCGCGAGGCCGATCTGGCGGAGCTCCGCTCAGCGATCGAAAAGCTGCTGGCCGGTGACATCTCGCAGGAGACCCGCGTCGAAGCCACGAGCGCGCTGAATCACTTCGACAATCGTGCCGCTGCGAAGTAACGCTCTCGCTTGTCCGCTTTTCAAAGCGTGCTTCCGGTCGTGTCATTCTTACACGCGGTTCCGGTTGTATCGGCGACGTAACGCGGCGCCGATCGTAGCGATTCCGCACCCGCTCGGTGTGTCGCTTCCAGCCCGGATAAGCCCTGATTCATAAGCATGAAAGCGGCTGGAATTGGCCTCCCAGGGGCCTCTGTAAATTGCAAGTTAAACCTTTCCGGTTGGGTAAGCAGGCCGCCGTAAAGTGCTTTCATATAAGTGCTTGCGCGACGGACTAGCAGTGCTGCCTCGGACGTAAGTCCCGGCGAACTTGAAAATTTTTTTCGCGCCGCAAGTCGTTCCCCAAGCAAGACTTTAGCCGCGGACTGATGTGCCTCGCGCAGGAAAGAATTTGCGTGAGTTTCGTTCGTCCGCCATGCTCTAGTGAGGTTGCTCTTTCACGGCGCATGATGTGCATCGTGACCTATAACTTCAATGAATCTCCCACGAATTCTCACCCTCAAACTGGTTGCTCGACTGCGAGCAGGATGGACGGAAATGGTTCGGGCCTTCGCACTACTGACTTCGCTGATGTGTGCCACCGGCGCGCTGGCGCAGGACTTCTGCCAGGAATATCGCCTCGACTACGAGACGGTCTACGACCAGAAGCAGATCACCGCTTTCCGGCTGGAAACCGAAACCGTCTTTGAAGAACAAAAGCAAATCACGTATCGCCCGGTGATGGAAACCGAGGTGCGCGAACGCCGCTTCACGGTGCAGCGCCCCGTGATGGAAACCAGCGAGCGCGAAGAACGCACGCGGGTCATGCGTCCCGTGTGGGAAACGCAAGTTCGCGACACGAGCTACGACGTCGTTCGCCAGGTCGCCGAGACCAGCGAACGTGAAGAACGCATTGTCGTGCAACGTCCCGTGATGGAAACGCAGGAACGTGAAGAACGCTTCACGGTTCAGCGTCTCGTCATCGAAACGTCCGAGCGCGAAGAGGCGTTCACCGTGATGGAACCCGTGACCACGATGACCACGAACTACGTCGATCAGGGACAGTTCCTGGATCAGATCTCGGTCACTCCCGGCCCGACCCGCACTCGGCTCCGCTGGCTGTCCAGCACCTGTGTGATCGACCCGCGGACCGGCACGTCGGTGCCGACCCGCGGTGGTCTGACCTGGGTACCCGAGCAAGCTCCGGCGACGGTGACGACGGCCCGTGTCTGGGCCCCGAACATCGTGGCCCAGCAAGTGCCGCAAACGCAAATGGTGGCCCGCGTGATGACCCGCAAGGTGCCGGTGCAAGTGCAACGGATGGTGGCCGAAGAGGTCGTCCGCAAGGTGCCGGTGCAGGTCTGCCGCATGGTGCAGGAAGAGCAAGTTCGCCGCGTGCCGGTGACGACTTTCCGCCAGGTGGTCGAACGCGTGCCCCAGCAGACGCAGGTTCAGGTCTGCAAAATGGTCGAAGAGGAAGTCGTCCGCAAGATCCCGGTGACGACTTGCCGGATGGTGACCGAAGAACGCGTCGAACAGACGCCGGTTCAGGTCTGCCGGATGGTGGCCGTCGAGCAGACGGTTCGCATTCCGCGGATCGTCGAAAAGCAAGTGCCGGTGACCTACGTGCAGCAAGTGCCGCGCGTGATCGTCCGCCGCGTGCCGATCGACCCCTGTGGAAATCCGATTGCGACCGTGGTTCCGCAGGCGGCTCCCACTCCGAGCTATTCGCCCGCTCCGACTTACTCCCAGCCCGCTCCGACCTATCCGTCGAGCCCCGGCGAGCAGAAGCCGACCTTGGCCCGGCCGGGACAGACCGAACGACCGACCGCTCCGGCCGACACCGCGCCGGGCGCTCAGCCGACCGAGAGCCAGCCGACGACGCCGACCACTCCGCAGGACAGGTTCGAAGGTCCGCTCGACGAGGAAGCCCCCGGCACGACGGCCCCGCAGCCGACGGCCGACCCCTCGACGTAGTTCGAGTTTTGGCCCGCATTCCGAAATGGAGCGGATGAACCAAGTTTGTTAAACTAGCGTAGTCTGATCTGATACATTGCATCCCCTGGCAGTACGCCCCCCCGACAATCGTGGGGTAAGCCGAGCCCAGGGGATTTTTTTTTCGCAGGGGTCAGATGAAGACGGCGTTCCTGGTCGATGGAGGGTTTTTCCTTCGTCGCTATCGCAGACTTCGTGGCGATGCCACTCCGCGAAAAGTAGCTCGCGACCTGCACGGCATGTGCCTGGATCATCTGCAAAAACTCGGCCGCGACAAGAACCAGCTCTACCGGATTTTCTATTACGATTGCCCGCCGCTTGAGAAGAAGGTCCACAATCCCGTCAACTCCCAGGCCATCGATTTTGCCAAGTCGCCGACATACGCCTGGAGGCACGACTTCCTCAATGAGCTTCGCAGGTTGCGTAAGGTTGCCGTGCGGCTCGGCTACCTCGACGCCAATAACGCGCGATGGGTTTTGCGCGAGGATAAGCTGCGAGCGCTACTGCGAAAGCAAATCGGCATCGACGATTTGCAGCCCGAGGACGTCAAGTATGACGTGCGTCAGAAGGGCGTCGACATGAAAATCGGTTTGGACATTGCTTCCATGTCCTACAAGTCACAAGTCGATCAGCTTGTGCTCGTTTCTGGCGACAGCGATTTCGTCGCTGCTGCGAAGCTTGCCCGAAGAGAAGGCATCGATTTCATTCTCGATCCGATGTGGCATAAGATCCGGGACGACCTGCATGAACACATCGACGGGCTGCAAGGAACCTTTGCCCGACTGCCGTCGGCTCAACCGTCGCCGGGCCCATTGATCGACATTGCTCAGCAATTGCCGACGGAGACACCTCCGGGGAACGAATAGATTCTCTTCGTGAATCCCTGTGCCGCGTCAAAAACATCGGAGAGTGCGACATGACCCCTCGCGAATTGTTTGGCGTCGGCCTCCGCTTGATCGGCGTCGTCATGATCGTCGTGGCGGCGCCGTCGCTGATTTCGATCCCGCTGAACATCATCGCCGCGTTGCAAGTCGTTGTCGGCGCCTTGCTGCTGACCAAGGCTGACTTGTTCGCGTTGCTCTGCTACCCCCGCAGCCGCACCGAGCGTGCCCAAGGCTACGAGAGCGATTAGTCGCGCGGCCGCTCGTTTGACTTCCCGCACCCCGTTTGCCAGACTACGCCACTTGGATTTCTGCAGGCCGCTCGGAGCTCCTGCGGGACTCTTGGGCGTTTTCTCGCGCGAGGATTGTCATGCAGCAGGCTGGTGGCGATGTGCAGGGCGGTACTGATCCGCCGGCCGGCTCGCTGGCCAGCCAGCGAATCGCGCTCGTCGGCCGCCTGGCGGGCATGTCGCGCCGCGACGCCCAGCGGCTGATCCGGCAGGCCGGCGCTTCGCTTGCCGACGCTCCCGACGCCGCCACCACGCTTGTCGTTTTCGGCGAGCAGGATGCTCCGGCCGATCCGCAATCTGCAGTGGCCAAGCTCGACCCGCAGTCGCGCGCCGCCTACGAATCCGGCACACTCGCAATCATCGGCGAGTCGCACCTCTGGCAGCAGCTTGGCCTGGTCGAGCGCGAGCACGATGCCCAGCAGCTTTACACGCCGCCGATGCTCGCGCGGCTGGCCGGCGCGGACGTTTCCACGATCCGCCGCTGGCATGGGCGCGGCTGGCTCGTCGCCACGCGCGAAGTCCGCCGCCTGCCGTACTTTGCCTTCGAGGAAGTCGCCACCGCCCGCCGGATCCAAGAGCTGCTCACCGCGGGCATGTCGCCCGCGGCCGTTGGCAAAGCGCTCGCCGCCCTCTCGCGCCAGCTTCCGGAAGTCCGGCGTCCGCTGGCCGAGCTCTCCATCGTCGTCCAGGGCAAACAGCTCCTCGTGCGCCAGGAAGGGGGCCTCGTCGAAGCCGGCGGCCAACTGCGCTTCGACTTCGACGCCGCCGATGAAGCCGACGACTCGTCGCTCGATATCCGACCGCTCGACGCCGTGCTGCAGTTCGATCCGCGCGTCGAGCCGCCGCTGACGCCCGACGACCTGCTCTACAGCGCCGGCCAGCTCGAAGATCAGGGCGATCTGCGCGCCGCGGCCGATGCCTACCGGGCTTCGCTCGTGGCCGGCGGACCTCGGGCCGAAACGAACTTCCTGCTGGCCGAGACGCTCTATCGCCTGGGCGAACTCCCCGCGGCCCGCGAGCGCTACTACATGGCGATCGAGCTGGACGAGGACTATGTCGAGGCCCGGCTTAACCTGGGCTGCGTTCTGGCCGAACTCGGCGAACACGAGCTGGCAGTCAGTGCTTTCGAGGGTGCTTTGACCTTCCATGACGACTACGAAGACGCCCACTATCACCTCGCCCGAACGCTGGACACGCTGGGCCGATTGGACGAGGCGGCCCGTCACTGGGAGCGGTTTCTCGAGCTGGCGCCGGGCAGTCCCTGGGCCGACGAGGCCCGCGAGCGGCTCGAGCAGTAAAGCTTTGCGGCGCAAAGTGTTACTGCACGTCGGAGATTCTGCGTAGGGGGCCCATTTTCACCCCCTGATCGCACCCCGCCGATGCTTGGCAAAACCGGCCCAATGCCGTATTCTTTCCTGGTACGCCGCACTTCAGGCGTAAACGGGAACGGACGGGCACACTCGGGCGCAATTGGTGGCGGACCCCCGACGGATCTCCTTTCCTAGAGAGATCTTGCATACGGCAGCCAGACGCGCATGGGCGAATATCTATTTCAGTACCAGAAGGTTGACCCGACGACCTGGGTCTATCTGTCGTCGCTGCTCACGATCGGCCTGTTCTTCAAGTTCAGCCGCGTCTGGAGCGTTCGCAACCTCGACCTGCTCGGGCTGATCATGCTCGCCCCGGGCCTGTTGATGGTGGAGTATGGCCTGATTCAAAGCTCGCCCCAGATCGAACAGTACGGCTACGTCTGGCTGTTCGTCACGGGCGCCCTGTTCATGATCCGGCTGCTCTTGGATCCGATCATGGTGCGCCGCCCCCTGCTCGAACCAAACCTGTCACCCGGCGCGATGACGTTCCTGGGCGTTGCCGCGGTGCTGTTCCTGCTGGCCAATGTGCTGAACAGCAAAACGGAGCCGGACGATCTGATTGGCGTAAAGAGCGCCGAGCACGTGCAGTCGCTCGAGTCGCCCGAGCCTGGCGAAGAACAAGACCTCGCGGTGCATGGCCCCGGCTATCCGCTGTTGCACCTGCTGCCGACGCTCTCGACGCAAGCGCTGATGATCGACGCCCACGATACCCAGCAACAGCGCGAGCTGGGGCGTGACCGCGTTCGCGTGGCCACCGCGCGCATTACAGCCATTCTGTCGCAATTGGCGATCGTCACCGGCATGGTGCTGATCGGCTATCGTCACTTTAACAACATTCGCACCGGCATCGCCGCCGCGACGCTCTACCTGCTGTTGCCCTATAGCGCGCAGCTTTCTGGCCGGGTGGGGCACGTGTTGCCGGCCGCACTCTTGGTCTGGGCCGTGGTGACCTATCGTCGGCCGTTCATTGCCGGTGTGTTCATCGGCCTGGCGATCAGTGCCATCTATTACCCGGTGTTTCTGTTACCGCTGTGGCTGGGCTTTTACTGGCAGCGGGGACTGCTACGCTTCAGCCTGGGCGTGGCGGTGACCGTGGCGATCTCGATCGCTTCGCTGGCATTCATTTCCGACAGCCCCGCCAGCTTCTGGGCCTACGTCCAGCAGATGTTCGGCTGGACGAGCCTCGCGCCTGATCGGCTCGAGGGCTTCTGGGGCTTTGGCATCATCGAACCGGCTTATCGTTATCCCGTGCTGGTGCTGCTCGCGGCGTTCTGTTTGAGCCTGGCCGTCTGGCCAGCGCAGAAAAACCTGGGCACGCTCTTGAGCTGCTCGGCCGCCGTCATGCTGGCCACGCAGTTCTGGCTACCCACGGGCGGCGGGCTCTACATGGCCTGGTATCTGCCGTTGATGCTGCTCACGATCTTCCGCCCCAACCTCGAAGATCGCGTTGCGCTCTCGGTCCTTGGCGAAGGGTGGTTCCCCAAGCGCAAGCCGAAATTCGGCGTGGTGCAAGCGGCCTAAACTTCGTCCGGCGCATGGCCTCTTGGTGTTTAGCCCGGAAGCATCGCTGACGGCGTAGAGTATCTAGCGACCGAGTTCACAGAGAGGGCAACAAAGAAAGAACCACAGATGAACACAAATACACACAAATAGAGAAAGAGTGACCTTCCCCACGATTCGTGGGCGCGCGACAGAACTGGCATAATGCTGGTTGAAAGGAGCGTGCCGCATGGGTCGCAAAGTTTATTCGCATGAGTTCAAGG
>Ga0172363_10001552_pt1 | contig 18561 bp, 15 predicted proteins | sample LakKivs2_kivu2a2_FD_114541 | JGI IMG/M metagenome (GOLD analysis project Ga0172363, IMG submission 114541) | Sediment microbial communities from Lake Kivu, Rwanda - Sediment s2_kivu2a2 | ecosystem: Environmental > Aquatic > Freshwater > Lake > Sediment | place: Rwanda: Western Province, Lake... | reverse complement strand
CGTCTCTCCTCACAGAGAGTAAATCGCAGTAGCGGGAACATTTGTTCTATTATACCACGAAAGGAGAAAGCGGCTTCCTCCACCCGCTAAAGCGGAGTGGTTTCCGCCGCGAAGATATATGAATACCCACCCTGGAAATATCACGCTAACCATCAACGGGGAAAAACGGAATTTATCTGTCGGGCAAGATGAAACCCTGCTGACAGCACTTCGCCGCGCGGCTTATTTCAGCGTCAAGTATGGTTGTGACGATGGCAGCTGTGGCGTGTGCAGCGTGCTTCTGAATGGAAAACCGGTGCGCAGCTGTAAGGTCAGAGCAGCGGCTGTGGATGGGGCAGAAATCACGACTCTGGAAGGATTAAGCCTGGACGGTGAGCTCCACCCCATCCAAAGGGCGTTCATCGAGACGGGTGCCATACAATGCGGCTTCTGCACCCCGGCGCAGATCCTGGAAACCAAGGCACTTCTCGATAAAAACCCCACACCCAGCGAGCTACAAATACGCCAGGCGTTGAATAATGTCTTATGCCGTTGCACCGGTTATGTGCGCACGGTGGAGGCAGTGCAGCGCGCAGCGGCGTTGTTGCGTGGTGAAGTCCCCGAACCTGCCACCCACCTGGAACTACCCTTACCCGATGATGCTGACCAGCTGGTCTTACCGGAGGTGTATCGCCGGAGAGATGGGTCACGTGATCCATTGCCGCCTCTCGTCTTTACACCGCCCAATTTTCCGAAAACCAGGGTGGTCGGCAAACCCGAAATCAAAGTGGATGCGGTTAAGCTCGCACAGGGCAAACCGGTCTTCACCGATGATTTTCGCCTGGAAGGGATGCTCTACGGTGCACTGCTCACCAGCCCGCACGCCCACGCCCGCATTAAGCGTATCGATGCCAGCCGGGCGCGCGCCCTGGCAGGGGTGCATGCTGTATTGACTTACCAGGACATCCCGCGCATCGAGCATGCCTCCGGGGGGCAGAGTTACCCGCAGCCGTTGCCCTATGACCAGGTTTGCCTGGATGAGAAAGTACGCCACGAGGGAGACCGGGTGGCGGTGGTGGCTGCTGAGAGCCCCGAATTGGCTGAAGAAGCGCTGAAGTTGATCGAGGTTGAATATGAAATCCTGCCGGCTGTGGTGGACCCGCTGGAGGCGATGAGAGGGAGCGCACCGGTGATCCACGATGAAGCCGATAGCCCAGGGATATACCAGGCTGAGCGTAACATTGTCTACCATATCGAAGCCGAAGCCGGAGACGCGGACGGCGCCTTTGCCCAGGCTGAGCATATATTTACAGGTGAATACCGCACTCCCAAGCAGCAGCACGCCCACCTTGAGCCGCACGTGTGCATCACCTACTGGGATGAGGATCATCGGCTGGTGATCCGCACCAGCACCCAGGTGCCCTTCCACATCCGCCGTATGGTTGCCCCGCTGATTGGGCTGCCGGTTAAACGCATCCGGGTGATCAAGCCGCGCATCGGGGGGGGCTTCGGCAACAAGCAGGAGATGATCCTGGAAGACCTGTGCGCACATCTCACCCTGAAGACCAACCGCCCGGTGCGCATGGAATATACCCGCACCCAGGAATTTACCAGCTCACGCAGCCGTCACCCGGAGATCATGCGCTACAAAGTTGGCGTGAAGGATGGCAGGGTTACTGCCATTGACCTGTACCTGATCGGAGACACTGGAGCCTATGGCTGCCATGGGCTGACCGTCAATATGGTTGGGGGGTTCAAGGGCCTCACCCTATACAACCCACCCAATGCCCATTTCGTGTGCGATGTGGTCTACACCAACACACCACCCTCGGGGGCTTTTCGCGGCTACGGTGCCATGCAGTGCCAGTTTGGCATCGAGGTCTTGATGGCGGAGATTGCTGAAAAATTGCGCCTGGACGAGGTGGAATTCAAACGCAACAATTGGATCACGCTGGGTGAGAATATGTACCTGTCTAAAGCTTTGGGCGAGGGCCGCGCAGGCACCGAGCAGTCTCTGCAAAGCAGCGCATTGCAACAATGCGTGGCGATCGGCCTGCAGGCCACCGATTTCTATGCCAAGCGCCAGGCCCACCAGCAGCAAAGCGGACCCCTGCGCCTTGGGATAGGCATGTCGGTGATGATCCACGGCAGCGGTATCGCCGGCCTGGACATGGCAGCGGCGACCATGAAAATGAATGATGACGGCTCCTTCAATTTGCTGATCGGGGCGACCGACCTGGGCACCGGCTCAGATACCATCCTGGCGCAGATAGCGGCTGAGGTGCTGGGCGTGCCGGTGGCAGATATCATCGTCTACTCCTCGGATACCGATTTCACACCGTTCGACAAGGGTGCCTACGCCAGCAGCACCACCTATATCAGCGGCGGGGCAGTGCGCAAGGCAGCTTTGGAAGTGAAAGAGCAAATATTAAAGCATGCAGCCAGCATGTTGGGCATCTCAACGGCGGAAAACCTGAAGCTGGAAAACAGCCAGGTGATCGCTGCGGATGGTCGCAAGGTGAGCCTGGCCGAGGTGGCCTTGAGCAGCCTACACCAGCTGGACCAGCACCAGATCATGGCCACAGCTTCTCATACCAGCCAGGTCAGCCCGCCGCCCACCGCGGCCCAGTTCGCCGAGGTGACCGTGGACATGCAGAGTGGGCAGATCAGGGTTGAAAGGCTGCTGATGGTGGTGGATTGTGGAAGGGTGATCAACCCCATCACTGCAGCCGGGCAGGTGGAAGGGGGCATGGCGCAAGCAATGGGATTTACACTTACTGAAGAGATGCTCTTCGATGAGGAAGGCCACCAGCTCAACCCGAATTTAGGTTCCTACCAGATTCCACGCGCCCAGGAGATGCCAGCTATGGATGTCATTTTCGTCCAGACCGACGAGCCGAGTGGTCCTTTTGGCGCTAAATCGGTCGCCGAGATATCCATCGATGGGGTTGCACCTGCAGTGGCCAGCGCATTCCATGACGCCACAGGGGTGTGGCTGCACGAACTGCCTTACACCCCGCAACGGGTTATGAAAGGGCTCAGGTCTCATACAAGCGGAAGCCAATAGCCGTCGGGGGGAGATGAGATTTCATTGAGAAAGGCAGACGGTTTGCCGGTCGATGGAAAGATCGATGCTGCTTGAACGATGGATAGATCGTCTAACATTTTGAGAAGCAGGGCATCTGATATCCCACCACCTGCGCTGGCTGTGGACCAGATTGGGTATTCTGTTAATCCAGCTTGTTATTGAGAGGATTAGCTGCCTAATCGATCGTCCAGGCGAACGGAAACTCAATCATCTTTCGATTTGGCAAGCAATCTTGCCGGCGAAAGGCCTGGCCAGTCCTCAGCTTGCCTGGCAGGTGATCTTTCGATAGGTGAACCCTGACCGCAAGTTTCCCGGGATCTCCTCGCCAGGCAGCTTGCTGCCTTTCTTTTGGAATACCGGGAGGCATTCAAGCGGCACATGCATCGTGATCTCAGCCGGAGCTCGATGGACAGTACCTGTCTGAAGCTCGCGCCATTTGCCTTCCGGCAGCTAAATCGGCCAGGAGGTCATCCCTTCTTCCACCCCAGGGACCACCAGCAGCGCCTCGCCAAATCGTCATTCACAGGGATACTTTCGGCATGCACGGCCTCCCGGATATGCGATGGGGGGCATCAGGGTGGCTCAGGCGCCGTCCCAGATCACGAATCCGGGCGCGTGCTCTGGCAGCTACCCCACCCCCCAAGCCAGAGGATGGGTTTTTAATTCGTGGTGGAGATGGCGAGCGAGGCGATCAGGGCATCCAGCTGGTTGAGATTCGGGGTGAAGGCGTCTGATACGCAATCCTGCAGCATTTGCCGCACCTCACCGAAGTATCCCATCCAATTGGCGTTCATGTCATTGAAATCGGGCACTGAAACCCCGCCAGGCGGCACCACGCTGCCTGGTTGTCCGTCATCGGGCAAACCGGGCGCGGTGACCGGCAGGATAGCGATCACATAGTACTGACCATCGCCGGTCAAACCTTCGAAGTGATAGAAAAGCTCCTGGTTATTAATGATGGCGTGGCCCATTCCGTATTGAGTCAGCATGCGCACACCCCGACCATTTTGGAACGGGATGACCTTCACCTGGGCTGCCAGGGCAGCTGATACATTGAAGAAAGGTACCTCGGGCAACGCCTTGAGGTCCACCATTGAGCTTTGCATCAACACCGCTTGCAGCCGTACAAGGCTTTGGGCGGCGGTCCCGCGTTCTTGCAGCTGAGCGTAAGCTTGCGCCGGATAGACATAGATTTGCGGTTGGTGCAACTTACCCTCCAGCATATAGCCATCCAGCTTGAGCTGGATGTGTTGCGGGGCGACGTCCCATGGGGCGACATCTTCACTGGTGGCCTCGGGCACGAGTGTGCCGCTTGCCCCTGCGGCCAATGCCGACGGGATTATCATGCTCAGCCGGTCAAACGTCAGCGCCGTGCCGGGAATAGGGCTGGGGGTGGGGGTGAGCGGTGGCTCGATATTTGCCGTGGGCGAAGCGGGCGAAGTTGGGCTGGCCAGCGTCGGGGCGGGCAGGTCCGTAGAGGTCGGCATGAGGGTGGCTGACGGGGATAGCGGGGTGCTGCATGCTACCAGCGAATACCCGGCGAGCAGGGTTGCGACAACCAAAGCACACAAGTGTTTCATGGTTTCCATCCTTTCAGTGAAGCGAGCTTGGTTTATTGCCAACGCCAGTATATGGTGGAGGGCTGGAAATCCTACTATCCCGCCGTAGGGTTTTTCACAGCCAATCGGACAGTACCAAACCGTCCACCTGGACAGGTCATTAATAGCCGGTAGAGAGTGGGGCAAAAGCGGGATAGATTGTAATATGATCCTGGAATATTACAATTCAGGATCCAGGAAGGAGACCAGTATGTCTCAGCTTCATCGACGTTTCCCGCACCGTGTCACCATCGCCATATTATTGGCAAGTTGTGTTTTAGTTCTCATCGGTCTACTCGCGGGCATTTATATCGTGTCTCATCCGGCCAGCCTTAAAAATGAGCCCACGCTGACTGCGACGATTTTGACGCCCTCAGAAGCCATCTATACTGCCACACCCACGATCGCCAATGGGGAAGATACACTGACCATCCTGAAAGACACCCGGGTGCCAGCCGGCGACTGGCGAGATGAAGCCATTCGGCTGAAAGGTATCCAAGACATCCCCGAAGTGGTGAGCACGACGCCAGCCAGTTACGCGCTTGGCGATTCGACGGACTTCTTCGTGCTCAATGCCGACACACGTGAAATGCGTAAACTCTCGGCAAGCCTGGTTTACGAGACGCAAAATGTCTACTTTTTCGTCGAGGAGGGCGTCCAGGTCAACGACAGTGATGTCAGGAGCCTGGTGGACGAGTTCCAGGAGAAGACTTACCCTACCGATCGCGAGTTCTTCGGTAGCGAGTGGATCCCTGGCGTGGATGGCGACCCGCGCCTTTATATCCTATATGCACGCGGGTTGGGCCAGTATACCCAGGCTTACTATGACACGGCCAGTGAATTCTCGCACCTGGCCCATCCCAATTCCAATGAAAAAGAGATCATCGTGCTCAATGCCAACGCGGGCCCATTGAACGATGTATATTGGCGTCCCACCCTGGCTCACGAGTTCCAGCACATGATCCACTGGTACCAGAACCGTAATGCCGAGACCTGGATGAACGAAGGCGCCTCCATGCTGGCCGAATCGCTCAATGGGTTCGATGCCGGTCCCAAAATGGTCTTTCTTAATTCACCGGATTTACAGCTGAACACCTGGGGGGATTTGAGCAGTCATTTGAATGAGACGGGCAGCCACTACGATGCGGCTTACCTTTTCTTGAAGTATCTCTTCGACCACTTCGGAGGTGAGGCCATTCAAACCCTGGCAGCCAGCCGTGACCCCGGCATCATGGCGGTGGACAGCACCCTGGCAGCCCTGGGCCTGACCGACCTGAACACCGGTAAGAGGCTGACGGTTGAGGATGTGTTTGCCGATTGGGTGGTGGCCAATTTTATCAATGACAGCAGCATAGCCCAAGGCCGGTACGGTTACAAGGACTATAGTGAAAAAGTTCCTGGTCCTAACGATACGATCTACGACTGCCCGGCCGGAGTCATTTCGGCTGAGGTGCACCAGTTTGGCACACGCTACATCGAGATCAACTGCCGTGGCAACCTGACCATCGACTTCAGCGGTTCAACGCACTTACCGCTGGTACCCACCCAACCGCACAGCGGGCGCTATGCCATGTGGAGCAACCGCCAGGACGAGAGCGACACCAGCCTCACTCGCGAGTTTGACCTGCGCCGTGTGGCATCCGCCAGCCTCGATTATTGGGCGTGGTGGAAAATCGAGACGGATTGGGATTATGCCTACCTGGAAGCATCCGATGACGGAGGGAAGACGTGGACGATCATCCCGACCCCTTCTGGTACCGATCGCAATCCAGTGGGCAGCAACCTGGGTTGGGGCTACACCGGCTGCTCGGGCGGAGGCGAGACGAGCCAGGGCTGCAGCGCACAATGGGTCCATGAGCAGGTGGACCTGTCGGCTTATGCCGGGCAAAAAATCCTGGTGCGCTTCGAATATATCACCGACGCTGCGTTGGATTATGCCAGCCTGATGCTGGATGATATCTCCGTGCCGGAAATCGATTATGTCTGCAGCTTCGAGGAAGATACTTGCGGATGGGATAGCCAGGGGTTCGCCCGCGTGGATAATGTTCTACCCCAGACGTTTGTGGTGCAGCTCATTCTCCAGGCTGATGGGCAGAACAGCGTCGAGCGCATGCAGCTGGATGCCAACCGTCATGGAAGCCTGGTGATCGACCTGGATGGCCACGAACATGCCATCCTGGCCATCTCGGGCACCACGCCCTTCACCACCGAAGAGGCGAGCTTTGAGCTTATCGTTAAATGAGGTTGCAGGTTGGTTTAAGCGCTTCCAGGCGGGCGTAAAAATGGACCCCGGGTGTGAGCAGTTAGATGATGGTCACCGGTGATGATAACAATACTGTGGAATAAATCATCCGATTTTTTCCCCACCAATGGCTGACCCTCGGGATCAAATGTGCCCGCAGCCATCACTGATAAAATTACCGTATCGATCAAGCCATTAAAAAACCATGTCCACAGGAATCCGCTGGTTTCCAGCATGGCGATCGCCACCAACCACCCGGGAATGAACGCCATGATGGCTGCCCTGAAAGCACATGCCACCCCCCAAAAAGGTTCGATAGCAGAGATATTCGCAGTAATCAGGAGTGCCTGAACAGCGCCCATTGGTTTTTCCGATAGAATTTACCTACGCCCCATCCCAGCAAGTACACAACCAGCATGACGGCAAAGAACAAGCGCAATGGACCTGGATATTTTCAGCGCAGGCTGGTAATAAAACGCGGACCAACCCGATCATGATCCAGAACGGCCCGGCAGGTGGGCTGCCGGTTAATTCCTTGAACAGGCTGTGTGGCAGGAGAGATACCCGCAGGGCCAAATCCCCGGCGAGGTGCCCGAAGGAGGATGGATTAGATCTTGGCTTGGCATGAACACGGATCATTTATTTTTCCACGCAATTCATTCATCGTGTCAGACAAAGGGATAAGGTGTTTGCCCTGCCGAAATACAGGTTGATATGGCTTGTTTGGTGGGCAAGCTACAAGCAAGGTTACTTTACCAGCGCTTCAAGCACGGAAAGAACCTGGTCGGGACTTGCTCCTTTATGAATGAATGCAGCACCGGCATTCAAGGCTGTTTGATAATCCCCCGTATCTACACTGAGCAAAACGATTTTAAGGTTAGGATACGCTTTGAGGATCAAGTGGCAGGTCTGCGGAGCAGGTGCTCCATACAACCTCCAATCGAGCAGAAGGAGATCAAGATCATTTTCGGCAAGACAACGGATTAGTGTTTCAGTATCAATCGCTTCGAGGATGCCAGAGATACCATACTTTTTGGCGAGCAACAGGGTCAATGCCTTGCGGCTGGTAATATCGGGATCAGCTATCAAGATACGTGTCATTCATTCCTCCCTCATAGTATCCATTAAAATCATCCTGGACGCATCGACCATAAGGCAGGTTATCACCTAGCCGGGTGGACAGGTTAAATAAAACAGGGCTGCCTCAGGTCAGTCTGCAGACAACCCTGTGCCATTGACCTGCTGGGCAACTCCATCAAACCATTTTCTGCTCAATGGCGATCTTGACCGCTTGTACCCGGCTGTCTGCGCCCATCTTCTGGAAAATATTGGAGATATGGAATTTCACCGTGCCCAGGCTGACCACCAGCTTTTGGGCAATTTCATTATTATTCATGCCCTGCACCATGCAGCGCAGCACATCCAGCTCCCGCTCGGTGAGCTCATTTCCTGGTAAATGGGCCTGGGTGACCGAATTTGCCAGCACTTCCGCCGCTTCAGGGGAAAGGATCATGCGCCCGATGTAGGCCGAACGGATGGCGTTGCCCAGCTCCACGGCGCTCACATTTTTTTGCAAGTAGCCGATGGCCCCCGCCTGTAATGCCCCCTGGACCATGTTTTGCTCGGAAAAGCTGGTGAGGGCCAGGATTTTTATCTGGGGATATTTGCGGTGGATCTCGCGGGTGGCGCTGATCCCGTCCATCCCGGGCATAAGCACATCCATCAGGATGACATCCGGGTGACAGGCTGCAGCCATCTGGATGGCTTCGTTGCCATCCGCTGCTTCTCCGGCCAGCTCCAGGTCTTTATTCACCAGCAGGAATTTGCTCAACCCGCTGCGCACGACCGCATGATCATCCACGAGCAGTATACGGATAGGAGACATGGTTCACCTCATCATTTGATTTCGTCACTTTATTCATGCATTTCCGTCCCAGCCAACCTGTACGAATGTCCCATTGCCAGGGGAGCTGGAAATAGCCAGCTGGGCATGGATGGCTTCGGCCCGTTCGCGCATGATGCGCATTCCCAGGCTGGTTGGTTTGATGTTGGCGGGATCGAAGCCAATGCCGTCATCCTTGATTTCAAGATGCACGCGCCTATCAGCAAGCATCATGGTGATCTCCACCTGCCTGGCACGCGAGTATTTGACGATATTGTTCAAGCTCTCCTGGGCGATACGGTAAAAGGCCACCTTGATATCGGGTGGCAGCTCATACTCGCCATTTACTGATAGGTTTACCGGCAGGCGGGCGCGACCGATTACAGCCTCGCTGAGCTGTTTGATCAGATCCGGGAAGCGTGCCTGGGTGAGGGCTGCGGGGCGCAGTTCCAGCAGCAATGTGCGCATCTCTGCCAGCGCCCCACGCGTCAGCTGGCGCAGCTCCTCGCTGCTCTTGCGGGCTTCCTCGGGATCCAGCTCCCACAATTCGGGAAGCACCTCGGCGATCAGGCTGGCCGAGAACAGGGTCTGCGTAACTGCGTCGTGCAGGTCATGCGCCAGGCGGGTACGCTCAGCGCTAACCGCTTCCTCGGCAGCTTTGCTGGCCAGGGCTTTTTCGGCCAGCTGGCGCTGCTCTATCTCGTTGAGCAGGCGCAAGTTGGCATCGCGTAGCTTGTGCGTGCGTTCTTCCACCCGCTGTTCCAAAGAGTGCCGGTATGTCAGCTCCTGCTCTGCCAGTCTGGATGCTGCCAGCTTCTCTTCACTGATATCTTCGATCAGCCCGATGAGATAGAGAGGCGCGCCATTCCCATCACGTACCATGGAATAGGTCACCCGCCCCCAGAAAATCTGCCCGTCCTTGCGCATGAAACGGCGTTCCACGGTCATCCCTTCGCGCTTCCCGCTGATCATTTCCTGGAGCTGCTCCTGCCCGATGAAGCGGTCCTCGGGTATGCTCAGCTCGCTGGGATGAATTTTAGAAAGTTCATCCAAGGAATAACCGGTTATTTTGGCAGCTGCTTCGTTGACTTGAATGACCTCACGATCCAGGCCGGTGAGGGCAATGCCTACGGAAGTGTTATCAAAAATGGCCCGGAAGCGGTCTTCAGATTCGCGCAACGCCAGCTGGGCTAACTTGCGGCTGGTGATATCTTCGGTCATGCAGATCAGGTATTGCAGCTGACTGTCGCCGGCGCGTACGCCTGAAACCGTCAGCCTGACCCAATAGATACTGCCGTCCTTACGCAAGTACCGTTTCTCGGTCTGGTAAGTATCGCGCTTCCCATTCACCACGTCCCAGAATTCCTGGTCTCCTATCCGCCTGTCTTCCGGATGGGATAAATCGGGCCCAGTCTTCTGCAGCATTTCTTCATGGGTGTAACCTGTCATATCCAGCAAGGCTTTATTGACCACCAGAGGTTTGCGGTCGAGACCGATCAGGCTGATACCAATGGCAGAGTTCTCGAAAACCGCTCTGAAATGCTGCTCGGAGGCGCTCAATTCAAGGCTCACCCGCCTCTGCTCATCGATATCCTCCACCATTACTACAATATAGGCGGGCTTATCTGCCTGGTCCTGTACAGCCGAAGCCTTGAGGCGCACCCATAATTCCTGGCCATCCTTGCGAATGAAGCGGGTCTCGCGTCCCACGGTAGGATACTTGCCTTCGGCCAGGTCCGAAAGGATGGCTGCCAGTGCCGGGCGGTCTTCCGGGTGGGAAAATTCCAGCCCGGACCTCTCCATGAGCTCTGGGCTTGAATAACCGGTCATGCTGAGGATGGCAGGATTGAGGGTGAGAGGGCGGCCATCGAGCTGGATCAGGGCAATCCCCATCGAGGTGTTGTTAAAGATTGTCCGGAAGCGCGCCTCAGATTTTTGTAATTCCAACAAGGTCTTTTTCTGCTGATCAATATCGCTCAGCATGCCCACCGCGTATAGCGGTGCCCCGTGTGTGTCGCGCACCATCGACATGCTGACCTGAGCCCAGAAGACTTCGCCATTTTTGCGTATATAGCGCCTCTCGCCCCGGTAGTAGTTCTCTTTGCCCGACAGCAGGTCATTGAACTGGCTGATGGAGACATCAGAGTCTTCATCATAAGTGAATTCGGCGGCAGTTTTGCCGATAAGCTCTTGACGGTCGCAACCAAACATGGCGCACAAGGCCGGGTTGGCCTCCACCAGCTTGCGCTCGAGGTTGAGCATCCCGATTCCTACTGCAGCCGTGTCGAACATGAAGCGGAAACGCGCCTCATATTGGCTGGAAAAATCGGTCATCGATGGGGGTGTAATGGCTATTATTTTTTTAGCTGGCATGAGAATAACCGTTAATGAACAGGAATAAATATGGGATTTAATAATACCACCATCCAGCCCATGCAGGCAACCTGTCCACACGGATAGTCGAGAACCATCCAGGGGAGGGGGGTGATATTTCCTCGAGTAATATAAGATATAGAGGTAAATACCCAATTATCCCAATACCCGGAGAAGAATTAATGAAAACCAGATCCATAATAACCGCTTTGATCCTTTTAGCTGTCGGGCTGTCAAGCTGCAGTATCGTATCAGTGGCTGACACGAAGGTCATCACCTTATCTGAGGTGATTAGCAGCGAGAACCGCCCGGTAAGCGGGTTCAGCAAGATCGAATTCTCGACCCTCGGGAAGGTGAACATCATCCAGGGCGATGCAGAATCGTGCAGCCTCTCAGCTCCCGATAACCTGATCCCAGAAATCGAAACCAGCGTGCGAAACGGGACATTAATCATCAGGTCGAAGGAAAATATCAGCATCACCAATATGAACAGCGGAAATACACCGACCTTCACCATCGTGGTAAAGGCTCTCACCAGCCTCACCACCAGTGGGTTAGGGGACGTGCAGGTCGATATGCTGTCAACCCCCAATCTTGCGGTGGAGATGAGCGGTGCGGGGCACGTCCAGCTCAACCAGCTGAGTGCCCAGGCACTTGATCTCACCCTGAGCGGGGTGGGGGGCATCGAGCTGACCGGAGAAGCGCAGCAGGCAAAGATCAATATCTCGGGCGCGGGTGGCGTGATCGCCCCAGACCTGAGGATCCAAAACGCCGATGTTACCCTATCAGGGGTGGGCGGGGCAACTTTATGGGTCACTGGCAAGCTCAGCGGTAATATCAGCGGAGTGGGCAATGTAAATTATTATGGTAGCCCACAAGCCAATGTCAATACCAGCAGCACGGGAAGCATTAAATCCCTGGGTGATAAATGACCCCTGCCCACAATTAACCAAGGGATGTGCGGTGGTGTAGATTTGTCAATCATTGATTACCGCCGTGCATCCTTGTAGAGATAGTGATGGTTGCTAACACCTGAGCCGCAAGCGGACAATCACCCTCCTTGTCCATGGCATGCATGTGCAATCAACCCAATTACTTGATGTTAAGGAGCAGAAAAAATGAACAACCAACCTGGTAACGTGAATGAACCTTCCGAACCCAAATCCTGGAGCGACGAAAGGCGGGAACGCCGGCAAGCCCTTCGCGATGCCCGCGGGAATCAGCCCGGTGCAGGTACGATCGTCGCCGGTCTATTGCTAATTTTGCTGGGGGTGGTCTATTTATTACAAAACGTGGTTGACCTTGCGATTCCAATACAAAATTGGGGGGCACTATTCTTATTAATCCCGGTGTTCATCTTGTTCGAGCGTGCGATCCGGTTTTATCGAGCTGCAGGCAATCGCTTGACTTCTGGCGCGTGGGGTGCGGGTTTCTTTGGGATGATCCTGATTGTGATAACCGCGGTGCTGCTGTTCGAGCTCGACACGGAGATCTGGGGGCCCACGATCATTATCCTGGCCGGCATCGGAATACTGGCAGGCGCAATGGTGAAATCCCATAACACATGATGTGCTTTCAGACGCGTTAAGCGCATAAAAGCTGGAATGAATTTACAGCGATGAATGCCGGGTGATTATCAGAGAAATATGATCTGCAAAACCATCCTGCCTGGATGCGGTCAAAAATACACCTGATCCATCCTTCATGACCCTCCCGCCAGGCATGGCATTTCTAGTGGCAGTGGATCTTGAAGAAATCATCCTGTTGGTCAGGCGCTTGAGAATTGGGATGAATGGTCGGTAATAAGAATCCCGTGCTTGTTTGCGGATCGATCCATCGAGTGTGGTACCAGGTTAGCAACCACCTGCATGTTCAGATGGGAAGGATATTGTCCATGATGGCGGAAATGGCGCGGCAAAGGAGCAGAACGGACACTGGAAGGCTGTAACGAATTATCAATGGTTAACTACACCAAGCCCATTCTCATCATAATTCTTTAAAATCGCATGCAAATGTTCTCGTCCACGTGAAAGTCGACTCTTTACCGTCCCGATGGGGATATTGAGGGCTTGTGCAGCCTGCTGGTAATCAAACTCTTGCAAGTCTACCAAGACGACTACCATGCGCTGGTCGGCGTCCAGCTGTTCAAGGGCAGCCTGGATGAGCTGAGCCTGCTCGTCCCGTTCGGCTTGCACCTCGGGCGATACGCTTGAAGATGGAAATTCATACAATGGCACCATGCGCTCGTCGAACTGGTCTTTACCATCGATGGATAGCACGGGATGTCGTTTATGCAGCCGAAACTCGTCATAACAGGCATTGGTGGCAATGCGGTACACCCAGGCACGGAAAGATCCGTTGCGAAAGCGGGGCAGCTGCGCATAGGCAGTGAGGAAAGTGATCTGCGTGATATCATCAGCCGCATCTTCGCTCCCCAGGATGCGCATCGCCAGGTTAAAAATGGCATCTTGATAGGCTAATATCAAGCGGTTGAATGCGTCCCGGTCCCCAGCTTTGGCCTCCTTCACCAGCTCAACCTCGTTATAAGCCTTCGGGTTCGACCAGGGGAGTGGCGAGGTTACCATCATTGGGCTGCTCATTGTCGGGCTTCCGGATTCAAGCATCGCTTCCATGGCCATTCGTCGGGCGATCAATGCAGCCGGATCAATTCGACCGGATAAGTGCTTTCCACGTGACCGTCAGGTTGGCTGCCTTCCTGTTCATGGTGCGAAGTTGTGCTGTCTTGCATGGCGATGTAAAAAATGATACCCATGCAGAAAATGACCACCATGGGGATCATTACAATAGAGAAGAACACCATTTCTGCCTCCTTTTATTAGTCACTGCCTGGCCTGTGACCCGCCAGTGCTTCGGCGCGCTTCATGATGCCCCGCAGCATGCCGCGCTCCATCATGAAAATGGCGGGATGAATGGCGCTCCAGATACCTCCCGTCAGGTTGGTATGCGTACGCAAGATCAACCGTGAAGAGCCATCATTGGCAGGCTCGATTACGAATTGCCAGGTGTCGGTCCAGTTTCCGTTATCCTGGTGCCCCATAACGATGGCATGGGGTGGATCAAGCAACGCCACAGTGAATGGAATGGGTCCAAAGCCCTCTGGGCACATCCTCACCAGGCCGCCAGCCTGCAGGTCCTGCCACTCAGGGTGGATGCGGTCGGCGTTCGTCTGGTGGCACCCGATCAAATTCTCCAGCCAGGTATAGCTATACATCCCACCCTTGTCCGCTCCCAGCTGGACGATCCAGGGGTAAATCTGCTCAGGAGCCGCCTGGATGGTGATGGCCCGGTTGACAATGCCGGCCGGGGTGGGAACCAGCTCGTCCCCCGGGTAGCTGGCAGCGATCTCTTCATCAGTTGTTCCCCAGCGGTCCATCCAGGGGGTGAGCAGGATGGTTCCCAGTACCAGCAGGACCACGAGGGCGGCCAGTACGATCAAAATTCGCAGGATGGCTGTCATCATCAATCTCCTTTCATGAATAGGTTGATCTAGCATGGCCTGCCGCTAGAGTCAGTGGTCGCTTCTATATTATTCGAAAACCCGCCTAGTTTCCCCTATCAAGCGGTGAGTTTTTACCTGTCCGTGCGGATAGTGTGAAACCGGCTTTTGGGATGGTGTAGATTTTACCGCTGTCGCGTAAACTTATGCTGATGGAGAAAAAAAGAAAGGAGAATGGCAATGAAGATTAAATTCGATAATATCCTGTGGGGATTGCTGCTCATCCTGGCGGGTGGGTTTGCACTCGCCCAGCAACAGGGATGGATCGGAATGCTCAGCGAGCAGGTATGGATGGTGGTCTTTGCGGTGCTGAGCGTGATCTTTTTTGTGCGCTATTTCACCGCTGGCTTGCGCCATTGGGGTTGGCTTTTCCCGGCCTGCCTCTTCGCCGCAGTGGCAGTGAGCGTGTATTTATCCGAAAATGGGGTAAAAGAAGCCTGGCTGGCTGCTGCTGTTTTTATCGCCATTGCCATCCCCTTCCTGGTGGCATTTTTCCTGGATATGCGGAAAAGCTGGTGGGCGTTGATCCCCTCTTTCATCATGCTGGTGCTGTGTGTGGTAGTGTTTTACGAGGCTTCATTGCCCGGCGAGCTTATCGGAGCGTTGATCATGTTCTCGGTGGCGATCCCATTTGCGGTGGTTTATCTCACTAATCGTCAAAAAACCTGGGCGCTCATCCCTGCCTCTACGAGTGCCTTGATCGGGATCACCACCCTGCTCAGCCTGTACAGCACGCGTTGGGTCGGTGCCTTTGTGCCCATCGCCATCTCTCTTCCGTTCTTTTATGTCTATCTTCGAAACCAACAGCAATGGTGGGCGCTTATACCTGCCGGAATCATGGCTTCGATAGGGCTCAATGTGTTGTTCAGCGATCCATTTTTCGGCCAGTTTGCACAGGGTTCCCTGCCGTCGGCGGTACTGTTCCTGGGCTGGGCAGCCACTTTCGGCTGGCTATGGCATGAGCGTGGGAAATATCCCACCCAGTGGGCGCACATTCCAGCCCTGGTGACAGGCATCATCGGCATCATCCTGCTGGTTACCGGCTCGTTCACCGAAATCGGCCTGGTGGTCGTGCTGATCGTGGCCGGCATGGTACTGATCTACCTGGGTCTGCGCCCCAGGAAGGAAAATCCGCTAAATTGAGCAAATTGATCAAGGAGATACCCTTGTGAAGAGTCGTTTAGTGATCGTCGTGTTCATGATTTTGACGGTGTGGGTGGCAGGCTGCGTCCCCGCCAGCAACGAAACGGCTACACAACCACCCAGCCAGCCCAGTGAGACCATTTACGCCACCTTGCCACCCACAACGGTGACGCAGCCCACGGGGACGGCCCTTCCGACGCAAGCCCCAGGTGGAACGCCGGGTGAGCTAACCCTGGATTATGCTGCGGTTGCCCAGAGCATCGACCTGCAAACAATTCCAGCCCAGCCGTCTAACCCCGGGGACCCCTACTGGGTGGGCGCGCCAGAATACCGCCTGCTCTCCCTGCAGGGATACCCGGTGACCAACGGCGAGGGCTTACCGCAGGTCTTCATCTACCCGGTGGCTGAGATGGCCTCCGCCAATCCGAATATGGCCGAGGTGGCTGCCGACCTGCAAACCCTGCTGCAAACCCACATGGCCAGCCAGCCGCTGCCCATGCTTCCCCTGCCGGTCAGCGAGAAGCAGATCATCGATGCCCGGGTACATCGCCTGGATTTCCAGAATGGCTCGGGCGTGAGATATCTCACCCAGACCGGTAATGGTGTCGTGCCGGTGAACAATGCTGAGCTAAACTACACCTTCCAGGGCCTGACCAGCGACGGCCAGTATTATGTTGCTGCCCTCCTGCCAGTAACCCATCCCCAATTACCCGCCGGGCATGAGCTGGGTGCGCAGTTGGCAGCCGAGATCGAGAAAGACCCCGGCTACTACGCGAATTACCTTTCCACCACGATCACCATGTTGGAGCAGCAACCAGCAGCCAGCTTCACTCCAAACCTGGACAGCCTGGATGTCATGCTACGCTCGTTGCTGGTGCCACCAAGCGCATCAGCCACATCTACCCCGGAAATCTTTATCCCTGCTCCCGTTGAAGGGGTGCTGGCCGATCATACCCGGCAGGACCTGGCTTCACGGTTGGGCATGGATTTCACCTCGATCAGCGTCGAAGCGATCAGCCACCAGGATTGGCCGGATAGCTGCCTGGGCCTGGCCCCGCAGGGAGGCCAGGCATGTGACAAAACGGACACACCTGGCTGGCGCATCGTATTGAACGCTGCAGGACACACCCACGAGTACCGGGCAACCGAAGATGGCAGCCTGGTCACCTACAGCGGTCCGGTGACAGTGAGCGGGCCAGAATCTTGCATGATCGACGGCACCAGCCTGGTCTATAGCCCCGAAGATGGCTATTGTTTCGCTTACCCGATCCGCTTTCACCGTACGGATGAGAGAGGACCAATCGCCGTCTATGGTCCGGCGTATGGAAGTGGCCCCGAACCCCTATTTGCCGCACTTACCGTTGAAATTTCACTGCTCCCGGATGGCCAAAACCTGGATGGGGCAGTGGATGACTTCCTGGCAGGGCTGGGGGATGTACCCTCACCACAGACCCGCCAGCAGGTAGTGGTGGGCGGTCAGGCGGGTTTGATGCTGGAGGTGGTGCCGGGAATGCTGGGCTCGCGGGATGTATTCGTAGTCCATAATCGACAACTTTTTCAGCTCACATTCTGGCCGGCACCATCCGTGGCCTCCGATACTGCTGTCGATGTGGAGGACCTGTACCGCACGGTGCTCAATTCCTGGAGTTTCCAGGGTTAGATCAATGGCCGCGTCTCGCCCGCAGCGTAGACAAAAAAACCTTATACCTGGCTGAGAGATCAGCCAGGTATACTTATCTCGAGGTAACATGTCTCTGTTCGCTAAATTCGGTCAAATCATCCGCCAAAGCATTAACACATATATTGTGCTCAATCTCGTCTATTATGGCCTAGTCATCGCCGGGATGGTGGCTGTATCGCACTACCCTTCTTTGGAACAAACCCTTCGCAACGCGGTCCGCGCCAATTTCAACCCGCAATTGATGCAAGCCTACGCGGATGGCTTGCTGCTGCCGGCAATCTGGCTGACCTTTGCCAACAACTTCATCCTGGCCTCGCTGGTCGCGATCACCCTGCCATCGTTGCTAATCCCGTTTTGGGGAGTGCTGCTGGGTGCCGGGCGTGCCCTGCTGTGGGGGCTGGCCCTTTCACCCAGTGACCCAAGTTATGGCATCAAGATCATTCCCCACTCGCTCACGGGCTTGCTGGAGGGCCAGGGGTATATCCTGGCCATGCTGAGTGCCTACCTGCTATGGCGCAATTTCTTCCATCCTGGTCAGGTGGATGAGCCTTCACCACGGCGCGGCTATCTGCTGGGATTGCAGCAGACGGGAATTTTATATTGCGGGGTTTTCACTATCCTGCTGGTTGCTGCGGTCTACGAAGCTCTGGTATCCATTTATTTCCTTCCAACCCTGGTGTAGCCACTGAAACCGTTATCAGATAGTCTAAACATCAAACCACGAGGATTTGGGCCCAATCGATGCCAAGAAAGTACTTCCCCGCTACATGATCCACGCCCAACTATTTATCTGCGATGGACTCAATCGAGCAAGAGTGAATGGAGGACGGTACTGATGGGACCTTTTGAGTATATTGCACTACTCGCTTCTATCGTGATCGCGCTGGGGATAACCCGCATATTTACCGGGGTTGGCCGGATACTTGAAGTAAGGAGTCAACTACCACCCGCTGAAGCAAGTGGCTTGTCCCTGGAGGTGTAGAGTGCCCTGCTTACAAAACCGTTATCTCTTCTCTGAGACATTAGCCTGTGGCGAGGGTTATTTCCCGCTACACCCT
>Ga0172363_10001550_pt1 | contig 18568 bp, 22 predicted proteins | sample LakKivs2_kivu2a2_FD_114541 | JGI IMG/M metagenome (GOLD analysis project Ga0172363, IMG submission 114541) | Sediment microbial communities from Lake Kivu, Rwanda - Sediment s2_kivu2a2 | ecosystem: Environmental > Aquatic > Freshwater > Lake > Sediment | place: Rwanda: Western Province, Lake... | reverse complement strand
CTCCTCTGCTGGGACAGGAGGAGGCAGCGTGGGCAGCGCTTCCTCCGGCACGGCCTCGACTGTTGGCGGCGTGGGCGCGGGGGGGGCAGCCGGCGGCGCGAACTTGCGCAGCCAGTCAGGGAGTTCCTCGGCCAGGGCTGGTTCCTGGAACCGCTCCGCTTCTTCTCCCTCTGCGGGTGCTTCGGCAAACGGTTGCTCCTGGGCCGGGGTTGGCCTGGCTTCCACACCAAGCGGTCCCATGCTGCGTAGCCAGGTAGGGAGTTCGACCGGTTCGATGGGTTCGCCCATCGTCTCAGTCTCTTGTATTTCTTCCTCCTCTGCTGCAGCCCGGAGTTGCGCCAGCCAGTCTCCAGCTTCTCTATCCGTCGGCTCGATTTCTGCGGTTACACTCTCAACCGGCTGTTCTATTTGTTCCTCTGGTGAGGTCAGTGGCGGGTAAGACTCGCTGATCGGAACCTGTTCCGGTTCCGCGTAGCCTGGGGCGACCATTGGGATCAGGCGAGCTTGACACTGGTCACACTGCACGTTAGTGACAGGATTCATCGTGCCACACATCGGGCAGCGTAATGCTGTGTGCATCGGAAGTGGCCCGCCACACTCGCTACAGAAACGACTTCCCCTTTGATTCGCCGCGCCGCACTTTGGACAGTAAATCATACCGCTACACTTTAGGATTCACTATGAGGCCGGTCGCTGAGCACGAGGACTCGTAGGGCGGTGACGACCGTGCCCAGCGCGACTCCCAGGAGCAAGCCGCGCATCCCGGCCATCCCAGGCACGCTGACGATCCAGTCCCGGATGTCAGCCAGCCGCTCCAGGCCTGTGAGAGGCGTACTCCCCAGGAGTGCCACGACCACGATCAGCAAAAAGAACATAGCTCCCGCACTACGCCGCACACGCAGCAGGCGAAAGGCGGCCAGCGCCAGTGTAAAGACCACCAGCGCAGCCAACGCTGCCCCAACCGGGCTGATCACGTAGTCAAAGACGGCTCGATCAAGCATATCCTGGCCGGGGACATTCGCAGGCAGAATTGGCGGGATCCAGGCCAGTATCATCGCGAGTAATAAAACCAGGCTGTAGAGCCAGCCCTTTCTTCGGTGACCTATGCGCTCTCCGTGGACGCGCAAGATATTGAACAGCCCCAGGAGGAAAGCGAAGGCGGCCACAATGACTGCCCACTCGACCAGAGCGTCACGCCAATAGACCAGCAGCGGGCTCGGAAACAAATATCCGAACAGTACGACCAGGCCCGGCAGCGTCGCGAAGAGAAGGCCAGGGATCCAACGCTTGACGAGCTTACTCATCGGTGTCACCCACCTCCCAGAAACGCGAGTACCACCGCGCCCAGGATAGCCAGCACCAGGACTACGCGCAGGACGTCCTGGGCCACCAGGCCGACCAGATAGCGTCGCTCTCCGGTCATTTGAGCGCCTGCGGCGTACAATTCCTCTCCCATGGCCAGCCGGTCGGTGGTGGGATACAGTGCGCCGAGCGCACGAGGGTCAGCAGCCGCGGCCAACTGGGGCAGGCCACGGTGGGCTCCGGCGTCGGCGATCAACGATACTTCGGCTCCAAAAGCGCCGCCCATCATACTGGCTGTAACGTTCTCAGTCGCGACTACATTGGCAGCCCCAGCCGCGTACGCCACCGGTGAGGGCGCGACGAAGCGCACGCTACCAGGGTCGTACAGCTCTGCGATGCCTTTTCGCTCGTAGGCCCGACGCAGGACGTCCTGGGCCAGGGGGAGCAACGTGGGGTCGCCCACGGTGATGACAGGCGCAGCGTTATATGAAACGGCTGTATCGGCCAGCGCTTCCACCACCTGGAGCCCGGCCAACGACGTGATGGCGTCCTCGCCGTTCAGTCCACCGCTGCCAAGCGCGATGTGGACGGCCCCACCGCTCTCAGCGGCATAGCCTGTCTCTTCTAACAGCTCCTGGAAGGCAGGCAGTAGGCGGACAAACGGACGCGTCCCCTTTCTGCCACGCAGGATCAGTAATGCCATCAAGACCAGGCCGCTCAGGATCAGCAGGAGGACAGCTCCAGCGTTCATTTCTGATTTTCCTCCCCCTCCAGGCAGACTCTCAACTGTTCCAGCAGTTCCGCGTTGTCCAGCAGCGCGACGGTTCGCTTGAGCGTCGTATCGTTCACGATACCGGTCACCAGTGGTTGGGCCATGAGAATAGCCTGGCTGCCCAGAGCCCCGAACGCATGGGCGAGTTCGATCAGCGGCAGCATCACAAGCGAAAGCCCCAGTGCCTCAATCCGTCTGGCCCACGCTTCAACCCACGCTTCTGGCTTCGTCTCACCGCTCATCAGTATATCCAGTATAGCACGATTTCAGGCGCTAAGCAAACTCCAGTTCAAGCTGTTTGACGCCACACTTGCCGCGTGTTACAATACAATCTAATGATGATGACGAATGGCGGATGGCGAATGGCGAATGGCGAATGGCGAATGGCGAATGGCGGATGCAGGTTGTCGTCGCGTTGAGCGGGGGGGTAGATAGTGCCGTTGCTGCGGCACTTTTGGTCGAGCAAGGGTACGAGGTCGTCGGCGCGATGTTGCGGCTGTGGGCTGAGCCTGGGCCGGGTGATGCCCGTGCTAACCGGTGCTGTTTGCCTGAGGCGGTGGACCGTGCGCAGCGCGTCGCCGGCCGGCTCGACATTCCCTTTTACCTGATCAACGCACAAGTCCCTTTCAAGGCCCGGGTGGTGGACTACCTGGTGGCCGAGTATGCGGCCGGTCGCACGCCCAATCCGTGCGTGCCCTGCAATCGCGCGATCCGTTTCGGCCTGCTCCTGGAGCGTGCGCTGGCGTTGGGGGCGGGGTTTTTGGCCACGGGTCACTACGCTCGCGTGTGCAAGCTCGAAGGCCGTTACCAGCTTCGGCGTGGGCGTGACTCTCATAAGGATCAATCCTATTTCCTGCACGCGCTGAACCAGGCACAACTGGCCCACGTTCTCTTCCCCGTGGGTGAGTTGACCAAGGAGGAGGTGCGCGCTATCGCCCGCCGGCGCGGCCTGCCTGTGGCAGAACAGCCAGAAAGCCAGGATCTGTGCTTCCTGGCCGATGGTGACTACCGTCATTTCCTGGCCCACCAGGCCCCTCATCTGTTCCGGCCTGGCCCTATTCGCGATACCTGCGGGCGGGAATTGGGCCAACACCAGGGTTTGCCCGCCTATACCATCGGGCAGCGCAAGGGGTTGGGGATTGCAGCACGGGAGCCGTGGTACGTGCTGGCGATTGAGCCGGCGGAGAACGCACTCATCGTTGGGCCGGCGGCCGAGTCAGGTCAGGATGAATGCTGGGTAGAGGAGATGCATTATGTCGGTGAGGAAACGCCCAGCGCCAGTTTCCGTGCCGAGGCCCAGATCCGCTATCGGGCCAGGCCAGTCGAAGTCACAGTGACTCCACTACCGCACAAGCGAGCTCACGTCCGCTTTGCCTCACCTCAGCGAGACGTGACGCCGGGCCAGTTTTTGGTCCTGTACGATGGGGAAGTTGTGGTGGGAGGTGGGGCTATTTGTAAAGCTCAACAATCTATGCTATAATGGTCTTATGATAGAAGATCACTCCACGCCTGTCGAAGAGTTCCCTGTGTCGCCGCGGTCAGAAATTCCTGCGGTTATTGAGCTGTCGCCGGCAGAGTTGCGAGCGCGGCGGTTGTTCATCACGGGCCTGGTCGTCGCTGGCTTGTTGCTGCTGGGCCTGGTCGCGCTGTTGGTGCTACTGTCGGTGGACGCATATCAGGCTGCGTACACCGGCGCAGGCCCCAGTCCCGGGGCCGTCGTGGTGGGGTTGCTGCGAGATGCGGCCATCATCTTCGTCGCGTTCGAGACGTTGATCATCGGAGTGCTCTTGATTGTCCTGATGTTACAGGTGCAGTCGCTGGTCGTATTGCTGCGGGACGAGATCAAGCCAATGCTGGAGGCGACCAACGAGACGCTGGCGACGGTACGTGGCACGACCCAGTTCGTCAGCCACACCGTCGTTTCGCCAGTGATCAAGTGGTCGGGTTACCTGGCCGGGCTGCGGCGCATCGTGCAAGGAATCAGTGGGTTGCGTGACAGGGAAGAGCCAGGGGAATCTCATAATACACACGGCTAGACAATATGCCTACGGTCTTATACATTCGTGGGTGGCGGTTGTTTTTCTATGCCAACGAGCGGAATGAACCGCCACACATTCACGCTCGTAAAGGTGATACCGAGTGCAAATACTGGCTGCATCCCGATTCTTTCGATGTCGAGGAGGACTGTGCATACAACTTGAGCCCTGCTGACCGCCGTGCCATTCGGAAAATCATCTTTGAGCATTTCGATTACATCATGTCCGAGTACGAGACGTTTCACGAAGGAGTTGATTGATGGATAAGGCGCACGATGTCCAGTCAATTCGAGCAGGTAATACCTACCTCTACCTCACCGTTGATGGACAGTCATACCGTATTCGATGGGTAGATTGTTCGTCGCGACTGGCGCGGGCGACTCTATCTCAACGTAAGCACCTTGAGGTGTCGCCGTCTGGGTACGGTATTCACTGGCCGGAGATTGATGAGGATCTTGCGATTACACCGTTGTTACAACATGCGGAGGTCCTTGACCGGCAAGAGGCGACACGAGAGCAGCGAGTATTAGCCTTGGCGGAAGCCACATAAAGAACGAACCAGAAAGACGGGCATCTATTTGAGGGAGGTAGACATGAGCAACAATAACGGTGGTGAAATGGGGGCCTTCCTGGCAGGCTTCCTGGTGGGCGGGTTGGTAGGGACGGCGGTTGCCATGCTCCTGGCCCCGCAGTCTGGGGCAGAGACCCGCGAGCAGATTCGGAAGAAGAGCGTCGAGTTGCAGAGCAAGGCGGAGGATGTGTTGGCCGACGCGCGCGCCAAGGCCGAGGCGGTGGCGGCTGACATCAAGCGCCGCGCCGAGGAACTCCAGGTGCAGAGCAGGGTCATCCTGGAGGAAGGCCAGAAGCAATTGACGGAGGCGTTTGAGGAGACGAAGAAGGCCGCGGCCACGGTGAGGCGCAAGGGGGCCGCAGCGCCAGAACCCACGACGACTGCGTAATCCTGGCTCTAATCGTGCTCCGGAGTCCCAGACTTGTTTGGGCTTGTCCGCTCAAATGCGGAAACCGCCCTGATAGGGGCTCCGGAGTCCCGAACTTGTTCGGGTTTGTCTGCCAGGTGCGAAAATCGCCCCAACAAGTTGGGGACTCCTATACTCCCGTGACACACCGCCAGGCCTGCGGGAGGTGCGCCAACACGTCCCCGGCAACCATCCCTGCCGCGCCGATTTCTGCCCGCGCCAGTTCCCCGGCCAGTCCATGCAGGTAGGCTCCGGCCGCGGCCGCCTCGAACGCAGCCCACCCTTGCGCCCGCAGCGCGACGATCGTGCCTGCCAGGACGTCCCCGGTACCGGCCTTCGCCAGTCCAGGGTTGGCGAACGGTTCGATGGCCGTTCGGCCATCGGGTGCCGCCACGACGGTGTGCGCGCCCTTGAGGACGACGACCTGACCCCAGGCTGCCGCCTGTGATTGCGCCACCGCCACCCGGTCGGCCTGCACCTCGTGCACTGTGCATCCCGTCAGCCGGGCCATCTCCCCCGGATGCGGCGTCAGAATGCTCATGGGCGGTAACCGCTTCGGCCAATTCTCCATGCTGGCCAGGATGTTTAGCCCATCCGCGTCCACCACGAGGGGAGGTAGCACACAGGGTGGAGCCTCGCTTTCTTCAGTTCCTGCAAAGCCCAGGCGTCTCCGCCCCCCGGCGCCGCTCAACAGTTGCTCGACGAAGGTTGCTGTCTCGCGCTCATGTCCCAGCCCTGGCCCCACGAGCAGCGCGTTGTAGCCCTTCATTCGCTCAGCCACCACGTGGGCCGCCTCGGCGGCGATGACTCCCAGTTCGTGGGGCAGCAGTACGTAAGTCGCTTCAGTCAAGCGGGCGGCGACTGCGGCATGGATCGCGGCAGGCAGTGCCAGCGTGACCAGGCCAGCTCCGGCCCGCGTGGCGGCTGCGCCGGCCAGGTATGCTGCTCCGGTGTAGTTGACCGAGCCGGCTACGATCAGCGCCTTGCCAAAAGTGCCCTTGTGGGCGTCCAACGGGCGCGGTGGGAGCCATTCCCGCACCATCTCCGGCGTGACTACTTCTAGCGTCACGTCGGCGGCCAGTGCTGGATCCGTGCCGATGTCTGCAACGACCAGTTCACCCAACACGCCGGCCGTGGGGAAGCGGAAGTGTCCGACTTTGGGACAGGCAAACGTCACCGTGAGGTCAGCCGGGATGGCTGCTTTGTCCAGTGCGCCACTGTCATAGTCCAGGCCGCTCGGCCCATCTACCGCGACGACGAACGGCCGGTTGCGACTGGCCGGAAGGGTGGGGGGGACTAGCGAGGACAATCGCTCGTGCAGTGGTTGCCTGCGTGCGGACAGCGTCTGCCCGACCTGGCTCAGCAGCCCGGCCAGTGTACCTCGCACCGGCAGGCTCGTCCCTGTGCCCAGGAGCGCATCCACCACGACGTCGGCTTCTTGCACCAGGTGCTGGAGTCTGGCCCAATCCTCGTCCTCGCCGGCAAGCACAATCTCCAGTCCTCGTTCCTGCACCAGGCGGAGGTTCTTGTCCTGAGCAGCTTCGCGGGGTTTGAGCAGGTAGCACGTCACGTGGGCACCGGCCTCGGCCAGGTAACGCGCCGCAACCAGCCCATCACCGCCATTGTTGCCTGGCCCCACCAGGACCAGCACGCCCTTGTCCCGCACGTCCCGCCGTACGATGGTGGCTTCGGCCACCGCCCGCCCGGCCTGTTCCATCATGGCGGCGTAGGAGTGGCCGGCCGCGTCCGAGGCGGCCTCGACGCGGCGCATTTCGTCCACGGTGACGACTTTCATAAGGCGCCCCAGACAGGACTTGAACCTGCAACCACCGGATTAGAAGTCCGATGCTCTATCCATTGAGCTACTGGGGCGGGACGGTGATATTCTAACCGAATGAGGTGCCCCTGTCAAGCCTGGGTGTGCAGGGGCGCTGCGATAACAGGGGGCCCGGGTTCAGCCGGGATAGCCCCGCTGAAGCGGGGCGTCCGTCAGTTTTGCCACCTCGCTCTGTACTAAAAGGTAAGCCGCCCTGTGATCAGGGCGGCTCTTTTGGCTATAGTCTTGAGCAGTTGGTTTGCCGCCTGAGCACCTGCCCCAGCAAGCGATTATTCTTTTTCTGGTCTTCTTTCCCTGGGGATGACAATGTCCCCCGGGCACACTGACACCTTCTGCACTTCAACCTTGTGTTCCCCTTCTGCGTCATATACCATGATGGATTCGATCGGCTCTGATCCGAAGATGGTTGAGACACAGAATGGGGTGATTATCTCAATCACATGTCCCACGGGTTCGAGATGCAGAAACTTGAACTCGAGCGGACCCCCATCGAAGAAGGGCTGATAACCGGCGTGGGCATGCCATCCTGCCGCACACAGAATTACCATGCCATCCCTGGTTTGGCCTGCCGCGTATGCCCCCCGGCATTCCCCGACCCGCAGTTCAGTCGTGTTGCTCATTCGTTACCTCCTGACAGAACGTGAGTTTTCGACAGTGGTACGGTGAAACTGCTCGAACGGATCACAGGCAAGTACTGGTGGGAAACTGGAAAACGAAAACCGACTACTTCCTCACCGTTCTACACGGCAGGAGCAGTCGGCCATTTGATGCCAATGACATCACCTCCCTTCGTGCCCATGCGGAAAGCACGCAGTGTCAGGCGGCTCAGCCTTGAACTGCAAGCCTTGGGGAGAGAAACGTCATTGTGCTGTGTAGGTCTGCGTTTTGGCGCGTGGTACTATTCTCTCAAGCCGATGACAGTGTATCACAGAATCGGTCTGCTGTCAATAGTTTGTCCGATGTGCGATTAGCCCCCCTGGGCGGGCCGGAGCCCCTTGTAAATCTGCTGGCCGGCTAGCGTGCGCAGAATTTTCTCCGGCGGCTGGCCGAGGGGATTGCTTAACTCTCTGCAAGTCAGAGGAGTATTGCCATTGGCCAGGAATATGCGGAAAATCGCATCTACCAAAGACAAGTGTTCATCGAGGTAATCGGGCTGCTTGCTGCAATGAACTTGCAGCACGTGTTGCAGTCCATCTATCTGCGTCACTTCGCCGGTCTGCTCGTCTATCCAGTCAATTTTCTCCGTGTCAAAGTGTTCGCTGAAAACCGCCCGGTGTTCCTGGCACAGGTGGGCTCTCAACTCCACGCCGATCTGTAGCCCTTTCCGATCCCACCATTCATAATCAATGTGGAATGGCGTATCAAGTGTAGGCTTGACTAGTGTGGGTAGAGAGGACGGAACTGTAATCTTGCTCATCGGCAGGTCTAGACTCCGCTAGGAGTTGCACGTAAGACCCAGTAGTTGTCGCCTACGGGTGCATGTACACCACTGGTGACCAGCTCCGCCAGCAGCGGCCCGGGCGGTGTGCGCATCGCGACGTTGGCTGCGCTGTAGAGTGTTGCCGCGTGGACAGTACCCTGTGGACTCAGTTTGGCCAACTCGGGGAAGATCTCTGTGATCAAACGGGCCAACGGCAATCCTTGCTTATGTGTGCGAGTCCACACTGTGTCCATTGCTTTGGAATCTTCCTCTGCTACAATCATCAATTCATCGTAATCGCAGGCGATGAGTTTCTTACGCATCTCAAAGGTGAGTCGCCCTTCAACGGGCAAGACAACCCGTACCCATTCTCGCCTGGGCCGGCGGCCACGGCGCTGAATGATCACTGTCCCTGGCTTCTTACCTCGCGCCAGTTCCAGGTAGGCGCCTGCTGGTACGTCGTACGTCCGGTACCACTCTTCCAGGCCGTAGACGTAGCGCGCTTTGCGCATGACCCAGGCGGGCATCTCTGTGCCCGTCTCGCCATCTACGAGGGTGAACCGAATGCGGTGCGTACGCCCGGTCGGAAACACGCGCGCCAAGCGGCTCGAAAGCGGCAGTGTGCCAGACCTCCAATGAGGATAGGTCAATACGACCGTCACTGGCTCAGGCATCTCAGGAGCGCTGTTAAAGTTTGACCACTCGTCGTCCAGATCCCGCTCCAGTGCCAGCATCTCGCTGGTCAGCAACACGGGATCGTACTCCAAAGGCTCATACTGCAGGTACGTGGGAACAGATTGCACTCCTGTGGGTTCCATGCGGCGGAGAAACCAGAGCACCTCGCCCGCTGGCCCCACCTCGTCAAACCGTTCATCCTCCTGAAGCGCATAGTTCAGCGAGAAGATGCGCAACTGAGGAGTGATCTCCTCCGGCAATTCCAGGTCGCCCAGCAATGCCTCCGTCGGCAATGGCCCTCCCCCTGCCATGTCGAGCACGGCCTCCGCCAGGTTCAGGTGGCCCGCGTGCACGTCTACCAACAGGTCTCTGCGGAACCACTTGCCAGCCAGGCGAACGAAAGTAGGCTCAGATTCGAGGTGCTTCTCCAGCATGGCCCCAACCCGCGGCCCGTACAGCGCGGCCAGTTTCTCGGGGGTGTGTTGTCCCACGCCTTCTGCTATGCCAGTCTGCGCCTCGTGGTTGAGCGGATGATCAATGGTTAATTCGGCAGCAAACTCGCGCGGTTTGCCTGTTTCAAATCTCACCTGGATGACCTGGAACGGCCCATACTCGGGGTTGTGGCCAGGCCGCACGCCGACGACTTCCCCCACACGGTAGTTGAGCGCCGGGAAAACCACCTGCTCACTGATCTGGTAGCTGCGCCTGGGCTGGTATGGGGTGCCCTTGGACATAGCGCGCTCAATGAGTGCTTTTTCCTGACGGCAACGGTACAGGACCAATGCCTCGCCCAGCTCCTTGGCCGAGCGTGGCAATTCCTCTTCAACCAACAATGTGCTAAGATATTGGAGGTCGTCAGGAGTAACTGTGAACTCTTCGCCCCAATAGGCAGGGTTCTGAGTCTTGCGCTGAATCAACGTCACGTCTCCCAATAGATCACCGTAAAGATACGGGCACGATTATACCAGGCTTGCGTCAGTTTGACAAATATGCCAAGTTGAGGCACACTGTGCTAGGGAGTAGGGAGCAGGGAGCAGGATGCAAGAGGCAGGATGCAGGATGTAGGATGCAGGATGCGCGATACAGGATGCAGGATATAGGGTACAGGGGGCAGGGGGGCAGGGGAGCGGGAAGCAGGAGGCGAGATGCAGGAGGGAGGATGCAGGGGGCAAGATGAGCAATCGCGTCATCCTGGGCTGACTGTAGTTCACGTGGTACAAGGGCAGTTGAAGGCTCAGGTGATCAAGGCCAAGCTGGAAGATGCAGGCATCCCTGTGCTATTGGACTATGAGAGTGTAGGGCGAGTCATCGGCATCATCGCGGATGGACTGGGAGAGGTGCGCGTCCTGGTGCCAACCGGGTACGCCGATGAGGCGCGGATGCTCATCGAAGAGGAGTGATGTTCACAACAGTAGTACCGTTGATAGCTCGCTGATCGTCAACCACCTACGGCGACCCACGTGGGCGCTGGCCAGAGATAGAACTCTTCCAACCACTGCAGCACGTTGACGCTATTCCCACTGACCCACATCTCCCAGTGGAGATGCGCCCCCGTGGATAGCCCCGTATTGCCCACTTTGCCAATCGGGTCGCCCTGCGAAACCTGCTGGCCGGCTTGTACCTCAATCGCCGAAAGATGCCCGTAGACCGTAAGCACGCCCCAACCGTGGTCTATCACAACAGCATTGCCCAACAGCACCAGGGGGTCGGCCAGCACGACGACGCCCCCGGCAGGTGCATATACGGGTGTCCCGCCTGGGGCCCGGAAGTCCACGCCGGCGTGATAGCTGGTATAGGGGCCATCACTGTAGGCACGGTGAGTGCCGAAGTAAGACGAGACCGTCCCTGCGCACGGGCGTTGGAATGGTGTCGTCCAGTATCGCTGTGGCGTAAACGTGCGGCGTAGTACGTCGAGGCGCTCGCGATCGGCGGCGATGGCGGCCGGATCGAGCAGGCTGGCTCGACTGGCCGGCAGGTCGATCCGTTCGTGGGCGAATTGTCCGTTTTCCGCGATGACCCCTGTAGTGATCACCGTATTGCGCCCTTGACTGTCTACGGCTCTCAACTCCAGTTCGTACAGCCCCGGCTCTGTGAACACGTGTACCCCCACCAGCCCATAGTACGTACCTGCTTCTTCTGCGAAGCGCACGTCCTGCCCAAACAGACTTCCGTCCAGTGTGACGGGCCCTGTGGTGTGTACTGTGACCACCAGCGTTGTGCCCTGGGGCACCGGCAATGGCCGTACCTCGACAGAGACAAAGGGCTCAGGCAACGAGCCAGGTCCCGCGCCGGGGATCGTCAGTTCCTGCCCGGGATAGAGCAGCGCTGGATTCGCCACGTGGCTGATAGCCGCCAACGTCCAGGGCGAGACGCCATAGCGCAGTGCGATGCGGAGCAGTGTATCGTCAGGGCGCACGATGTAGGCCACGCCTCCGCTGATCGGCGGGTGGGCGACCTCCTCCTCGCCAGCAGGTTTGTTGAGTGTTGGCACCTGGATGACCTGCCCCGGGTAAATGACGTCGGGAGAGAGCAGGCCGTTGACCTGGATCAGTGTCTGCCAGGTGGTCAGGTAGCGCCTGGCGATGGAGGCTAGCGTATCGCCGGCCTGGATCATGTAGGGCGTGGTCTCTGCTGTGTTAGCGTCCCCTTGGCCGCCAGAGATGACGAGTCGCTGGCCGACGTAAATCTGCCGCGGATCAGCGATGCCGTTAGTGTGGGCGACGGCCTCTACCGTCAGACCATATTGCTGGGCGATGGAGAACAACGTCTCGCCCCGCTGCACGATGTGCACGGTCATCTGTGGCGCTGCCACCTGCGACGACGGTCCACCCGATTGGGCCTGTACGACGGCGACTGAGGCCCCGATCCACAGCAAGATAGCCAGAACAACGACGACCTTTCGACTCACTCGCTTACCCTCCAAAGCGCAGTTGATCTCCGGTGTGTACCCGGTCCACGAGCGTGGGAGGTCCCTCCAGCACATCCCGCGCTGGGGCGCGGGGGACGTAGAGTGGGCGGAACGGGCGGGCCAGTTGTACGTCTACCACGCGCCCGTTCCGGTTCAGCCATATGGCGGCGATAGGGAAGAAAACGAAGAGCATGTGGATGGCTGTGTCGGTGCGGCTCTCCCGCTGTCCCACCAAGAGGCATCCCTCGTCGTCGCCCAAGGTTCGCCGGAAGGTCAGCCCTCGCAGCCGGCAGAGGAAACTGGCACAGCGGCGCACACGCCCCAGCAGCCGCTCGCTCTGTGTTTCGTTCCACACCGCTGCATACGTTGTCATAATCAAGTCCGTTGGAGTGCAGCGCCAGCGTCCATTTCCCTCGTCGGTAGGGATGGCTACAGCTTGTAGCCGATCTTGCGGAGGAGGTTCTTGCGCCAGGCGACGTCATTCTCCGTTTCGACGCCTTTTGAGCGTATGCCATCCACGACGCCAAGGATACCGCGCCCTTGTTCTGTCTCGGCGATGATGACTTCGAGCGGGTTGGCTGTGGCGCAGAAAATGTGGCACACTTCGGGCACCATCTTGACCGCGTTCAATACGTTGATCGGGTAAAACCCGGGGGCCAGGAAGATAATGAAGCTATGCCCTGCGCTGAGCGCCAGCGCGTTCCGCTTTGCCAGTTCGACCAACTCATCGTCGGTGCCTGTGGCGCGCACCAACGCCGGCTCTGAAGATTCGCAGAAAGCCAGGCCAAACTTGATGCCTGGCGCGCTCGTCACCAGCGCTTCGTGCAGATCCTCCACCGTCTTGATAAAGTGCGATTGGCCCAGAATGAGGTTCACGGCTTCTGGCTTCTCGATTTTTACTACGCTGAGTTGCATCGCTTCCTGCCTCCCGTTCTCTCCATCGTGCAGCCTCGTCACAAACCAGGTGATTTGCGACGGGATTGTCCCGTCGCCATCGCGCTTTGTGCGGCGCCGCGCTGTTCGGCCACCACGCCATCAAGGATAACGTACCTGGTTGTTGGAGATAGATCCTATGAAGAGCAATGGCAGCGTGAGCGTTCAGATTCAGGTGTTGAGCTTGAGCACTTTGTTCACGCTGTGCAGCAGTTCCTGTGGACCGAACGGCTTGGTCACGTAATCATCCACCTTGGCGATGTGCAGTCCCAATACCTTGTCAATGCTCTGCGCCTTGGCAGTGACGACGATGACCGGGATGTTCTTGAGTTCGTCGTCGGCCTTCATCTGCTGATAGACCTCCCAGCCGTCCATGTCCGGCATCATCAGGTCCAGCAGTACCAGGTCGGGCTTGAGTCTGCGCACTGTGTCCAGCCCCTCACGGCCGCCGACCGCGCCAACGAGCTCGAACCCCTTGCGCCCGAGGATCAGTTGGACCAGGTCAATCATCTCAGGCTCATCCTCAATACAGATGACCACTTTCTTCTTCTCTTCCGCCATTCGATGACCCTCCCTTATCCTTTCGTTTAGCTGACAAACCATGCCCCATCGGAATGTCAACGCTGTCGCTACATATTTGTATCTAGTGTACCACTATCCTGCTTTCAAGTCAAACTGTAAGTTGCACAATTCGTGGTGTCAATTGAAGATCGTGTATTTCTTTATCAGCAGTTCCTCCCCCGCCAGCCAGAGTTGCATTGTGGGGATAGTGTATTATAATTACACCAGAGGTTACGTGAAATCTTGGAAGAAAACATCGCCCCTGCACGCCCGTTGATTGTCCGAGCTATTGAGCGCTGAGAAGACCGTGCAAATTGCACAACCTGGCGACCTGGCGCTGTTGGTCGGTCGTGACCGCAAATCGTTTATCGTCCGGCTGGAGCCAGGTCTGCAACTCCACACTCACCGTGGGATGGTGGCCCACGACGACCTGATCGGAGCCCCGTGGGGGACCCAACTATCTACCCACGTGGGGTATGCGTTCCTGTTCCTGCGACCTTCGACCGACGACCTCTTGCTTGACCTCAAGCGCACGACTCAGATCGTCTATCCCAAAGAGGCTGGCTACATCCTGATGAAGGCGAAGATCGGCCCTGGATGCCGCGTCGTCGAGGCTGGCACCGGCAGCGGTGGGCTGACGCTGGTCCTGGCTCAGGCGGTGCACGCTACGGGGCGCGTATATTCCTACGAAACCCGCCCGGAGATGCTGCAACTGGCCCGCAGGAACCTGGAGCGGTTGGGCCTGACTGAATTCGTGGAGTTCAAGCAGCGCGACGTCGCCGAGGGCTTTGACGAGCGCGACGCCGACGCGCTGTTCCTGGATCTCCCGAATCCCTGGGACTACCTGGCGCAGGCCCACGCGGCGCTGGCCAACGGCGGTTTCTTTGGCTGCATCCTGCCGACGACGAACCAGGTCAGCCGCCTGATCGGCGCGCTCGAGGTGGCGGACTTTGGCCTGATCGAAGTCGTAGAACTGCTCTTGCGGCAGTACAAGGCTGTACCTGCACGCCTGCGGCCGATGGACCGCATGGTGGGCCACACGGGCTATCTGATCTTTGCCCGGGCACTTATACCATTGGAGGAATGAGAAGGAGACGATGGGGAACTTGCGACGATTGGTGTTGGACGTGCTGAAACCACTGGACCCGAGCATCGTGGCGCTGGTGCAGTTTCTGGCCGATTTGGAAGGTGTGGACGGTGTCAACATCTCGATCAATGAGATTGACCGTCGTGTAGAAAATGTCAAAATCACCGTCGAAGGGCACGACTTGGACTACCCGAAAATCGTCCAAACCATCGAAGAGCAGGGCGCCTCGGTTCACTCCATTGACGAGGTGGCGGCTGGCCAGGTGCTCATTGAAGACGTGGTCACGTCGCAAGATTAGCGGTGGAAGAACCAAGCAACCAACGCAGGCATTATTTCGCGCAACGCATCAGCGACATGCGCGAGTACAACCGCATCGCTGGTATCGCGGAGATTGCCCGTCGCTACATGGCGATGAACGCCTTCGACGGTATACTGACCATCATCGGCGTGCTGATGGGTAATTTCCTGGCCGGTATCCGTGACGCCGATGTCGTGGTCCACACCGGTATCGCTACCTCCATCGCCATGGGAGTTTCGGGCCTGTGGGGAGCCTATCTCACCGAGGCGGCCGAACGCCGGCGCGATCTGGTCGAGTTGGAGAAAACTCTGCTCACTGATCTGGATCAAACTAAGGTTGGCCGGGCCTCGCGCATGGCCGTGGTCACTGTTACACTGGTGGATGGCCTGGCCCCTTTCGCTGCGGCGTTGATCGTGCTCACCCCTCTCTTCGCCGCGCGGCTGGTCGGCAATGTCCTGGTCAGTTATGCACTTTCTCTGGCTATCGCCCTGATCGGCCTGTTCGGGCTTGGCATGTTTCTGGGATACGTGTCTGGGCGTAACCTCATCGGTTACGGATTGCGCACTGTCGTTGCTGGTCTTGTGTCCATTGCACTCAGTTTCCTGCTCGGCGGCGCGGAGCCATAGCTCTACTTGTATCCTTGTCTACTTCCCGGCAAGCGTATCCTCCCCGTCAGCATGGTGTTCTACCTCTTAAGATCATGCGTCAGGGAGGCAATTATGAGCAGTCGTAAAATTGTAGTCGTGACGGACAGCTCGGCGTACATTCCCGAGGAAGCGCAGGGCAGTCTCGATATCCCGGTCATCCCCCTGTGGCTCATCTGGGGTGAGGAGCGCTTACGGGACAGGGTGGATATAGACCCACCAACGTTCTACCGCCGCCTGCGGGCGGACAAGACCATTCCTACCACCTCGCAGCCATCGGCTGGAGAATTTGAGGGCTTTTTCCGGCAAGTGGCCGTCGGAGGGGCCGACGCGATCGTTGCCATCTTTATCTCTTCAAAACTCAGTGGCACCATTCCCAACGCGCAGGCAGCGCAAGAATTGCTGTCCACAGAACTCACTGTCCGCGTTGTGGATTCGCTCTCGACCTCAATGGGATTGGGATTTATCACGCTGGCCGCGGCCCGGGCGGCGGCCGCTGGCAAATCCCTCGACGAAGTCGTGGCTGTGGCTGAAGGCATGCGGAACAGGGTACAGGTACTCTTTGCCGTAGACACGCTGGAGTACCTGTATCTGGGTGGGCGTATCGGCGGAGCCAAGCGGCTGCTTGGAACGGCGTTAAACATCAAGCCGCTATTGCAACTCGATGACGGGCGCGTCGAACCGCTGGCGCAGGTACGCACCAAGCGCAAGGCGGTCGTGCAGATGTTGGACGTCGCGCAGGAACGGCTGGATGGGAAACGGATGGCCGAAGCAGCCGTCATTGACGTAGATAGCCCCCAGGAGGGGGACGAGCTGGCTGAACGGGTCAGGGAGCGTTTCGGCATCTCCACGGTCTACCGCACGACGGTCAGCCCCGTCATCGGTACGCATGCCGGTCCAGGCACCGTCGGCATCGGCTTTTACGCTGAGCGCTGATAGACCTGCGGCCCGACATTTCGCGACCGCGCCCTGAGAGCAGGGCGCGGTCGCTTATTTCATTGGTTGGCATGGACAGAAAAGTGCGGTATAATCTGCTCCGTTAGGGAGGTCATCGTTGCGTGCACTCATCACCGGAGCGGGTGGGTTTGTCGGAGAGCATCTGTGTGCCTATTTGTTGGCGCATACCGACTGGGAGTTGGCAGGTACGGTCTATCCCGAGCCGGTCGAGGCCCGGCCACAAGAACCACGCCTGCGGCTCAAGCACGTGGACTTGCGCGATCCCCAGAGCGTACAGGTGTTCCTGGATGAGGTGCAGCCGGACTATATTTTTCACCTGGCTGCTCAGGCGTTCGTGCCCGCCTCGTTTGCAGACCCGTGGGACACGCTGGGGAACAACATTCGCGCACAGTTGAACCTGCTCGAGACAGTGCGGCGGTCAGAGCGCCAGGTGCGGGTGCTGGTGGTCGGGTCGAATGAGGAGTATGGCGCGCCGCAGCCTGGAGAGTTGCCCCAAACGGAGGCAAGTCCGCTGCGCCCCAACAACCCCTATGCGGTGAGCAAGGTCGCTCAGGACTTTCTGGGGCTCCAGTATTATCTGGCGTATGGCATCTCTGTCGTTCGTGTGCGTCCGTTCAACCACACCGGTCCAGGACAGTCTTCCCGGTTCGTCGTCCCGGCCTTTGCCAGCCAGATCGCCTGTATCGAGGCCGGGTTGCAGAAGCCGGTGATGCAGGTGGGTAACCTGGAGGCAGCCCGCGACTTCACCGACGTGCGGGACATCGTGCAGGCGTATCACCTGGCGCTGATGCAGGGTGAGGCCGGAGACGTGTATAACCTGGCGTCGGGGCAGGCCTGGTCGGTGCAGGATGTGCTGGAGATGCTCTTGAGCTATTCCAGGGTGGAGATCCGCGTCGAGCAAGACCCGGCCCGCTGCCGGCCTGTGGATGCGCCGGTCGTCTACGGCAGCGCGGAAAAGTTCCGCCAGCGGACAGGCTGGGAGCCTCAGATTTCGTTCGAGCGTACGTTGCGGGACACGCTGGATTACTGGCGGACACAGGTGGAAGAGGGCAAGGCTGGGGTCAGAGACCGGCCATAGCCCGTGGTTCGAACGAATGAATGTATATGGAGGATTTATGCTCAGGGCATTGATCACCGGTATCACCGGCTTTGCCGGTAGTCACCTGGCCGAGTATCTCTTGATACGGGGTGACGTCGAGGTATATGGAGCCTGCCGCTGGCGCAGTCGGTTGGACAATCTGTCTGACCTGGCCCGCCAGGGGCACCTCAACCTGCGCGGCGTGGACGCCGTGATCAGGAACGAGACAGAGTTGCGCGCGAGCGCTGACCCCCGAGCCGTCAACCTGCTGCAAGGAGACATGGCCGATCCATACCAGATGAAGGCGCTGGTCGAGGTGGTGAAACCTGACCGCATCTTTCACCTGGCAGCTCAAAGTTTCGTGCCCACATCGTGGAGCGCGCCGGCCGAGACGTTCAGCATCAACACAATCGGGCAGATCCACCTGTTCGAGGCCGTACGCATGACCGGCATTGACCCCTTGATCCAAATCGCAGGTTCCAGCGAAGAGTATGGCCTGGTCCATCCCGACGAAGTGCCTATCAAAGAGAGCAACCCTTTCCGCCCTCTCTCGCCCTACGCGGTGAGCAAGGTGGCCCAGGAATTGCTGGCGTACCAGTATCACCGGAGTTACGGGCTAAAGGTCGTGGTTACCCGCGGCTTCAATCACACCGGGCCACGCCACGGGCCGGTGCTCTCGTGTTCGAGCTTTGCCCGGCAGATCGCCGAGATCGAGGCAGAGCTGACGCCACCGGTGCTGTACGTCGGCGACTTGACGACCAAGCGGGACTGGGTGGACGTGCGCGACGTCGTGCGCGCCTACTGGTTGGCGCTGGAAAAGGGCGCGCCCGGCGAGGTCTACAACATCGGCAGCGGAGCCACGCGCACCATCCAGTCCATGCTCGACATGCTTCTCTCGTTGAGCCCGATGACTATCGAGGTGCGCCAGGAGCCATCCCGCTTGCGTCCTTCCGACGTGCCCATCCTGTGGGCCGACGATAGTAAATTCCGCGCGCAGACCGGTTGGGAGCCGCAGATTCCTTTCGAGCAGACGATGTGCGACCTGTTGGACTATTGGCGCGAGAGGGTGAACAGCTCAAAAGG
>Ga0172363_10001547_pt1 | contig 18584 bp, 14 predicted proteins | sample LakKivs2_kivu2a2_FD_114541 | JGI IMG/M metagenome (GOLD analysis project Ga0172363, IMG submission 114541) | Sediment microbial communities from Lake Kivu, Rwanda - Sediment s2_kivu2a2 | ecosystem: Environmental > Aquatic > Freshwater > Lake > Sediment | place: Rwanda: Western Province, Lake... | reverse complement strand
TACCGACGCCGCCCGAGCCGCCGTTGACGAACAGCGTTTCGCCCGCCTTCAGCCTGGCGTCGCGCACCAGGCCTAGGTGCGCGGTGATGCCCACCAGCGCGAGCGCGGCGGCCTGCTCGCTGCTCACCCCATCGGGCGTGGGATAGAGCCACTCTTCACCGGCGGCGGCGTATTCGGCCGTCGTGCCCTGGCGGCCGAGCAATCCCTGGTTTGTACCCCAGACGCGATCGCCCGGCTTGAAGCGTTTCACATCGGGGCCAACCGCTTCGACCGTGCCCGCCATGTCGCTGCCGACGATGAACGGCAGCGGAAGCGGCATCGCGACCATGCCGCTACGGACATAGGTGTCGATCGGATTGACGCTCGCCGCTTCGACGCGCACGAGCACGTAGCCGTCTTTCGCCTCAGGCTTCGGCAAGTCGAGGAGCTTGATCGAATCGGCGGGGCCGGTTTTTTCGATGGCTGCGGCTAGCATGGATTTCCGTTTTAGTTTTCAGTTTGTCGGTGTCCAGAAACAGCTACTTCTTGCCCGGTTTGTTCCAGATCACGATGCAGGCGCTGGCCGAGGCGGCGAGCGCCATGGTCAGCACGATGCCGATCCCCCACGACATAATTTGCCGGACGCGGACGACGTCCACATCAGCCGGGAGCGTGCGGTCCAGCCCGTGCAGCGCCTCGTTGTGATAGAAAAAAAGCTCTCTGGCACTCGCCCCCTCGACCAGGTTGATGAAGTCCTGATCGCTAGGCTGAACCTCGAGCGCCGGCAGCGAAGCCCAAAGGTAACCTGCCACGAGCAAGCAGGTGACCGCGCCCAGCGCGAGCAGGAAACCCACGCGGTGGCGATCGTCCCAGTTGCGGCTGCGGGCGCCGGCCGCCACCGGCGCGGGGCGCAGCGCTGCCAGCCCGCGTAGCGTGGGAACGCTCAGCTTCGCGCCGCATTCGCACGTTAGGGTGTCGCCGGCCTGCGCGCGGGTGACGACCGTGTCGCGGCCGCATTCGCAGGGCAAAAGGTAAGAGGGCATTGGAGAAAGTCTTGGTGTTCAGTTTTCGGTGTTTGAACGATCCGTTGTTAGTTTCTAGCGTTCCGCTGCCATTGGCTGAACACAGAACTACTGAAAAGTCTCACTCAGGCACGCCTGACCCGCGGCTGGCCCACCAGGGAAGCGTGATCGCGCCGTCGACCAAGAGCGCGCTGCCCGTGATGTAGTCGCTGGCCGGGTCGCACAGGAACACGACCGCACGGCCGATCTCGTCGGGCCGGCCTAATCGTTTCCAGGGAAGCTTCTCAGCGGCCCGCTCGATCGTCTCGTCGCTGGCAAACTTACGCTCGCCTGGCGTATCAATCCAGCCGGGGGTGACCGTGTTGATGCGTATCCGGTGTTCGACGAGTTCAATGGCCGCGGTGCGAACCATCTGGTCAACCGCTGCTTTCGACATATTGTAGGCCATCGACCGCGGGACAGCCGTATAGGCATGGGGCGAGCCAATCACCACGATCGAGCCGTTTGCCCGAGTGTTTCCAATTGGCGAAGTGTCCGCCGAGGTCCCGCCCGCCTGGGCGATCATTTGCCGGGCCGCTGAGCGGACAATATTGAAGCTCCCCCACATGGTGACATCGACCGTGCGATGGAAGGCGGCCAAGTCGGCTTCGTAGAACGGCTCGCGCTCGCTGAAGGCAGCCGAAGCCACGGCGATGTCCAGCCGGCCGAAGGCGGTGACCGTCTCGGCGACCATTCGCTCGACGTCCTCCGGCAGGGCGACGTCTCCCTGGACCAGGATCGCACGGCGGCCGGCCGTGGCCAGGCGCTCGATCGCGGCCGGCGCCTCATGGGGCTCGTCGAAGTAGTTAAAGGCAACCGCGGCACCGGCTTTGGCCAGGGCTACTCCGATCGCCAGGCCGATTCCGCGACTGCCTCCGCTGACCAAAGCTGTCTGGCCACGCAGCACTTCCATGAGGGTTACCTGAGGTTAAGGAAACAGTAGGCGAAGGGTGGCCCGACACTCGGCGGGCTGGAACCGAATTCACCCCGCCGCGGGCCATGCTAGCGGGCATGGGGTGAGTCGTGCAACGCATTGCGAGAGTTGCTAGTGAGCGCAAGTGTCCGGCCGAATCGCTGGGAAACGACGTCCGCTCAACTGCCTGGCTGCGCCTTGAGTGGTAGACCCCGACTTTGCGCGGCGAGTGACTAGACCGGGCGGAGTCGGCAACTAGAATCTATCGCTTCGCTCAATTGGGCGAGAGGAACGGGCGGGCTGAGGGGCGAAATGTAAAGATGCGGTAAATAGATAAGCTGGCTGATGTATCTCATCCGCCGTCATCTTTTGCCAAATGAGTGAACCGCCCAGCAGCACTAAAGGTGGGTGATAGAATTTGTTGGATTTCCATCTCCATCCTAGTGATAATGTTGGGGCTAGACCGGTGCTCGAGCAATCAACAACGTGTTAGTAACACGAGAGCCACGAGAGTCTGCCGCAGGCGAATCCGCGCTCCTGACGGCCACCTCAGCGCAACCACACATGATTGACACATTGCACACCGGTCGCCTCAGCGACGTTATGGGCCCACCGTCGTTTTGCGCGTGGACGTCGTTCTTAACGTCTGCGCGCCATCACATAGCTACACCGTAGGGAGTGACGACTTGTACGACGCAATCTTGGACGAACTGGAAGACGATCCGTCGCAAACCTCAGACGACGTCAGCGATTTAGCGGATAAATCGACCGACGAACTGGAGATTGATGACGATCTGGACTCCGTCGACATTAATTCCGATGGCGATCTCGACGTGGATCCCAAATCGGAAGACCTCCTGGCCGTGGCCGAGGAGGAAGGCGAGTCGTGGTCCGATGACCCGGTGCGCATGTATCTGACCCAGATGGGCGAAATTCCTCTGCTCACGCGGCAGGAAGAAATCGCCCTGGCGAAACGGATTGAGCTCACCCGGGCTCGCTTCCGCCGTTCGCTGCTGGAATGCGACTACGTCATTCAGGTTGCCGTGAAAGTGCTCCGCCGGGTGCACACCGGTGAACTGCCGTTCGACCGCACGGTGCAGGTATCGGTCACGGATCGGCTCGAGAAGGAGCAGATTCTTGGCCGCTTCCCGCACAACTTGTGCACGATCGACACGCTGCTCAAGCAGAACCGCGACGACTATAAGATCGCCACGAGCAAGTCGCTCAAGGTATCGGCTCGCCGCGCTGCCTGGCAGCGTTTGGGACGCCGTCGCCGCCGGGTGGTCAAGCTCGTCGAAGAACTCGGCCTGCGAACCCAGCGGATCGAACCGATGATTCGCGTGCTCGAAGACTTCAGCCGGCGCATCGATATGCTCAAAGCGCAGATCGAAGCCCACAAGAAGTCGAAGGGCTCGCTCGCCGATCGCAAGCACCTGATCGTTGAGTACCGCAACATTCTGCGGGCCACGCAGGAATCGCCCACGAGCCTGCGGAATCGCGTGAAGAACCTGAAGGTCGTATACTCGCTCTATCAGCAGGCCAAGCGCGGACTGAGCGAAGGCAACCTGCGTTTGGTCGTGTCGATCGCCAAGAAGTATCGCAACCGCGGCCTCAGCTTCCTGGACCTGATTCAGGAAGGCAACGCCGGTCTGATGCGAGCGGTCGACAAGTTCGAGTATCGCCGCGGCTTTAAGTTCTGCACCTACGCCACGTGGTGGATTCGCCAGGCAATCACCCGGGCTGTGGCCGACCAGAGCCGCACGATTCGAATTCCGGTGCACATGGTCGAGACGATGTCGCGCGTGCGCAATGTTTCGCGGCAATTGCTCCAGGAGTTGGGCCGCGAACCGACGATCGAAGAAACCGCCAAGCGGGCCGGAACCGCCGTGGACGAAGCGCGCCGGGTGCTGGCGATGAGCCGCTATCCGATCAGCCTCGACCGTCCGGTGGGCAACAGCGAGGACAGCCACTTTGGCGACCTGCTGCCTGACTCGGGTGCCGAGAACCCGGCGATTGGCGCCGCGCAGGAAATGCTCCGCACGCGAATTGCCAAGGTCCTGAAGACGCTCAGCTATCGCGAACGCGAGATCATCAAGTTGCGCTACGGCCTGGGCGACGGTTACAGCTACACGCTGGAAGAAGTGGGCCACATTTTCAAAGTGACCCGCGAACGTATCCGCCAGATCGAAGCGAAGGCCGTTCGCAAGCTGCAGCAGCCGAGCCGCAGCCAGGAGCTGGCGGGCTTTTTGGACTAGGTCATATTTGAAACAGGCGAAAGCTTGTTCCAATTTGAAACGCAACGAAGCGAGCTGGGCAGAAGTGTCCAGCTCGCTTTTTTGTTGCCGTTGGTTGATACTCGCGATCGTGGTCTTGCTAGCATCGAGCACGCGAGAAATCTCGCTCTGCGTACGTGGGTAGGTGTCAAGTTATGGAAGTCGAGCGTAAATCCTCCCCAGCAGAGTTCCGCTTCAGCGTCAGGCGGATGCTGCTCTTCATGGTGCTGGTGAGCGTCTGGCTCGCGGGACTGCGCGTGCTGCCGGAGCCGTGGCTAGTATGGCTCACGACGGCCGTGTTCTATTTGGCGGTCGTACTCATGTTCACGCCGCAGCTCAAACGAACTCCCTGACCCCGCGCAGCTGCCCGGGTCGCCATCTGCCTTGGCACACGGACTCGCTCCGTTAAGTTTTTAACGGATTCCGGTTGCAACTTGCGTCGCGACTCGCTACGATTCGTTAATCAATTAACGACAGTCACGCGTCTGCGAGGTTCCTTCCATGGCCCGGCCGACTTCCGAACTGCTCACCGAGCGTGAATCGCAGCTCATGGAGATCCTCTGGAGCCAGGGAACCGTAACGGCCGAAACCGTGCGGCTCGCGCTCGACGACGAACCACACGACTCGACGGTCCGCACAATGCTTCGCGTGCTCAAGGTCAAAGGCTACGTGCGCATCCGTGGCCGCCAGCCGGCGATGTACGAAGCGGCCATCCCGCGCGAAAAAGTGCAGGGGCGCGCGACGCAAAGTCTGCTCAAGCGATTCTTCGGCGGCTCGGCCGAAGCGCTCATGATGCGGCTGGTCGAGGATGAAGAGCTTTCGCCGGAGCTGCTGGAACGGCTGCGGAAGAATCTGGCGAAACGGAAGAAGGGACAGTGAGTTTGTCGGCCTTGGCGAATAGCGCATTGAAATGATCCTGTCGATTGATCAGGAGCCTGAGCGATGAATGCCGTAATGACCTGGCTCGCCGGTGCGACAGTTGTCCTTGCAGCAGCGTTGATCCTGGATGTGCTTATCGCCCGGCGTCGGCCGCTACTGGCAAGCGCTCTGTGGAACGCCGTTTTGGTGGCGGCACTGACGCTCCCGGCCGCCGCGTGGCTCCTGCCGCGCGTTGAGCTGGCGGTGCTTCCCGCGGAGAAGCCGATCGTGCGGACCGCGAAGAACCTGGAATGGGTGCGTGTGACGAGCCAAGGAGAGGTGGTTGCTCAGCCCGGCCCGCCCGAACCTGCGCCGGGGACATTCGCCCTGACTCCGGGGAACTATGCCTTGCTGCCGCAGGCGTCGGCGTTTGCTCCGCTGCCGGAGCGCCCCAAACCGGCGGTGTGGCGAGACTGGCGCGCGGATGTCGGCGCCACGCTCGCGCTGGTCTATGCCGCGGGGATCCTGGCCCTCTTGCTGCGTCTGGCGGCGAATCTCTGGGCGGTCGCCCGCTTGCGTCGCGGCGGGCGGGCCGTTGATTCGCCCCTTTGGCTCGCCAGGTTCGAGTACTGGCGACGGCGGGTCACGCCGTGGCGTGCGGTCGCGCTGCTCGTGTCAGACAAGGTCAGCGTGCCGATCGTGCTCGGCTGGTGGAGACCGGCGATCGTGATTCCCGCGGGCCTCGCAGAAGAAATGGACGCTTCGCTGATCGACGCGGTCCTGGTGCATGAGCTGGCACACGTCGAGCGTGCCGATTGCGGCTGGCAACTTGTCGAGCGGCTCGTGCAAGCCATCTACTGGTTTCATCCGCTGGTTTGGCTTGCCAGTCGGAGGATCGCCGCGGTGCGCGAACGGGCCTGCGACGATTATGCGATTCGCGCCCTGGCCGATCGCGAGGCCTACGCCGCGACGCTTATCGCGATGGCCACGCGACTCTCGCGGCGGCAACGTCTCGGTTTGGCGATGGCCGTGGTCCGCACCAGCAAGCTTGAACAGCGCTTGGTGGCGATCGAGCAAAGCGCAGGACAACCGCGGTGCCAGACTCGCACCCGGGTTTCACTCGCGATTGTCGTTTGCGTCCTGGCGGCGACGGCGGCGACTCTGACGCTACGAGTCGTGCGCGCTGAGCAGCCGGCGTCAACAGACCCGCCGAAGCCCGAGAGGACCGGCAACACAACGGAGGATGCGACCAAGACGAACACTGAGGAATTGACGGACTCCACACCGCAGGAAACCGCGCAACCCGCCAAGAACTTCAAGCTGCACGAAGCACAGCGTACATGGATCGCTCAACTGAATCAGTCGGACTACGCGGCCCTGGCGGGCAGCTTTGATGCGAAGCTGAAAGCGGAGCTTTCGCCGGAGAAGCTGGCGGCGAGTATCACGGATCTTAAGAAGGCATATGGCAAGCTGCGGTCCATACGCTCGGATTGGGAAAGCCGCCGCTACGGATTGGCATCATTCCAGATTCTGCCGCTGAAGTTCGAGCAGGCCGAACTCGAATTGCGAATTGCAATTGATCGGCAAAGCGGTGAAATCGGTGCACTGTGGATCGCGTCGGTCGAAAGCACCGCCGCACCGCCAGGTTTCGACGGCGATACGCTCCAATTCGGCGTTTCCTCCGACACGGCGAAGGCGAATCTCGCGCTTACGGCAAAGGCGGTCGACGACGATGGGCAGCCAGTCAACGTTCAATTCGTTTTCTTCGCCGCGATGGAAGTAGACGATCCGCGTCTCCTTCCCGACGATTGGTTCGATCTTACGACATTCAGTCATTGGATGAAAATCTCGAGTGATGGTGATACGGCAAAGCTTCTTCCCCCCGGGCGATATCGGGTGACTGCCCTGGTGCCGCCAGACGCGAGCGGGGCATCTCATCACGCGCGCTATACGGTCAGCGAGGTCGTCACTCTCAAAGAAGGAAGCGGAAACTCCGTCATATCGCTGAAGGTCGGGCGCGGCAGTACGCTGGTGGTGCGGCCCGTTGACGCCGATACGGGACAATCGCTTGATGACGTGCGGTTGACACTGTCCCGGAGTGAGCAGGATTTTCCGCCCGGCTGGGAGACTCACTCGAGAAAAGACGAACGACAGCCGGGCATCTACACATTTGATGAGTTGCCGCAGGGAACGTACCGGCTGCGCGGCGAGAAGCGGGCGCACTCACCCACGGACGTCGAGCGGAGCCTGGTTGAAAGGCCGATGCAAATCGAGATAAAGCCTGACGAAAACCAGGAGGTGACGGTCAAGTTTCGCACAGCGCGGCTCGACGCACCCGAGATCGCCAAGCGCTGGCCGTGGGTGGCAACCGGTCGCGTAACCGATCCGCACGGCAGGCCGATTGCCGGCGCCACGGTGCGCGCGGCGACGGGCTATGGGACGCTGCGCGGCGGTGGATCGACCACAACCCACGCGGACGGTCGATACGAGTTGCGATTTGCCGAAGGCATCATGTTCATGGAAGATCCCGTATCGCTGCAGTCGGCGTTGATCTTTGCTAGCAAACCGGGTCACTACGAAACGAACTTGAGCCGGCAGGGAAAATTGGCGATGGCTCGGCTGCAGCCCGACGAGAAGGCATTGAAGAACCGTGCGTCACCACAACTCGTGTTCCTGCCGAACGAACCGGGCGAAGTGAACTTCACCCTCGCCAAGGCGGCAACACTCCGGGTTGAGCTCGTGGACGAAGAGGGGGAGTCGCTGCGCAATACGAACATCGTACTCGATGGTGAAACGCTTCCGCCGGGGAGCAGCGCCCTGGCACAAGCGGACACGAGCTTCGGCGGTGATTACACGTTCGAACAGGTGCCGCTCGGCCTCGAGTGGTGGCTCTACGCGTCCACCGGCAGGAAAGTCAGCGGACGCTCGCAGCCGTTTATCCTCTCCGAGCCGGGGGAATACCGGGTGACGGTCAAACTTCGTCCAGGCGAAGAACCCGGCAAGCACGTGCTCAAAATCGAATCGTTTTCATTCAGCAATACGGATGTTAAGTCGCAGGTGCTTAAAGGGCTTGGTGCTGTTCCTTGAGATTAGCACCGGTTTTCATGATCGCCCGGATGCTAGCGTCGATTCCGCCAAACTCGGCGCAAGCGTTTGGCCGATGTAACCGGCATGAGACCTCTCTTCGCTGTCCTGATCCTGCTGACGATTACTGCGGCCGGCTGCGCGCTGCCAGATTGGGAACCGCCGAAGGAACCATACGTCGACTTGCAAGGCAGCTCAGACGACTACACGCAGAGTCAGTGGACTCGCAAGCAATCGCGGTGAACGGACTTGCGGTAGTACCCGCGAAGCCCAGTAATCGGCAGCAGGACAACTTCCTCAACTTGCGCACGTTGCAGTTTGACAACGGTTCGGCTCACTGCTAGATTGACCCGCCTAGCGTGCGTTGGTGGTCGGTGTTTCGCCCTGAAATGCTGACAAAACAGGGAACTCCGGTGCAATTCCGGGACGGCCCCGCCGCTGTAAGCGAGTGCGTAAGGACAGCTGATTCATCGCCATTGTTGCCCGGGAAGCGGTCGAACCGACCAAGCCCGGGACCGACGAGAAGGCCAGCCGCTCCGAGCTCGCGAGTCAGAAGACCTACCAACGCTGTACCTAGGGCGCCTTCGCGAGGGACGAAGGTTCTCGAACGTTGTTGTTGGTTTCTATAGGACGCCGCTAATCGTCGGCTCGTGCCCGTAACCCATCGTGCGGTTTGGCCGCTCGTGTATGCGCACTTCGTGCGCGCAGACGCGATCTCTGGCTGAACTTGTTCGCGATCGCGGCATGCGCTGACCGGTTGCGCCGATCGTTCGCCTTGAACTCGCTTGTACCTCGTCGCCGCACGCTCGCCTCGCACGGCTTCACGCTCGTGGAGCTGCTGGTCGTGATCGCGATCGTCGGCGTGCTGGTGGCGATGCTGCTGCCGGCGGTGCAGGCCTCGCGCGAGGCTGGCCGCCGTAGCCAGTGTGCGAACAACCTGCGGCAGATCGGCATCGGCCTCATCAATTACCACGATACCGCCGGCGCGTTTCCGCCAGGGCTCATCGATCGCCGCACGGGCGCCAATCCCCAGGGCAAGCAGCTCTCGTGGATCGTGTGCCTGCTGCCGTTCATCGAAGAGAACGCGGTTTATGAGCAGGTCGACATGACCAAGGGCTACAACCGAATCGAGAACCGCCGCGCGGGTGGAACGGTCATCGCCACGCTACTGTGCCCCAGCACGGCGTTCCTGGCGGCCGATCGCAAAGGGCCCACGACCGGCGACGCCAACAACAACGGTGCGTGGAACCCGGGCGACGACCTGGCCTTCTCCGACTATGGCGGAAACTTCGGCTTCAGTGGGCTCGGCAAGCCGTACATGAACGGCGTGCTGGTCTACGAAAAGCCAATTGCGATCCGCCAGATCACCGACGGCACTTCGCACACACTGATCGTCGCGGAGGATACGGGCCGTGGCGCCAGCTACGCCGGTGAGTGGGCCAACGGCGAAAACATCTTCGACACCAGCGGCCCGATCAATGACCAGTCGCTTCCCCAGTATCGCTGGGCCGACAACGAAATCTGGTGCGATCATCCGCGCGGCGTGAACCTGCTGTTCTGCGACGGATCGGTGCGTTTCACGGACGAAGAAACCGAACTGACGGTGATCGCGGCCATGTGCACGCGCAACGGAGACGAAATCGGCACGGAGCGGCCTGAGTGATGCCCCACAACGAAGTATTCAACCAAGCAACCCGATAAGAACCACTATGAGGCATTCATCGATGAAGCATCTTCTGACCGCAGCGTTGTGCGCGATTGCACTATTGTTCCAAGTTGCGAACGCGTTCGCCGCCGAAGTTCTGCCGGCCCCGTCGATCAGCGTTACTCTGCCACTGCCAAGCGCAAACTCGTTCGCCGTGTCCGCGGCGTTCGGCCCCAGCGACGGACTGCTGTACGTTTGGAACGGCGCGCAGATTCTGAAGCAGGATGCGCCGCTTTCCAGTAGCTTCACATCGATCGGTAACGTGGGGTCCGGCAGTGCCGATGCCGGTCCCCTCGCTTTTTCCCGCGACGGCAGCATGTTGCTGGCCGGTAACGGTGCAGGCGGCTTCCTGGGGGGCGTGCACTCGGGGCAGATCTTCACGATTCCCGCGGCCGGTGGCGATAGCAACGTGGCCGCGGGCCATGTACCTTTTCACGATCGATTCCTGGCGGCGAACGTCGGTGCCAGCAATGACCTGTATTTTGTCGACCAGGGGAACGTCTCGTTCACGGCCAGCAGTGTCAGCGTGTTCAATGCCGCGACCGGCGCGAACGACCCTCTCATCAATAGCATTCCCGGCGCAAGCTCGGCGATGACGATCGACAGCCTCGGCCGCTTGTACGTGGGCATTGGCTTTGGACCGCAGCGAGGTCAACTGCGACGGTTCGAACAGGCGACGCTCGAGAACGCTTTCGCCACGAGCACGCCGCTAGAGTGGACCGCCGGCGAGCTTTTTAACTCGCTCGATAACAACAGCGGAGCAGGGATGTTCTTCGACACTCGCGGCGTGCTGTTCGTGGGGGGGCCTAATGGCTTCACCGTGTTCGATCAGAACGGCAACATCAACGAATACGACAATGGCGGCTTCACGTTCATCGATTACGACTCGGTGAACGACCGCGTGCTGGTCACAGGCTACGGCAACTGGCAAGGGCTATATCCGGCCACAATGTTCCAAGTACCCGAGCCGGGAACCTGGGCCCTGATGCTGGCTGGGGTCGCGGCGCTAGTGGCCGTGCGGCGCAAGCGGCGAAGTTAAGCCGCCAGCGATTCTGATCCGATTTATTTTTTCAACCGAGAGGGATTCTGCGATGAAGATGCGCGCATTGGGTGTGTTGGTAGCGATGTTGAGTTCAGGTGTTGCCGCGGCGGGGCCATTCGCTCCGACAGCGGGGCAACCAGGTTCCACGGCAATTGCGGCCAGTGATCCAGCGTTTGTCGGCTGGGCGACGGGATATCAGAATCTGGTGCGTGGTCCGCAGAACATTGCGATTCCGGCTGGACCGCTCGCCAGCTTTGGCAGCGGTGCGAATGCGCTGGGCCCGGCAGACGCCACTTTGGCCAATGGCGGACCCATCGTCAGCCTGGGTGATGGCGGTCAGATCACGCTCACGTTCGATAAACCAATCACCAACGGACCGGGCTACGACTTTGCCGTGTTCGAGAACGGCTTCGCGGACGAGTTTCTCGAGCTGGCATTTGTCGAAGTGAGCACGAACGGCCTTGACTTCGTGCGGTTTCCAGCCATCTCTCTGACGCCGACGGCGACGCAGGTCGGCAGCTTCGATCCAGTCGATCCGACGAACGTCGACAACCTGGCCGGCAAATATCGCGCGGGATTCGGCACGCCGTTCGATCTGGCAGCAATCTCGGGCTTGTCGCCGGCAGTAAATCCGGCGGAGATCAACTTCGTGCGAATCATTGACGTCGTCGGTTCGCTCACGCTGGGCTCGGTCGACTCGCTCGGCAACCCGGTGAACGATCCTTATCCGACGGCGTTTGCCTCGGGCGGGTTCGATCTGGACGCGGTGGGCGTGATCAACGCCGTGCCGGAACCGGGCACGGTGGTGCTGGCGTTTGTGGGCGCGATGGGAATGCTCGTAATCCGGCGGAAGCGACGCCCCTCAGCCGCAGCCCGTTGACGGCATCCAGTTGACAACCACCCCTGGCGCGGCGTTCAATCGACCGAATGAGCTCTGCGCATGAACATAACCGGCAGGCCTGGGACAAGCGAGCGCAGAAGGGTGCGCGGTTCACAAAGCCCGCGCCCGATGAGGAGTTTCGCGATCCGCTGGCCGCGGTCGATCCCTCGGGATGGTTGGGGGGCAGCATCCGCGGTCAGCGCGTGCTGTGCCTGGCGGCCGGCGGTGGCCGGCAAAGCGCGCTGTATGCGGCGGCGGGGGGCGTGGTGACGGTGGTCGACATCAGCGGCGAGATGCTCGTCATCGATCGCGAAGTTGCCGCCGAGCGCGGACTGGCCGTGCGCACGGTCGAAGCCTCGATGGATGATCTCTCGGCGCTCGCCACGGCGAGCTTCGACCTGGCAATCCATCCAGTGAGCACCTGCTACGTGCCGGACGTGCGGCGTGTGTTCGCCGAAGTGGCCCGCGTGCTCGCCGCCGGCGGACTGTATATCAGTCAACACAAAACGCCGACCAGCCTTCAGGCGAATGTCGAGCCAAGCCCACGGGGTTACGAACTTACCGAGCCGTATTATCGCACGGGGCCTCTGCCGCCGGTCGAAGGGAGCTCGCATCGCGAGGCGGGCACGCTGGAGTTCCTGCATCGCTGGGAAGAACTGCTCGGCGGAATGTGCCGGGCGGGCTTCGTGATCGAGGACCTCGTCGAGCCGGTGCACGCAGAACCGACCGCAGGGAACGGCACATTTGCGCATCGCAGCGGGTACGTGGCGCCGTATGTGCGGATCAAAGCCCGGCGGACGGGCGTGAACGGCGAAACTGCCCGAAAATCAGCGGTCTGGCTGCCGTAGCTCGCATCTCCCGCCGCAGTGTCCCGGGCGTTGCAATCGCCTGCGCGGTCGATCAAGATAGACTCGCCGCCGGTCGCACTCCACGGCTCGCCGGCATGCCTAAGCACCCGCCCCTCCAGGATCCTGCCCGCCGTGACTCATCCCGCGATTCAAGAAATCGTTGCCGTGTTCGGCCAGCCCGTGGCCGGCAACCCCACGCAATACATGATGGAGAAGGCGTTTGCGCAGGTGGGACTCGACTGGCGCTACCTGACGCTGGAGGTTGCACCGGATAACCTCGGCGATGCGATTCGTGGGATGCGGGCGATGGGCTTTCGCGGCTGCAACCTGACCATCCCGCACAAGGTCGAGGTGATTCAGTATCTCGACCGCACGAGCGAGGCCGCCACGCTGATGGGCGCCGTGAACTGCGTCAATCGCGTGGGCGACGAGCTGGTCGGTGAGAATACCGACGGCAAGGGCTTCGTCCAATCGCTCAAAGAGCTCTGCGATCCGGCTGGCAAGAACGTCGTCATCCTGGGCGCCGGCGGCGCGGCCCGGGCAATCGCGGTCGAAGTGGCGCTCGCGGGCGCGGCCACAATGACGATCGTCAATCGCGATGAGACGCACGGGCAAGAGTTGGCCGCACTGATCAACGACAAGGTGAAGGTGCCCACGCAGTACGTGCGATGGGAAGGAGACTACCAGGTTCCCGCTGAGACCGAAGTGCTGATCAACGCCACTTCAATCGGTCTGGGAGATGGCGCGGCCCGCGTGCCACTGGCGGTCAATACGCTGGAGTCGGACATGATCGTGGCGGACGTGATCTTCAATCCGCCCGAGACGCGGCTATTGCGCGACGCGAAGGCCCGCGGCTGCCAGACACTCGATGGACTGGGCATGTTGGTGAACCAAGCGGTCATCGGATTTCACATTTGGACGGGCAAAGACGCCGATCCCAACGTGATGCGCGAAGCGCTCGAAGAGTTTCTAGGTTTCTGACTTATTGAAGCGTAACCTCGCCACACACCACTGTGTCGGCGTTGAATGAATATTAGGGGATACTCTGTGATGAACATGCTGCGGCGAACTTGTCCAATCATCTGCTTGCTCGCACTCGCCACCTCGGTTGCTCAAGCTCAGTCGGCCGGCAATCATCTGCTGATGCCCGATAGCCTGGCCGGCTGGGAGCATGGCCCGCGAGCGCCGGCGCATTGGATCATCAGCGATGGCCGTTTGACCGGCAACGCACAGTCGACGCCGCTTTTGAGCGGATGGACCGTCGGCGATTTCGCCTTGCGGCTCGACTGGAACGTGCGCGGCGGCGGTGTCTGGACGATCGGTTTGCCAGATGTCCCGAGCGGTCCGGGCCTGTCCATCACGCTGGCTGAGGGCGATGGTTGCGGTGCAATCCGCAACGGCGAAAAGACTCTTTCCGAAGGTTTGAAACTCGAAGCGGCCAGCGCCGACGGCCAGCACAAGACCGAAATTCGCCGCTTTGGCAGCCAGCTCACGGTGATCGTCGATGGCCGCGTCGTCAGCGAAGTCGAGATCGATCGCAATCGGCGGTTTGGCCTGGCACTCTCGGTCCCCGCAGGCGAAGCGTCGCTCACGAATCTCACGCTCGAAGAACCGCGAGGCAACTCGCTGTTCAATGGCCGCGATCTGGTCGGGTGGCATGTGAACAACGACAAAGGCGACTGGAAAGTCGAAGATGGACACATCCTGCCGCTGCCCGTACACACCGGCCTGCACTACCTGCGCACGAACGAGGAATATGCGAACTTCACCTGGTCGTTCGAATACACGATCTCCAAAGGCGGCAACTCCGGCGTTGCGATTCGCACCGCACAGGGCGGCTGGCCTTCGGGTGACGGCATGGAACTGCAAATCCTCGATCGGCCAGGACTCGTCAAAGACAGCACGATGTCGATCTACGGCAATTTGCCGCCGCTCACCCGGGCTGACAAGTCGGGCGAATGGAACCGGGTGGTAATCAAGGCCGACGGCCGGATGATCAGCGCCTGGGTCAACGGCCAGCTCGTTCAGCATGCGAACACCTCGACGCTGCCGGAGGTGAAACACCGGCACCTGAAGGGCTGGCTCGGCTTGCAGGATCACGGCGGCCGCGTCCGCTTCCGCGAGATTTATGTCCACGAAGCGCCGGAGGGTATGGGCCTCGATGCGTGGTATGCGCCTTCGAAAGAACTTGGTGCATACGCCGTGCTCGATCGGCTGATGAATACCGAACGGCTGTCGCGCGAAGACGGCATCCAGTCAGGCACGATTATCCGCACGATGCCCAAAGGCGGCGACCACGTGCTGGCCGAACTGACCGGACCGGGCGCGCTCGTGCGCTGCTGGCAAGAGTTTGCCGGCGGCCGGTTTAAGTTCTACTTCGATGACGAAGAAACGCCGCGGATCGACTGTGCCGCAGAGCACCTGTTTGAGCACGTGCCTGGCGTGGCTCACGAGCAGCATCCCACGCTGATGTGTCTGCCGTATGCCAAGAGCCTGAAGGTCGTGGTGAGCGAACCGCTGGATGTGCGGTATCAGTTGAACTATGTGACCTTCCCTGAAAACTTCGTGGTCGAAAGCTACGCCGTCGAGCGGCCGGGCATTCCGCGCGGCCTCTTGGAGTCGATCTCCTATCGTCATCAAGGCGTGCAAGGCGGCAAGCTCCGCGAAGCCGAGATCTATGAGCGCGTGAACGTCGAGCCGCGCACGATCGAGCCCGGCACGACGGTTGAACTCGCGCGATTGGATGGCGCCGGCCTCGTGAACTGGCTACGACTAAACGCGAGTGCCGAGACGCTGGCGAACGACAACCTGTGGATCGAAGTCACAGTCGACGGTGAATCGATTCCGGCAATTGCCGCACCGGCGCGGTTCTTGTTCCCCGCGTTCGGCGGCGAGAAGTCACGCGAGTTCAACACGATGGTCCAAACCCAGCAGGGCGGTTTCGCCAATCTGCTGGCGATGCCCTACGGCAACGGCCTGGTCGTGGCCGCCCGTAATCGTGGCATGGAAAAGATCGAAGGCGTCGGGTTCTCGATGAGCGTCGACCGCGCGACAGACGCCAACCGGGCGGACTATGCTGGCCGCGCGCGACTGCGGGGCATTTTCGAGCCTGCGGGCGCTAGCGACAAGCCGCTGGTGGAAGCGAGCGGGGCAGGGCGACTGGTCGCAATCAGCTACGAACAGCCCGAGGGATCAATCACGGGTTTGGCAGGCCTCGAGGTCGACGGGCAGGTGGTCGACGGTTGGGCGATGGACGATCTGGATCCACTCTGGGGTCGGCCGGGCGAAGGCGAGAACTACTACACCGCTCTGGCCGGCCATCGCGGCACGTTGGGCTGGCGATTCCTTGTGCTGGAGCCCGTGAGCTTCGGTACATCGCTCAAATTGAACGCCAAGGGCGACAAGCTCGGCGGGCGGCTGGCGCTGTTCTATGTGAAGTAGCCGAAACGCACAGCCTCCCGGAATTAATCTCTACACCGGCTGCTGCTGCGTGATGCAGTGGAATGCACCGAGGCCCCAGACGAGATCGATGGCTTCGATGCCGATGATCTCCCGCCCAGGGAAGAGGCGGCCGAGCGTTTCGAGCGCAACGTTGTCGCTCGGATCGTTAAACGTCGGCACGATCACGACGCCATTGGCGATGTAGAAATTCATGTAACAGGCCGGCAGCCGCTGGTCGTCATAGAAGAGCGGCCGTGGCATCGGGATCGGAATGACTTCCAGCGGCCAGCCCTGGGCGTCGGTGAGCGTTTGCAGCAGGCGAAAGTTGTCCTGCAGCGGTCCGTAGTTCACGTCTTGCGGATCGCTCTCGAGCGCGGCCACCACGGTCGTCGGTCCGACAAAGCGAGCCAACTCGTCGATGTGGCTATCCGTGTCGTCCCCTTCGACGCTGCCGCCGATCCAGAGAATCTTGTCCGCGCAGGCATAGTCGCGCAGGTACTGCTCGATCTGCTCGCGGTTGAGTCGCGGGTTGCGATTGGGATTCAGCAGGCAGGGCTCGGTCGTCAGGATCGTGCCCGCTCCGTTGTTCTCGAGCGCTCCGCCTTCCATGACGATGCCGGGCGAAAACATGCGCCCACCGGTGAACGCCGCAACCTGGCGCGGAACTGCGTTGTCCAAGTCGAACGGCGGATACTTGCCGCCCCAGGCGTTGTACTCCCAATCGACGAGCGCCGGCTCGTTGTCTTTTCCGCCGGCGAGAAACATCGGCCCATGATCGCGTGCCCAGACGTCGTTCGTCGCGATGTCGTGCAGCGTTACGTTGGAGATTTTGCCCACAAGCTCTCGCGCTTGCGCCATCACGGCTTCGCCACCGGCGCAGATATGCACCGGCTCGAACCGGGCGAGCGTCTGCACCAGCTTCTGCCAGATGGCGGGAATCGGTTCAAACTTACCGGGCCAGGTTTCCGGCTTATGCGGCCATGCCAGCCAAGTGGCGGCATGCGGCTCCCATTCGGCCGGCCAACGGTATCCCAGTTCTTTCGGTGTGGGCATACTAGTCCACGTAGCGTTTCATGATGTTGCCGTAGGCGTCGATTCTCCGATCGCGCAGGAACGGCCAGTGCGTGCGCACGGTGTCGATCTTGCCAAGATCGCACTCCACGAGCAACGTTTCCTCCTTCTCGTGCGAAGCCCGGGCCAGCACGTTGCCGTTGGGATCAGAGAGGAACGAGGCGCCCCAGAACTGTAATTCTCCTTCGGGACCGGTGCGGTTGGCCGCGGCCACAAACACACCGTTGGCGATGGCGTGGCTGCGCATCATCGTTTCCCAAGCCGAGTGCTGACTCGCACCGTAGATCTCCTTCTCATTCGGCAGCCAGCCGATCGCCGTGGGATAAAAGATCATCTGCGCGCCGGCGAGCGCCGTGAGCCGGGCCGCCTCGGGATACCACTGGTCCCAACAGACACACACCCCAATCCGTCCGTAACGTGTGTCGAACGCGGCGAAGCCCAAGTCGCCGGGCGTGAAGTAGAACTTTTCGTAGTACAGCGGATCGTCCGGGATGTGCATCTTGCGATACACGCCGGCGGTCGAGCCGTCCGCGTCGTAGACCACGGCCGTGTTGTGATACAGGCCCGGCGCCCGCCGTTCAAAGAACGAACCGATGACCACGACCCCATGATCCTTGGCGGCCGCGGCGATCAACTCGCTGGTGGGCCCGGGGATCGACTCGGCTTCATCGAAGCGGACGTGGTCCTCACTCTGGCAGAAGTACTGCCCGGCGAACAGTTCCTGCAGACAAACGACGTTGGCGCCGGCAGCCGCGGCCTCGGCGATTCGGGCGACTGCCTTGTCGACGTTCTGCTGCTTCGCGGTGTGGCCGGTCATTTGGACCAGCGCAACGGTCACTTTTCCCGCTTCGTGTGAGTTGCGACCTTTGTTTGTGCTGTTCATCGGCGACATGGTACCTTAAGAGCTATGACGCGAAAACCGGTCCGCGGACTATTTATTACTGGCACCGACACCGAAATAGGCAAGACCTACGTCGGCGCGCGGATCGCCGCCGCGCTTGTAAGGGCTGGCCATCGGGTCGGCGTGTACAAACCGGCGGCCAGCGGCTGCTCGCTCGCCAATGGGACACTCGTGTCCGACGACGCCGTGGCGCTGTGGGAAGCGGCGGGCCGGCCGGGCACGCTGGACCAGGTTTGCCCACAGCGGTTTCTCGCACCGCTCGCGCCGCATCTGGCGGCCGAGGCGGAAGGCCGCCGGCTCGACGCGGACCTGCTGCGCAGCGGGATCGAACCGTGGCTGGCCACGAGTGACGTGGTGCTGGTCGAGGGGGCCGGCGGACTGATGTCGCCGCTGGGCGAAGACGAGTACGTCGCGGACCTCGCCTACGATCTGGGCTATCCCCTGGTCATCGTCGCCCGCAACGCCCTGGGCACGATCAACCACGTGCTGCAAACGCTGATTACGGCGGCCACATTTCAAGACGGACTG
>Ga0172363_10001544_pt1 | contig 18607 bp, 14 predicted proteins | sample LakKivs2_kivu2a2_FD_114541 | JGI IMG/M metagenome (GOLD analysis project Ga0172363, IMG submission 114541) | Sediment microbial communities from Lake Kivu, Rwanda - Sediment s2_kivu2a2 | ecosystem: Environmental > Aquatic > Freshwater > Lake > Sediment | place: Rwanda: Western Province, Lake... | reverse complement strand
GCCGCCGCGCTCAGGACCTGCCCGAGGATGTTCGCGTAGGTCGTCGTGTTGTGCTCTTTCGAGACGCGGTTCTCGAGATAGCCGAAGAGCTCCGTGTGGGTGATGGCGATCTTGTCCTGGAGCCATTTCGCGCCGATGCCGACGCCGCAGAGGTCGCGGACCCGGCGCAGGGGGTAGCGCTTGACGTTGTCGGGCCGGAACGAGGCCATGGTCTGGCCCTGGAAGATGATCATGTCGAGGGGATCGAGGACGCTGAGATAGCCCGCGAGCAGCGGGTCGTCGACGTAGGGGGCGCAGGCCGTCAGGAGGTTCGGGTTAAGCTTCTTGATGTGGCGGCAGAACTCGCGGAGGTAGGGCACCATGTACGTGCCGCTGCCCTCCTGGTAGGAGTAGAACCCGGCGAGGGACGGGTGGTGGCCATAGAGGTCCCAGAGCTCGTCGGCGACCCAGCGGATCTCGGCCGGCGCCGTCGCGTAGTCGGTGTTGTGGGTCATGTCCCAGGAGACGGAGAGCAGGCAGGTGAAGCCCAGGCGGTCGGAGAGCCGGAGGAACGTCTCGACGTAATCGCCGCGCGAGCCGCGCAGGACGTCGTTGCGGGCGACCTCGGAGGGGTAATAGGCCTTGTTGCGGTCGATCAGGACGTGGACGATGAGCGTGTTCAGGCCCAGGCCGCGGATGTCCTCGAGATAGGCCTGGATGTCCGCCCCCGGCCTCTTCGGGTCGACCAGGCTCAGAATCGGATAGTCGAGGATGATCCGGCCGCGGAGGAACCAGCCCTTGCCGATCGCCTTGGGCGCCTTGGCGTCGCCGGTCCAGGCGTGGACGGCGTAGAGACCTTCGGGATCGTCTGGACCGATCGTGAGCGCGGCCTCGTAGGTCCTCTCCTTGGCGTCCGGAGCGGGGGCCCGCAGGTCGATGGGCGTTTGCCCGGTCCGCGGCCGGAGGAGGGCCGCCCGGACCTCGCTCCCGTCCTTGGGCGCCTCGATCCTGATGACGACGGTGTCCCCGGGCTCGGGGCGGCGCGGCGTCACCGTGACGTCGAGCCGGTCGAAGGCCAGGGCCTGGGCGGTACAGAGGCCCAAAGCGAGAACGACGAGGACGCTAAGCGTGTGATGTCTCGTCATGGCGTCACCCAGTCGTAGCCGCAGCCTTGCGGATAATGGATAACTTTGCGTCCGGGGTAGCGCTTGGCCAGGAACTCGGAGAGGCCGCGGACGCCCGCTTCTTCGGTCGCGCCGTGGTTGACGACGACGAGCGGGTGGCCGGTGTCGCGGGCGTAGACGGTCTGGGTCCAGGTCCGGACGATGTCGTCGATGGCGATGAACATGTCTGGGGCGAGGTCCATGAACTCGATGGGATCGCAGAAGCAGCCCGTGCCGACGCCGACGGACTCGATCAGGCGGTCCTTGTCGCCGTAGAACGCGACCCCGGGCTGGCCCACCTCGGCCATCTTCCGGGCGATCTCGCGGGCCGCCTCGACGGCCTTTTTCGGCGTCGTGCGGTAGACGTTGTAATAGGGCTTGGAGCGGATGATGTCGCCGCTCCCGAAGCCCAGGAGCTTCCCGAAGGCGTGGGGGATGCCGAACCCGCCGATCTTGTCGAGGACGTCGTGGCAGCGGATGACGACCAGCTTGTTCGTAAGGATCCAGGCCTTCTTCGCTTCGACAGCCTTGAGATAGGCCGCCCGTCCGGCGGCCGAGGCGGCGAAGAGGTCGGGGCTTTTCTCGTCGAGGTCCCAATGCGTGTAGAAGGTCGGCTCGTGGACGACGAGCAGGTTGACGCCGTCGCGGACGGCCTGGCGGCAGGTCTCCCAGTAGGGAAGCCAGCACGTCCCGATCCCGGTGACCTCGGCCGCGGGGTCGCCGAGGACGATCCGGTCGACCGACGGCTCGGCAACGTCGGCGAGCGAGCGCAGGAAGGCCGCGACGTCCCGGGCCGTGAGCGGCTTGGCTTGCGATCCCGTCGCGACGGGCGCGGCGCCGGCCGCGGGCAGCCCGCCGGGACCGGCGACGAGCGCCCCCGCCGCGGCCGCCCCGGTCATCTCGATGAACTCTCGTCGCTTCATGGCGCCCTCCTTCCGGGACTGGCGTTCCGAACGTAAGGGATTCTAATATATCGGCGGCCGGGAAGGGAAGACGCCGGGCCCGCGGCGACGGGGCGATTGATTCCGGACCCGAACCGGTCCGCCGAAGAGCGTGGCTGGGCCTGGACCCACTGGCAGTTCGACTCCGACTTCATCGTCTACGACATCGACAAGGACCGCTGGGCGGCGCCCATCCTCGCCGCGCTGATCAAGAAGGGGTCAGACCCTAAAAGTTCAATTATTGAAAAACTTAGGGTTTGACCCCTTCTGGGTTACTTAACGATGTTGCCGTCGGCGTCGATGACGCTGATCTGGGTGTAGCCGAGCTCCCTGATCTTGGGTTCGATCTGGGCCCGGTCGCCGACGACGATCCAAATGACGCTCGCCGGATGGACGGTCTTGACGGCCGCCTTGGTCAGGTCGGCGATGGTCAGCTTCTGGACCAATCCCGGGTACTTCTGATAGTAGTCGTCGGCGAGGCCATACTCGACCATCTCCTCGAGCGACCCCAGGACGGTCCCCATGGTCTCCCACTGGCCGGGCAGCCCCAGGACGATACTGTTCTTGGCATTGGCGAATTCGTCCTGGGTGATCGGTATCTTGCCCAGAATGCCCTCGAGCTCGCCCTTGATCTCGACCATGGTCTCCTTGGTCTTGTCCGACTGCACCGGCGCCAGGACCAGGAACGGCCGCTGGCCGCGGGCGCCGGGGATGGCGCTCTGGGCGCCGTAGCTCCAGTGCTTGTCCTCGCGGATGTTCATGTTGATGCGCGAGACGAAATCGCCGCCAAGGATGGTGTTCATGGTGGTGATGGCGACGTTGTCCGGGTCGGCCGAGGACGGCGCCGGATGGCCGCCGACGACCATGGACTGGGGCGCGCCGGGCTTGTCCATGATGTAGACCGCCGACTGGCCCGCCAGCGGGACGGCCGGGATCTTCTTGGCCGGCGCCTGGCCGGACGGCCAGCCCTTGAAGAGCGCCTCGAGCTTGGGCTTGATCTCGGCCATGGTCGTGTCGCCGACCACGATCAGCGTGGCCCCGGAGGGCTTGAACCAGGTCTTGTGGAACTTGACCAGGTCGGCCCGGGTGATCTTGGCCACCGTGTCGGCGTAGCCGGAGCCGGTGAAGGGGATCGCGTAGGGATGGCCCGCGCCATAGACGAGCTTCGGGAAAACCCGCAGGGCCATGCCGAAGGGCGAGGCCTTCTCCTGGGCGATGCGGGCGATCTGCAGCTTCTGCAGCCGCTCGAAGTCGGCCTCGGGGAACGAGGGATCGAGGATGACGTCAGCGTAGATGTCGAGGGCCGGGTCGAGCTTGTCTTTAAGCGTCGTCAGGGAGACCGACGAGACGTCAAGGTTCGAGCCCGTGCCAAGGGAGGCCCCGAGCATGGCCAGCTCGTCGCTGATTTGGAGCGAGCTCCGCTTGGCCGTGCCCTCGTCGAGCATGTTCATGGCCAGCGAGGCCGTACCGGGGAGGCCGTCCTGGTCGGACGCATAGCCCGCGTCGAGCGTCAGGGCGAAGTGGACGACGGGGATGTTGTGGCGCTCGGCCAGCAGGACCTTCAGCCCGTTGGCTAGCGTGGCCCGTTGGATGGCCGGGAAAGAGACCTGCGGCGCGGCCCCGACGGCCGGCATGGCCTTGCGGTCGGCGCCGGCTGCGCCGGCCTTGAGGGCCGGGTACGGCGTGACCTCGAGGATGTAGACGCCGTCGGCGAGCCAGTGGTTGGCGCTCTCTTTGATAGACTCCACCGTGGCCTCTTCGATGTGCTGGAGGGTCTTCTTGTAGGCGTCGGGCGATCCGCCGTAGACCATGCTGGAGGCCAGGATATCGGACTTGCCGCCGAAGCCGCCGATCCGCTCGATGCCCTGGATGAAGCGGGCCCGGGACTGGATCTTGACTCGCTCGAGCTCGGCCGCGGTTGGGCCGTCCTTGAGGAACTTGGCCAGCTCCTCGTTGATGGCCTGCTCGACCTTGGCCAGCTCGATGCCGGGCTTGGCGTCGGCCTGGATGGAGAACTGCCCGCCGATCTCGCGGGTGTTGACGTAGCAGGCGACCGAGCTGGCGATCTGGTCGTCATAGATGAGGCGCTTGTAGAGGCGGGAGGTCTTGCCGTCGGCCAGGATGGAGCTCACGAGATCGAGCTTGTCGGCGCACTCGGTGCCCCAGCCCGGGACGTTCCAGAGCTTGTAGATGCGGGCCTGGGCGACCCTGTCCTGGACGGACTCGCGGTGCGTCCCGGTCATCTTGGCCAGCCAGGCCGTCGGCCGGGCGATGGGCGGCGAGGGCGGAATATCGCCGAAATACTTTTTGACCTTCTCGAGCGCCGTTTTAGCGTCGATATCGCCGGCGATGGCGACGACGGCGTTGTTCGGGCCGTAGTAGGTCGAGAACCAGGCCTGGAAGTCCTCGAGCTTGCCGCTGTTGAGGTCCTCGATCGAGCCGCCGACGGACCAGGAGTAGGGATGGCCCGACGGGTAGGTCCCTTTGACGATGAGGTCCTCGGTGAGGCCGAAGGGCTCGTTGTAGCCCTGGCGGAGCTCGTTCTGGACGACGCCGCGCTGCTCGTCGAGCTTGGCTTGGCTGATGGCGCCTTTGAGGTGGCCCATGCGGTCCGACTCCATCCATAGGACGAGATCGAGGGCCGACACGGGGACGTTCTCGAAGTAGTTGGTCCGGTCCTCGTTGGTCGTGCCGTTAAGGTCGGTGGCGCCGACCTTCTGCATGGGCTTGAAGTAGTCGTCGTTGTAGTTCTCGCTGCCGTTGAACATGAGGTGCTCGAAGAGATGGGCGAAGCCGGTCTTGCCCGGCTTCTCGTTCTTCGAGCCGACGTGGTACCAGACGTTGAAGGCGACGATGGGCGCCTTGTGGTCCTCGTGGACGATCAGAATGAGGCCGTTGTCGAGGACGAACTTCTGGTAGGGGATATCGACCTTGGGCGACTGGGCGGCCAGGAACGGCGCGGCCAGGACGGAGAAGGCGACGAAGAGGGCCGCGACCGCGGCCGGCGAGGGCGAGGGCGAGCGCTTGCGCATAGGGGTCTCCTTATCTAGAAAATAGGTATGGAATTATACGCCAAGATAATTTAGACGAAAAACGGCCGAAAGAGGTTTCATGCGCCCCGGACGAGGGCGCGGCCGAGGGCGAGGGCCTCCTTCATCAAGGCCGCGTCCTTCGCCGCCGCACCGGCCCGGCCGCCGCCGGCGTGGACCAGGCCCACGATCGGCGCGCCGAGATAGGCGAAGGCGTCCTGGAACGAGCGCTCGGCGTTCGCCGCGCCGGACGTCCGGAAGTCGGCGTCGCCCGAGGCCAGGATGAGGCCGATGCGCTTGCCCTTGAGCTCGCGGTAGCTCTTGGCCCCGAAGACGTAGAGCCGGTCCATGAACAGCTTGGCCTGGGCGCTCATGGTGAACCAGTAGACGGGGGAGGCGATGAGGAGGCCGTCGGCTTTGCGGATATCGGCCTGAAGCGCTTTCATGTCGTCGTCCTGGACGCAACCGTCCGCGCCCGGCTTGCGGCAGCGCTCGCAGGCCCGGCAGGGCCCGAATGCGAGATCGGCCAGACGGACGGTTTGGACCTCGGCCCCGGCCTCCGCCGCGCCGCGGGCGGCCTCGGCGGCCAGGACGGAGCTGTTGCCGCGCGGCCGCGGGCTGGCCACGATGACGAGCAGCTTCTTTATCGCGTTCTTTTTCATGGGCGATCCTTCCCGGGGTCCGCGGGCGCCGCGGTCACCCCTTCGCGGCCGAGGGCAGGTAGTCCTCGAGCGGCGGCACGAGCCGGGTCGTCTCGAAGCGGATCTTCTCCCAGACCGCGAGGTCCAGGCCGCAGAAGACGTCGACGACCCGCGGGTCGAACTGCCCGCCGCTGCCCTCCGTGAGCTCTCGCCGGGCGGCCCGGAAGTCCCGCGGCGCCCGGTAGGGGCGATGCGAGGTCACGGCGTCGAGCGTGTCGGCCACGGCGAAGATCCGGGCCTCGAGCGGGATTGCTTCGCCCGCGAGGCCCTTCGGGTAGCCGCCGCCGTCGTACCTCTCGTGATGGTAGAGGATGATGTTGCCGACCTCGGGCACGAGCTTGACGTCGCGGACGAGCCCGTAGCCGAGCACGGGGTGGCGGCGGACGATCTCCCATTCCTTCGGCGCGAGCGGCCCGGGCTTCTTCAGCACGGCGTCGGGGATGGCCATCTTGCCCGCGTCGTGAAGGAGCGCGCCCTTGCGGACGCTGTCGAGCGTCGCCGGGTCGTCGACGCCGCAGGCCTCGGCCAGGACGTGGCAGTAGCGGGCGACCGTCTTCGAGTGGCCGTAGGTTTCGACGTCCCGGAGGTCGAGCGCGGCCATGAAGTTCTCGAGGGTCGCGTCGTAGGCCTCTTCGAGCTCGCGGGCCCTGCGGAGGTGGACGGCCAGCTCCTTCTTGAGCCGGCGGACCTCCTTTTTCGGGCCGTCATCGCACGTGTGGGGCTTGATCCGAATGCCAAAACGCGACAAAAAACCGGCCAGATCGGACCGTTTTTTGTCATCTTCGATGACCCACATGACCCCGCGCTCCTCCATTCCGACCTCTTATACATTTTTTTTTCCGGACATGCAATATCGGCCGTTTCTTTCTTGACAAAAAAGCCGCCGAATCCTCATAATATCGGCGCTAAGGTTAAGGAGCGGCCATGCAGCACGACCCGAACATCTTCAGGGACTCCTCTCAAGTCATCCAGGAGGTCGAGGAGCAGCTCGAGCGCATCCTCCAGAAGAAGTTCCGCGACGTCGACTCCGATCTCCTCGAGCGCATCAACCGCGAGAAGGAAGCGGCCCGCAAGCGCAAGGAGGAGATCGAGCGCGATTTCGAGAAGGAGAAGACGGCGCTCACCGATTACCGGGTCATGGTCCAGGAGTTCGAGGAACAACGGGCCGGCCTCCTCAACGAGGCCCGCGAGCGGTTCGACAAGGTGCTCAAGTTCCAGTCCGAGATCGAGGGCCTGGCCAAGTCGACGGTCGAGGAGATCCGCCGGGTCAACGAGATCCAGGAGCGGCTGGAAGGCCTGCGGTCGAAGACCTCGGAACGGGCCGCCTTCCTCAAGAACGACCTGCGCGAGCGCTTCGGCATCGTCGCCGAGGTCCTCGAGGAGGAGCCCAAGCCGCTCTCCCTCAACCTCGACGAGGAGCTCGAGAAGCTGAAGAAGATCAAAGACCTCCTGGCCGTCGAATCGGCGACCGCCAGCCTCGGCCGGGTCGGCGGCGAGCCGGCCCGCGAGGAGGACCTGGGCGCCCTCGACGCGGCCGCGAGCAAGGCCGGCGTCGCCATCCCGGCGCTCGGCGATCTCATCTCGGGCCCCGCCCCCGTTCCCGCTCCCGCCGACGCCCCGGAGCCGCAGGCCGGGGACGAAGGCCCCGCCTCGGGCCCGGCCCCCGCCGCCGCGCCGGCCGCCGGCGAGGCCCTGACCGAAGAGGAGATCGTCGCCGCCATCGAATCCTACCGCCGCACCGAGCCGGCCAACGGCAGCGGCGAGATCCACTATTTCCAGAGGGACGCCGTCGTCATCGCCGACCCGGAGAAGATCCTGGCCGCCGTCGACCGCACGGTCGAGGAGGGCCAGAGGCTGGCCGGGAAGCTCGGCCAGACCGAGTCGCCGAAGGACCAGTTCTTCATCAAGCAGGAGCTCATCAACTGGCAGGAGGGTCTTCGGGCGCTGTTCCTCCGGGTCATCAAGATGTGCGAGAAGAACGCCTGGGCCCTGCCCCGCTTCACCGGCGAGATCATCAACGCCCAGGTCCTGCGCCGGCTGCTCGAGCGGCTGAGCATGGAGAACTGGAGCAACCTCGAGGAGTTCGCTTCCTTCGTTGCCGTCGCGGCCGAGCTTCGCGCGGCCTTCAAGGCCAAGACCGAGCCGCGGCTGGCCTACCTCCTGGCGCTCAAGCGGGAGATCGAAGAGGCCTAGGGGACGAGGTCCCGGCGCCGGAACTGGGCGAGATAGCTCTCGAGCCCCTTGATCTCCTTCCACGCCAGGTCCTTGAAGGCCACCCCCGAATAATAGAAGGCGGGTTCCCCGCCGCCCTTCTCCGTGTAGACGATGTCGCTCTTGATGAGCGTCGCCCGTTCCTCGATGACCAGGATCGCGTCGAGCGACGGGCCCGCCGGCAGGGGCGCGTCGGAGACGACCCGGGCGCCCTCGAGGCTGATGTTGACCGTCTTGGCGACGCGGAAGCCGCCGTCCTCGCGGAAGAGGATGGGTGTCGAGACGTTGAAGCGCTCGTACTTCCGCTTCTCGCGGAAGAAGCGCGGCTTCCCCGCGGCCTCGTCCGCGGCGCCCGCCCGGGCCAGCCCGTATTCCTGCCAGACGAAGCTGCAAACGCGGTTCTTGTCGATGGGCCCCTCGGCCCCGCCGCGCGGCTTGAGGTCCGGCCGGCGCTTGCCCTTGGCCTCGGCCATGGCCAGGTCCGCCTCGCCGGCCAGGCGCTTGAGGTCGTCGCGGGTCAGGGCCGCCGGCGTCTCGCCCTCGTTGCGGGGGAAGACCGTGACGCCGAAGGACATGGTCAAATTGGCCTTGGGCTGGAACTCCTGGAACTCGAAATAGTGGTCCTCGACGTTCTTGCGGATGCGCTCCGTCAGGATCGTCGCTTCCTCGACCGACTTGACGCCCATCAGGAAGAAGAGGAACTCCTCGCCGCCGTAGCGGCAGATCAGGTCCTCCTCGCGGATCGAGAGCTTGAGGACGTGGGCCAGCTCGCGCAGGAGCTTGTTCCCGGCCTCCTGGCCGTTGCGGTCGTTGTAGGCCTTGAACCAGTCGACGTCGCCCATGACCAGGGCCACGGCGCCTTCCTCGCGGCGGCGCTTGCTCAGGGCGTTGACCTTCTGGAGGACCTTCTCGAAGAAGGGCTCGGGCCGGAGGAGCCCGGTCAGCGGGTCGAACTGGATGAGGTTGAGCTTGGTCATGGCGATGGCCACGTGGTCGGACAGGCCGCGCAGGATCTGCTGGTCCTCGCGGCTGAAACCCTCGGGGGCGAGCTTCGTTCCGGACTTCTTGTTGACCACCTCGAGGACGCCGATGACCTTGGCCCCGTGCATGACCGGCACGGCGAGAAGGCTGTGCGGCGGCGTCTTCAGGAAGGACGTGTAGCGCTTGCTCAGGCGGCGGTCGAAGGTCAGGTTGGCCGCGCTGACGTCGTGGCCGAACCGGGCCGCCGACGCGGCGAAGTCCTGGGCCTCGAGCGGGGCGATGAACTTGGAGAAGTCCGAGTGGGTGAGGAAGGCGTTGTCCCAGACGAGCGGCTTGAGGTAGCGGCCGATGACCTCGTTCTCCTCCATGATATAGACGGTGACGCTTTCGGCCTGGACGATGTCCCGGATCTCGGGGACGATGTCGAGGAGCGAGCTGACGTCGTCGGCGCCGTAGATCCGCCGCAGGATCGACTCGACCCGTTGGCGCTCCTTCTGGGCCCCGACGAAGCGGGCCTCGATGGCCAGGCGCTTCTCGATCTCGCGGAGGAAGCCGGAGTTGAGCAGGCCCTTGATCTCCTGGATCTCGGTGAGGACGTCCCGGACCTTGGTCTCCTGGAGGCCCATGGAGCGGCGCAGGCCGGCCGCTTCCGACTTGAGGCGGGCGTTCTCGACGACCCGGCCGAGGGCCCGGAGGAAGGCCAGGTCCCGGGGCTCGGCGGGGGAGGTGCGGCAGAAGTCGATGTCGACTCCCGGCGGCCAGTCGTCGGCGGCCCGGGCGATCTCGTCCTCGTTGTCGCCGGTGAGCAGGACGCCGGTCGGGGGGCGGACCATGGCCCGCAGGGCCGTTGACCGGGAAAAGGCCGCGTCGACGACGGCTGCGGCGACGTCGCCTTCGGCGAACGCGGCGAGGGAGGCTTCGGCGCTCGTCTCGGCCCGGGCCGGCCCGAACTTGTTGGCCAGGCGGGCGAGCCGGTCGGCTTCACTGGGCGAAGGGTGAATGACGAGGATGCGCGTCTGGAACATAGCCCTCTTTGCGTCTTTCCCGAAGAAAAGCGCCTGCGACTCTTCCTTTTCCTCGCCTATTTGTACATCAGGTCCTTCGCGTTCGTCAATCGGAATTTTCGGTTTTTGCGGGCGTCGCGGCGCTGTGGTATATTCGCGATGCGAGCCCGTGCCGAGGAGACAAAAAATGGCGAAAAAAAAGACAGAACCCGTCCTGAATATCCGGGCCCCGCGCGGCTCCCGCCTGTTGACCAAGGGCTGGTCCCAGGAAGGCGCCCTGCGGATGCTCATGAACAACCTCGACCCCCATGTGGCCGAGAAGCCGGCCGAGCTCATCGTCTACGGGGGCACCGGGCGGGCCGCCCGCAATTGGGAGGCCTATCGGGCCATCGTGGCCGGCCTGAAGAAGCTCGAGAACGACGAGACGCTCATCGTCCAGTCTGGAAAACCGGTGGCCGTCTTCAGGACGCACGCCGAGGCGCCGCGGGTCCTCATCAGCAACGCCATGATCGTCCCTCGCTGGGCCGACTGGGACGAGTTCCGCCGCCTCGAGGCGCTCGGCCTGACCATGTACGGTCAGATGACGGCCGGCAGCTGGATCTATATCGGCACCCAGGGCATCCTCCAGGGAACATATGAGACTTTGTCCGCGGTCGGGAGGAAGCACTTTGGCGGCTCGCTCAAAGGCAAGCTCGCCCTGACCGCTGGGCTCGGCGGCATGGGCGGGGCGCAGCCGCTCGCGGTGACCATGAACGACGGTGTGGCCATCGTCGTCGAGGTCGACCCGCACCGGATCGAGCGGCGCCTCGAGACGAAATACGTGGACATCGCGACGGACAGCCTGGACGAGGCCCTGCGCCTGGCCCGCGAGGCCCTGAAGAAGGGCGAGCCGCTGTCGATCGCACTGCTCGGCAACGCCGCCGACGTCCTGCCCGAATTCGTGCGCCGTGGCATCACGCCCGACATCCTGACCGATCAGACCTCGGCCCACGACGAGCTCAACGGCTACGTGCCGAACGGACTGCCGTATGAGGAAGCGCTGGCGCTCAGGGCGAAGGACCCGGCCGACTACATCCGCCGGTCCTACGCGGCCATGGCCGCGCACGTCGAAGCGATGCTGGAGCTGCAGAGGCGCGGGGCGCGGACGTTCGATTATGGCAACAACATCCGCGGCCAGGCCCAGAAGGCCGGCGTGGCGGCGGCCTTCGACATCCCCGGGTTCGTCCCGGAATACATCCGGCCGCTCTTCTGCCTCGGCAAGGGGCCGTTCCGGTGGGCGGCGCTTTCGGGCAAACCGCAGGACATCTACGCCACCGACGAGGCCGTGCTCAAGGAGTTTCCCGAGGACGAGGCCCTGGCCCGGTGGATCCGCAAGGCCCAGAAGCAGGTCAAGTTCCAGGGCCTGCCCTCGCGGATCTGCTGGCTCGGTTACGGCGAGCGGGCCCGGTTCGGCGCGGTCATCAACAACCTGGTCAAGAAGGGCAAGATCTCGGCCCCCATCGTCATCGGCCGGGACCACCTCGACACCGGCTCGGTCGCTTCGCCCAACCGCGAAACCGAGGGCATGCGCGACGGCTCGGACGCGATCGCCGACTGGCCCATCCTCAACGCTCTGCTCAACGCGGTCAGCGGCGCGTCGTGGGTGTCGGTGCACCACGGGGGAGGGGTCGGCATCGGCCTGTCGATCCACGCCGGCATGGTCATCGTCGCGGATGGTTCAGCGATGATGGGGCGGCGGCTCGAGCGGGTGCTCACCGTCGACCCGGGGCTGGGCGTCGCCAGGCACGCCGACGCCGGCTATCCCGAAGCCGTCGCCTGCGCCAAGAAGAACCGCATCAAGATCCCGATGCTCGGCTAGCCCCTCTCTCCGGCATAGTTCGACCGGGGACAGGTTCGACCGGGGACATGTACCGCGTACGTGTCCCCCGATCGAAGCCGAGGCGGATCCTTTCGCCGCCGGACACCGACCGTAGACTTCCTTTCTTCCGTTAGATCACCGTCGGTCAACCCGCGTTGACGCCCGCTTCGATACGCGGATCCCATCTCCTTCCTTACGTGCGGTTTGGGCGCCGCTCGGGACGCCGGCGGCTGGCATGCCGCTTGCTCTTTCGAGGGCGAAAGGAGATACACGATGAAGAAGCTGGCGATCTTGGCCCTGGCCGGTCTCATCATGGCCTCCGTGGCCCCGACCTTCTCCATGGCCCCCGACGTCAACGATCAGTCCCTCTGCAACAGGAACCATGCCCAGTGCCGGGAGTACGTCTTCAGCCTCGACGACCCCTGGTACAAGATCATGGTCCTGCTGACGGCGTGCGACATCGCCTTCGGCAAGTGCATGCTGGGGTTGTGACCGCCGGGGACGCGAGCCGGAGCGGGGGGCGGGCGTGAGCGGACGAGAAAAAGCGGCCATCGCGGCCGCCGCGGCGCTCGCGCTCGCCCTCGCGCTCGCGCGGGGGACAGGGGCGGGGCGAAGGACGAGAGGGCCCGGAGCGGAGGGAACGGTCCCGCAATGGAAGGCGGTCGAGGTCGCCCGGCCCGTGAACGAAGCGGACGCAGCCGTGCTCGGCCGGCCGCTGGCCCTGGCCCTCGACGGGGACGACCTGTTCGTCGCCGACGCCCAGGACTCGGCGATCAAGGTCTTCTCGCGGGACGGCCGGTTCAGGCGCGCCTTCGGCCGCAAGGGGCAAGGCCCCGGCGAGCTCGCCTTTCCTTCGGGCGTCTCGGTCGCGGGCGAAGGCATCGTCGTCGCCGACAAGCTCAACTCCCGGATCCAGATCTTCGACCGGAGCGGCCGCCCGCGCTCGGCTTTCCCGACCAGGTTTCTGCCGGACAGGGTCTACGCTCTCGCGGCCGATGCCCTTCTCGTGACATCGAACCCGAGCGGACGGCGAAAAGGCGAACCGCTCCTCCACATCTTCGACCGCTCGGGCGGGCTGCGCTGGGAAGGGCTCGAAGCCCGCTCGTCCGGCGACCCGACCTACGACGCCTTCCTGAACATGATCGTCGTCGCGCCGGCCGGGGGAGGGGACTTCTTCGTCATCTACCGGAGCGGCGAGCGGATGGTCCTGCGCTTCGCGGCGACGGGGGACCGCCTCGGCAAGATCGCGGTCGATGAGCGCCACCGGTCCCGACCGCTCGACCTCCCCACGAAGGGCGGCAAGAAACGATTGATGGGCTTCTGCTGGGCGGCGGCCTCGGATCGAGGCCTCCTTTATCTTGCCGCGCCCGCGCCTGTCGACGGGGGCAGGGACCTCGGTCCCGGCCGGGAGATCTCGGTCGTCGACGGGAGCGGCAAGCTTCGGGCGGTCATCGAGCTCGGACGGGCGGTTCACAGGTTCATCGTCGACGGCGCCCGGATCTACGCGATCGACGAGGACGGCGAGATCCGTCTTTTCGAGGTCGTCCGATGAGGCGCGCCGAGTTCCTGGCGGCCGCCGTCGTCGGAGCGGCCTTGGCCGCGGGCGCCGGAAGGGCCTTCGGTGAGCTCGTGCCGGTCCGTATCTGCGCCCGTCTCGAAGAGGCCGCGCCGCCGGGGACCGGCCCCGTCCTTCTCGTCTTCTTCTCGACCGGCTGCAGCGTTTGCTTCGAGGACCTCTTCGAAGCGCGCTACCTCATCGAGAAGAAACGCTGGCCGGTCACGGTCATCGGCGTCTCGGCCGGGCCCCGCGAGGAGCTGCGGGAGTTCCTCGAGAAGCACGCCTGGACGCTTCCCGTCGTCCTGGACGTCCGTCGGGCGCTCTTCAAGCGGCTCGACGCGGGGCCCGTTCCTTTCAAGGCCCTGCTCTTCGGGCAGGGGACCGCCTACCGGGACGATCCCTATCTCGGGCTCGAGGACCGTCGGAAGGAGTTGGAGCGATGCCTGACTCGGCTCTTTTCGCGCTGACCTGGCGCGTCACCCGGCGGCGGATCCTGGGCTCGACTGCCGCGATCGCCGCCGGCCTGGCTTTTCCCGGCTTCATGGCCTGGATCGGGCTCGCGCATTCCTACGGCACGGCGGCCAAGCTCTTCTACTTCCTGCTGCCCCACGTGTTCCTCCTCGCCGCCCAGGATTCGGCCCGGGCCGACGTCGAAAGCGGCGCCCTGGAGAACGCGCTCTTCGCGGGCGGCCGGTTCCGCGGCTTCCTGCGGACGAGGGGGATCGTCTCGGCCGCGGCCGCCGGGGCCTATGCCCTGGCCCTCTTCGGGCTCTTCGCCGCCTGGGGCCTGGCGCTCGGCGGGTTCCGCGCGACCGACCTCATCAGGTTCGGCCTGGCCCTCGTCGCCGGCCTTTATTACATCGCGCTCGCCGGCGCGCTTGGTCATTTCCTCGCGGGCGGCGCGAACGTCCTCTCTCTTCTTCTGGCCCAGGCGGCGGCGGTCCTGGCCCTCCTGTTCACGACGAGCTCGCGGACGGGGCTCCTCGACTACGCGGCCACGGGCTCGTTCCCGGGCCTCGGCCCGAAGCTCTTCTTCGCCGGGCTGGCCGCGCTCGTGCCCAATGTGACCGTGGCCGGCCGGCCGTCCCCGTTCGCGGCCGAGGTCGCGGTCCTGCTTCTCTGCACGGGGGCCCTTTGGATGCGCCTCATCCGCGGGCTCGAGGTCCGCGGCGGGAGGGGCACGTGATCGAGGCCCGGCGGCTCGGGAAGAGGTTCGGCGCCGTCGAGGCCCTGCGCGACGTCAGCTTCAAGACGCCGAAAGGCGCCATCACGGTCATGCTCGGCGAGAACGGCGCCGGCAAGACGACGACGCTCAAGATCGTTCTCGGCTTCCTGCGTCCGGACGCGGGCTCCGTGACGATCGCTCCCGGGCGTGTCGGTTACGTCCCCGACCGGCCGGCCTACTTTCCCTGGCTCGACGGCTGGGCCGTCCTCGGCCTGGGCCGGCCCGCCCGGAACGGCGGCGCGAACGGCAACGGCCGCGACTTCCAGGCCCGCGTCCTGGCCTTGTCGCGCGAGCTTCTCTTCGACCCGGGTCTGCTCCGGCGCCGGCCCGCGACCTATTCGGCCGGGAACTTGCGCAAGTTCGCCTATCTCCAGAACCTCGTCGCCGGCCCCGACGCTCTCGTCGTCGACGAGCCCTACGCCGCGCTCGACCCGCCGTCGGTCAAGGCCGTGCGCGACGTCTTCCTCGCCCTGAGGGAGGCGGGGAAGACGGTCCTCTTGAGCTCGCACATGCTGGCCGAGATGGAGCGGATCGCCGACGCCTTCGTGGTCATCCGCCGCGGCGCGACGATCGCCCACGCCGGTCTCCGGGAGTGGCGCCTGATGCGCTCGGCCCGGACCGCCCCCGACCTCGAATCGGTTTTCCTCCGCCTGTCCGGGTCTTAAGGATCAGATGACGGCGCCGTCGGGGATGACGGCATCCTTGGGCACGACGATGACGCCGTCGACGATCATGTGGTTGTCGGCCGACTCCGACAGGGCGCCGTTCCGGTTGACGAGCCTCGCGCCGCGGCCGATCCGGGCGTTCTTGTCGATGATGGCGTTGCGGATCTCGACATCGGCGCCGATGCCGATCGCGGGGACGCCGCGCTCGCGGTCCCGGGCCAGGTCCTCACGGGACTCGTAGAAGTCCGAGCCCATGAGGACCGCCCGCTCGATCCGGCAGTTCTCGCCGATGCGGGAGCGGATGCCGACGATCGAGTCGCGGATCGACGAGCGGTTGACGATGCTGCCCTCGCAGAGGATGGCGTTCTCGACGGAGGCGCCGAGGATCTTCGAGCCGGGGAGGAAGCGCGGATAGGTGAAGATGGGCCGCTCCTCGTCGTAGAAATCGAACTTCGGCAGGGGCCGGGTGAGGTCCATGTGGGCCTCGAAGAAGCTCCGGATCGTCCCGATGTCCTCCCAGTAGCCGTCGAAGAAGTGGGCGAAGACCCGGCGCTCGCCGATGGCCCGGGGGATGACCTCCTTGCCGAAGTCCTTTTCCTCGCCCGCGGCCAGGAGGTCCCTGAGGACGCTTTGATCGAAGAGATAGACGCCCATGGAGGCGAGATGAGTCCGGCCGCGGGCCGGCGTCCCGAAGCGGCTGAAGACCGCCTCGTCGACCCGCATCCGTTCGACGTCGGCCGGCTCCTTGGGCTTCTCGCGGAACTCGACGATGCGGCCCCGGCCGTCGACCTTCATGACCCCGAACTCGCCGGCCCGCTCGGCCGCGACGGGCGTCACGGCGATGCTGATCTCGGCCCCCGAGGCGATGTGCGAGGCGACGAACTGCCGGTAGTCCATCCGGTAGAGGTGGTCGCCCGACAGGATGAGGACAAGGGCCGAGCGGTCCTCGATGTGGGTCAGGTTCTGCCGGACGGCGTCGGCCGTGCCCTGGTACCAGTTCCTGTTCTCCAGGGTCTGCTGGGCCGAAAGGAGGGTGATGAAGTCGTTGTGGAAGTTGTCGAAGCGGTAGGTCGTGAAGATGTGGCGGTGGAGCGACTCGCTGGCGAACTGGGTCAGGACGAAGATGCTGCGGACGTTGGAGTGGATGGAGTTGGAGATGGAGATGTCGATCAGCCGGAACCGGCCGCCGACGGGCACGGCCGGCTTGCTCCGGACCTTGGTCAGCGGGAAAAGCCGGCTCCCTTGACCCCCGGCCAGGATGACGCTGACGACGTTCGCCACGCCGGCATTCTATCAGAAGACAGGGGACACATCCAGGTCGCGTCTCCTGTCTTTGTGCTAAGATGGCCTCGCAGTGTACGACGTCGTCGTGATCGGGGCGGGGCTCGGCGGTCTCATGGCCGCGGCCAAGTTGGCCCGGGCCGGGCGCCGCGTCGCCGTCCTCGAGAAGAAGGCCCTGCCCGGCGGGACGAGCTACATTTTCCGCCGGGGCGGCTACGCTTTCCCCATGGGGCCCCTGTCGTTCGGCTTTCCCGGACGGGTCCGGAGCCTGCTGGCCGAGGCGGGCGTCGCCGAGGACCTCGTCTTCCGGCGGAGCTCCTTCGAGATCCGCACGCCCGCTCTCGACGTCGTCGTCTCCCGGCCGCTCGTCGAGCTCGAAGCCGGGCTCGTCCGGCTCTATCCGGGGGAGAAGGACGGGTTGGACCGCTTCTTCGCGGCCCTCCGGTCGGCGATGGCCGTCTCGAAGGACATGGACCTCTGGCACCCCGACTTCCGCCCCGCGGGCGGCCGGGGCCGCGGGGGCGGGCCGAAAGCCCCGTCCCTCGAGGACCCGGCCCGCGCCGTCTCCGGGCTGGCCAGGACTTCGGCGGCCGATGTCCTCGACGGACTCATCGGCGACCGCCCTCTCAAGAACCTTCTCGGCTCGATCGGCTCCGAACCGCCCGAGATGTCCATGCTCAACTTGGCCATCATGTGGAACATCATGGCCGAGGAGGGGATCTGGTTCCCGGAGCCCGGCGTCCACATCCTCGCCGACCTGCTCCGCGAGCGTCTCGCCGCGGCCGGCGGCGAGATTCGTCTCGCGACGCCGGTCCGCAGGATCGTGGTCAAGGACGGACGGGCGGCCGGCGCGGTCACCGCCGCCGGGGAGCTCCTGGCCTCCGATTGGGTCGTCTCCAATGCCGATTACAAGACGACCTTTCTCGAGCTCGTGGACGGGGCGGACGTCCCCGGCTTGGACCTCGAAACGGTCCGCGGCGCGCCCTACACCGCGTCGGAGCTCTGCGTCTATCTCGGCCTCCGCCCGGAGGCCGTCGATCTCGCGGCCCTGCGGACCGACCATCTCTTCTATCGCCATGCGATCCGGCCCGACGGCGGCGGCCTTGAGGACTTCGACAACCGGGAGATCGAGATCTGCTTTTGGTCCCGCAAGGCGCCGGCCCTCGTTCCGGCCGGCCGGGCGGCGCTCGTCCTCCGGGCGGGGTTCCCCTACGCGGCCGTCGAAGCCTGGCGTCTGGGCGAGAAGAAGCGGCGCGAAGGCTACGGGGCGTATAAGAAAGAGCTGGCCGCCAGGCTCGTCCGGACGGCCGAACATATCCTGCCCGGCCTTTCGGGGGCCGTCGAGGTCATGGAGACGGCGACGCCGCTGACCTACCGCGATTGGGGCGGCCGCTACGAAGGCTCGATCGCCGGCTGGAGCTGGGCGGCCCTGCCGGCGGGCGCGGGCGGCAGCGGCGGGACCCTTGTTCGGACGCCCGTCCCCGGCCTTCTCGCCGCCGGGGCCTATGCCTCGACCGAGCTCGTTCTCGGCGGCGTGCCCACGGCCCTGGCCACGGGCAGCCTGGCCGCCGACATCATCCTCGGCGCCGTCCGCCCCTAGGCTTATTTAGCGGCGTTCTGGACCGGGCCGAGATCATCGATGAGCCACATGCCCCGGCCGTTGGTGGCGATGACCAGGGCGTTGTCGCGCGGATGGATGGCCAGGTCCCAGACATAGCTCGTCGGCAGGTTCCCGCCGAGGACGTTCCAGCTCTTGCCGGCGTCGCGGCTGACGTAGACGCCTGTGTCGGTGCCCGCGTAGAGGATGTCCTTCATCTTGGGGTCCTCGCGGACGACGTTGACCGGGCCGCCGGGGATGCCCGCGGCGATCGAGACCCAGGTCTTGCCGCCGTCGGCCGACTTGAAGAGATAGGCGTTGAAATCGTCGTCGTGCCGCCCGACGAGCGTGATGTAGACCGTCTCCGGGTCGTACTTGGAGGCGACGATCTTCCAGACGTGCTTCTTGTAGGGG
>Ga0172363_10001542_pt1 | contig 18629 bp, 16 predicted proteins | sample LakKivs2_kivu2a2_FD_114541 | JGI IMG/M metagenome (GOLD analysis project Ga0172363, IMG submission 114541) | Sediment microbial communities from Lake Kivu, Rwanda - Sediment s2_kivu2a2 | ecosystem: Environmental > Aquatic > Freshwater > Lake > Sediment | place: Rwanda: Western Province, Lake... | reverse complement strand
CTGATGGTAGTTGTTCTGTGTAGATACTGTTTTCTCTAGCATATTTTCTGATAGTAGCAGAGGAAACGTCAAAGTATCTGGCGGCTTCTTTAGCTTTAACAAAAGGCATTTATCCATTTATAATATAATATATAATTTTTTCTTTAAGCTGATTTTTTTCAGATAAGCGTTTTAAGCGTTTTTAACTATCTGTTGTATTATATGGAACTGTATTAAGATTAGGCACAGCAACATATGTTCCATCTCCATTGCTAGCATTAATTTTATCTCCGAACCCGAGTAATCTATTTCTTGTTGCAATAACATCCAAATAGAGGTTAAAATAATAAAGTTGTCTTTCAGTAGTAAAAAATAAATCAACTATTTCTTGTGGAACACCGGGACATAATCCTAAAAGTAATTTGTGTGAAATAGAGAATAATTGTGAGAGTAGGACGTAGGTAAGAAAAATTAATTCATAAAAATTTAATGGCGGTAATAAAGATGGATCAACCGGATCCCCATTCACCAATTTCCATATTATTAACCAATTAAATTTTAAATCCCTATTGAAAAAATAATTCGAATATGATACTGATAAATTATATAATGTAACTTGATTTAATGAAGAGAGAGGTTGTGATCTAGCATCAATTACTCTTTGTATAATTAATGGATCTGCCTTGTCCAAAATTATATTATAGGTGGCGTCCCATTCCTTGGAGAATTTAAAGGCGCAAGTTGTTCGGCTTTGATTGTAGAAAATTGTTGTTTTTTCGATGTCAAGACAGAATTTAATTAATTCGTTTCTTTTGTTATCTTTGAAGGTTGTGGTTAGTTTGTCGTCTTCTTTGGTGGGGACTAATTTAACAAAAACTTCGTTGACGGAATATACTTGAATTTGTCCTGAAGTTAATTGTAATCTTAGACAATCCCCGAGAGCATCATTCTGCAATAAGAGGAAAAAATAATCAGATGAAAATGTATCAGGATATCTTAAATAATTAGGACAATATCTCTGATATTGATAATATGTTAACGGTTGATTCCCACTAATTGTTGAAGAAGGATAATTGTAATTAATTGATAAATCAGTACTTAGACCAGGAATATATTGACAACTCATTAAATATGTTTATATAAATATTTCCAATAAAAATATTTATATCTAATTTATTATCCTTCCACAATAACTTAAACCCTGTGACAACAAAGTCTGATCTAAATAATTGTTTAAATTCCATTTAACCACATATAACACTGCAAAAATAAAATTACTTAAATCTCCTGAATCTGGAATAGTAAATAATAAATAATTCATATTCCACATATTTCTGGGATCTATTGAAGGTATACTACCAACATTCTGCCATAAAATCTGATAATTACATAAAGTATTTAATCCTCTATTACGATTTATTTGATATCGATAGGTATAATTGCAGAATTGTCTTAATTGATCGACTAAAAGTTGATTTGGGGGCTCCAAAGTAGTTAAGTATTCAACAATTTGTGCTTTTGTTTTTCCAACTAAAACTAATGGTAATAATTGATCGGCTAATAATACTGTTTGTGCATTGGCATATTGTTGAGGAGGGGGTGGATCATAATGTGACATTATTAATATAATAATATTTTTTTTACTAATATTTCTTCTTATTGAACGGCTCCAAAAACTTCTTTAATGGCTCATTCACCACATAATCCTTATTAAACCATAATAATATTAATTTTTGACCTTGTATAACAGTATTATATTGTTGATCCTGAGGAAACCACCAAGGAGTTTTCAAATAATAACAATAATATTTACCACGTGCTCTGAAATCCTTTGCCAGCTCTAAAGCCTCGAATAAGGAATCGTAAAATTGTTTTCCCATTAAAACTATCACAAAACTCTGATCAACTGCATCACAAAATATAATTTTTCCATTAATATTAAAAGGTTTATCCCAGTCGTAGGTGTATGGATTGATGCGATTGCTGGTGAGAATAAGAGCGATGAAGGCTAAATCAAGTAATTCATTTTGATTATAAATTTTTTGGTATAATCCTGGTTCTAAAGGGACATATTTATAGCAGTATGTTTTACCTAGAGTTTTAAGGTTTTGGGCGTAATTGATGGATTGGTAAATGTCGGTTAAATAAGATTCTTCGACAAATGCCCTCATAATAAAACGATCGAGGGGGGTTAAAGTTTTGAGATCAAGATCAAAATAAGTAATACTATTATAAGACATTCCTATGTATTATAAATAGATTTATTTATCAGGATTTTCGAAACATCTATTTAATAAACACTTCTTTCCTGTTGGACTAGTTGGACCAGCAAATGAATCACTATAAGTAAAAGTCAACTCACGTAATTCTCTGCCTCCATATCCGATATTAATTAATGGACAACCTGCCAAATCATATGGAAACTTCGCCAAATAACAAAAAAATCGTCCCTGCTCTAAATACCAAAAACTTTTATTACTTGCACGATATAAATTCTGAATCTCCTCCCCCATCATATATAACAACAAAACCTGTATGTCTAAATTATTCAACTCCATCTCCTTATAAGTCTTCGTATATGAATCAAAATAAGTCAACTTACGATTCTTGATAATATCCTCTGTAAATTTAGGATCAAATCTCATCTTCTGACTGGTCGTCCAAAAAATATACAATGTTGTCGCCTGATATACTTGAACATCCCTATCGGAATCACAATAAGTGCAATTACCGCAAGGATCTGGTAAATATTTGAAAATATTAAAATACATATAACAATAATTGTTTCCTTGTAATCTTTGAATATTTCCTGCTTCGAAAAAAGCCTGAGTTAAAGCCTGAATTTGCTTCTGATTACAAAGCAAAAATCGAACAAAATTATCGGTTTTCCTTGCTTCGGGTTTGTCGGCATATGCTAAAGGGTTATAATATTTGTATCCACAGACCATTATTATAGATTACTTAGATATTATTTTTTTCTTATTATATCTGCTTTCTAAAGATTAAAAGATAATTCTCCTCAAATGTTCTAGGCAATATATTACCAACAACCTGTTTTATCTCAGGTCTCGTCAACAATTCATTCGAATCCTTCTTGTAAAATTTAACATAATTCAACGGATTTCTCGTTCCAGCACTGAAACTCAATTTTCTTAAACAATATTGATAATCATTTCGATCTGATTGTTTTTCCAGCATCCATTCCTCAAAAACTTCCTCAGGATTATCGTCATATTTCATTAAAATCGAATCTTCAATATGCACTAAATTTCTAGTTCGTAAATTTGTTATTATTCTCTGCACATCTCTTATCGCAGTCTTCTTTTCATCTCTCATTTCTTCATCAATATCCACCAAAAATGGATAATCTAAAATACTGTCAGTCAATTTCACAAAATTCTCCAAATTATCATTCGCAAATGGCTCCCCAAATGGCTTCAATATTATCGATAAATTCTCAAATATCCTCTCCAACATCATATCAACTTTCTTTACCGTCGGATGACTATAAACCTGTTTATGCAATCTATATCTCGTATCAAATAACTCAAAAACATTAAAAATCACCTTATTACTATAACATAACTCTCCATTAATCACCTTACAATACGGAAATATTCTTTTGTGATCAAATCCATAATGCACTCCCAAAGCTCTAGTATCTCGGGCAATGTAATCGAATTTATCAACATCTATGCCATTCTTACCATTACTCACTATCTGATATAGAAAATTCGTCTTATCCTTCTCCTTCTCCGGATGTATCATCCTCTGTATCTGCGATATACTATCTTCACTTATTTCCAATCCATACTTCACATTAATCATTGCCAAAATTGCACAAGATCTCTGCTCATGATGCCGGAAAATATGTTCATTTGACATTATCTTCTTCAAATAAACATCATCATATATATGACTAAAAGGACCATGCCCCAAATCATGACATAATCCTGCCAACTCAACATTCACCTTCTGCTCCTCCGTTATATTCAATTCCGGCTGATTCGCTGCAATATCATTTATCAGTGAACGCGCCAAATGCGCAGTCCCAATACTATGTTCAAATCGATTGTGACTAGCACTGGGAAAGACGAAATAACAACTACCAAGTTGTTTAATATTCCTCAAACGTTGGAATTCGAGTGTATCAATTATTTTAACCGATAAAGCACTCAATTCAATCGGTCCATGGATATCATCTTGAAATATTTTACTCATTTCTAATTAACCAGCAGAATAATTACAAATAAATTCACTTTTTTATACCAATCTCTTTACCAAAATTAGAGTGGATTAAATAAAAATCAATTATTCCTTTTTTGAAGATAATACTTTATGACAAAGTGCGATTTGTCCAGCATAATCATCGTGTTTTTCCAATATTAAAGGCACACTTGTCCTCTTCGCCCATCTTAATATTTCCTTCAACGATTCCATCGAACCACCCTTCGCAGGATCAAAAATAAAACCCTGACCCACCTCCGCATGACGATTTATCTTACTATTATAAGGCCTATCACTATCATTCAAATGAACCACCGCCAATTTACCACGTCCCATCACCCCCTCAAATTTCTTCATATAATTACCCCATACCCCAGCATATTGCAATGGCACTCCCTTCGTAAATAAATGAGCCGTATCCAACCCAAACATCACCCTCCCCCTGTATTCCTCCGGTATCGCATCATAAATATCCTTTATATCCTCAATTGTCCCCCCAATAAAATCAGGATTACTCGATGAAGCCTCCAATATAACCCTCGATCTCAGATTAGAATGTTTCAAAACATATGTAACTGAATCTGCTGTATTTTTTATAGCTGCTCGATGTGATCCAGCGGTTTTGATAGAACCAAAATGATTAACAACACCTCTAGAATGTAATTCCGCACTGAGGTCGAGAGTTTTGATGAAGGTGTCAAGATAGATGGTATTACGTGGTCCCATTGTATGGGTGAAACTGGTAAGATATTTTCCATGAACGAAGAATGGAAATTTACTTTTTTGAATGAATTTTCCAATTTCATAAAGTTCCTCCTCACTCTCACCAAAAATCTTACCCAACTTCAAAGACTGCGGTGGACTAGTAAATATCTGAATGGCATTTCCATCTATTCTCGCAGTATCTTTTATGGCATTTACTATGCCATCAGAAATGCTATGGTGAACTCCTAAATAAAGCATATAATAATTATAGAATTTTTTTTGATAAAATTTTATCAAAAAATTAACTTTATATATCTTTGCACATTTCAAATAGGAAATTTATGAAAGAATTTTAGTATTTATTCTTGTGGAAAATAATTGCCATTTTTTATTATCATTAAGAAAATATAAGTACTCTGTAAAACCTGTCGGCGTTTTTTCAGTAACCACTTTTAACTTAATATTTTTTCCAAGATTTGGCGAATATCCTTTGCCACATACAATGATTTTTCCTTTACACAATTTTATATTACCAACCAAATTTGTTCCAATTGAAGAGGTAAAAGACCATAAACAATCACTGCTAAAACTTTGAAGAGAAGCCTGAACATTGGATTCCGATTTGATTTGACAGCTCAAAAACTTTTTTGGATTGCCGCATTCGTAATATTTTTTAATTTTTACTTTTCCGGTTCTAACATCTCCATTTGGATAAACACAAGTCGGTATAAGATCTGCCTTCAAATCATATTCTCCCTCAGTAAAATAATTTTCTATCCACTCACACATATAATATAAAAATAAATCTCATAATCTATCTTCCGGTTTGACATACTCAACTCCCAAAAACTTAAATATATCCTCCTCTTTCTCAAATTTCCCTTCCACAAATTTCCCATCTTTTTTACGCAATCCATACTCATTCAATGTATAACCCTTATCCTTCGCAATCTGTCTTATTTTCCTACTAAAATTCTCCCCACTCCCAAAATATAACGTAAAAAACGCTCTCCTACCCTCCGGAGCCAATCTAAAATCCACATGCACCACCCTCCCATAACCAGGAAATTTCATCAATGCCGCCATCATACTTCCACCCATCTCCAACACCGCCACCACATTCCTTCCCAACTTCGACATCAACTCCTCCATCTCCTCATTCACAACCACCAAATCTAAATCCTTACCATCCTTCTTCCCCAATCTATACCCTCCCATCAACAAAACCTCCTTATTACCCAATAACTTCCTAATATCCTCAACCATTCTCTCCGCATCCTCCCTCGGAATCCTTGTGTTCAAATCATCAAAATATTTCAAACCCACCTGCTGATTTTCTGTTAAATTTATTCTCCCCGCATTAAATTCCTTCCTCAACTGTTCAACATTCATTATTCCATCGGCAATTAATTTCTGCGCAAATTTCGGTCCAATTCCATATACTTTCTGCAAATCAACTAATGCCACTAACTTATCATCTTTCTTCATTTCCTCCAATACCTGCATCTTACCTGTCGCAAAAAATTCATCAATCTTTCCCAAAATTCCCGCCCCAAATCCCTCAATATTCTTCACATTTTTAACACTCTTAATCTTTTCTCGCTGCGATAATTTATTCACCACATTCTTATACGCTTGAAACTGATGGATATTACCCAACGCCTTATGAAAATTCATTAATTGCCGGAAAGATTCAATCAAATCATCGCGTTTATTTTTTCCACCGATTTTATTATTAATTTTTATATTAGATGCAAGTATTTTGCGACAATATTTAATTTGTCCTGGGAAATCTTTGTGGGTTTCAAGAATACAGGGAACATTATTTTTATCAGCCCATTCCAATATTTCCTTTAAGGCCTCTACTGACCCTCCCATCTTGGGATTAAATATATATCCATCACCAATATCGGCATGTCGATCATTCTTTTCATCAAATGGAGTTGCACTATCATTCAAATGAATTACGGTTATCTTATTCTTCCCAATTTCTTTTTCAAACATTTTCACATAATTATTCCATCCACCAGGTCTCTGAATTGGATAACCACTTACAAAAATATGGCAAGTATCTACACAAAATTTTATTCTTTTCTGATATTTCGTGGGCAGTGCTTTATACATATCTCTAATTCCTTCTATAGTTCTCCCAATGTAATTGCCCTCACCTGAGGATGTCTCTAAAATCGGCACCGATTTTTTGTCAGCATGATCCAAACAACTTATTAAAGATTTTACCATATTTTTCCGGGCTTCTTCTTTATCCATTCCGTTAGATGCTGTACCGAAATGCAGAACAACTCCGCGCATTCCCATTTTTACACTAATATTTAAATCTTGGGTGTATCTCACTAAAAATATTTTATTTTTTGGTATTAATGGTTTGGCAAAATTTAATAAATATTTGGCGTGAATAAATACTGGAAAATTATTTTTTTCAATGAATTTCTTAATTTCTTCTAAGTATTCATCACTCTCTGAAAATAATTTACCTAACTCTAACGATTGCGGTGAACCAGTAAATATTTGCATGGCTGTCCCATCCATTTCTTGAACATCTTTAATTGCATTAATAACTCCCTTTGCAATACTATAATGTGGACCTAAATATAGCATTAACTTATATAAGATTTAAAAAAAATTATTGATTTGAAAAGATAAAATATTTCTTTTGAATAGCTGTCAAATCAGCATAATTAGTATATATATCTTGTAATTCTTTTTCCAAATAATATCTCAATACTTCACGAATCAATATAACTAACAACAAGAAAAATAATGTTTTAAAGTCTGCAGTGTAGATAAAACGTATTATATGACCAGCTAAAATCAATGATAAAGCCATAATAAAGAAATTTCCCATAATGATTCTTGTTCTCAAAATACTAAAAACTGGCTTATGCCTTGGATTCTCAAACATATATTTAAAAATACTTTCCCCTCCTATAAAAATTGTATATGCAACGGCAATCGCTGCCATAATATAAGATGCATATTCAATTATTATTAAAAATTTAGTATAATCATTGTAAATTCTAATGGTGGTGAATAGATTTTTAATGTATTTTTGGATGCTATTTTGTATTTTGTTGACATTCATAATTTTATGTTATATTATTTTTTCATTTCCCCGGTCTTAATTCTGACAACACATCCATCCTCATCCTTTTCATAAAAATATACCAACATTCTCTTCCCTATATATTTCTCCCCATTATCAAACCACTTCCTTTTCAATTCCCTCGATCCCATCGGTTTTACTCTGAAAGTCCTTTTCGGATTTTTCAAACACTTCACCTCCCATATCACAGTTCCCTTATCATCCCCAGTTCCTTCATGAAATCCCATTATCTCGAATTCATCCACAAAATATAATTTAATCTTCTGCACATCCTGCGACTGTTTCCCCATTCGATATATACCATCTTTATTTCTTATTATCGCTCCTTCAAACCCCAATTCAACTAAATCATTAAAATTCTTATTCACTTCCTCCTTCGACTTAACCTCCTTAGTCGGAACAATATTAATTTCCTTCCACTTCTTCGCAATCTTCTCAGCCTCTCTCCATCTATCTACAAAAGTCATATCCAAATTATTTCTCTCCACCACATCAAATACATTATAACTTATTGTCTTTAATTTTTCTTCATCTTCAGGTTCCAAATATTTTTTTGCCAATAAACCTCGCAATTCTTTCTGCTGATAATCTTTATGAATCATTAATTCTCCATCCAAAACTAAATCTGGGTTTTGTGCGAAAATTAATTCAAGAATTGTTCTTAAATGTTCAATGTTCTCTATTGGTTTCGATTGACGTGAAAGTGTTTGTAAATCTCCATTTTCATCCAAAAATGCAAACATCCTCACTCCATCCAATTTCGGCTGCAAATATGCCGGATATTTCATTGAATTAGAAAATTTTTCCCAATCAACTGGTTTCATTGGTTGAAATTTAATAAATTTGTTTGGCATTGCTTGTTCTTGATATCCGTTGGTAATTTTTTTATTTTTCCATTTAGTTTGGGCGAGTAGTTTGGCGCGTTCTAAAGCGGTTTTGTTTCCGGATTTGAGGATGGTTTGAGGGGATGGTTTGGTTATTTTACCGTCGGTGAGGCCGTATTCGGTGAAGATTTCGGCTTTTTCGGGGGATTCTTCGGTGATGTATATTTTCCAGAATTGTGTTTTATTATTGTCAGTTTTTTTGAATAAAATAGGAAACTCCATTTATTTTTCATAGAAAAAAGAAAATATGAAAAATAGATTTTATATTGAATATTATTATCATATAAATATCATATTGAATGTTAAAATATTTTTAAAAAATTTATGGTAATATTTTTGCCGCTGCAACTGCTGCAATTTGATCCTCAATTATATATTTCTTTTCCCCATCACATTTAACAGAATCACAAAACCTCAATTCCGTCAAACATTCCGGTGTAACATAACTGAATGCATATTTGTCATAATTAGTGCCCATTGTTATCAATCCCGCCTTGTGTTCCCGATGATCATTGATTCCTTCCTTCCAATCTTCCCCATTCTTTGAATATAATGTTCCTAATCTACTATTATCTTTGTTGGACCAAGATGCAATCCATTTGCATCCATTCCATATAACCTTGGTAAAATAAATGTTTTTTAATGGTACACATCCTTTCTTCCATTTCTTCAAATTTCCATCACAAGTATACCATATTGTTCCTTCTGCACTCGCTGCCACAAAATCACATCCATTACTCGCGATTCCTCCATAATACATTCGATCAGTTACATTTGTATCAGTCCATAATCCATCTAATCCTTTCTTTTGAAAATAAATTGTTGAACCAAAATTATTTGCGACTCCTCCAACAACCCAATTATTATTTCCATCACTCGCCACTACTGACAACATCGAAAAATACTCCGTCAACAATCGACATTTCCAATTACAACCTTTTGTCCAATAAATAACTGGATAATCTCCGACAGTTGCCCAAGTATCAGATTTTTTATCATATGCGATGGAAGTGAGAGTAGTTTTTCCGAGTGGGATGAGGGTTTGAGGGAGGCTGTTGCTGATATCTGTTACTTCAAGTTTGGGAGTAACTGCTAAAATGGCGAAACTTCTTCCTAAATCATAACCTCCAACAACAAAAAAATAATTCTTTCCGGCATATTTACCATAAGCGAGATCAGTAAAACTTGTCGCATAGTACGGGTAAGTAACCTTACACCATTTCTTATCTAAAAAATACCATAAATTCTTTCCCCCAGTTGAACAAGCTAACCAATCCACATTCTTCTTTAATGTTATTGTTACCGCACCACTTAAATATTTATTTATCGCAGCATTCTGCTCACACTGACACTCATAGCTTTTATTTTCCTTACAATTACACATAATATTATTATAATATTATATTTTTTACCAATTTATAATCAATTTAACAAACTGGACTTGTCATATAAAGTCCGTTATCCATTGGAAATCCCCAACCGGAATAGTTGCATCCTTCAAAATTTCTTGAATCTTTCCCATTGCATCCCCAAGAAGAATATTGTCCATTTCCATCTTTTGTTTTCTTTACTTCCTCTTCATCTATTTCTTCATAAACACCGGTTCCATTACGCATTTTTTTCTTATGGTCAGTCTCGTCAAAATGATCGCGGATTTCTTCTTTATGTTTTCTGGATTCTCTTTCTCTTCTTTCTTCTTCGTGTCTTCTGGCATCTCTTTCTCGATGTCTCTTCTCTTCTTCCCGTCTCTTCTCTTCCTTACGACGATCATGATCATCTCCCTTAAAATGAGATAAACACTTCTTAAATTCCCTCGTATTACTTATATCCTTCCCCGCCTCCTGTGCAATATTCTTATACGCCTCACTCCTTCCCTCCTCCAAACCCCTCTGATACGCTCTATCATTCTCTTTCTTACATTCCTGTTTCGGCACGTAATATCTATCAATCTTCTGGTCAACCTCGTGTTCATACTTCAACAACCAATTATGAAATCTTGGATCATCTTGGATATCTCTGTAAGATGGAGGGCATACGGGACATTCGGGGCAGACAACTGGACGGGGGCATGCGGGCACTTCACTTTTACGGACATAATCGCGCATATCGGGGCATTTCTTGCAGGCGGGAATTTCACTTTTCTTAATATATTCATTCATATCTGGACAATTTGGAATCATTGATTTCAAGGCATACTTACTCATATCCGGACAGGGAGGGACACTGGTTTTAAGAACATAACGATTAATATTTTGGCATTTGGTGGCATCGCATTTACCACAATCAGGTTTTTCGTGAATTATATGTTCTTTTTGGGTAGGATAGATATAATAGTCGTTTTGGATGTATTGGTTAGAGTCATCTAAACAATCTTTTCCATTGCAGGGTTCACGATGATGATGGGGAGGGCGATGCTTTTTATGTTTTTTTCCATCGATGCCAAGAACGGCCCAATCGTAGAATGTTGATGCACCTTCTTCGATGTCTTGTTGTCCGCTTGTTTCGAAATTTTCTCGGATATTTTTTTCTCCCATTTCTTGTGCGATTTGTTGATTGAATGAGGATTTCTGATATGGTAAACCATATATTATTAGAACTAAAAAAATAATAAAAATAAAGAAGACAATAATATAATCCATTTTACTATAATAATAATATAATTTTTTTTTCATAACATTATGAAAAAAATTAAGAAACTAAATTGATCTAATCAAAACATTTCCATTCATCACTTTTCCAACATATGCATATTTCCTATTTTTTACACGATCTTCCAAATAAAATTTAACAGTCTTTTTCCCTAATCTGTGATTCTTCCTTAAATATTCAAAAATTAATTCTGCAGCTTTTTTTGGTTTTGTTGTTTTTACTTTCTTTTGGCGAAAGTTACCTTGTTGGGGAAAATAAAATATTCGCAATTTTGCTCCTCCCTCCATCGCTGCAGCCTCCTCCTGTGCAGCCGTTTCTTGCATCGGCTGCATTTCCATCTCTGCTTCTGGTTGGTTTTCTTCAGAAAGACTTGAAGGAGACTGTGAAAGATTCTGCATTTCCGTTCCTTTCTCCATTCCGGGAGTCTCATTATTATTAATAAAACCTTGTCTTGTTTGAGTATTGTTCGCACCCTGTCTTGAACTATTATTGTTCGCACCCTGTCTTAAACTATTATTCCTTAATCTTGGAGTAGTAGTTGCGGTATTAGTTGTTACATTACTTTCGGCATTATTATTAGAAGTACCTTCATTATTATTAGAATTTGAGGGTACTTTTTTGGGTGTTACCTTTTCTTCTTCAGTATTTTTGTTTTTAGGCTTATTATTTTTTTTTGATTCTGGTTGTTCCTTATGTTCCGCTCCTGGACCTCCTGAGACGGATGCTTCAAAAGATTCTAATTTTTCATTTCCTTTATTTGGTTCTTTACTACTTGAACCTTGATTAACATTAGGTTTCTTAGTATTATCTGGATTATTTTTAACATTTCCTGGATCGAAAGTTCCTTCTAACCTCCCAATCATATTCTTCTGTAAATTTATTAATGTAGTTTGTTGATTTATTTTTGCTTGAGCATTGGCTAATGCCCTTTTAATAGTTGCTTCATTTTGTGGTTTAACATTTTGTGGAGGATTATTTTGTGGTTTAATTGCAGAATTATTCATAATTTATATATTAAAATATTTTTAATTTTTATCTTATAATGAAATTACGTGCACTTATTTTTAATGATTTTGATCTAGAAGTTCTTTTATCCAAAAGAAAAAATCTACATGCTTCCATCAAATCCCTCATCACCTATTTCCTCACCCTTCCTCGTCTAAACTCCATCGTCGAAATAATCTTCCTCCCCCAATCCATCCTCTCCGACGATCAATTCATCTCCTCCATCTCCAACTTCCTTCTCAACAATCAAATCCAAATTGGCATTTCTATTAACACCAAATTTATCAAAAAAGATGAAGAAACACCCTTATCTCTTGACTATTATTTAAATCCTTTTCCAGAAATCGAAGAATACCTCAAAAAATATCAATTCTCACATCTTCATATCTCCCCTCCATTCGGCAAAAGAAGAATCCAAAAATCTCCAAAACATGACGAATATAGCATTCATTCTCAATTCAATTGGACAAATACTTTTCTAATTCATCAATTAACTTCCAAACAAAATATTCAATTATGGATGGAACCTAATTTATATTTTTATGAGAATAGTTCGGAGGATTTTTATATTCATATGAGGCAGATATTGATTGAAGGAAGTGAACTTTCAAAAAAACTTGGTTTTAAATTCAACCAAATTAAGCTAATAATTCCTCCATTTTATCCAAAACTTAAAGGACTCAAAGATATTGATATTTTGGATCCTGGAAATATTGCGAATACGACTTTAAGATGTCTTACAGAATGTTTGACGAAAGATCGAATGGAATTTATTGTTAAACCGTGTAAGGAATTTACCATATATAGTTTCAAAAAATATATAAAGTTTATAAAAACATATGGAAAGGATATTTCCATTGATTATATTATTACTGCTGATGTTCTCAAAGATTTTATTAAAACCTGGGAATTTCAAGAATCAAATTTGCAGGAAGCACAGACGCAATTTTATAATGAGCTGACGATTTTATAATAAATTAACGAGAGATTAGCGACCCCCGCTTCCTTTACGTACTCCAGCCTGTCCAGCACTTTCAGGAGCAGTTAAATTGCATCCCCAACAAGGGATTTTATCTTTTTCGATCCATTTGTCGGCATCGGGGTGATCTTTGATATTATGTTTTCGGAAGTCGCAGTTATCTTTATCTTCAAATCTTCCTCTCCATTTCAAACATTCCACATTATCTCTATTTTCCTTCTTCCAGCAAAAACACGCTGCATCGGTTTCAGAATGTTTCGAACAATATGTATCAATCGCCTTCTTACAATTTCCATCATTAACTTCTCCTTTCGTCCAATCAACATCTCTGCAATCCCATTTTCTGCAAGGGTTTTCTTCAGTTAATAAAACGAATGGGCATTTTCGCATATCTCCTCTATATTTTCTCTTATCCAATATATCTGGCACCGGGCATTTCGGAAAATTTGTTTCAAATATTTGTCTGGCAGTATCAATATTCGTTCCATAATCACGAATGCCACAATATCCCACTTCCTCCGCTAATTTTGATCCATTAGGTACAATCACAAAATAATGTTTATTATCAATAATCACCTTCGGACAATTATCATCCACTGGCTCTCCCTTCTTACCATCATCTTTCTTTTCATCCTTTTTATGTTCCCTCTTTCTCTTTGGTTCTCCTACAATAAATGTTGCGACATTTTCGATCATTTTAAGTGAAACCGATGCCAGCTCTTTTCCAATTGCTTTCATTTTGATGAAGTATTTGGAAATAGAGATGATTTGGTTTTCATTTAATTCCCGATTATAATATGCAAATGCAAATAGATTTCCCATAAAATCTTTATTGGGATTAATAATAACAGGTTTATTGTCAAAAAATATTTTAGGAGTAACAGTTGCAAAGACTATTTGTTCATTTAAATATAGTTTGAGTCGATTGCCGTTATAGGTTACTGCGAAGATAGAATCTAGGGAAGATAAATGCGAAATTTCTGTTTCATAAGTCATTCCACCAGCCATTAAATAGATTTTACCGTATTTCTTTGGTAAAATTAATGCTAATGCTACTCCTTGATTGCCGGGAAATGTTATGATTTCGGTGGCATCTTTTGGAATGATGACGGGGGAAGGTTCTTCTTCTTCTAATGCAAATTCTTCCTTCAAATTAACAGCATTCAAGTTTGTCCCTTTCACAAAAATAAATGAAGTGAATGTGTGATTTAATGCTAACATATTTTCATTTTGCAATTTAAATGCATTAGGACCGATGATGCTATTATTTGTTAAATTGATGTTTCCGATGTCAATGTTGGAAGGATTGGATGCGCGAAAATCGAAACCGTTTTGGCTGAGATCTTTGATAAGTTCGCGGCTGGGGTAGATTGATTCGTGGTTGTAGCAGTTAAAGTAGGTGCGTAAATCTTCTGTTACAGGAATATTATTATTATCGAGAATTTCATATAAACCGATATCAGTAATATAATTATAACCTTGGATGTCATTGAATTGATATGAAATTAATATTTCAGTATGAATAGCTTTACCTTCATTTGGCGTTCGAAACATAGTAAATTTATAAACGAAATCACTTCCACCAGTACTTCTCTTAGGCTCTTCCATTGTTTTCAAATTTTGGGTTTGTTGTCCATTAAAGACAACTTTGTGGTGAAGAGGATTATTGTTGGTGGAAAAATATAGACAACCAAGATAGTATAATGTATTCGGCTTCAAGTTAAATTCCAATTTATAGTATAATTCTTCATCTTTTTGCATTTTTTTGTGGTGTCCTTGGCGTAATACGTAGCTGCTTTGGCCATTATTGGGATGAATGATGATATCGTTTTTGCCGCTATGACCGGAGAATTCTTTTGGATGTTGTCCTTCGGAGAAGGAGCCGTTGGTGACAAGGTTGTTATCGAGGAGGGAGTTGGAGAAGCTTTCGGTGATTTCTTTGGTATTTGGTTTACGAAAAATTAGGTAAAAAATTACGGTTAGAATAATAAAAAGGGAAGTAATAAATAAAATTGACCAAATGTTTTCCATAATTAGTATATATTGAGAAATAAATACTAAAAAATAAATTATAATATCGGCAATGCCTTCTCTAAATCAACAGGAACACCGGATGATTCCAGAAAATTAGACATTATCAAATATTTTCCATCATTCTTTACACTATATGCATTCAAATTATTCATATCCGTCGAACTTAAACTATAAATCTGCTGATCATTTCTAAAAACCAAATATCTCATCTTCACCGGATAAGACTCCTTTGGAGACTGATATTCCAATGGAACCGGTAACATTTCAAAAACTGCATTAAAACCATCAAACTGCCCCCCATTAATTGTCGCAAATAAAATATTGGATCCAGCATTATATAATTTTGTTTTGTAGTTGAAGAATGGGTCGATGACAGTACCGTTGCCATCTTCGTTGATATTGATTTGTAAAAATTGTTGTCCATTGGTTTGGATAGTTCCGTAATAAATCCAGTTGCCATTCCATAATTTGGTGTAATATTTGTTCCATCCGCTGCGACCGTTGGAGGAGATGTCGACCATTTTGTTGTTAATTTTGCCTTGGAGATTAAATATTGGGTTGGGATTATTTCCGTAATCAGTGGGAGATGTGAAGTCGATAAATTTATTTTTCTTGAGAGGTGGAACACGCTTTCCATTGGAACCAAATGGAGCTATTTTCCAAGTAAATTTTTTGGATTGTGATAATCCAACTGATCCCGTATCTTCATAAAGATATCCTTGATTCATTGAGTAGCTGAGATAGAGATTGGTTCTAGAATTTTTTATTAAAGTATTACCATCTTTACCAATAATAATTTGCCAATATTGGCTATTTCCTCCTTTAACAATATTTGTTTTAACTTCTGGATTTGGTCCATCAGTATTTACTTCCAAATAGAAATGGGGTTTTGTATGTGTTCTTAAGAAATAGACATCATCTAATCCAGTTTCATAAACTGGTTCTAATACCCATCTTTGTGGTTCTTCAGTATTTAAGATAGTCGATGATTGTGGTCCTTTCTTTTCTTTGGGGCTTTGGTTGTAGAGTACAAATTGATCCTCGGGTGTTCTTGGAGAAAGATAGACAAAGGATTGGTTATCTTCGTAGGAGAAGACGAGGTAAGTTTTGGTGGAGGAAATGGTTGGAGAGATGAGAATATATTTGGCATTCGCATATGGATTGGATTTTACGGGTTTAACAGGAACTGGTTTGAATTCTTGTCCTTCGAAGTTCATTTTGATAGCGGTACTTTCCCTGATAAGGTCGAGATTGTTGATAAATGCTCCGGTGGAGTTATTTTTTGGACTAACTATTTGTTTAATATCTGTGAAATTTCCATTTTTATCTTTATGGATGACGCCGATGTAAGAATCACCTGATTGCATTTGGGTGAGGTATTGGACATTATATTTATTTTGTAGAATTGATTTTTCGGTTTCTGATCCTTTGGTGATGCCACTGATATTGTCACCGCTGGTGGCGATGATGATGTAGGAGTGTTCGGGGGCCATGCTGAGTTTAGAGATGAGTTCGGTGAGGACGTTATAATTGGAGATATTGAGTTTTTTTAGGTTATCGTGAAGAAGTCTTTTATTATTTTGTGTGTGACCGAAATCTTTGAGTTGATTAATGGGTAAATTCAAAAAGTAAAGACTTTCGTCGATATTATAAGATGCAATTTTATTTTTGGGATTGTTGGGGGTGAGGGTGATGGAGAAGCCGGTTCCTTGGGAGTGGCTACCAGCTTGTGCGTTGAGGAAAACTGGGTCGAGTTTTTGGTGACCGATTGAGCTTTGAATGGGATTATCGATTTCGTGGAGGAGTGGTATACGTTTTTTGTCGTAGTCGGGATCTTCGGGGTCGCATATACCGGGGCATCCGTTGCATTTTTTGTTATCGTTTTGTGCGTTGGTGTAGAAGATATCGAGGGATGCTTTGACGCTGTTATCCCAGTTGGCGTATCCTTCAATATTTTTTTTTCCTAAATAGAAAAAGATGGAGAGGACGATAATTAAAAAGACAAGAATGATGGGTATATGATATGGAAGTTTTTGTTGATATGCTAAAATGGTAAAGATGATAAGAGTTATAAATAAAATTAATCCAAATGTAATAATCATTATATTTGGGTGAGATTATTTTTTATTGATAATTTACCGGTTTCCACTCGGACCAGACTGAGTTGAGAAGGACTGGAGCGGGGCTATTTTTTTCGTTAAGGATATCTTTAAGTCTAGTGGTTTCGTAGTTGGATTGGGTCCAGTGAGGTTTTATTTTATCTCTTTCAGCTTCTTTGAGACCGTTTCGGACAAGTATTTTGCGATCGGCATTTTGGTTTCTTTCTTTTTGGTGTTTGAGGTCACGGGCCATTTTGGCATTTTCTTGTCTATTTTTATCGAAGACGGATTTGATGTGGGTGCCAGGTTGATTTTTGTTAAGTGGATTTTCTAAATATGCTGGGTAATATTCTTGGTTGAGGTTGGCAAGAGCGCTATTCACTGTTACTGGATTTACAGGACTGAGGAGGGTATCTTGGTCCGTAGTCTCTCCAAAAACAGTGTTTTTTTTTTCCAGACCACTGTCGAAACAAAATTTTCCCAAATCAGTATCCTTCTTTCCTGCCTTTAATTCCATATTATAATCAGGGTTTTCATTCATATTTTTATTGTTATTGTAGCTAACGTTGATATTGATGGGATTAACAGTGTCTAAATTTTTGTTTGATAATCCTGGGAGTCCGGTGTCCATGCGATGACGGTTCATATCGGGAGCTTTTTTGGCGGCTTTCTTTGCTTGTTGTTGTTTGCTTGGGGCTTTTCCTCCGCCACCTCCGGAGGGAGTAGGGGGAGTTGGTCTGGGTTTTTGTTCTTCTTCTTCGGCAGGTTGTGGAGTTGGTTGAGGGCGAGGACGTGGGCGTTCTTCTTCTTCTTCGGCGGGCATTGGCATAGGTCTTTGTTCTTCATTGGGTATATCTTGGTCATCGGCGTATGCTGCGAATTTTTTGAGGAGTGGTGTTTCGCGGATTTGGACTTCAGGTTGATTTTCCATATTATCGAAACTTTCT
>Ga0172363_10001530_pt1 | contig 18701 bp, 16 predicted proteins | sample LakKivs2_kivu2a2_FD_114541 | JGI IMG/M metagenome (GOLD analysis project Ga0172363, IMG submission 114541) | Sediment microbial communities from Lake Kivu, Rwanda - Sediment s2_kivu2a2 | ecosystem: Environmental > Aquatic > Freshwater > Lake > Sediment | place: Rwanda: Western Province, Lake... | reverse complement strand
TTCCCAAATTACCACCAGCAAACATCATTACTGAGCTATCTGGCAGCATGCTCACCGGTTGACGATCGCTGCCCCAACCAGCATTAAACCCATCAAACCCAATCCGGCGAAGGCAGGGCCTGGCAGTCCCCAAAAGACGAAGAGTGAGATGAAATTCACCAGCCAGGTTAAGGCATACACCAGCACAAGCACACCGCCCGGAATACGCTTGGGAGATAACCCAAATGTAATCACGCCAGATACCAACAGCCAGCCCAGGAAATTCATCCAGGGCACGCCTGAATAGCCGCCCGCCGGGCTCCACTGCTCGAATCCCAGGTGGACCATCATGGGGTCGAAGTATAGACCCCAGGCAGTGAATGCCACCGCACTGAGGCCGATGAAAGCCAGGTGCATTGCGCAACCGGTGAGTTTGCGGGTGATCAGCCGCGCCACTGCCCAGGCGGGTGGCAGCATCATCATCCAGGCCAGCGGGATGAGCAGGGGTACGTCAAGCACCTGGGGCTGTAACCCCCTGGTATAGCTCAAATTACCGTAAGGTAAACCACTGCGGATGACGATGGCCTGTATGATCCATGACAGCACCACCACCCCCACCACCGCCCTGAGCATGCCCCACCAGCCCCACACCCTGTAAAGGGCATTGAACACGAATGCCACCTGCAACAACACCACCAAAGACAATGCCTGGAGGAAGGTCTTTTCGGTCGCGTGAAATTGTATCTCGGGTAATGCCAGTGATAAAACCAGCCAGCCAATCAGCAAGGCAGTTGGGTAGCGGCCCAGGCTGGTAATGCTCTTGTGCATCAGGGAGAAAAAGTTGGTCATCTCGATTGATCAATGAAAAAATTGCTTTACCCAACCTGAACAAAAAGAAAAATTATATACCCGTGTAGATTTATAGATAAATTTTATACGCGAATCGCATATTGTTGACCCGGTTTAATCGCCTGCAAAGGCATGTTGATGGGTGGATAATATTCCGTCAGGCGGCTTCATCAGGCAATGCAAAATCACCGATTTCCATCTCACCCAGGGCGTGCATGAAATCCTCATGCTGCATGATGACCGTGGTGTAGCGTTCTCCCGAGCCCACCGAAATTTCCGCTTCGTCCAATACGCCACGGTCCACCAGGATGCGCAAGGGCTGCAGGAGGCCAAAGGGTGAAACGGCACCGATCGGGTAACCTGTCACCTGCTTCACCTGAGCTTCGCTCGCCATGCTGATGCGCGAAGTGCCCAGGTGATGGCGCAGGGCATGCCAGGAGACTTGCCGCTCGCCGGCCACGAGCACCATCACGTAACCGCCCTTGGAGATGCGAAACAGGATGCTGCGGATGATCTGCTCGGGGCGCTGACCGCGTTCCCGGGCAGCCTGCTCTATTGAATGCACCACGCCTGAGTGGCGGAAAAAGCGGTAGGGAATACCCTTTTCATCCAGGTAGCGTGTGACGGGTGTGGAGTTCATCTCAGGATTGCCCATATACAACCTTTAACCCTAAAATATTAAAATTAATTATAACTTGAAGTTTCAGGGCCTGCCCAACACTTCACGCGCCCGGCGCACACCTGCCCTCAAAGCTGCCTGGATGGACTTTTGCGAGAAATCCAGCGTGTCACCGAGCTCTCTCACTGGCTCGATAACCTGGCAGGGGTAATACTTAAGTAACTTACCGCTTTTGGGATGGTGGAGGAAGCAGCCTTGCTTCTCGGCTTCTTGCACAAGGGCGTTGGTACGCAGGAAAGTTTTCATGTCGTTGATGAAGATCTCATTCTGCATAATGTCGAGGGCTCGCAAGCCAATCGAGACCACGTTGGAGTCTGCCTCGGGGGCCAGCGCGGGGTGCTGGCACCCGCAATTGATGATCACGATCTCATCTGGCTCAAGAGCAAGCACATCTCCCACCGGCGTGATGTTGCGAACTCCCCCATCCACCATGGCAGCACACTCTGCCGAAACATTCACCGGTGGCCATACCACCGGGATGGAGGCAGACGCCAGGATGGCTTTGGCCAGCTCGAGCGACTGGCGGGTGAACTGCATGTATTCGCCGGTGTGCAGTGACACCGCCCCCACGTGCAGGTCATCGATGATCCGCCCGGCCTCGAACTCATGCTGCATCAACTTTTGCAGGGGCCCATTGCCGTAGAATGATTTAGAGCCAAATGCCAGCTTCAGCAGCGAGAGAAGATTAAAGCCGCCGGTGTACACCTGGTCATCGGAGAGGTGATCCCAAATTTGCATCAGGCGCGCATAGCGGTGCATCGACAGCATAGCGCCATTCATCGCACCCACCGAAACACCAGCGATGATATCCCAATGATAGCCCTTCACTTCGCGGGCGTATTTCTCAGCTCCCACCTGGAAGGCGCCCCTCGCTCCGCCACCCGATAGCACGAGGGCGATTTTCCTGGCGGGTGGCTCAGGCTCATTTTCTTCCATCACCTGGACGGAGGCAACCGACCCTGGGAGGGGCGTTTGGATGCCGGGCGTGCCCGGTTCATCAACCTGAAGTTCACCATTTACCTCGGCTTCCCCATTATCTGGAAAAATTGCCGGTAAGGCAGGTTCTTCATCTTCCAAGGGAGAGGGGCTGGCCTCAGGCTCTTCATCTTCGGGAATAATCGAGGTAAATGCAGGTTCTTGCCGGGCAGGATAACCTGGCGTGAGCGTGACATCCTCCTCGACGGGCGCTTGTGCACCTGGCATAGGTTCTTCAGCTGCCTGGCCATCGATGGGCGGGGTGGTGAGAGCTGGAAATTCCGCCTCGGTTGAAGCCTCAACAACGGCCGGGGATTCGATATCCGGCGCATCATCATTTACCAGGCTACCCAGGCCCACCGGCCGGTCAGCCGCCGGACTTGCTGCATAGGAAGGGTCCTCTTCACTTAATTGTGCCGCGCCGCCGGGTTCAGCCTGCCCACGATCAGTACCATCAAGAACCGGCTCAGCAGTCTCATTAAAATGAGCTTCTGGAACGAATGATGCTTCTTCATCAGCCATAATTTCATCATAGCGTTCGGGAACCTCATCGCCGCCGGAGGCAGGGGCGGCACCAGATTGCTCCACCCACTGGATCACCTTGTCAGAACCGCTATCATAATCTTCCGGCAGCTCAGGCTCAACCGTTTCCTGGTTCTGGCGTAAAAATTCCTCCACGATGCGCTCATTTTCAGATTGGGCTTCCTCATCGGGTTCCAATTCACCCTTCTGGATGGTGTCTTCCATGTCGTGTATGCCTCCAAACCTTTGCTTGTGCGGATTACCTTGAATCTGTTGCAATTCTCGTACCTTGTGCCACAAAAATGGGCAGAAAATTATGCGAGCATGAACCCGATGACCCTCAGATTGTTAAAATTCACCATTAATTAATATATAATTGTGACTTATTTCATCATTTAAGTGGTATATATGGGTTTTGAGGATTTTCGTTAACCTGTCGGTGTCTGGCATGGCAGGTTTTGGGGAAAAATCAACATGGACTTCAACAGGAGGGTAATTCTGTGAATATCAATTTTTCAATGTGGAAAACAGCCATCTGGACGCTGGTCAAGATGGATAAAAAGGAAGAATGGGATAAGCTCGATGTGGTCTCCAAGTGGTTGATTGCCACCCGCTCGGGTGTCACCCTGGTGACGGTGTACACCTGTGTCATTTCGGGTTTACTGGCGCTTCGCGACCACTATTTTGCGCTTGGACCGTGGCTGATCCTCACCCTGGGTTTATTCATCGCCCACGGCGCCAACAACCTGCTCAACGATTACACCGATTTCAGCCGCGGGGTAGACAACGACAACTACTTCCGCACGCAGTATGGGGTGCACCCTCTGGTACAGCGCTTCTGGACCAGGCCGCAACAATTACGCTGGTTCATGGTGAGCGGGACTATCGCCTTCCTGGCAGGGTTATATGCCCTGTTTTTCACCCACTTCGCTCCAGCCGTGATCGGCTTCTTTGCCTTCGGGGCGCTGGTCTTGCTGCTGTACACTTTCCCGCTCAAGTATTTGGGCCTGGGAGAGCTGTTCATCTTCCTGATCTGGGGGCCCATCATGATCGCCGGGGTCTACATCGTCCTGGCCCTCGGGCACACCAATGGCAACCTGAACAACATCTGGAACGTGGTGCTGGCCGGCGTGCCGTATGGGTTGAGTGTGGTGAGCATTAACATCGGCAAGCACATCGACAAGATGAAGGAGGATGCCAAAAAAGGCGTGGGGACGCTGCCGGTGCGCATCGGGCAGACCGCAGCCCGCTACCTGAATATCGCCGTTTTGGGACTGATGTACCTGGTGGTGGTTTACCTGGTGTTCGTGCCACGCTACTTCACACCGGTGATGCTGATCATCTTCTTCGATGTACCTCGCCTGGTGACCGCGGTTAAAATCCTCTCCAGGCCACGCCCTGAGGCTGCCCCACCAGGCTATCCCATCTGGCCCACCTACTTTTCCGCCTTCAACTTCAACCACAATCGCTTGTTCGGGGGGCTTTTTATCCTGGCCTTGATCGCTGATACCTTGCTGCGCCTGCTGCTGCCGGCATTCTGGGTGATGCGCTGATTAATCACATAAAAAGGTAACGCGGGGCACGATATGATGCAAATTCGTGCCCCTTACTTTTTCTTTTTCTTCTTCTTGCCCTTTTTCTTGCCCTTTTTCTCTTTATCCTCCGGCTTGTCGTGCACGGACGACACCGGGAAACCCGCTTCCTCCGCCACCTCGGCGTGGTACAGGCGCTTGATCTCTGCCAGGTCAACCGTGGGCTGGGGATACTTCATGTCCATGTTTTCCATGGTTTCCACCAGGATCTCTGACACGGCCAGGTTGCGGAACCACTTGCGGTTGGCGGGGATGACGTACCAGGGCGCATAGTTAAAGCTGCACTTGCTGAGCACGTCCGTGTACGCCTGCTGGTAATCATCCCAATAATCGCGTTCCTTATAATCCGCATCACTGATTTTCCACTGCTTATCTTTCTCATCCAGGCGGTCTCTAAAGCGCTGCAGCTGCTCATCTTTGTCGATGTGCAGGAAGAACTTCACGATGGTCGTGCCGTTATTGGCCAGCAGGCGCTCGAAATTATTGATATCGTTGTAGCGTTTCGACCACACTTCTTCAGGCACCAGGTTGTGCACCCGCACCACCAACACGTCCTCGTAATGCGAGCGGTTGAATACCGTGATTTGCCCCTTTCTGGGGGTGTGCTGGTGTATGCGCCACAGGTAATCGTGCGCCAGCTCTTCAGGGGTAGGCACCTTGAAGCCTACCACGCTGCAGCCCTGCGGATTCATCGCTTCCATCACGTGGTGGATCGTGCCGTCCTTTCCACCCGCGTCCATGGCCTGCAGCACGATCAATAAGGCGTGCTTGTTCTCGGCGTACATCAGCGCCTGAAGCTCACTCAAGCGCCTGGCATTCTTTTGAAGCTCCTGTGCGGCTTTATCTTCGTCGTCATACCCGCCGTGGTAACCCGCATCCATCTTATCTAAGTTCACCTTGCTACCTGGTTTTATCCTGAACTCGTTGGAATAACCCATTTGTAAGCCCTCCTACGCGAAATTATATCATCTACGCTTCTATTTCTAAAACCTTGATTCTTCATTATCAGCGCTTAATGTTTCCATAATTTGACATTTTAAGCTTTTGGAGGTATCATATTTGGATAGATTCACTCCATATTGATGCAAATCTTTGGAATGATATCAGGTTTGAGATATCATTTTTGCATTAAAAATAGAGTGGGGAGTTGAAGTATGATAAAAGAACAGATCATTTCACAATCGAACAACATCAACGATTGTATCGACGATTTTCCATACAACAATATTCAAGAGCTGATCCATCAGATTAAGTATGCCAATAACAATGTGCGTATCCAGGTGCGAGCCATTTTATCCTGCATCGGCAGGCCGGCCATCCCCGAGCTGGTTAATGCCCTGGAGAATGCCGAGCCACTGCTGCGCTGGAATATCATCAAAATCCTGGAAACCATTCGCGATCCTTCGGCAGTCCCAGCCCTGGTGGGCCAGCTGAAAATCGAAAATGCTGACGTGCGCTGGGCAGCAGCCAACGCGCTGATCGGAATGCGCCGCGAGGCGATCCCGGCATTATTAGAAACGCTTACCCATGACTATGCCTCACTACCACTGCGGCAGAGCATTCACCATGTCTTCCACGTATTTAAAGACCGGGGGCTTCTGAACGAAGCTGAGCTCAAGGTTTACAACGCACTAGACAACATCGAGCCGACTGTGATTGTTCCCTGGGTGGCTAAGAACGCCCTTGAGTATCTGAAAACCCATAAGAACCAGGCTGCTATCCATGAGGACAATCTTCTTTTCTAGCAGGGAATAAGCCTGTCTCGCACCGCTCCCGGCAGGTATTCACGCCGCCAGAGGAATAATGACCTCGATCCTCGTGCCATGTCCGGGTGTGCTAACGATATGAACCTCACCATGGTAGCGTGAGACACGCTCGTGCATCGAGCTGATACCCAGGTGGCCCGGATGTGGCTTATCGGTGTCGAAGCCCAGGCCGTCGTCAGCGATCACAAGGTGCGCCTGCCCGCCTGCACATGCCAGTGAAAGGGTCACCTGGCTGGCGCGGGCGTGCTTAACGATGTTATGCGTGGCCTCCTGGGCAATGCGGTACAAGGTTTCCTTCAAATCCAATGAGATTTCCGGCTCGGTGCAAAGGTCAGCCTGCACTGCCAGCTGGTGCCTTGCCTCCAAAACCTGTGCCAGCTTTTCCAGTGCTGCCACAAGTCCCTCCGTCTGAAGCGATTCGGGGCGCAACTCGAAGATCAAAGTACGCATCTCCACCTGCCCAGCTTCTGCCAGGCGGTTTACGTAATCCAGCGCCTCGGTAGCCTGGGCCGGGTCTTGGGCCAGCGAGGCGCGGGCAGTCCTGGCACCCAGCCCGATGCTGTACAGCACCTGGGAAACAGAATCGTGCAGCTCGCGCGCCAATCGCTGCCGCTCTTCCAACACAGCCAGTTGGCGTGCCTGCTCATACAAGCGAGCATTCTCGATGGCTACCGCCACCTGCTGGGCAAAAGCCATCGCCAGGCGGGCATGTTCCTGCGCATAATAATGCGGGTCCTGGTGAATAAAAACCAGCATTCCGCTGGCATGCTCCTTGATCACCAATGGAATACCCATCCAGCAAAATTTCAGCGGGCTAGCACCGTCCATCGTCCATTCGCACTCGATTACCGGCTGCAGCGTGCTGATTACCTGCCCCTGCAAGCGCTCATCCTGCCAGCAAATGCCTGCCAGGCTGGTGGGCAGCAGCTCTTCCTGTGTGGTGCTCATCTGCACCAGCCTGCCGTCTTCATACAGCTGCAAGATACAAGCTGCCGAAAAATCCAATACCGGCTTGATCTCGCTCAGGATCTGTGTAAGCAGAGGCTCAAGGGCTAGTGTCGAGCCCAGGCGCCGTGAAACATCCAGTAAAGCCGAAAGCTGGTGGGTGCGTTCTTGAACACGCTGCTCTAACAGCTGGTGCGCTGAGTCGATCTCACGCGTGCGCTGGGCTACCGCCCGGGCAAGCCTACCCTGGCGGTTCACCGACAGGTATACAAGGCTGGCAATCAGGAAAGCAATCAACAAGCTGCCGATCCTGAACAACTGCACAGCTGTTTGCACGGCTGCCACCCAACCCTGGGCGGGTGCGCCGCCCAGGTCCCAGCTGCCTTCGGGCAGGCTGATGGACTGGATCATCGGCTCCTGCTGCCACACCTGGCTGGAGCCATAAAAGGTAAACCCCAGGCGATCACGCAAGGCCATCTCCAGGCTGGTGCCCTGGCCGGTTAACCCTGCATCCTGCAGCACGGTATTCATATCTATCGACACCGAGACCAATCCCCACAGGTTGCTACCCCTGAAAACTGCCTGCCAGGCAGTGAGCCCGAACCCACCCTGGCGCAGCTCGCCGGGCTGGCTGATGGTGATGCCTCCCGTATGGATGGCGCGCTGCACGTCATTGCGCGTACCCGGGTCGGGGTCATTCAGGACGTCATAGCCGCTCAATACCACGGCATCGTAGGCAGGGAAAATGTAGCGGGCGATGCCTTCAGGTGCGATCATCAATGTCTTTATGCCCGTGGTATTGAAATACACCCCCGATGCATATACCTGGAACGGGCGGTCGAAAGCAGTATCGGGCCATTCGGTGCGGGTGAAGGCATACAGCCCCTGGAGCAGGGCAAGCCGCTGGTCAACTGCCGAAGCCAGGGCGTTGGCGTGCGCGGAAAGCTCCTCGGCAGCCTTGGCGCGTTCCTGCCTGACCAGGTCAGCCTGGTACCAGTTCCCCAGGAAATAACTTGCCGGAAGCAGCAGCGCCAGGCAGGCCAATCCAGCCAAGATTGCTCCCAGGTGCGGGGTACGCAGCGTGTTCCTGGCAACCATCAACCGGCTCATTCATCTTCCAATTTGGCCAGTCTCAGGCGCATGGCAATCAGTACTGCCTGGGTGCGGCTCACTGCTCCAAGCTTGCTTAAAATACTGCTAACATGGGCTTTAACGGTCTTTTCGGTGATGTACAAATTGAGGGCAATTTCCTTGTTGGAACACCCCAACGCCATTTGGCGCAGCACTTCCATCTCACGCTCGGTGAGAGTCTTAAGTAAACCAGCTTCACTCTGCCGGGTGACCATCCGCAATGCCACCTGTCTTGAGAGCTGTACCTGGCCTGCCATGGCAGCATGGATGGCACTGCACAGCTCATCGGAGCTGGTATCCTTCAGCAGATAGCCAATCGCCCCCGCCCTGATCACCTGCTGGATGGTGGCATCATCCAACACACTGGTTAGGGCGATGACTTCGGTGTCGGGGTATTGCTTGCGGATGGCGGTGGTGGCTTCAAGGCCATCCATCACCGGCATCAGGATATCCATCAGCACTACGTCGGGATGCAGCTTGCCCGCCAGGTCGAGAGCTTCTTTGCCATTGGAGGCTTCGCCCACCACCTGTAGCTGGGGGTCGAGCTGCAGGTACATCCTCAACCCCTGACGTACGATGCCATGATCATCGGCAATGATTATACTTATGGTCATCACAACACCTGCACGCGTGATTATATCACCTGGAATTTCCACCCATCGCTTAAGACTTAAGACCCAGGTAAATGCAGACTTAAGCGTCTCGACCCCATAGAAAGCAACAGGTATACTGGCTGCACGATCAAGAACTATCCGTAAAATGAATCCTTATGGAGAGTGGATATGAAAAAGAATGCAGTGCTCATCATTGGAATGATGCTGCTCATGCTTAGCATGGCCCTTTCAGCCTGCTCAGCCAGCACGGATGCCAATGCCCAGAACATAGAATTCAGCACCCCCAATCCCACGGCTACCACCCAACCGGTAGTGCAGCAGCCCACTCAAACCTCGATAACCGAGGTGCGGCCCACCGCCAACCAGGAAACCTACAGCGATCCATTTGCCTACTGTGCCGCGGTGGGGACGGTCGACTCGCCCGACGCACGCTACACGGGGCCAAAAATCAGCCTGGAGATTATCAACGGCTTCAAAGCGGCTGCAGGCTTGCAGGAAAGCAGCATGCCGCAAGACATGTTCGAAAAAACCACCATCTGGCGCTGCATGGATGGCCAGGTTTACGCCTGCAATTTTGGCGCCAACCTGCCCTGCAACTCCAAGGCCAATACCGATAAAACACCTACCCAGGCGATGAATGACTTTTGCCAGGCTAACCTGGATGCTGATGTCATTCCCATGAGCGTCACCGGCCATTCCACCATTTACAGCTGGCATTGCGTGGCAGATACCGCCGAGCCGCTCGACCAAATCGATAACGTGGATGCCGCCGGCTATCTGACGCAGATCTGGTATGCCATTTCACCGGGTTCGCTCGACACCACCCCACCCACCCCCACCCTTATAGGTGGCAGCAGCGGGATGCTATTCAGCTCCAACCGGGGCGGGTATTATGATGACCTTTACGTGCTAGACTTCACCACCCAGCAGGTCACCCGCCTCACCAGCGGCGACAGCAACACCTTCGCGGGGCCATTCTCGCCCGATGGCTCGCAGCTGCTCTTCACCGGGTTTGGCCTCACCCATAGCTATATCGGCCTGATGAACGCTGATGGCACCAACCCATTGGACCTCTCGAACCGCCCGGATGTGGATGAGGGCTTCCCGGCCTGGTCACCCGATGGCACGCAGATCGCCTTCACATCTCGCATGAATGGCAACAACGACATTTACATCATGGACGCAAACGGAGGTAACATTCACCAGATAACCACCAACCCCACCGACGACTTCGCCCCGGCCTGGTCACCCGATGGCAGCCAGATCGCCTTCGTTTCCGACCGCGACAACCTCAGCGGTGTGAATAACCTGTACGTGATGACCGCCGATGGCTCCAAAGTGATCCGCCTGACCAGTGGCGATGAGAACGATTATGGACCCGCCTGGTCGCCGGATGGCACGCAGATTACCTTCCGGGCTGACGTGGAGGGTAACAGCGAAATTTACGTGATCGACACCGATGGCAGCAGCAAGGTGAACCTGACCAATGACCCAGCCAGCGACTGGTCGCCGGCCTGGTCTCCGGATGGCAGCCTGATTGCCTTCCAGACCAACCGCGAGGGCAACTGGGAGATTTTTGTGATGAACGCCGATGGCAGCAACCCGCAAAATATCAGCCAGGACAACGCCGACGACCAGATGCCCTACTGGAAGCCCGCCACCACCCAGGCCCAGCTTGCCAACCCGGCTTCTGCCTACTGCATCCAGCAGGGTGGCTTCCTCGAGATGGAAGATCGCGCCGGATTGGGCCAGATGGGAGTGTGCTATTTCCTTGATAACCGCCAATGCGAAGAATGGGCACTGCTGCGCGGTGATTGCCCGGTGGGAGGCCTCAAAGTGACCGGCTACCTCTCCGATGCAGCCCACTATTGTGCCATCACCGGCGGCGAGTATGCCATTACTGCCAATAATGAAGATCCCACCCAGCAGCAGGGCACCTGCACATTCGATGATGGACAAACCTGCGATGCCTGGGATTACTATAACGGAACCTGTGACCCCAATCATTGATTGCCTGATAACCAACAGGCCCTGATTGCCAAAAAACCCGCCCCGGTGCGGGTTTTTTGGCGGGCGCGAGAGGGCTCGAACCTCCCAACCTTTTTATCCCCCCTGCGGGGACAGGCATGTGATTAAAAAAACAGTGGGCGCCAGAGGGCTCGAACCTCCGAACCTTTTTATCCCCCCTGAGGGGACAGGCATGTGATTAAAAAAACAGTGGGCGCGAGAGGGCTCGAACCTCCGAACCTCACGGATGTGAACCGTGCGCTCTGACCAACTGAGCTACGCGCCCATAATGGGTAGGCACACATTATACACGACGGTTTGCATGAAGGCAAGCCGAAAATTTCCAATATAACCAGACCTCACAAGTCTCAGAGACTTGTGAGATCTTTCTATTCACCCTTCCACTCCTTCTCCAGGATGGCGTACACATACTCGTCCCACCACCTGCCATTCAGCCAGCGAGTCTCACGCAGCACGCCGTCACGGTGCATGCCCAGTTTCTCCATCACCCTCACCGATGCAGCATTGGATGCATGGCAAAATGCCACCAGGCGGTGGATTTCCAGCTGCTTGAAACTCCAATCCATCACGTGCCAGGCCGCTTCGGTGGCGTAACCCTTGCCCCACTCGGCAGGATGGACTGCCCAGCCCACCTCCCACTCGCGGATGGCTTCCCACTGGCTGGATAACTTGATGATGCCCCTCACCGTGTCGCTGGGTGGGATGGTGATGGCCAGCTGGTAGTTCGTGCGAGGTGTCTGGATTGCATTATTGATATACGATGCGAGCGCCTGGCGTGTTTCAGCCACGCTGGGGGGCTGTCGCTCAAATGTGTGCATCTCAGGAAACGCGTTCATCTCGCACAGCGCGAGAAAATCATTTTCGACGAACTCCCGTAATCGCAAGCGCGGGGTAACCAGCTCCATCGTCGCCACTCACCAACACATCAACTGCAATACAGTCTGGCTAACTAATGATTCTTCACCCCCCAGGTTACATTGGCGAAGTGGTGTATTGGTAAATGCCGGTAACCAGCATTGCCACCCCGAACACCAACGCAGCATAGCCGAGGTAGACGATGGCACCCCCTTTGGCAGGTGAAAAGTAGGGATAAATCACCACGATCCCCGCAATGATCCACAGCACGCCGGTGAGCATGTTTTTCTTACCCTGTGCCTTGGTCTTTTGCTGCAACACACGGATGTGGGTATTGCCGCTGATGAATCCTTCACTCCCATTTGCATCCCTGACCCTGACCCAATCCTCCCCATCCCCTTTGACCACCTGCAGGACTGAAATTCGATCATTGCGTTTCATATTCTGCTTCACCAGCGAGCTGCTGGATGGCTCGGCATGCATCTCGACATTATTTTGCATCAGGGCTCCCTCACGGATCACAAAAATATGCGCTTCGCCTGGGATGAAAGCTTGTTGCCCGGTAGACAATACGATGGGTACCCAAACTTTACCGGCTTTTCTCTTCGATCCGCCGAACTCGATCTCACTGCCTTCCCTCAAAGTGGCAATAGAAATGGAATTGGCATCCATGGTGCTATACACATTTACCTGCTGGTCAAGGATTCTGGCTTTCATATCTTCTCTCCTAAATAATCCGGATGAACTGAGACATTATACAGGACGAATCCCCACCTGTAAACACGCCACAGGCTATAAATCGAATCTCAACACCTGCCTTGACACCGCTCACGCTCACGGGTATAGTCATCTGCATGAAGAAATCGCTCCTCGCCAGCCTGGCGATCATGCTTATCCTTCAAGCATGCACACTGCCGGGATCTCGGCCAAACCCAGGCTCCAGCTTCACTCCCCAGCCATCCCAAACCTCCACCCCTCTGCCTACTGCCACCGCCACCGCCACCCCCCTGCCCACCTTCACTCCCACCCCTGCCCCGGAGGTCAGAATTGCCAGCGCCGATAAAGAGCTGGTTGAAGGGGATTACGAGGGCGCATTCGCAGATTATACAGCAGCACTGGGCAACTCTGCCGACCCGGCCATCCAGGCTGCAGCCATCCTTGGCCTAGGGCGCACCCATTTTCTCACCGCAGTCTATCCGAATGCCCTGGATGAGCTGCGGGAAGTGGTCGAGCGTTTTCCGGGCACTTCCCAGGCGGCCGAAGCCGAATACTTCCTGGCTGAAACCTACATGCAGCTCTCCCGTTACGCCGAGGCAGCAGAGGCCTTCCAAAGTTACCTGTCCATACGTCCGGGCATGATCGATGCCTTCATCTATGAGCGAATGGGCGATGCGCAGTACGCCAACGGCGATTACCAGGCCGCGCTGACCTCATATCTCACCAGTATGCATTCACCCCGCCTGCCCACCGACTTCTCGCTGGAAGTAAAGCTGGCACATACCTATGCCATTGTGGGAGATTATGCCACCGCACAGGTGGCCTATCAGGATATATTCAATCGCACTAACTCGGCGTCGATCAAAGCCCAGGTGGATTATGAGCTCGGGCAAATCTACAGCCTGTTAGACCAGCCAGAACAGGCTACGGCAGCCTATTTAGATGCTGTTTACAACTATCCTCAGACGTATTATGCCTACCTGGGGTTGGTCGAGCTGGTGAACTCGGGCTACCCGGTGAGTGAATTACAGCGCGGGCTGGTGGATTACAATGCCGGGCAATATGGCGTGGCCCTTACCGCCCTCGATAAATACCTTGCCCTCAGCCCTTCCGATGCTTCCACTGCCCTCTACTATAAAGGGCTTATCCTGCGCAAGCAGGATGATTATAGCGGGGCGATAGCCTTGTGGAACCAGGTGATCGAGGGCGACACCACCATCCCCGAATGGGATTTAGCCTGGGAACAAAAAGCCTACACGCAGTGGGCCTACCAGGAGGATTATGCTGCAGCACAGAACACCTTGCTGGATTTCGTCGCCACCGTGCCGCTGCATTACCGGGCAGCGGAGTTCCTATTTGATGCTGGTCGGGTAGCCGAACGTGATGACCGCCTGGCAGATGCTGCCCACATCTGGCAGCGCATGCCCGGTGAATACCCCAACTCAGATTATGTCTACCGGGCGTTATTTTTGGCAGGAATCTGCTACTACCGCCAGGAAGATTATGCCACCGCCCAGACAGTCTTCTGGCAGGCCCAGACGCTTACCAGCTCTGCCACTGAGCGAGCCGGGGCATACTTCTGGACCGGCAAATCACTATCTGCCCAGGGTGACAACACTGCTTCCCGGGCCACCTGGCAGCAAGCCGCTTCCATTGATCCCACCGGCTATTACTCTGAGCGCTCGCGTGATTTATTAAACGGCCTGCCCCCCTTCAACCCTCCCGGCATGGTGGACTTTTCCATCGAGCGCGCCTCTGAACTGAGCCAGGCGCAACAGTGGCTGCTCACCACCTTCAACTATTCAACCGGCACCGATTTCTCAGTTCCGGGTCCCATAGCCAGTGACCCGCGTTTTATGCGCGGGCAGGAATTCTGGAACCTGGGGCTATTCAGCCAAGCCGAAGCTGAATTCAGCGCCCTCAGGGACGAGGCCATTAACGACCCCCTTGCCTCCTACCGGCTGGCGGTCTATCTCTCTGACCTGGGCGTATACAGGCAGGCCATCCTCGCTGCCCGCCAGGTGCTTGACCTGGCAGGGTTGGATGACGCCGGCACCCTAACCGCCCCGGTGTTGTTCAGCCACATCCGATTTGGCACTTATTTCTCAGACATGGTTTCCCCTTTAGCCCAGGGATACGGATTCGACCCATTGTTAATATTTTCCACCTTACGCCAGGAAAGCCTGTTTGACGCTTCCATCCAATCCAGCGCAGGCGCCTATGGGTTGATGCAGGTGATGCCAGCCACCGGTGAGGAAGTTGCTGCCAGGTTGGGTTGGCCGGTGGATTTTACGCAAGATGACCTTCTGCGCCCCCAGGTTAACCTCATGTTGGGGTTAGATTATCTGGCGCGCCAGCGCGACAACCTGGGCGGAGATTTGTACGCTGCACTGGCAGCCTATAACGGTGGGCCGGGCAACGCGGCCAGCTGGCAGGTACTCGCCAAGGGTGATCCTGACCTGTTCGTGGAAGTAGTGCGTTTTGACGAGACGCGCAATTACCTGATGGGCATCTACGAGGTATTCACCATTTATTCCCGACTGTACGCCCGTGCGCCATAAAAATAGCAGGCAATATACCCGCTCGTTAGCGATATTCTTACTTAAATAATTTCATGCCGTATGCCAGGTTGTCAACGCGGTGACCAAACCAGGTGGTCCAATAACGGTTGGGACGGCAGTCGATTCGCTTAAAGCCAACTTTTTCATATAAGGCACAGGCGGCTTCATTGTGGCTGGTGGTCTCCAGGTGCACCCCCGAGATACCTGTCTCCTTCAGTTGTGCGAGGTATGCTTCAATCAACCGCCTGCCCACCCCAAAACCGCGATAATCTTGCTTCACGTCGATCTGCAGGTGGGCAGGATACTCACGCAGGTCAACCCAGGGGTTTTCTCCGCGCATCGAACCTGCCAGCATTCCCCAGGCAAAGCCTGCGGTACGCTTGCCCAGCCGGTACCTGCCGCCGAGCGCTCTACGGAGCACAGTGTGGATGATATATCTTCTCCATAACCTGGTTTGCGTGGTAGTGTCGGCGCACCCCAGCAAGAAGCCCACCACCCCTGTTGAAACTGCTGCCACCCACACATAATCGGTCTCGTGCTCGGTGTAATAGCGAGTGAAGGCGTCGCCATGCAGGTTGCGGTCTTCCAGGAAGGCCTCCACCGGCTCGCCAAAAAATGCCGTGTCTGCAGCCAGGTTGAGCACTGCCGCCTGATCGGTTGGCTTGTATTTCCTGATCAAGATATCATTCATTGCGTGTCCACTGAGCAATGCCTGCCCGGCATGTGATATTTACTATCACCCGGAGGATATCAAGGCATTTCCGGTACAGAATCATACCGTGCTTTGTAGAACTTTTGGCGGTCTTAATCAATCACTCGATAGGCTATTTGAGAAGGAATTATACGAAGCCTGTGATCAACAGCATGCATACGCGAACATGCACCGTTGTTACCCACCGTTCCACCTCCAATTAAGCAAATGTCGGGAAAGATACTCTCTCCCGACAGTAAAGAAGCACATTGCGTGGTCTTGGCAGTGACCTGATGGACTGCCTCCGATGGATGTTTAAACTTGATAAGGCCTGAACAATCCTACCATGTTTCCCTGCGGATCGCGGAACATGCCGAACTTACCGGTATTGGGAATTTCAGTCTCCTGCATGGCGATGGTCCCGCCCGCCTTCTCCACTTCTTTCAGTGAAGCAGTAACATCATCGGTCTCGATATAGACCGTGGTGGTACCGGCCGGGTTGCCCTCCGCGACGGGATTGAAACCACCCTGCACGCAATCGCCTGGGTCAAACGTGGTGTAATTCATGTCGTCGAAGTGCTGCAGCTGCCAGCCAAATACGTTGTTATAGAACTGGCTCAATGACTTGCGGTCTTGGGCTGCCAGCTCCACATGGATGATCTTGTGACTTGCCATCATTTTCCTCCTGAAATTATTTGGACTATTACTACCATATATGGGGATTATAACAGGAGAGATATACCCGTCAAGGATTAAAAATATTGAAGCTCTCACCATATCATGAATGATGGCTAATTGAGGGACACAATCTACGCTGGCCCAGGTCTACATCCCCGCTGGTACGCCAAGCTTGGCCGCGCTCACCACCCCCTGGCCGATCAACTGCGTGTAAAGCTGCTCGAACTTATCCACGGCTTCATCCAGGCTGTGGGCCAGGGCCACCTGGCGGCTGACCATGCCCATCGCCCCCCATCGCTCACATTGGTCAGCAAGTATACCCATATAATGGACAAGATCGCTCACATCACCCGGTTTGAAAAGGTACCCATTCTCGCCAACTCTCACCAATTCCGGCAGCGCCAGTGCATCGGCCAGCAACACCGGGCGGGCGCACGCCATGGCTTCCAGGGTGGAAATGCTGAGCAGCTCAGCTTCGCTGGGCATGGCGAATATGTCGATACTGTTCAGCAGGCCGGGCAGGTCCTCTCGTGGAATGAAGCCCGTGAATCTCACCCGCCCGTCCAGCTGTAACTTCTCAGCCAGGCGGTGCATATGGCGCTCCACACGTCCGCTCCCGGCGATCACCAGCTGGATATCGTCGCGCTTCAGCTGCCTGGCGGCATGCAGCAGCACATCGACGCGTTTCTCACCATCGATGCGGCCCAGGAACATGAAAACTTTCTTGTTGGGGTCGATCCCATAGCGCTGGCGCAACTGCTGGCGGTTAACTGTGCCATCCGGGTAAAACTGGTCCAGATCAATCCCGCACGAGATGGGCAGGATTGGCATATTCAAACCCTGGCGCTGGATCATCCTGGCTGCGGCCACAGATTGGGCGGAAATGGCATCGGTGTGCTGGTATACCCCAATCATCCACCGCCATAACGACCAGTTCATCAGTGGTTTCAGCAGTGAGTAGGCGGGCAGGTAAGGGGCGATATTCTCTGGCAGAAAATGATTGCTGCCCACCGTCTTGATGCCAAGTTTGTTGGCGGTGTGCACCGCCACCCGGCAGATGGGAAAGTGATCTTGGATGTGCACAATCTGGGGATTAAAACTGAGAATCAGCCGCTTGACTGCCGGAGCCGGGAAAGGGGTGAAGTGAACCTCAGCATTGAAATACCTGAAATAGATGGAAGGCAGCTCATTCACGACCACGCCATTAACGGTGGTTAGCGATGGTTTTCCACGCGGCGAATCGATCACCACCGTCACTTCGTGACCGCGCTGTGCCAGTCCTTCAGCCAGGTTGGTGGTAAATACTGCCTGCCCGTTCATGGCAGGGGCATAAGTGGAGCTGGCAATCAATATGCGCATGAAAGCCTAAGCCTCATTTACCGTATTCTCTTTGGTATTTTCCTCTGGCTCCTGAATTTCCTTTTTTAAGTAATGCCGCCCCAGGAAAAAAATGAATATAACGAAGATAATCGAGCCAATTACGATGACATGTTCCAGCCCCAGTTTTACTTTCGAGATTGCCTGGATGCCGAAGAAACCGATTAAGACCAGCGAGCCCGTCCAGATCATCTCGCCGGCAAAGACAAACGGAAACCAGCGTTTCCACGGGTAGCGGATCAACCCGGTGGCGATCAGCGCCGGGATCATCGGGCTTACCGTCAGTTTAGAAAAGAACAGGATAATCGGGGCGTGCGCCTGTAGCATATTTTCCAGGCGATCGATGTTTTTAAAACTGATGCCCAGCCGCTGGCCGATCTTCTTTACCCATTCGATTTTCCCGATATAACCCAGGTAATACCACAGGGTATCGGAGGTGAGATTGCCGGTAGCGGCTGCTGCGAATACCAGCCCCGGGTGCATCAACCCAACGGAGGCCGCGCCTGCTCCCAGCAAGGTGACAATGGGGCCCTCAAGGGCCACCAGGAACGCCAGCAGAAAATAGCTCCACGCACCCAGGGAGGCCAGGTGGTCGATATTGATAGCGTTGAGAAATTGACTGATCGGGTCTATGATTTGCATGGCTGGCTTGATCCTGCCCGAGTATATCAGGGTAGCAACGGTTATGGCAACCCCTAAACAAAAATCATTAAATCACATAAATATAAGCTTGTAAACATCT
>Ga0172363_10001528_pt1 | contig 18711 bp, 16 predicted proteins | sample LakKivs2_kivu2a2_FD_114541 | JGI IMG/M metagenome (GOLD analysis project Ga0172363, IMG submission 114541) | Sediment microbial communities from Lake Kivu, Rwanda - Sediment s2_kivu2a2 | ecosystem: Environmental > Aquatic > Freshwater > Lake > Sediment | place: Rwanda: Western Province, Lake... | reverse complement strand
TTTCAGTTGAAAATATAAAAGTTATCTTTGATTAAGAAGTCACCTTAAAGAAAAATGTCTGCTCTGAATAATGCGTAACGAGTTAATATACAGTCAAAAAGAATGCTTAAGTGATAACAAGTACCTTTATAATGGCAAAGAGTTGCAAAATGACTATTTTACCAGTAGTTCTTTGAATTGGTATGATTACGGTGCAAGATTTTATGATCCCCAGATAGGACGTTTTCATACAAAAGATAGATTTGCTGAAAAGTATATCAGTATAACAGCTTATCACTATGCCGCCAATAACCCAGTTTACTTCATTGATAAAAATGGTGATAGCTTAAAAATTACTGGTAAGGATAAATATGTGCAACAATTTTTAAGCTCGTTAAATACACTTACTGGAAATAAGTATAGTATTAATGAAAATGGAATGTTATGTAATACAAATAAAAATATTAATTCAACCACAGATCAAATAAAGTCAGGTGACTTATCATCATTAATTGAAAGTGCCATCACAAATGATGAAATTATAGATATTAAAGTTGTGAATAATAAAGCAAATGTTCTTTTTGATGATTTTAAAAAAGGAACATTAGATATTGGAGATTTATCAAAATCAAATGATAATTCATTTAAAGCAGGAATTATTGGACATACGATTGCCGAAAGACTTGCCACTCCGGGGGGTTATGAACATAAAGCAAATAGAGAACCTTATGCAAATTATTTACAAGCACATAATAGTGGATTGCAATTAGAATCTAAAATTATTACTTCAATGGAAGGGGTTCCCAATTCAATTAGAAAGCAGGCAGACGCCTTTCCCCAAAATGCTTCGGGTGGTTATAATTGGGAACATACTTGGAGTTACGGCAAAGTAAGCTTTAACTTTACTACTGGTTATGCAACAAAAACCAATGGAGCACCATATCCTACAGGAACAATAATTTCCCCAATTATAAAAATCAAATAAATAATGAAATATTTAATATTTGCAATTTTTAATATCTTTATTTCTAACAGCTTGTATTCTCAAGAGTTAATTTTAAAAGATATTACTTTAAAAAAAATCAAAATTGATTCATTGAATTTTTTTAATAATTATTCAAACCGTGGTGTAAATTATGCTTTTATTTTTGCAAGTAGTGATACTTTATATACTATAAATTATAAAACTTGGGGGATACCCTTATTAATGAAAAAGCAAGGGGTTTTAGGTAATTTTTTATTAAAATTAAATAAGAAATATACTCTTATACTTCAAGAATCTAATGTAAAAAATTTAATGCCTTGTGATTTTTATTTACATAATATTAAAAATTATGTATTGTCCAATACAGTATCTACATTAGAGGAATCAGATGATTATTGTTTTACAAATTATCATGTGGATTATAATAATAGAATATATCAGGTGGAGAATATAATAGGTGCTAAACCCTTTATATATCCTTAATTATCCTAGGTAACCAAAGGTTTTTCTGGACTTGTTGGGTTAAAACACAAATCTTTATTCAGATTTATAATACAACTGCCAAGTTTTCAAATTCCCTCCGGTATCGTAAGTCTTATGACTTATGGTTTCAATAGGGATATTGATCCAAACTAAAGGGAAAATGAAAAGTTATCAAACTTTGCCTGTACAAAGTGATAAAAAGCAAAGCCCGGTACACCAGCGAATTTTGTTTTTTACGCTTTTCCCATTTAGCAGAATTTTTGAAAGTGTTGGTAATCACAGATAAGTATTATTAACGTCGATGTTCTTCCGAAACGGTGCAGTTGCCCTCTCATAGATACCCTGCACGTAAGCTATTGCCATCCCGTAGTTTGTGACGGGGATTCCGGCTTTGATTGCCGGAAGAAGGCGGTTATGAAGCTGCCTCCTGGTGATCATGCATCCGCCGCACTGGATGACCAGCGAATAGTCTGTAACAGGGCGGGGGAGAACGTCTAATCCTGCAACTACATCATATTCGATTTTTTTACCTGTAAAGTTTGTTATCCATCTCGGGATTTTTGTCCTTCCTATATCATCGCAGGCAACATGATGTGTACAAGATTCCAGAAGAAGAACCCTGTCACCGTCTTTAAGATTTGAGATTGCAGGAGTTCCTTTCAGATAGTTTTCAAAATCTCCCTTGAACCTGGCAAGCAATATGCTGAAGCTTGTCAGGGGAATGTCCGGGGAAATAGATGCATCTGCTTTAACAAAGACCTGAGAATCAGTAACAGCAAGAGCGGGCTTTATTTTTGTTTTTTTCAGGAATGAATCGACCTCCCTTTCTTTGAGGACTACTGCAACGGCGTCATTATCAAGTATATCACGGATAGCCTGTACCTGGGGAAGAATAAGACGACCGGCGGGAGCTTCAACATCTATTGGTGTTATAAGAATAACAATATCACCGTAATTGATAAGGTCGCCAAGCAGGGCAGGGGTTTTATATGAATGTTCCGGGATGGTTGATTGGATAAGGCTTATCAGCTCCTCATAATTTCTTTTATCCAGGGCTGAAAACTCAAAAAGTACAGAACCTGTATTCTTTTCCACTTTTTGCCTGAATTTTTCTTCAGGTTTCTGAATATCTGATTTATTGTGGATTATAATATATGGAATATCCTGCGAGCGGAATTTCTCAATCAGGACATCTTCAAATTTACCCCAGATGTTTTCTGTAACTAACAGCAGAGCGAGATCAATAATATCCAGGGTCCGGATTGTCCTCTCGACTCTTTTCTCACCAAGATCCCCTGTATCATCAATTCCACCCGTATCAACAAGGACGACCGGACCAAAACCTGTGATTTCGAACGATTTTTTAACAGGGTCAGTTGTTGTTCCGGCGTGATCCGATACAATAGCAATATCCTGTCCGGCGAGGCAGTTAATAAGGCTGCTCTTTCCGTTATTTCGGCGTCCGTAGATGCCGATATGAGGTTTTGATTCTTTACCCCTGGACATATTAAAATTTTATCTCGCGTAAAAATAGCAATAAAGAACAATATATTTGTTATTGTTGTCCGCGTCAATCTGGGTAATCTGCGGGAAATAATAAATTTGTATATTGCATACAATGATATATCCACTTAATTCCATCAACGTATTATAAACCGTATTATAATACGTTGAATAATCCGAATGCCATGACAACCAGAAAAACCGAAGAAAGAAACATCAGGAGCCTTACAAAGGCATCGCACGGCACGAGCTATTATGTGACCATCCCCATAGAATATATCCGGAAACTCAAATGGAAAAGCAAACAGAAACTTGAGGTTACTCTTTACCAGGACAGGATCATTGTCCGGGACTGGAAATCTGCGAAATCCTGATACTTTCTTCATAAAGTGTATCCGGACAGAGATCCAGTTTATTACTCCATATAATACTGCCTAAAAAAGGTTTAACGGAATAATATATTTCCTCATTCTTTAATTCAGAAAATAATCCTTTTTCCAGATATGGTTTCAAATCGAAGACTTTTATTTCACCATTCTGAAACCATATCCTTAACAGATAATTCTTCTCTGCTTTAACAAATCTTACCCGCGGATTCATAAATTCTCATCTTAAAGGTTCTATCTGGAATAGTTTCTGACCATTAGACGCCAACTCCCAATTTGCCATAAGCTCATCTTTATGGATCTCAATCCATGCTAAAACCAGGCGGAGTTTTTCATTTTTCAATTCTCCTTCAAGAATATTTCCTTCAGGAATCTGAAGCACAACTTCCTGTTCCTGATATTTAACATGAATATGTGGGAGATTATGACGCTTGTTATCCAGGTAATACATGGACACAATAATTCCATAAAACATCGCAATAATAGCCATATTGAGAGAAAAATTAATTACAAAATTAGTTAAAAAACCCTTCTTTAGCAAAGATCTGGTTCAAAGAATAAAACATGATTCCCGTGCTTCACTTGTTTTTTACCACGGATAACACTGATTTTCACGGAATGGGTCAGATCTGATTATCTGATTTCCAGATCATCGATCGAAAATCCCAGCTTCAGCAGATTCCCCGGCTGAAGAATGATTCCAAGTTTTGAGGGATCGATCGCTTTGAGGATGCTGTTTGCTTCAAAAACATCAATATGCTTTTCCTTCATCAGCTTTGCCATCTCTGCAGCTTTATGATAACCGATATGAGGTGTAAGGGGAGTCGTAACTGAGGGACTTCTCATCAGTGCATCGTAGCCTGCCGCCGCATTGACGGCGAGTCCTTCAAACAGGTTCCTGAGCAGAGTGTTGTTGCATGAGATCAAAAGGTTGATGCTTTCAATCAGGGCGCAACCGATTGCAGGCAGATATGCGTTGAGCTCGAGCGCTCCCTGTCCTGCCAGCGAGCTTATGAGCAAATCGTTCGAATAAACTTTGTGGGCGGCAGATATGACAAACTCGGGTATCACCGGGTTGATCTTGCCCGGCATTATCGAACTCCCTACCTGTTTTTCAGGAATAGCGAGAAGCTTTATGCCTGTAATATCCGATGAAAGTAATCTGAGGTCTGACGACATTTTCTCCAGATTGACAGCGTGGGCTTTCAGGGTGGCATGTATCTCAATCCACTTGTCGTGATTTGATGTTGCATCGGCAAGGTTCTCGCTGTGGGATAGTTGCAGGCCGGTTATTTCACGAAGCTCAGGGACAACTTCCATAATGAAAAAGCGGGGGATGGATATGCCGGTTCCAATGGCGCCTCCCCCGAGGTTAACCTGCTTTATTCTTTCAAAACACTTCGAGACTCTCCACCAGTCGCGTGACAGCGCTTCATTATAAGTGCTGAACAGGATCCCGAATGATGAGGGGACTGCCTCCTGCAGCTGGGTGTATCCGGTCCGGAGCTTCTCCCTGTTCTGCCTTTCATGTTCCTCAACTTTCTGCCGCAGGTTGTTTATGGCATTTTCGAGTTCCTGAAGTAGTCTCATGGTGGCCACCGTGAGGGCAGTGGGTATCACATCATTTGTTGACTGGTAAATATTTGCATGTTCCGTGGGATCAATGTAAGTGTATAAGCCACACTTATTCCCTGTTTTGATGAGAGCCCTGTTTGCAATTATCTCATTGATATTCATGTTGATGCTCGTTCCTGCTCCTCCCTGGATTGCAGGGACGATAAAGCTGCTGAAATGATCTCCGGATGCAATCTCTTCTGCCGCAGATATCAAAGCATCGAGAATCTTATTGTCAATTATTCTGAAAGGCAGTTTCTGGCCGTATTTTTTGGTTGCTGCATCGCGGAATTTCCGGTACGTCTTGTAGCAGGCAAGTTTAGTGATACCAGTAGCTTTATACCATTCGACCGGGAATTGGATATTCCCTGGGAAATTTTCCCTTGCCCTCAGGGCATGTATGCCGTAAAGGGCATCTTCCGGTATCTCCTTTTCACCAAGAGTGTCTTTTTCTGTCCTGTACATATTTTTTGACACTGCCCCCAATAGGGGTCTCGTTTTTTCCGATAATTAGCCCCCTTTTAGAGCCTGTCCCGCCTCAGGCGGGAGGGGATGGGGGGCTTTTCAGCAGAGAGAGTGTTACACATTTCCGCCGGAGACAGGTCTTGCATATGCCAGCACATCTGCTCCGGTAATCTCATCTTTGCAGAGAATTATCAGTCTTTCAAGGACATTCCTGAATTCCCTTATATTGCCTGTCCACTGGATCTTCTGAAGCTCTTTTATCGCATCCTTCCTGATTGTCTTCCTGCCCATTCCGTACTCCTTGCAGATAACTGTATTGAAATGCTCGGCAAGGAGAGGAATATCGTCTTCCCTTTCATTAAGTGCCGGCACATGGATAAGAATAACACTCAGGCGATGATAAAGATCTTCCCTGAATGTATTATTCTCGATCTCCTTTTTTATGTTCTTGTTTGTCGCTGTTACCACCCTCACATTCACCTGGATATCTTTATCTGAACCTACTCTCGTTATTTTGTTCTCCTGGAGAGCCCGAAGCACTTTTGCCTGGGCTGAAAGGCTCATGTCTCCTATTTCGTCGAGGAAAAGAGTCCCCCCGTTTGCCTGTTCGAATTTACCGATACGCTGTTTAATGGCAGAGGTAAATGATCCCTTTTCATGTCCGAACAGTTCGCTTTCGATCAGTTCGGATGGGATAGCCGCACAATTGACTTCGACAAACGGACCTTTTGCCCTGTTGCTCTTTTCATGTATCTGGTGTGCAACAAGTTCTTTCCCGGTGCCGTTAGCGCCTGTTATCAGAACTCTTGCCTCTGTTGGTGCAACCCTGTCTATCATTTCCTTAACCTTCACAATCGCAGGAGACTCTCCGACAATCTCGTACATCTTGCTGACCTTATTCTTCAGCACCTGCGTCTGGGTTATCAGGGTGGATTTGTCCGTTGCGTTACGGATGGTGATCAGCAGCCTGTTAAGGTCGAGAGGTTTTTCGAGGAAGTCGTAGGCTCCCTTTTTGATCGCTTCCACAGCTGTGTCAATATTACCATGACCGGAGATCATCACCACCGGTGTCGTTCCGGATATTTCAGTGATTTTCTGAAGTACCTCAATGCCGTCCATTTTCTGCATCTTGATATCGCACAACACTATGTCGTAAGTATTGTTTGAAAACAGCTCAATTCCCGAAGGCCCGTCCTCGGCTAGGTCGACCTCGTGCTTTTCATATTCCAGGACTTCCTTCAGCGTGTTCCGGATTGCTTTTTCATCGTCGATGACAAGGATTCTTGACATATGCTTCAAAGATAAAAAGGCGTCAGGTTACAGGCGTCAGGCGTCGGGCATTTTTTCCTGAAGCCTGTCGCCTGATGCCTATAGCCTATCCGTTATATCTCAGCCATTTCAACATCTCTTTCCACGATGTTTTCTTTCCGTACATAAGGATGCCTGTGCGGTACACTTTTGCTGCCATCCAGACAAATGCAAGAAATGTAACAACCATCAGCACCATTGAAATAGCAAGCTGCCAGTATGGAACACCAAACGGGATCCTCGCCATCATGACTATCGGAGATGTGAGCGGTATTATTGAAAACCAGAATGCAACGGAGCTTTCCGGATTCTGCATGGTTCCCATTGCTACCATCAGACCTAGGATTATCGGTATTGTAACAGGAAGCATAAACTGCTGGGTTTCGGTTTCATTATCAACCGCAGAACCAATTGCAGCGAAGACCGATGCATACAGGAGATATCCTGTTATGAAGAAGAAAATGAATGAAAGGATTATCAGCAGCCAGTCCTGGTTCATGGCATTATCAAATAATCTTGAGAATTCTGCAAGCTGCGGTGACACCTCTGCTGTCTGTGTCGGGGAACCTGTCTGAGCCGTGTTCTCCGACATCATATTCTGGGGCATTGATTGAGCTATTTCAGTTACATTTTTATCTTTAAGAATGGTTGATTTGACTGCAATGGCAATTCCCATTGTAAGAAAAACCCAGATGAGGAATTGTGTCAGTCCCACGAGTGCGATTCCAACTATTTTGCCCATCATCAGCTGTACGGGTTTGACGGAAGATACTATCACCTCGACCACCCTGCTTATTTTTTCTTCAATGACGCCTCTCATAACCTGTGCACCGAACATAAAGACAAGCATATACATAAGGAATCCGCCGATATAGGCAAGGGCCATTGCAATGCCTGTATTTGTTTGTTTGGTCTGACCGGATTCATCGATCCTTATTGTCTGCACCGAAACATCCGTTTTGACATCCTTGAGTATATTATCGAGGTTCTTTATGTCATAAGCCAGGAGTTTTTGCCTTTCGATTTCCTTTTCGAGGGATCCTGAAATATGATCGAGGAGACCTATAGGAGGCTGTTGTTTTGAATATAGCCATATTGCATTACGGGTATTTACCAGTTCGGGCGAAATACGCAGGATTCCGTAGTATCCGGCCTGTTCATAGGTTTTCAGGAGATCTTTGATATCTGTGTTTTCAAGATAGATGTAATCCGCATCTTTTGTATCAGGTATGACATTTTTAAAAAGGTCAGAGCCATCCTCAACCACAGCTATTTTCTTGAAATCCTTGTCTTCATTCATCATGAGCAATGTAGGCACTACCATCAGTGCAGCCATCAGTACAGGAGCAAGAATTGTCATAATAATAAATGATTTTTTTCTTACCCTTGTGATATATTCCCTGGCGATTATTACGGATATTTTGTTCATATACAGGAGATTAAGGAGATTAAGAAATTTAATTGCGTGATTCGACAACCCTGATGAATATTTCATTCATTGAAGGCAGGGCAGGATTGAATGATATAATGGAACCGGACTTCAAAGCGTTTTGAATAAGCTCATTCACAGGAATATCTTTTTCGGCTTTAAGCCTGATTGTGCTTTTATCATTGTCGTATTGATGGTCAAGGATTTTATACTGGCCATTCGATTTCATGCTTACATTTCCGCTGAAGACAATCTCATACTCATTTGCAGCCCACTGCCTGCGGATCTCATCAACACTGCCTTCAAGGATGGTTTTTGCTTTGTTTATCAGGGTTATATTGTCGCACAACTCCTCTACAGAGCCCATATTGTGAGTTGAGAATATTATTGTTGCTCCTCTATCCCTGAGGAACAGGATCTCATTTTTAATGGTATTAGCATTGACAGGGTCAAAGCCGGTGAATGGTTCATCAAAGATTATAAGTTTCGGTTCGTGCAGTATTGTTGTAACAAACTGGACTTTCTGCTGCATACCTTTTGACAGTTCCTCGACTTTTTTCCCCCACCAGTCGACCATATCAAGCTTTTTGAACCAGTATTTCAGCCTTCGCATGGCCTCCGACTTTGAAAGTCCTTTAAGCTGGGCAAAATAGACAGCCTGTTCTCCGACTTTCATTTTTTTGTAAAGGCCGCGTTCTTCAGGGAGGTACCCGATTGTCTGGACGTCTTCCGGCATTAATTTCTTTCCATTGAGGTACAGTTCCCCGGAATCGGGTCCGGTTATCTGGTTGATTATCCTGATCAGTGTGGTCTTGCCTGCGCCGTTCGGCCCGAGCAGACCGTAAATGCTTTTTTCCGGCACCGAAATGCTTACTTTGTCGAGTGCCGTGACATTTCCAAACTGCTTGGTGATGTTTTTTGCTTCAAAAAGTGACATAATCAAAGGATTAAAATGAAGGGTAAATATATAAAAAACTATGTGTATTGCAGTATCTCCGTTTAAGGATTCATGTACTCAACCCTCAGAACCCACCTCTGAATCAACAGACCCTCCTAAAGTATCAACAGACCCCCCAAGCCCCCCTAAAGGAGGGTTGAGATCCTTAATAATGAGGATTTTGTGCGGGTTTATAACCCCCCCTTCAGGGGGGTAGGGGGGCGGACAGGAAGAGGAGGTGAGGCCGGTGAACACGAGAGTCGGAATAAGATGATGTTGAGTACATGTGACCAAAAGACTGAAAAGAAGGGAGGTGAGTATGTGTTAAGAAAGATGGAAAAGAAGTGAGCGAGTTAATGTTATATCACTGTTCGAAGTATCCCCTCATCCTTTCGAAAAAGCCTCTGTCATCTTTGTCCGGCTTTGGGGTAAAAGTGCCGGAATCCCTGAATCTCTCGACGATTCTTGCTTCTTCCCTGGTTATGGTTTTAGGTATCCAGACATTGACATTTACAAGAAGATCGCCGCGTCCGTAGCCGTTCACTTCGGGCAGTCCCTTGCCTCTCAGCCGTAGTATCCTGCCAGGCTGAGTACCGGGATCGATCTTTATTTTGACATTATTTTCCACTGTCGGCACTTCGACATGTGTGCCGAGGATTGCATCCGGTACGCTTATGAATAAATTATAGATCAGGTCGTTACCTTCTCTTATCAGTTCCGGATGGTCTTCTTCGTCAATAACCACGAGCAGGTCTCCGTGAACACCGCCTCTTCTTGCCGCGTTGCCTTTTCCGCTGACTGTCATCTGCATGCCCTTACCGACTCCGGCAGGTATATTTATCTTGATAATATCTTCTTTCTGAACAATGCCTTCCCCGTAGCAGGAAGGGCATTTCTTGGTTATAGTCTTTCCTTCACCGCCACATACCGGACAGACAGACGTTGTCTGCATTTGTCCAAGCATGGTATTTGTGATCCTGGTCACATGCCCGGAACCATGGCATGTTGAACAGGTAGATGTACTATGAGAGTCTGCGGCTCCTGTTCCTCCGCACTGGGCACAGGAATCATACTTTGTAACCTTGATCTTCTTTTCAGCGCCTGTGGCAATCTCGTTCAGGCTGAGCTTTACTTTTACCCTTAGATTGTTTCCTTTATTGACCCGCCTTCCACTCCTCCTGCTGCTTCCGAATCCACCGAAACCGCCGAAAGCATCTCCGAAAATATCCCCAAACGAGGCGAATATATCTTCCATGGTCATGCCGCCGCCTGTAAAACCACCCGCAGCGCCGCCCATACCTGCATGTCCGAAGCGATCGTACCTGGCACGCTTCTCATCATTGCTCAGCACTTCATAAGCTTCGGCAGCCTCTTTGAATTTTTCTTCAGCTTTCTTGTCCCCCGGATTCTTATCAGGATGATATTTCAACGCCTGCTTCCTGTAGGCTTTCTTTATCTCCTCTTTCGTGGCGCTCTTTGAAACCCCGAGAACCTCGTAGTAGTCTCTCTTTTCCATCTCTGATCTTTATCCGGTTAGAATGTTGTTTTTCCGAAGTTATTCACCCACAACAACTTTGGAATGTCTTATAACTTTATCCAGGAGGTAATAGCCTTTTTGAACAACATCGACAATTTTACCCTTTTTAGCTTCATCTTCCACCGGAGTTTTTGCCACTGCATCGTGAAGATCTACATTGAACACGGTGTTCATCGCTTCAATCTCAGTGATCCCGTTCTGTTTCAGGAATTCAATAAACTTGCCGTAGATGAGGTCGATACCCTCTTTGATGGCATTACAATTGGTTGAATCATTCATGTGTGACAGTGCCCTTTCAAAATCGTCCATTACGGGAAGCAGATTCAGAAGAACATTCTCGGTTGCATACTTTGTAAGTTCGATTTTTTCACGCAGGGTCCTTTTACGGTAATTGTCAAATTCTGCAGAAAGTCGAATATATTTATCCTGCATTTCTGCCAGTTTTTCCTCCGGTGATTTCTCCGGTGGAACAACTTTGTCAGATGGGGCTGTTTCAGTTACCTTACTCTCTTCGGTTGTCTCTTCAGCACCTGTTTCACTATTTTTAATCTCCCCGGATTCATCAATGATCTCTTGCTTTTGGCTATCTGTATTATTTTCAGGCTGTTTAAACTGATCTTCCTGTTTAGTATCTTCCTGTCCGGCTGACTTCTTTTTAACCATCACCTCCAATATTTCATTATGATGAACATAATCCGCAAATAACCTGCCATTTGAGATTGTTTGACAATTTGGCAGAATCCGGAAAAAGGGTTTAGAAGGTATAAAAGGTTTAAAGGGATTAGAGGGTTATGGATCTGATAAGTTTTAATTGAAGTATTTCTAATTCTTTTCCTATTCGGCCAATCATCCCTCTATACCTTCTATACCTTCTACTCCCTCTAAACCCTCCTAATATCAGCTCCCAATGCATTAAGCCTCTTATCGATATTCTGGTAGCCCCTGTCTATCTGTTCGATGTTATGGATAACGCTCTGTCCTTCAGCCGACATTGCTGCGATCAGGAGGGCAACGCCTGCCCTTATATCGGGCGACGACATTGTTGTTCCTCTGAGACGATGCAATTTATCGAGGCCGATTACAGTAGCCCGGTGGGGATCGCAGAGTATGATCTGCGCTCCCATATCTATCAGTTTGTCGACGAAAAAGAGACGGCTCTCGAACATTTTCTGATGAATCAGAACAGCTCCTTTTGCCTGTGTGGCGGTTACAAGCATTACGCTCAGCAGGTCGGGAGTGAGTCCCGGCCAAATAGCATCGGCAATTGTCATTATTGATCCATTCATAAATGTCTCAATTTCATAGTGTTCCTGGTGCGGGATAAAAATATCATCACCCCTTCGTTCCAGTTTAATGCCAAGATGCCGGAATGATTCCGGGATTATTCCGAGATTATCGTATGATACGTTTTTGATTGTGATTTCTGATTCAGTCATGGCGGCCATACCGATGAAAGATCCGATTTCGATCATATCAGGAAGGATTGTATGGGTGCATCCTTTAAGCTTCCTGACACCATCGATATGAAGAAGGTTTGATCCGATGCCGCTTATTTTTGCGCCCATGGAAACAAGCATCCTGCATAGCTGCTGAACGTATGGTTCACATGCAGCATTGTAGATTGTTGTTCTTCCCTCAGCCAGGATTGCCGCCATGATTATATTTGCAGTTCCTGTTACGGAAGCCTCATCGAGATGAATATATGCTCCGTTAAGTTTACCTGCCTCGACTTTAAAGAAAGGGTCCGAGGGATCGAATTCGAACCTGGCTCCAAGTTTCCGGAATCCGATGAAATGCGTGTCAACACGGCGCCTTCCGATCTTATCACCGCCCGGTTTAGGTATATAAGCTCTGCCAAGACGTGCCAGGAGAGGTCCTGCGATCATGATTGACCCCCTGATGCTGTTGCTCTGAGACCTGTATTCGCTTGTAAGAAGGTAATCAATATTGATCTCTGATGCAATGAAGCTATAGCATGAAGGGTTTTCCCTCTGAACCCTGACTCCGAGAGAAACGACCAGTTCTATCAGCTTGCTGACATCGCTGATTTCGGGAATATTTCTGATTGTGATTTTTTCAGATGTAAGAAGTGTTGCGCAGATAACCTGCAAGGCTTCATTTTTGGCACCCTGTGGAGTTATTTCTCCTTTCAGTTTATGACCGCCCTGGACAATAAACGTTCCCATTAATGCCGGTTATGTCCTTTCTTTTTGATGTATTGCTTGCCCTGGGGTTTCCCGTGCTGTTTCCCCTGGGGTTTCTTTTTAGTCTGCGGAATAAGCTCCCTGACCTCAAGGATCTTTACTCCGTCAGGTACCTTAAGCTTACCACCTGAAAGGAATTTCATGTCACTGATAATTACCTCATCAGCAACCTGACTTCTGTTCCAGGTGACATAAGCCTTTTTCATCTGGTTCAATATCAATGTTATAAGGTACTCATTATCCTCACCATCAGGCATGTTAACAGCTGCGTCGATCATAAGTTCGATGATCCTTCCGTAATGCAGGAATCTGATGTCTCCCTGTTTGTACGGCACCTGATTGGGCTTCTCTCTCAGTCTTGTCGGTTCAGGCAAGGGATATGGTGAATCGATATCAAGTTCAAAATTTGAAATCAGGGTAAGGTGGTCCCACAACTTATGCTTGAAATCCCCCTCATCCCGGAGATGGGGATTAAGGTTACCCATTACCTGGATAATGGTTTTAGCGGCCCGGTTCCTTTCGTTCCTGTCCTCGATGGTCTTAATATGATCAACCATTTTCTGCACATTCCTGCCGTATTCAGGCAATGCCATTCTCTTTCGCTGGGTATTATAATCGTAACTCATCCTCGCGTTTTTTGCAAAGCTAATAAATTTATGCATTTGGAGTTATTATAATCCAAGGAACCGGATTGCCACGCCAGACAGGAAAATCATGGCACCTGCTATCAGATGGCTGTATCTTTCAACAGGCTTGAGGTTGATACTGTTAAGCCCCAGTTTCAAGATCAGAACAACTGACATCATTGTTGCGATTGTGACCGCTGAAAACAGGACCGATACAAGCAGTGCACCTGAAAAATTGCTTTTTGCCGCAGGGTACATCAGGATCGGTATCAACGGCTCGCATGGTCCGAATACAAAAATCAGGAACAATATCCAGGGAGTGGTTTTAATTATATCAGTTTCGTGGATATGTATGTGTTCTTTATGATGATCATGCTCATGAACATGCTTTTCTCCGCCTATATGATAGTGGATATGACTATGCTTCCTGTTCCTGATAAGATTTCTTATGCTGATGATCATGTATACAAGGCCGAAAGCTATGAACAGCCATGCTGCAATACTGCCTCTGAAGGATTCCATGGAAACGAGCCTGTTCAGCGAAATGCCGACTGCTATACCAACCAGGCCGAGGGCAACTGAGCTGAGCACATGTCCGAGGCCGCAGAGAAATGTGATGAACATTGTCTTTTTAGTCGTCCATTTTTTTGCTTCACTCAGTACAATAAAGGGAAGATAATGATCAGGGCCGAGAATAGTGTGAATAAATCCTATCGAGACAGCTGTTACTGAAAGAAGGCCTATGGAATCGTTCATCGTTGACCTGAATTACATTTTATCAAATCTGTATTCTGCAATTATATCTATAATTATTGATATTTGCCATATCAATTCAATTCAATATCCAGCCATACCCGGAAAAAATATTTTCCCTGAAATTGGTATTCTGCGTGTGAAGCAAAGTTCTTGAACCGTCAATAAATTCTTTCATGCGGATGAAATCGGCATGATTTTTAAAAAATTGAGGGTTGTTTTCAAACGCGGAACATGGGAGGATGAAAAACTTCTTCCGGTAATCAACTATCGGAGTGTAAACCCATGTAAGGTAATAGCCGGTATTGGAAATAAATACAGATTTATCATTTTTTGTAAACTCAACACGGACCATTGAACCTCCGTCAGTTTTGGGTTTCCTCTGGTTCGACAGGAAATTACCGAGTGAATAGGCGACAACTCTGTCTTTATGCAATGAATCTCTCTTTGACCATATCATTTTCTGGATCACATGCGGATGTGAGCCTATTATAAGGTCAATCCCGAGGGAAAAGAAATAATCTGCGAGCTGAACCTGTAACCCTGATGGTATTGTATCATACTCGGTCCCCCAGTGAAGAAACAGTACCATGATGTCCGGATTACTCTTCTTTGCTTTCAGGATATCGCCGGTAATCAGTGATTTGTCAAGCATATTGACAATGAATGGAGGAGGTACTTTAATCCCGTTGGTCCCGTAAGTATAATTAAGCAGGGCAATTGAAAATCCGTTTTTCTTTAAAATCAGTGGATATTGGGAGTTTCTTGATATCTGATCCGTAAACGTGCCTGTATGAGCTATCCCGATGCTGTCGAGCCTCATAACAGTGCCTTTCAGACCGCTTATGCCATGGTCAGCGGCATGGTTGTTTGCTGTAACAAGGCAATCTATTCCCGCGTTTTTGCATGCAGAAGCAAGGGCTGACGGCGAGGTGAATCTGGGATAGCCTTTATATGGAGGTCCGGCCAGTGTAACCTCAAAATTTGCGAATGCGAGGTCCGAATCCGAGATTACCGGCCTGATATACTTGAAAACAGTGTCAAAACTGTAAGTACTGGTCTGCCTGTCCTCAGCTGACCAGATCTGCTCGTCATGACCCATTATGTCTCCCATAAACAGCAATGATATTTTCAGATCCCGGGAATCATTCTCCTGTCCTGAAGACGGTAAAACGATACAGGTCAGGAAGAGCAGGATCGCCAGCCCGTCGGTTAATCTGAGATTATTTTTTTCTTTCGCAACAGTCACTCTGTCTTATGAATAATCTGGTTGGCACAAAGATAATTTTTTACTGATATTAATAATTTTTAACTTTGATCCCTTTATTATGCTGACCGGTTTATTTACCGAAGATCATGAATAATCCCGAAAGTCAGTCCGCTATCAGGAAAATCTCGCTTGCCGGAGCAATAATTGCGCTTGGAATTGTATTTGGCGACCTGGGGACAAGTCCTCTTTACACCATGAAAGCAATTGTATCAGGCGGCGCTGATGAATTTAACCAGCTGCTTATTTACGGCGGACTTTCATGCATTTTCTGGACACTGACGCTATCGACAACAATCAAATATGTATTAATTGCGCTTCGTGCAGATAATAACGGGGAAGGAGGGATTTTTGCTCTCTATGCACTGATTAAGGAAAAGTCGCCATGGGCAGCTATCCTGACGATGATAGGGGGAGCTGCTCTGCTTTCCGACGGCGTTCTGATGCCTTCAATCACCGTAACCTCATCAATAGAAGGACTCAGGCTGTATAATCCTGATATTCCGGTTGTTGCCATTGTACTTCTGATACTGGCGGTGATGTTTGTTATCCAGCGGTTCGGAACAAATATTGTCGGCAGTTCATTCGGTCCGATAATGCTGATCTGGTTTCTTACCCTTGCAACACTTGGATTTTCACAGCTCCTGTCGTATCCTGAGATCCTGGGGGCAGTAAATCCGGCATATGCCTATAAGTTCCTCACAGTATATCCCGGAGGTTTTGTGCTTCTTGGCGCTGTCTTTCTTGCAACAACGGGAGCTGAGGCTCTTTATGCTGATATGGGACACTGCGGCAGGGCAAATCTCAGGGTCACATGGATTTTTGTAAAAATTGCCCTGCTTCTGAACTATTTCGGCCAGGGTGCCTGGATCATGAATAATATGGAAAAAGGGCCATATGTAAATCCGTTCTTTGAGATCATGCCCGGATGGTTTCTAATCCCCGGAGTAATACTTGCAACAGCTGCTGCAATAATTGCCAGCCAGGCAATTATAAGCGGATCATTCACCCTTATCGGTGAAGCTGTATCACTGAATTTCTGGCCAAAAATCCGTGTTCTTCATCCAACGCTTGTCAGGAGTCAGGTCTATGTACCCTTTATTAACTGGTTTCTTCTTATAGCCTGCAGCCTTGTTGTACTGTTCTTTAAAGAATCTTCGAATATGAACGCTGCATACGGTCTGGCTCTGATCCTTGCGGAAATAATCACAACCTTGCTGCTTTCATATTTCCTTCTAAAGAAAGGATTAAACCACAGGCTGGTATTGATATTCATAATGGTTTTTCTGACTATTGAAGGATGTTTTCTAATTGCCAATCTACACAAATTCAAACATGGCGGTTGGCTGACCCTTCTACTGGCTTCGGTCTACTTCCTGGTAATGATAGGATGGTATTTCGGGAGGAAAATTAAAAACAGGTATATCACTTTTGCAGACCTCGACAGGTATCTTGATCTTTTCAAAGACCTCAGCAAAGATGAATCCGTTCCCAGGTTGGCCACAAACCTTGTTTATATCATCAGGGCAAACAGGTTCGATCAGGTTGAATCCAAGATTATCTATTCAATCTTCCATAAACAGCCTAAAAGAGCAGATACATACTGGTTCCTCCATGTCAACAGGATTAACGATCCGAACAGGTTTGATTACCATGTCACACATATTCTTCCGGGAATACTGATACGTGTCGATTTCAACATAGGTTACAAGGTTGAACCGAAGATCAACCTTTATTTCAGGGAGGTAATTGAAGATCTGGTCAAAGCTGGTGAGATCAAATTGAAGAGCAGCTACGATTCTCTGAAGAAGCACAATATTGAAGGCGATTTTAAATTTATTATAATCGACAGGATAATGTCGAGGGACATCAGATTGACTCCCTGGGAGAATTTTATCATGGCGCTGAACAGTATTGTGAGGAGACTCAGTGTTTCCGGGATAAACACCCTGAACCTGGATTCAACCAATACTATTATCGAGCAGGTGCCGATCACTATCAATCAGCCTGTGGCAGAACGTATTAAAAGGATAGAACAGGGATCATGATGAAAGCTTATACCGAAGGATGAGTCCTGCTTTTTCTGAGAATACTGACAGCTGACAGGTATCCCCCTATAATTACTCCGGAAAAGCCCCCTCCGGTCCTTCCCCAGGCTGATGCGATAGTTAAATTCGCGGGTGTCTTTAAGTTTTCGGTTATTTTTCTGCCAGGATTCTGCGCAAAACCATAGACTGCTCCTTCGGGATTCAGTGTGTATCTTTTTACAGTTGCAGGAGTTCCTACTTCATAGTACTCAATGACATTCCTGATGCCCGGAATTATCTTATCAAGTCTTGCAATAAAAGAAGAGGCAGCCTTCTCCTTCTTATCGTAATAATCATTTTTTTTCAGTATTTCCCAGTCGCGCAGATAATCAATACAGCAGACAGCGCCGACGCTCCTGCCTTCAGGCGCCAGTTCCGAATCTATCTGGCTGTAATCAACGAAGATAAAGCTGCGCCTTGAATAATCATCACCATTATTCCCGCGTATGTCTGCCTGAGATTTTACTGAGCTGTCATAGACAGCAGTTGAATAATATGAGTGTCCCAGTTCCCTCAGGGGTTTTGAGAATCCAAGATAGACCGTAAGCAATGAAGCCCCCGGGCGGTTATCCTTAAACTCATTTTCAAGAATGCCGGCATATTCAGGAGAAATGATTTCAATTACATTTTGGATCGGGTTGTTTGCAACTATTTCATCTGCAAACACTTCTACACCTTCTGATCCTTTCTCATTCTTGCGCCTGCAGATAACACCGGTTGCTCTGTCGCCTGTTATCCTGATATTTGTTACAATGTTATTTAAAAGCACTTCCCCGTTATGGGCTTTTATGAATTCCGCGAGATGGTCTGAAAGTTTCTGTGAGCCTCCTTTGATATAGCTTGCCCCGTTGCGGTAATAACTTCCCTGTGCCAGAGAATAATATCGCAGGGAGAGTGTATAGGGGTCGTCATGAAAATACCCAAGATTACCGAGCAGGATCAGTTTGAGATCTTCATCATTAATTATCGAATCAAGAAATTCTCCCGTGCTTATATCCTTTTCAGTTTCACCCGCCGGTTTTTTGCCTGCATTCAGGATTTGATCAAAGTACGATTTTATTCCGGCGCCCTCTTCAGGGAAAAGTGATGATAATCTTTCAGCTGCAATTTCCGGCTGATGGGGTATTGTAACTGAGTACCTGTCATTG
>Ga0172363_10001526_pt1 | contig 18733 bp, 12 predicted proteins | sample LakKivs2_kivu2a2_FD_114541 | JGI IMG/M metagenome (GOLD analysis project Ga0172363, IMG submission 114541) | Sediment microbial communities from Lake Kivu, Rwanda - Sediment s2_kivu2a2 | ecosystem: Environmental > Aquatic > Freshwater > Lake > Sediment | place: Rwanda: Western Province, Lake... | reverse complement strand
TCAGTCACAATGGCGGTTGAGCGCGGAAAGAGCGGTGTCCACCCGACATTGGCCACGGTTGTCACCAGGATCTCTCCAGCTTGCAGTTGGTCGCAATCCTCTGCGGACAATATCACATGTGCCCGCCCTTCCACCACGCCGGGCGCCCCAGGAAAACCCGTGATAGAACCGCTGGACGGCATCTGTATGCTAGGCCTCGCCTCAAACACATCGCTGCGTCGTTGAGGATCTGCTGCCCATTGGAATGGGTCGAACGGTCCACGGATCAGTACTGGATAACACGGGAGCGCGCAGTATCGGTCATAAGTAGTCCGTCTCGCCGGGATGTGGACCAGGGATGTTTTGTCGCCTCCGAGAGCGGCTAGAACCTCGTCAATCGACACGAAAAAGACATCATCACCCAGCCCCATCAGCGCACCGGCACGCTGGAAAAATGAGCGGACTACCCACTGGGCTCGCACCACTTCAGAACGGGCCGCTTCGCGGTCACGGGAGATCGCCCCCCAGTGGTCGATCTGGCGGCGCAGCGCTACCACCTTGTTCGGGTAACGCACACGCAATCGATCCCAAGCCGCTCGGCGCGCAGTCTCTTGACGAGCGAAGAGCGCGTTGACATCTTCTTTTGTTTGGCGCAAGCCGGCAAGCTGTTTCTCGATCCAATCAGGATCTTCGGCAGGTCGTGGAATGGAGAGCTCTGCCTCATGTGGACCGCGGTGACCGAACTTGCGCACAAAGGTTGCTCGGTCGATTTCGCCGTTGGCCAATTGCGTCAGGCCAAGAAGCAGCCCTAGGCTGGCCAGTGGACTCGAACCTGTGCCTAGCCCCGTGAGCAAAGCGTCGGCATCTTCGTTGCCCACTAGCTTCTGCAGGTTGTGCCGGGTGATGACAATGTCACCTCCGCTTTGGTTGGCTCCAGCCTCCAACATGTGGCAGGTCTCGTGAAAGAACGGTGCGACGTCAGTGTTCCACAGGGCGACTAGTTCTTCCGGGCTAGCGGCAGCTTCGATGCGTGCGCGCAACTTCTCGCAGCGTTCCGGCGCTGTGGCAAGGAACTCTGGGAGTCTCTTGAGGTTGGCACGCATCCTCAGTAAGCCCCGGATTGCGACGGGTGGAACCACGCGCAACATGTACCACAGAGACAGGTGGATGATTGGAACCTCCATGTCATCTGGAACTCGGCCGAAGGCATCCTCGCTCCACTTCAGGAAACTCTTTGGGTTCAATCCAAAGGGTGCGACGAACGAAGCGTCCATGCTCAGATTCTTGTAGAGCCGCCCGCATATGTTGCCGTAGACCCGGTAGGGACCTATGGAAGTCTCAACATCGTCCAGCGTGAGCTGGGCGACGGACCAGGTGCATGGCGTCATTGCGTCCGGAACAGCCTCGCCGTAGTTCGCTCTGGTCCAGAGATAGTCGCCGGTCAGACTGTCGTTCCATTCTCCAGTTGCTGGGTTGTGGGATTGCAGGTTGGTGTCCACGGGGATCCGTCGTTCATTTCTCATCATGAACATCCTCCTTTTGATGGCAGGTTCAGACCATGCGTCGTAGCAGTGTAAGGCTCTTAGGTGTTTGCTCATCGCACCAATTACCACGATTCTCCGATTGTGAAGTCATATTAGTAGAAGCAAGTCCAACGAGTTCAATGGGATCGACCAATCGCTGGATAGCCAAGTGGATTTGGACCGAAGGCGAGCCCAGTCCGAGGAACTTCTACTTGTACTTTCGAAAGGCATTCGTTTTGCCTCCGAGGACGAAGAGCGCATCACTCAGAATCACAGCTGATAGCAGGTACGTTCTCTTTCTGAACGGTGAGAGGCTGGGCCAAGGTCCTGTCAGGAGCTGGCCATTCGAGCAATCCTACGACAGGTACGACATCGGTGCTCGGCTGAAAAGAGGACGCAATGTAGTAGCTGTCTTGGTCCAACACTTCGGCGTCTCGACCTTCCAGTACATTGTTGGCAGGGGTGCGTTGTTGTGTCAGATAGATCTGGTCTTGGGCAACGGCAGGACGAAGTCCATAGGTACGGATGGTTCTTGGCGAGTGAGGCCTTCCGCTTCGTACAGCAGGAGGGTGTCTCGCATGGCTTGTCAGCAAGCGTGGGCTGAGAGCTACGATGCGAGAAATGAGTTCATTGGATGGAATGGCATGGACTTCAGCGATGCCAAGTGGAGGAAAGCGAAGATCATCGGTCCCGTGGGAATTGAGCCTTGGACGAAACTCGTCGAGAGGGAAATTCCGTTTCTGACCGAGGAACCTATCCTGCCGAAGGCTCTCATTCGCAAGAGAGTGGTTCGACCTCCTCGCTATCATTGGTCCGTTGACCTGAGACCGAATCTCCTGCCTGGCTACTTCGATGCAAACCCAAAAGGCTTCACTGCATTGCTCGTTACGATCGTTCGGACCAAAGCAGCAGCTGAGGCTAAGCTGAAGCATGTGCAAGGTCCATGGACCAGCTCTGGAGGAGCCGTGCGCCTGAACGGTCGTGACGTGGAGATCAAGGACAGGACCGGGACCTTGGAGCTCCAACAAGGTGACAACCTCTTGATGATCGACGTGACGGGTAGCTATCACGAGTGGACCACCTCGATTGTGATTGACACAGAAGCAACGCTTCAGTTCGTATCTCCGCTCAATGGATCAGGACATTGGGCCACAGTCGGGCTGTTTCCATCAAGGGACGAAGGATTTGCCTCAGTCTGGGCCTGTAGGTCACCCTCTGATCTCAGAGCACACAAGGATCAAGTGAAACCTGTCCTGCTCGATCACGAGAGTGAAGTCGACGTATTTGCATTGACCACGAACCAGCAACCCATCGGTGAAGAGGAGGTTCGACTGGAGGACGAGTACGGACTCTTCTCTGACAGCGAGAACGCAGCAACACTCTACCCAGCAGCAAGTGGGGATGTCGAGCTGCTTCTCGACTTCGGCAAGGAGATAGTCGGGTTCCTTGAGTTCGAGCTTGAGGCCTCTGAGGGTGCGGTACTTGACTGGAACATGTTCGAGTTCATGAAGGACCAAGATATTCAGTTCACGGGTGGACTGAACAACACAGTCAGATATGTTGCGACCGGAGGATTCCAGACGTTCCACTCGATAGTTCGGCGAGGATTCAGGTACGCGCTATTGACTATCCGAAACATCAGGGCTCCTGTCAAGATACGGAAGGTGCAGTGCTTGTTGAACACGTTTCCGGTGGCTGAGCGAGGCGACTTCCTGTGCTCTGACCCCTTGCTCAACGAGATTTGGAGGATGTGCAGATACACGACTAGGTTGTGCATGGAGGACACATTCGTCGACTGTCCAGCATACGAGCAGACTTTCTGGGTTGGTGACTCCAGAGGAGAAGCCCTGATCAACTACGTGGCATTTGGAGAACGCTCTATGCCGAGGCGTTGCTGGAAGCTGGTGGCCCAGTCCCTTCGCAGATCTCCTCTCACAGAATCACAAGTGCCGAGCGGTTGGAAGAACGTGCTGACTGCATGGAGCCTCCTATGGGTTCTTGCGTGTGATGACTACTATCTCTGGTCAGGCGACAAGGAGTTTCTGGTTCAGGTCTATTCTGCAATCGCAGAGATGTGTCGCAACTTGGAGGCTCGCTTGAACGACAAGGGTCTCCTAGAGATAGAGGCCTGGAATATGCTGGACTGGGCTCCCATGGACACGCCGGGTTCCGGCGTGGTCACTCACCAGAACGCGCTCATGGTCAGGGCACTTCGTACGACCGCACACATCGCACGGATTCTGGACAAGGACGGTGAGGCCCAACACTACATCGAAGTGGCAAATGCGCTGAAGCATGCGATCAACGAGCACCTGTGGTCAGATGAAGCTGGAGGTTACATCGACAGCATACATGCAGATGGCCAGAAATCCAGGGTGATCAGTCAGCAGACCAACGCAGTTGTCCTTCTCTGCGAATGCGCGACTCCTGATAGGGAGCGCACCCTGGCGAGCCGCATCTTGGATGTGCCGAAGGGATGGGTTGAGGTGGGGAGTCCATTTGCGATGTTTTTCCTCTTCGAGTTGTGGGCGAAGACGGGCAACTTCAACGCCATCTTGGACGAAACGCGAAAGCGCTGGGGCTTCATGCTGGACGTGGGAACGACGACCTGTTGGGAGACTTTCGGAACGCCGGGTGCGAAGCAGTTCACTCGAAGCTACTGCCATGCATGGTCTGCTGGTCCAGCCTACTTCCTCAGCCTCTATCAGCTGGGTGTCAGGCCGGCATCAGCGGGTATGAAGAAGGTGCTCATAGCGCCAGAGCCAGTCGACCTGAAGTGGGCGAGAGGGCGAATGCCCACTCCCCATGGTGAAGTGGAAGTCTCGTGGGAGCGCACCGGAGAGGAATTCCACCTGAGCGCGAGGCTGCCCAGGGAAGTTTCAGCCAAGGTCGTACTACCGGTGTCGGCTCGTGAATATCCGAGCATCGACATGATCGGTGTTGGGATACTTGGAAAGTCCATCGATGATGGCAAGTGGGCAATCGAGTTGAGCGAGGGTGGGATGGTCGTATGTTCAGCGAGACGGGAGACTCATTCGGAACACTGAAGTTGTCCGGGGTTTCGCTTGAGGTGATCACTCAGGCGTACCCATTTTCTTTCGAAAGTCCAAGAATCGTCTTGCGACCGTGAAGTAGGTTATTGGAACGAGGACTATCCAAATGACCGCCGTAACTAGGGCCAGAGCATCAAGGTTCCACAGCAGAAACATGGCTGGAATGGAGAGCCCCCACAACACAAGACCAAAAGTGCTCAGCACGCTGCATATGTTCATTCGCGTGTCCATGGGAGGAACGTAGCTGCAGTACTGGACGTATTCCGCGTTGTTCCACTGAATCAGATAAACGAACAGGTCGAAGACCATGGTCAAGAAGAAGAGTACCGCCTGCACCCTCATCTCCGTCGCGTTGGGAAGTGTAGTGACTAATAGCGTGATCGTCGTGAAGGTGAATCCACAGATGAGAGTGAACATACTTCCCAGACTAGACAGGTAATTTATGAAATCAGAACGATTTCTCGTGACCTCAGGCATTCCTGATCAGACTTTCTGGATAGCTGTCCGTGATTCTTAGGACTTTTCGCTGTTTGATTACATCGCTACCATTTCTTCTGTGACGCTATGGATATCTCGGCTTGGCCAGCACTTCCCTTATCTCAAGCTCCTTGAAGCTCCTAGGAAATGCCGGCTTGACCACAATGGCCGTGTCACATCCTTCGCTGGTTCCGGCGATTGATATCACTTCGCGATCTATGCCTATGAAGCCGGCGTCGGCCGCCATCAGGACGATCTCAACGGCCACCTTCATGCCTTGGCTGAACCTGTAGAGCGTCTGTGCAACGATTTGTTCCGTAGATACTCCACCACGTTCTCCGGCCAGAGAGGCCGAAACCCCGTCTCCAAGCGCGTGGCTGCACGTCAGAACTTTGACTCCTTCTGCTTCCACCTTGCTTCTCTCATCAGAGGTCATGGTCCAACCTTCTTTCTCAAACCCCTGGCTCAGCGTGACGGCAACAAGGTTAGTCTTCATGCCCCTGAAGATCTTGGCTGCCTCAAGCGCCGTGCCCCCGTGAGTTGTAGCCACAACCACGTCCTTGATGCCAAGTTGCTTGGCTCTCTCTGCTCCTATCTCCAGCGTTCTCTTCGTGTTTGTTGCTCCTGTTCTGGCGAAATAGACCGTCTTGGCCTCAATGTCCTTCGTCATTAGTGTCCGGCTAGTTTGCTCTCCCCCAATTGAGATATGCCTTTCGCCCTTAGTCAGACAGAACCGAGGATCTTCAATGACGCAAGAACGAGGGTATCTTGGAGAGGCGCGAAGTGTTTTAACACAACACACATAGGCGCTCAGGGTCAGCATGCAGGACTTCCCAGAAGGGTTCCTTTGGGGCACATCGATGGCAGCGTTCCAATACGAGATGGGAGCGTCTGCGGAAGCCGTCGACGACAAGAGCGACTGGTATGTCTGGCTTCACGATCCGAAGAATGTGCGATCAGGCTTGGTAAGTGGGGATGTTCCAGAACTTGGGCCAGGTTACTGGGATCTGTACGAGAAGGATCATACATGGGCGGAGCAGCTCGGTCTGAACGCGTGGAGAACGAATCCCGACTGGAGCAGGATCTTCCCCAAGTCGACAAAGGAAGTCGAGGTCGCCTGCACCTTGGATGACGAGGGGGTGAAGGATGTTGAAGTCAGCGAATCCGTTCTGGAAAGACTTGACTTGCTCGCGAACAAGGAAGCAGTCCATCATTACGAAGCAGTCTTCCGAGATGTGAGAGCAAGGGGCATGAAACTCGTGCTCAATCTCTATCACTGGGCCATGCCGTTATGGCTTCATGATCCGCTCGCTGTCAGGGGCGGATTGCATTCTGACGCACAAGGCTGGGTAGGCGATGAGTGCATCGTCGAGTTCGCCAAGTACGCCGCATATGTAGTGTGGAAGTTCGGTGATCTTGCAGACCTCTGGAGTACAATGACGGAGCCGAACATGATCTGGAACGGAGGATACTCTGAAGGTACCGGTACCTTCCCGCCAGGTCTGCGAGACAAGAGGCTTGCTGAGCTGGCATCCATCAACCTGACGCAAGCTCATGCCAGAGCCTATGATCAAATCAAGAGACATGCAGGGAGACAGGCCAAGGTGGGTGTAATGTACGCTACTTCTCCAAGCTATCCCATCACTGACTCCGGGCCGGACATAGAAGCAGCGAGAGTGTCGGACGAGATCTCCACGAAGTGGTTCTTCGATGCCATCGTGAAGGGAGAGATCCACAGGGCTGTCTCCGGCAGGGACATGACGAGGGCAGACATGAAAGACAAAGTGGACTGGATTGGAGTCAACTACTTCTCCAGGAATGTGGTAAAGCATGTTGACGCTCCTCCCTTCTTCGAGGTGCAACCGAGCTACGGGTTCCTGTGCCGACCGAATTCGAGGTCCGCCGAAGGAAGACCAACGTCAGACTTCGGGTGGGAGATCTATCCAGAAGGCATGAGGAAGGCCCTTAACCTGTTCAAAGGGTATGGAAGACCGCTTCTGGTTTCATCCAACGGGATCGCCGACGCCACGGACAGATACAGGACTTGGTACTTGGTCTCTCACCTGCACAACCTACACTTGGCGATTGAGGATGACAGGCTAGACGTAATTGGCTATCTTCATTGGAGTCTGATCGATAACTTGGAATGGGGGGCAGGATTCTCCAAGAAGTTCGGTCTGCTACAAGTCGATATGAGAACAAAAAAGAGATCGCCTAGGCCAAGCGCGTACGTCTACCGAGACACGATCAGCAATAACGCAATCCCAGAACGCCTAGATGAATATGAAGAGCAACCCGACACCCCAGCTTGCTAGACAACCCTCAAGAGATGCAAGGACTTGAACTCGTCAGGCTTTTATCTGATGGGGGCGACGCGTGGACGGTCCGATGGAGGGACGCGCTACCCCCGTGCCAGTGCCTAGTCCTAGCAAGACAGGCCTCGTTGGCATGCGGGGGTTCACCGTGATATGGCTTGGTCAGGTGTTATCGCTGATGGGCACCGCGATGACAGCTTTCGCTATCACGATCTGGGCTTGGCAGGTGACGGGTGAGGCGACTGCACTGGCACTGGTAGGGTTCTTCTCATTTGCTCCGACAATACTGTTCAGCCCGGTCGCAGGCGCTCTTGTGGACCGATGGAACAGAAAGCTCGTGATGATACTAGCGGACTTGGGAGCTTGTGTGGCTACTGTGGCAGTCCTGCTGCTCTACCTGACCGGTCACCTTCAAGTCTGGCACCTATACATAACAGGGGCAGTCGCGGCAGTGTTCCAGTCGTTTCATTTCCCCGCATATTCTGCGGCTGTGACGATGATGTTGCCAAAAGAGCAGTATGCACGAGCGAGCGGAATGATATCGATAGCGCAGTCGGCATCGGGTGTCTTCGCTCCAATATTCGGCGCCGTCTTGCTCGGCTTCGTCGGGTTCTCCGGCGTAATGGTCGTGGATATCTTGACGTGCTTGGTAGCGGTCGCTGTCGTGCTCTCGGCTACTATCCCGAACCCGCCTGTCTCTGAGGAAGGGCTCAAGGGCAAAGGAAGCCTTCTGAAAGAGTCCGTCTATGGATTTCGTTACATATACGCCCGCCCAAGCTTGCTGGGCCTTCTCCTTGTCTTCTTCGCCACGAACTTGGTAATGACCCTCAGCGGTACGCTAAGCTCCCCCTTGATCCTCGCTCGAACCAACAACAACGATGTCATGCTGGGCATCGTGCAATCAGTCTCGGCTATCGGCGGACTGGCCGGGGGGTTCCTGCTAACAGCATGGGGAGGCCCGAAGCGGAAGGTGGACGGAGTGCTCGTTGGGATAGCGATTTCTAGTCTTTTCGTCTCAGTGTTCGGGCTAGGCAGAGAAGTCTGGGTATGGAGTCTGGCAGGATTCTTGGCGTACCTTCTGATACCAGTTGCCAACGGCTCTAGTCAAGCGATATGGCAGGCAAAGGTCGCCCCTGATCTTCAGGGGAGAGTGTTCTCTGCGCGTCTGCTGATAGCGCAGATCTCAGGACCGATTTCCATGCTCATCGGTGGACTCTTGGCCGACCGCGTGTTCGAGCCGGCTATGATGCCCGGAGGCAGTCTTGCGCCATCTTTCGGTAGGCTCGTTGGGACAGGACCCGGAGCAGGCATGTCGCTCATCTTTGTTATCACAGGGATCCTCGGAATGCTTGTCGGTCTGGGAGGATACGCTTTTGGTGAGATCCGAAACGTCGAGACTATCCTTCCGGATCACGTTACTCAGGTCGGCCCGACCTGAGACCACACGGGCTAAGACGGTACTCAGGAAGACCGCGTCAGTGGTTCGTCTCGGCAGGACTGAAACGCTGATTAACTCAGATGTATAGTTCAGCAAGGATGAGAGTGGGCAGGTTCCAGGTCATGGCGATCCTGCAGGCTGCCAGAGCTCAAGCATGCGGTCTTTCGTTGGATGAATCCAAAAGCTGGGGCCTCAACCGCGCGATATTTTACGCCGCAGCCAAGAGAGGCTTCAGAGCAGTGCGCGCGAAACCCCCGCCTCTGAAGATCTCAGCGGCTGTTGTTGGGAGGCGGTACCTCAAGAGAGGGGCAGTGAAGGAAGAGGTCTCCCAGCTCGGAGACGAGATCGCGTACAAGACGAAGGTCGGAGACAACATCTACTACACAATAGGAGGAGAGACTCAGACCCCCGAGGACTACAGCAAGCAGATAATGCTGCGGTTCGGCGGCAAGTATCGCCAAGCTTGGGAAGAAGCACTTGAGCTCGTCAAGAAGCATCCTAAGTCGATCCTGCTTTCTCAGAATGAGTTCTTCCAGCAGGTCTACAAGCCGGTGAGGGATGAGCTGTCAGAGAAGTGGACTCAGATGGCGGCCTCCAGATAGGGCGACCGTCCGATTAGATCATCAAGGTCTACCGTGGGTCTCAGGAGAGTCACTTGAGAAGAGGAAGGGATACGCGCATCGACATGGCGTTGTTCGCTCAGCGTAGTGCTTGGCAGGCTTAAATCCGCACATGGGTCCTTCTTTTGTTAGTGAAGAACAAACGTGCCTCGTAGCCAGCGATCGATTGTGAACAAGGCTGATTGAGATGAACGCTACTCCGAGCAAAGAGAAGCGTTGGTCCTCTTGGCTTGGAAAGCTGGCTTATTCGATCGGCGCTGTTCCTTCAGCTTTGCCCTACAACGCGATAGCCTCTTACTTCCTGATGTACTACGAGCTGGTCCTCGGCCTCAGCATCCAGTATTTCACGTTGCTTTGGATAATCTACTCGATCTGGAACGCTGTGAACGACCCGCTGGCTGGTTACATAGTCGACAGAACCAGGACGCGGTGGGGAAGAAGAATCCCACACATACTACTCTGGGGCGTGCCGCTCGGGATCACATTCTTCTTGATATGGTGGGTTCCTGTAAAAGAGCCCTTCCAGATATTCCTGTACGGGTTGCTGATGATAAGTCTCTACGACACTGCTTTCACGTTCGCCATGACAGCATGGAACGCACTCTATACCGAGATGTACGAGTCGATCGGAGAGCGGGCCGATGTCGTAGTTGTGAAGGATACGATAGCCTTCCTCTCATCTGCTGCGGGCATGATGGTCACGCCGATACTTGTGGCCATGTTCGGGTGGCCGGGCATGGGCATAATCATAGGGGTCATTTCCGTCGCCACCCTCTACATCTCTCTCATCGGAACAAGGGAGAAGGCGGAGTACAGTCTAGAGGAACCGCTCGGTCTGGTCTCTTCGTTCACGAACACGTTCAAGAACAAGCCCTTCCTCAACGCTGCAGTCCTGCTGATCATGACCGAGTATGCCTTCGGGACGCTCACCATGATCTTGCCGATCTACGGCAGATTCGTGCTAGGCTTGAAGGTCGAAGAGACGGGATTGACGATGATCGGGGTCGTCGTTGCGGTACTGCTGGGATTGCCGTTCTGGGGGTATGTGTACAAGAAGTTAGGTGAGAAGAAGACCTACTTCCTCACGAACTTGGTGTTCGCAGTCGGCCTCGTTCCGATCTTCATGGCGTCTGACCTGACGCAACTGACGCTTCTTTCGGTGGTGCCAGGTTTCGGTGTCGCAGGCACGCTGATGTCGGAGCCACTCCTGAGCTTGGTGATAGATTACGATGAAGTGCTGACTGGGAAGAGACGCGAAGCCATGTACAACGGCGTTCTGACATTCATATCTAGACTGACACTGGTCCTGACGGCCCTGACTCAGTTGATCGTCCAGACCACCACGGGCTTCATACCTGACATAAGCGCGGTCCAACCAGCTAGCGCCATAGCTGGCCTCAAGCTCACCCTCTCCTTGTTCCCACCTTTGGCCCTCTTCATCGGGTTGCTTGTGTTCGCTCGATTCCCCCTGACACAGAAAGAAGTACCAGGAATAAGAGCCAGGCTTGAGGAGATTCACGAGGAGAAAAGGAAGAAACTTCAGGAAAGGCTCCAGGCGAAGGCCGCCAAGGCGCCTTGAATGGGTCTCAAGCGATCATGTAGCAGTGCGTGAGTCTGGACCTCGCGGCATTGACCCAACTGGCCCAAGGACTACCTTCACTGAGTTGATTGTTCATTCGATATGGCTCGGTCGATCCCAGATATGAATTCCATGAACCGATCTTGAGGAACTCTTGCGCCAGCAGCATTGCTGTGACCACCTCCAGCGCCCCCAAGGCTTTCAGCGACAGTTGAAACAATCTCCTGCAGATTATTCAGGTCAACAGACCTCACGCTCATGTCCACGGTGTCCGTCAACTGCTCGGCTGCCACCCCTACCAGTGCCCCCGTGTAGGCTCTGGCATACGTTGCCGCCTTACCGAGAGACCAGGCAACATCTTTGACATAGGCGACTTTACCTTGGACCTTTGTAATGCTCCTGACGACGCGTCTCATTCGCTCATCTATCTGCGACTCATGAATCGCAATGTTCACCAGCTCATTGTCAAGGCTCGGGAGTCTGTTCCGGGAGAGATAGGTTACTAGACTCCTCTTGAACCGGAAGTCTTGCTTTCTCGTGCCCTCAAGCGCGGCTACCAAGATGCCAGCCTCAAGGTAGAGTTCTCTTTTGTCCCAACTTCTCAGGATCTCCTTGATCACTGGTGTGTCATCGCTGTAGTCGCCTATTGCGCCGTACACGGCGACTCTACTCATTTCTGGATCGAGTTGGTTCTTGAAATATTCGTACACTAACTCTGATGCGCAAGCTTCACCTTGTCCTCTGATCACCGTGCCGGGCAAGTCACTTACGCTAACAGGTGCAGGTAGCGGATGGTGATCGAAGTAGAAGAGCTTGCGACTGACGCTGAGCCTTCGCATCTCTCCGGTAATCTCGTCCTTGTACTTCGACGTGAGCGCGATGTCCATGATCATCACATCTCTGTCTGCTACAGATCTCAGTTCAGAAAGGAGGTCAAACGGGTTCGTGAAGATCACTTCGGCGTCGCTGTTCGCTGAGAAAGCGATGGAAGCAGAGCAAACGCCGTCACAGTCGCCGTGTGCTAGGATGAGCGAGTTCAATTTTGAGACGTTCTGATTCTTCCTTAATAACTGTTGAGAAACACCTTCTTGGCTGGGCCAGCCAGAAGTCATGACTACATCTTGGCGAGCATAGACAATAGTTTCCGCTCGTATGCTATGATCGGTCTGAGAACGGATGACAGGAGCTTCTGCTTTTCCAGCATTAACTCAACATTCCTGATATCTGATGCATTGATTGCTCCCAGAACTGGTGCTCCCGTTAGGTATGACAGGAAAAAGATCGAACCACCCAAGATCAAGTTGACCAATCCTTGGAATGGAGAGAATTGGAGCAGCAACAGCACTGGAACTGCCGCGATCGCTGAGGCCAGGTAGATCCTGAGCGAATCCTTGAGGCCCAAGGGCAAGCCGAAACTCCTCTTTGCACGAGCCAACAGATAGACGAGCGATAGAAAAGTGCAAATGAGGCCAGCTGCCAGAACCCCCGAGACGCCGTAGAGGTGTGTCAGGATGGGAGCAAGGGGGATGAACGCGACGAGATTGATCAAACTGGCCGTCACAACTGCCCTAGTCTCGCCTACACCGCTCATGAAGTTGCTCAGGGACATGGATCCCAACCCGACGTAGAAGTAACTCAGAACGTAGATCGAGAGGAACAAGGGTGCCAATGAATAACTTCCTCCATGGATGAAGAGCACCAAGTCCTTGGACAGGACTATCATGGCGGTCGCTGCTGGGATGATCAGCAATGAGGTGTATTTGATGGACAATCTGAAAAGATCCTTGGCGTCGGCGCTCTTTGGGTCTACCTTTGAGAACGTAGCGAAGAGTATCCCAGTTGGCGACGTCGCAAGACTCATCGCTATGCTGAGGGTCATGGCTACACCTAGATTGCCTATTTCTGTGTTCGAGACGAACTGTGCCAGAACGATTGCTTGGTAGGAGGGCAGGAGGCTTGTCAACAGGGCAGAGAGATACACGGGAAAGCCATAACGGAGCATGATCTTGAGGTCGGTCGAGAGGCTACTGCTCTCAGCGGCACCCCCGAGATCTCTGTAATGCCTCAGGAAAAGTATGAGCAACGCCAAGACCGTAGCAACTGCGTAGCCGAGAGTGTTGCCTGTCAGCGCACCCGCCACTCCCAGTCCCAAGAGGACGAGCAGAGGCGATGCCACAGCCTTGGTGACGGATTGAATGATCATCGTCAACGCACTGTCCGGCATCTCGTCCAAGCCCATGAAAGCTGAGCCTGTCGTGGAGAAGACCGTCTGAAACACTATCACTGTTGAACTGAGCCTGACGAGGTCGCCTATTCCGGGCCTATTCAGCACGGTTGCTGCGAAGTCATCCGCTAGTGCGAAGCAGACTATGAACATGATGCTGGCAGTCAAGAGTTTGAAGAGGATGCTTGACTTCAGCATGCTTGCTGCTTCCCGAGTTCTTCCCTCTGACCTAAGCTTGGCCGAATATCTGGTGACTGCTGGGTCGACACCGAAGCCCGTGAAGAGCAAGAAGAAAGCGGGTGCGGCCAAGCATACGTTGTACAGTCCGTAGCTCTCCGGCCCTAGGAGTCTGGCGATCGCTATCGAAGCTATTGCTAAGGCGATGGCGGATAGGGCGTTGCCCACAAAGAGGAAGAACCCTCCCCTAGCAGAGTCCTCGGCTACCTCCACCAGTTCCTCGGGCATGTATTCTCACTCATCGAGTCGGCGTCCGATTTATGCTCGTTGTCTGTTGAATCTCTGCTCGACATCTTCTCGTTGGCCTAGTTCCGCACAGAGGTCCAAGTAGCGCTTGATCGCCTGAGGAGGAGTGTTCCAAGGGATGTGATTGCCGATGCAGAAGACATAGCCTCCTGTCATCTTTGCCGTTTCGACCATTCGGTGCACCATGGCCTCTATCTCCTCGGGGTCGTTGCGGAAGAGAATGCGGCAGTCTCCTTCCCCAGCGACAAAGCAGTCCTGATATCTGCGCGCTATGGCGCGATAGTCAGTGTACGGTTCACTGATTATCCCTCGAGGGCCACAGGCCATGACATCGTCAACATAAGAGTCCATGCAACCATCTGACATGAATATGACCTCCTTTCCAGCGCGTTTGAGGATCTGCCAGAACTCCCTGTACCGGGGAAAGATGTACCGACGCATCCACTTTGGCGAGCACACGGGGCCACGAGAGGTGACGATATCGTCATGGCAGACGACGAAGTTGACTGGCAACCTGGCAAACACGCGAAAGACTCGGCGGTTGATCTCCGCGAACTCGTCCATGATTCGTGCGAACCGCTCGTCCAAACAGGTCTGCAAGAAGAGCTTCCAGCCGAAAGTGAGCAGAGGCCACATGAACATAGTATTGTAGAAGCTCACTGAAGCGGTGGATCCCTCCGGTGCACGGTCTCCCCATTCTGGAGGATAGCCCGTTCGATAGAAGCGATACAGTACCTCCTCATCGCGGTAGTCCCGTGACTCGACAACAGGGATGTCGGTGAAGTCGCCCTGTTCCAAGGGCGAGAAGTTGAACACGTCTTCCTTCGTCTTGAAGTGCTCTCCCCAATTCCAGTGATTAGATAGGGAATCTCCCCAACGGACGTGTCTCCGGCCCTTCTCATCAGTGTACGAACTCTCTCCACTCGTCTCAAGAATAGGCCGAGGTAATGGGCCATCGCTCTCCGGTATGGGCAATTCCAGTTGCGGATAGAGCTCTGCCATCCTCTGTCGGCACTTGCGAGGATGCTCGTAGTAGTCGATACTGGTGAGGTAAGTCTCCGCATCAGGGCAGGACCAGTGTTCCCAGTGTGGAATGCGTTTAGGCCAGCGCCCCATGAAGGCAAGATACTTGTCAGAGTATTCTACCAAGGCGTACCTCGCTCCGTTCAATACTGAGCCTTTCGTATATAGAAGTTCATGTCTTGCTTCGGAGTGATCAGACAGTCACTGACTGGTGGCGACAAGCAGCTCACAAAAGGCAACTGGCCATTCTCACGCGAGGATTCTGTGGATTGTTAGCACTTGTTCTTGACCAGACTTATTACGAGCCACCAAGGGGCTCGGGTATGCCAGAGCTGCCTGAGATCACGGTGATTGCGAGGCAGATGAACAGGGAGTTGAAAGGAAATCGCATAGCCGAGATCGAAGTCAAGCAACTCAAGATTCTCAATGTCCCACCCAAGAGATTCGTGAAAGCAGTGAAGGGAAAGACGATAACCAACGTATCAGGCAGAGGAAAGTGGCTGTTCGTGCAACTGAGTTCAGACGGTTTCATACTCATGAACTTGGGAATGGGAGCAGATTTGGTTCATCAGACTTCGAAGCGAGACCTTACTCAGGAGTATCACTTCAGAATGGCTTTCAAGGACGGCACTGGGCTCACTGCGCGCTTCTGGTGGTTCGGATACGTCCATTTCGTCGAGGAACGAGATCTAGACAAGCACAAGATGACATCTCGCCTCGGCATCTCACCGACAGACAAAGCATTCACGGAGAATCACTTCAAGGAGATGCTAGCTCAGAGGAGAATTGGGATCAAGAACTTCCTGATGGACCAGAAGAACATGGCCGGCGTAGGCAATGTCTACATTCAAGACATTCTGTTTCGTGCAAGGTTACACCCGAATCGGAGGACGACTTCTCTTTCCCAAGAGGAGGTTCATGCCCTGTACAGGGCCATCCTGAAGACCTTGAATCGAAGCATCGAGCTAGGTGGACTGGCGTACGAGAGAGATTTCTACGGCCGCAATGGCAGGTTCACATCACGGGAGTTCCTCGTGGGGTACAAGGAGGGCAAGCCCTGCCCGGTCTGTGGAACAACCATAAAGAAGATCAAGACAGGAAGCACGGCGACATACATCTGCACCAAGTGCCAAGCGATGTGACGCCAAGAAAGCCTGTGATTGCACAGTCCTGGAAACGAGGCCTAGATTGATCCCCTGCGACCGTCAACCAATGCGACGAACTCCTTGTAGGCATCTTCCGCTGGCCCGTGGTCCTCTGTTTTGAATCTTTTGAGTTCGAACGAGTTCCTCACGACCGACCTCAGCTCTCTGTGAGACCCAATGCAGCCAATAGCCACCGCCTGCATGAGCACATTGCCCACCGCGGTCGCCTCCGCTGGACCGGCAATGACATCATGCCTTGTGAAATCCGCGGTCAACCGATTCAGCAGGGCGTTCCTAGATCCTCCTCCGACGATATTGATCTTCTCAATTGTTAGGCCGGTCAGCGTCTCAAGTTGTTCGAGGACAAGTCTGTATTTGAATGCCAAACTTTCCAAGATTATCCTCACGAGTTCTCCTTCATTTCTGGGCCTGCTCTGTCCTGTCTGTTCCAAGAATCGTACAATCTCATCGATCATGTTCGTCGGGGCGATGAACCTCGGGTCATCAGGATCTATGAAAGCTGCGAACGGTGTCGCCTCTTCTGCCAGTCTTGTGATCTCATCATACGATAAGTCCCTCCCCTGTGAAGCCCAGATGCGCTTGCACTCCTGCACTGGCCACATTCCTTGCACGTTCTTCAGGAGCCTGAATTTCCGGAATGCTCCGCCTTCGTTGGTGAAGTTGAGGGACAGGGAATCCTTGCTTATCACGGGTTCATCGACCTCTATTCCAATCAGTGACCAAGTTCCGGAGCTTATGTAGGCAGATCTGTTGTTCTCCAACGGTGCGGCAGCGACTGCCGAGGCAGTATCATGGCACGCCGGAGTGACGATCGGGGTGTCTCTGCTGACATTCAATTCACTGGCGAGGTTTTCGGAGATACGGCCCAAGGAAGTTCCGGGCTCCACGATCTCGGGCAAGAAGTGCGTGGGAATGTCCAATTCCTTCAAGAGCTCGCGGTCCCAATCGCGCTTGATCGGGCTGCAGAACTGGGTCGTGCTCGCATCAGTGAACTCCGATTTCTCTGATCCCGACAGGAAGTGGTTGAACAGATCCGGCATCATCAGGAATTTCCTGGCCGATGCAAGGACAGGGGCTTTGCTCAAGACCAACGAATACAACTGATACAGTGTGTTGATTCTCATGAACTGAATTCCTGTTCTCGCATACACTTCCTCTTTTGGAACTCTGCGTAACAGCTCCTCCATGACACCCTCGGTCCTGCTGTCCCTGTAGTGGTGAGGATTCTCAAGAAGCTCCCCTTTAGAACTGAGGAACGCGAAATCTACCCCCCAGGTGTCAACTCCTATCGCGGAGAGGCGTTCTCTTGATTTGGCTTCTGCCAGGGGAATTGCCCGTTTCATTTCGTTCCATAGCTTCGGCACATCCCAGTAGATGCCATCTGCAACTCTTGTCGGGACGTTGGGAAATCTGTGGACTTCCTCGATCACGATCCGCTCGTCTCGTAGAGTCGCAATAACCGCCCTTCCGCTTTCAGCTCCGAGATCGAAACCGAGGAAGGAGCTTCCTCCCATCGTGAGATTCTACCCTACTCTTTCCCATATGGGCTTCTGTTTCTCGCCAGTGCTCTCTCCCAAACCTATGGGTTTGACACCGGCCATTTCGCAGAAGCATCTGAGTTCGCTCGTGTAGTCTCCTGGGACGGCGAGAATGTGATTGCTTGGGAAGACGTCGAGGAACTCGTCGAAGCTGCAGGGCAGTCTGACATGCAGATGTGGCCAAGTTGGGTTGGTCATGCTGTTCAACCTCTTTCTCTCAGCCTCTGGCAAGTCAAGCACTTCTCCCGTGGATATCACCATGTAGAACTTGTCCTTCAGCAGACCAAGCCTGGCGAAGGTCATCTCTCCGGGTGCCGCGTCGAACTCGACCGATGCACCCCCTGCCTTGAAGTACATTTCGAGTGCTGGATGCAACGTCACTTTCTTGAAGTTCTCCTTCGGATCATGGCTCCTAGCAGCATACCAGCTGGGGTGGTTCCCGGAATTGCAGAAGTCCCACACATCTTTGTCAGGATGGTACAGTCTGACATCTGCAAACAGCGGTGGAAGTCCTCCGCTCACGTACTTGAGTATCTGCATGGTCAGCGCTGCCAGTGAGTCGGCCTCCGTCGCACACACGAATGGTTCCTTCGGGCCGTTCCAGTCGTATGGATCGTTCATCAGCATCTCAGACACGTCAGTTATGCAGACATGTTCAGTGAGTTCCCTCTGGCCCTTTATCCCAGAGAAGTCGAAGCCCCACTCATCGTCGACCTCTTTCATCGCCAAGTAAAGCTTGATCTGAGTCTTCAGCGTCTCAGGGGTCAGCATCTTTCCGTCATACTTTATCCTCTGACCCAACATTTCGCTCAACCACTTGAATCCTTTCTCCACTTCGCCTGCGCCGATTTTCTTCATCCTCTCGGCAAGCAGGAGCTGATCTATCTGATACACTGTCACACCAAAGGTTCTCTGTGTAGGAACGAGATGGAAGTAGCCGGTCTCCATTCCCATCGAATGACCTCCGTACATGCCATATACCTGTCCTCTGAGGGATGCAAACGCCTCTGCTGCTCTGATCCACTCGGTGATCTTCTTCTGGACTTCTTGGCTCTCCAGCTCTCCGACAATCCTGTGAGTCCTCATGCCTGCTTGCCTCAGTGCGCCGTCCGTTGCGAGCAGGCCGACATTTCCTGGATATGCCCCCTCGTTATTCGAAAGGTTGAGTATCGGCTTGTCTTTTCCGACAGCGTTTATGAACGGCCAGACCAAGTAAGGGAAATCCCATATGTAGTACAGCATCACTATTATCTTCGCATTGGCTTTGGCGATCTCCTCTCCGACCTGCTTCGAGGTCGCTATGGACGTTATCACC
>Ga0172363_10001523_pt1 | contig 18743 bp, 13 predicted proteins | sample LakKivs2_kivu2a2_FD_114541 | JGI IMG/M metagenome (GOLD analysis project Ga0172363, IMG submission 114541) | Sediment microbial communities from Lake Kivu, Rwanda - Sediment s2_kivu2a2 | ecosystem: Environmental > Aquatic > Freshwater > Lake > Sediment | place: Rwanda: Western Province, Lake... | reverse complement strand
TGCTAGCAGCCGTTCAGGTCTTGGCCTGGAACGCGGCCCCGGTGTATCTGTGCCTCGAGGCGGACGGCTCGGCCTGCGTCGATCGCGGCCCGGCGTTTTGCGATTGTTGCCAGAACGGCAAATCGTCGCCCGTCTGTGGCAGCGAGAATTGCCGCGATGTGCATCAGCACGACGGATTGGCCGGCAGTGAGCGTTCGCTCGGCGATGGGTCGTGCGGCTGTAAGCATGAGCAGATTTCGGATGCCCAGGTCGCCGTGAAAGGCCAGGATCGTTCGAACATCGCGTTGACCGCAAGTATTCAGGCGGTTGCCACTGTGTCTGAGGTGGCCCTCGTTTCGCCGCCGAGCGAGCTGTTCGTAAACGCGAATTGGCAATCGTCAACCTCCAGCGCGCTCGCTGCGCGCGCAGGCATCGTCCTGCGGATCTGATTCCGCCGAATGAACGAACTTGATCGTCGCTCGACGGTCACGCGCGTTCTCGACTCTCGCGGACGGATTTTCTGACATCAACATTTTGTTTGGCCTCGCGCGCAACCTGATCGTGCGCACGGAGCAGACGCCCATTTTCGAGGCAACTACCATGTCGAGCGCAACCCCTTCGCAAACGGACCTGTTGCGGCCCGCGCCGCACGGCTTGCCGAGTTCTTCCGGCCGCGGCTGGCTGCCAATGGTGCGGCAACACGGACCGACGGCCATCGTCTTTGCCTTGCTGGGCAGCGTGTTCTGGATGGGGCATCACACGGGCTGGAAGCTGCCGGCATTGGGGTCGCTTACCGGTGCCACCGCAGCACCAGACGAACTCTGGTGCGGCGAGCACCTGGTGCCGGAGGAGATTTGCGTGGAATGCCAGCCGGGCTTAATGCCCAAGGGCAAACCGTTTGGATTTTGCCGCACGCATGGCGTGGCGGAGTGCGTCACGTGTCATCCCGAGCTTGCCCAGGTCCGCGCCGAGCCGAAGCTGCCGGCCTACGACACGGCCGCGGCGCTCGCGCTGGTCGAGCGGCCCACGAACAACAGCCGCAACACGCTGCACGAGCGGCGCGTGCAGTTCGCAACGGCTGAAAGCGTGCTGAAGGCTGGCGTGCGCGTGAACGTGGCCAGCGAACAGCCGATGCGCGAAGTGATTCGCGCAAATGGCGAGATCCAGTTCGATCCGACCCGCATCGCGCACCTTTCACCGCGCAGCGGAGGGACCGTGGTCCAGGCGTTCAAGATCGTGGGCGATCATGTGAACGCGGGCGACGTGCTGGCCGTGGTCGACGTGGCCGCCGTGGGTCAGGCGAAGAGTGAACTCTTGCAGGCAATTGTCAACCGCCGGCTGCGTCAGTCGACGCTCGACCGCGTCGAAGCAGCCGGCATCGGCGTGGCCGGGGCCGTCGTTACCGAAGCCAAGAGCGCGCTCGCCGAAGCCGACGTGCGAGTAATCAGCGCGCGGCAGGCCCTGGTGAACCTGGGGCTTGAAGTGCCCGACGAGATCGAACAGGAGGATCCCCGTGAGATCTCGGACGACCTGCGGTTTCTGGGCATTCCCCGGGAGACGCTGGCCCTACTGCCAACCGGCAACCGTTCGGCGAACCTGTATGCCGTGCGAGCGCCGTTCGAAGGGATGGTCGTGGCCTCGGAGAGCGTCATCGGCGAAGTGGTGACCGCCGCGGATGTGCTGTACACCGTGGCCGATCCGCGGCGGATGTGGCTCACCCTGGCCGTACGGCAGGAAGACGCGCGGTATTTAAAGCGCGGACTGCCGGTCGAGTTCCGCACCGATAACAGCGGGCAACAGCTGAGCGGCGAAATTGCCTGGGTTAGCCCCACGATCGATCCTCGGACTCGGACGCTCGAAGCTCGGGTGGTGCTGGACAACGGTGACGAGCGGTTCAAGGACAAGGCCTACGGCAGTGGGCAGATTCTGCTGCGCGAAGAGCCGAACGCCGTAACGGTGCCGCGCTCAGCCGTGCAGGCAGCGAGCGATGCCACGTTCGTGTTCGTGCGCGACAAGAACTTCCTGGCCGACAAGTCGCCGAAGGTGTTCCACGTGCGGCAGGTGCGGACCGGCGCGGCGGATGAGAGCTCAGTCGAGATTCTGGCCGGCGTATTGCCGGGCGAGGTAATTGCCACCGAGGGGAGCAACGTGATCCTGGCGCAACTGCTGCGGAGCAACCTGGGCGCCGGCTGCGGTTGCCACGAACCGGTTGCCAAACCGGCGAAACCGCTGGCGGCGAAGTAGGCGGGTTTGCAAACCAGCCGAGGCTTGAGGATAGCTGACCGTGGATCCACTGAACTTGATCATCGACCTTTCGCTGCGCTACCGGACGATCGTCATTCTAGCAACGATTGCCGTGGTGGCCGTGGGCGGCTACGCGCTCACGCGGCTCGACATCGACGCGTTTCCAGATTCGACGCCCGTGCAGGTGCAAATCAACACGACCGCCCCGGCGCTGGCGCCCGAGGAAGTCGAGCGGCTGATCACGTATCCGATCGAACAGGCAATCGGCAACCTGCCTGGGCTTGAGCAGTTGCGTTCGATCTCGAAGTTCTGCCTGTCGCAGGTGGTGACCGTGTTTGAAGACGGCACGGACATTTACTTCGCCCGGCAACTGATCAACGAACGGCTGGGCTCGCTGACGCTGCCGCCGGAGGTCCAGCGGCCGAAGATGGGGCCGGTCGCTACGGGACTCGGCGAAGTGTTTCATTACGTGGTGAGCGGGCAGGGGACCGACATCACGGACCTGCGAACAGTGCACGACTGGGTGATCAAGCCGCCAATGCGCACGGTGCCCGGCACGGCGGAGATCAACAGTTGGGGCGGTTATGAGAAGCAGTACCAGATTCGGATCGACCCGAACCGCCTGATCAAGCACGGTCTGACGTTTGGCGAGGTGGTCGCGGCGGTTGAGAAAAACAACTTCAACGTCGGCGGCGGTAATATCAGCCGGCCCAGCGGAATGCTGCTGGTGCAGGGAGTCGGCCGGACAGTAAACGTCGACGAGATCGGCAAGATCGTGATCACGGCCGAACGCGGCGTGCCGATCCGGGTGAGCGACGTGGCCGAGGTGACGATCGGCCACGAGATCCGCCGCGGCGCGGTGACCGCCGATGGCCGGGGAGAAGTGGTGCTCGGCCTGGGCTTCATGCTGATGGGCGAGAACAGCCACACCGTCACCTGGAACATGCGGCAGAAACTGGACGAAGTGGCCACCACGCTGCCGTCCAATGTGCAAGTGACGCCGGTCTACGATCGCACGCAGCTGGTGAACTATGTGATCGACACGGTGCGCAAGAACCTGTTCGAGGGCGGACTGCTGGTGATCGCCGTGCTGTTCGCGTTTCTCGGCAACCTGCGGGCGGCGGCGCTCGTGGCACTGGCGATTCCACTGTCGATGCTCACGGCGTTCACGGGCATGTGGCGGTTCGGCATTGCGGCGAGCCTGCTTAGCCTGGGGGCGATCGACTTTGGCCTGGTGGTGGACAGCTCGGTTGTGATGATCGAGAACTGCGTTCGGCACTTGACGCACAACACGGGCGGCCGCAGCCGGCTGGACGTGATTCGCGATGCCGCGGTGGAGGTCCGGCGGCCAACGCTGTTCGGTGAGCTGATCATTATGATCGTGTACCTGCCGATCCTCACGCTGGAGGGAATCGAAGGCAAACTGTTCCGGCCGATGGCGCTGACCGTGATTTTCGCCCTGATCGGTTCGATGATCGTGTCGATGACGCTGATGCCGGTGCTGGCGAGCCTATTTCTGCCGAAGAAGATCGCCGAGCGCGAGCCGTTCTTGATGCGCGTGGCGCACGCGATTCACAAGCCGGTGCTGAACTTCGCGATGCATCACAAGGCGGCCGTGCTGGGCTTTGCGGCTGCGGTGCTGATCGTGGCCTTTGGCATGATTGCGCCGCATCTTGGTTCTGAGTTTGAGCCGAGGCTGAGCGAAGGGGCGATTGCGATTGGCGTCGTGCGGCTGGCCGGCACCGATCTCGACGAATCGATCCGCTACAACACCGAGATGGAAAAGGTCATCCTGGCCGAGTTTCCCGACGAGGTCGAGCACGCCTGGAGCCGGATCGGCAGCGCCGAGGTAGCGACCGACCCGATGGGCGTCGAACTGACCGACACATTCATCACGCTGAAGCCGCGCGACGAGTGGACCAAGGCCACGACGCAGGCGGAGCTGACCGACAAAATCGACAAGGTGCTGCGCGACCTGCCGGGGCAGCGACTGAGCTACTCACAGCCGATCGAAATGCGGATGAACGAGATGGTGTCCGGCGTGAGGGCCGATCTGGGCGTAAAGCTGTTTGGCGATGACTTCGACACGCTGGTGGCGAAGGCCGGCGAGATCGAAGCGGTGCTGAACTCGATTCCCGGCGCGGCCGACGTCGCGGTCGAGCAGATCACGGGGCAGCCCGTGCTGCAAGTGAAGGTTGACCAGGAACAGATCGCGCGGTACGGCGTTTCGGCCCAGACGGTGCTGGAGTTGGTGGAGTCGATTGGCTCGAAGCCGCTGGGAGAAATCGTCGAAGGTCAATTGCGATTTCCGCTGGTGGTGCGGCTGCCTGAGGAGGTACGCGAGAGTCCCGAGACGATTGGCGCGATGCTGGTGGCGACGCCCTCAGGTGAGCGAATTCCGCTGTCACGATTGGCGAAAATTGAGATCGTCGAGGGCCCCTCGACGATCACCCGCGAGTGGAACCAGCGGCGGATCACGGTCACCGCAAACGTGCGCAGGCGCGATCTGGGGAGCTTCGTGGCGGAGGCCGAGCGGCGGATCGCTGCCGAAGTGGCCCTGCCGACCGAGGGACGGTATCGCGTCGAGTTCGGCGGGCAGTTTGAAAATCTCGAACGAGCCCAGCGGCGGCTGATGATTGTGGTGCCGCTGTCGCTGGTGCTGATCTTCATGCTGCTGTACTTCACGTATCACAACGTGGTCGATTCGCTGCGCGTATTCACGGGCATTCCGTTTGCCTGGGTGGGCGGGATCTTCGCGCTCTGGCTGCGCGACATGCCGTTTTCGATTTCGGCCGGTATCGGGTTTATCGCGATGTCCGGCGTGGCCGTGCTCGACGACATGATTCTGGTGTCGTACATTCGGCAACTGCGCGGCAAGGGGCTGCCGCTGGATGAGGCCGTCACCCAGGCGGCGATCACGCGGCTGCGGCCCGTGCTGATGACGACGCTGGTGGCGGCGCTGGGCTTTCTGCCGATGGCGCTTAGCACGGGCGTAGGCGCCGAGGTGCAGCGGCCGCTGGCCACGGTCGTGATCGGCGGCGTGATCGGATCGATGGTCATGTCGCTCTTGGTGCTGCGCGTGTTGTACATGGTGTTTAGCAAGGTGTCTGGGCACGGCGATGAGACTGCTGTCGAGAAGAAGGAAGATGAGCTGGCGAGTGCGGCGCTTTAGCTATGCGCCGAGCGAATGAAATTAACCGCAGAGTACGCAGAGGGAAGGCAGAGGAATTTTGAGTGACTTGCACTGTGGCGCTCTTCTCTGCGACCCTCTGCGTCCTCTGCGGTGAAACTTTGACTTCTGATTTCTAAGGAGGCCGTTTGATGTTACGGATTGTTGGATCGAGTTTGGTGCTGTTAGGGTTGGTCATGGCTCTGTCAGTCGGCTGCGCGAAGAGCGAGGGCGAGCCAACCGAACACGGAGACCACGAGGGGCACGCCGTGGAAGCGACCGCGGCCAGTCACGAACATGGATCCGGCGAAGAAGGCCATGCGGCTGGCGGCCATGAGCACGGGGCCTGGTGGTGCGACGCGCACGGCGTGCCGGAAGAAGTCTGCGCGCTGTGCAGCACGAAGCTGGCGGCCGACTTTCAGAAGAAAGGCGATTGGTGCGCCGATCACGATTGGCCGGACACGCAGTGCTTCAAGTGCCATCCGGAGCTGGAAGCCAGGTTCGCCGCGCAGTACGAGGCGATGTATGGCAAGCAGCCGCCGAAGCCGGAAGGCTGATGCGGCCTTTCGCTACAGCGGTTTGCCGTTCCAGCGGACGAAGCCTTCCAGCGCGAAGTACTCGGGCAGCCCCATCTGGTTGTAGACCGCGGCGGTATTGCGATTGCGGTCTTCGGCCCGCTGCCAGAACTCGCGCGGATCGTCAGGGCCGGGAAACAGGGCCGAGTCTTTTTGCGACTCGTGCATGAAGATCGCCTGCCGCTTTTGCCGCAGATCGCGCGGCGAGAGCGGCACGGCGATTTCGATTTCGTGCGGGGCCCATTCCTGCCAGGCGCCGCGATAGAGCAGCACCTCAGGCCGGCTGCCGGTGTCGCGCTCCAACTCGTATAGTGCCCGGAAGATCGCCTCGGCACAGACGCGGTGCGTGCCGTGCGGATCGGAGAGGTCGCCCGCGACGTAAACCTGCGCGGGCTGGACGCGTTCGATCAGCGAGCGAACGATCGACACGTCTTCGTGAGTGATCGGCTTTTTGGCGATCGTGCCGGTCTGATAGAACGGCAGATCGAGAAAGTGAAGGTGCTCTTCGCGGCAGCCGGCCACGACGGCGCCGGCCTTGGCTTCGCTCCAGCGGATGAGCGACTTGATTTTGAGCACCTCGGGAATGTCGCTTTCGCCGGCCGCTTTAGAGGCCAGGGCCTTGGCCACATTTTGCTCCAGCGCCTTCGAGCGGTCGCTGTCGATGCCGAACAGCCGGTTGTACTCGGCGACGATGTCGGCCACGCGCCAGGCGTCGTGATCGAACACGGCGATGTTGCCGCTGGTCATGTAAGCGACGTGCACTTCGTGCTGGTCCTCGACCAGGCGGATCAGTGTGCCGCCCATCGAGATCACGTCGTCGTCCGAGTGCGGGCTGAAGCAGATCACGCGCTTGTGATCGCGGCCGGCCGGGTGATATTCGATGGTGTCCATCATCCAGCGAAACACGCGATGCCCGACGCGTTCGGCGGGGCCGTGATGGCGCAGGAGCTGGTGCAGGTTGTGCTTGCGGAAGTCGTCGTCGTCGAGCTTGAGCAGGGCTTTGCCCGACTGCTCGCAGAGCCAGAGGATGGCCCGCTTGATGAGGGCGTCGGTCCATTCGACCTTGCCGAGCAGCCAGGGCGTGGTGGTCGCGGTGAGCTTGCTGGCCGCGGCGGAGTCGAGCAGCAGCGTGGCGTTGGCGTGCTCGCGGAGGAAGCAGGCGGGCACGCGCGGCGTGGCGGGGCCTTCGGCCGTTTCACGCACCACGCCGGCTTTGTGCTCCCCCTGGGCGATGAGCAGAATCTTGCGGGCGTCGAGAATCGTGCCCAGGCCCATCGTGATGGCCTGCGTGGGCACGTTCTCTTCGCTGAAGAAGTCGCTGGCCGCATCGCGGCGGGTGAGCGGGTCGAGCGTGCAGACGCGGGTGCGGCTGTCGCGCGTGCTGAAAGGTTCGTTGAAGCCGATGTGGCCGTTGCGGCCGATGCCGAGGATCTGCAGGTCGATGCCGCCAGCTTCGCGAATCTTGGCCTCGTACCAGCGGCAATGTTCGTCGAGCCGCTCGGGCGGCGTCAAACCGTCCGGGATGTAAATGTTTTCCGGCCGGACGTTGATGTACTTGAACAGGTGCTCGTGCATCCAGCGGCGGTAGCTTTGCAGGCGGTCTTCGCCGATGCCGAGGTATTCGTCGAGGTTGAAAGTGACGACGCTCGAGAAGTCGAGGCCTTCTTCCTTGTGCATTCGGGCGAGCTCGCGATAGATGCCGACCGGGGTGCTGCCGGTCGGGAGGCCCAGGACGGCTTTCTGGCCGAGAGCGGCACGGTCGCGAATGACGCCGGCGATCATTCCAGCGACATAGCGGGCGAGTTGTTCGTGCGAATCGAAGACGTAAGCGGGGAGGGCGGTGCCTCCGAGCGGACCCAGTGGCGGCGTGTCAATCATCGTTGCGAGAGTGGTCCCAAAGCCATGTGGAATGGAACCATCGAGTATGGCGGATTGAGGGGGCGGGGGCTAGGGGTGGGAGAATCGCCCCTCAAATCCAGCGATGAATTCGGATGCGCTTCGCGGTAACGGTGATCAAAGCGGGTGACGCCAGGGCATCCGGGTGCTGGTCCAGAAGTTCGGTGATTGCTTTGATCTGGCCCTCGACTGTCATCTCGACCAGTCTGACTATGGTACCCGGCGGTAGCTTTCGGAGAAAAATGAGCCGGCCGAAGTCTTTGTCTTCCGTTATGAGGATTCTGCCTTCCTGTTGAGCGAGCAGGAGCAGATTTTCATCACTCGCAAGTGGATCGACTTCGACGGCTGAAAGCACGTCATGGCCTTGATCGGTCAGGAATGCGATCAACGATCGCGATGAAACGCAGACGTCGAGCAGAAATCGCATCGTTTGCTGCTCCTTCGCCAATCGCTAGGGAGCATTGCGCTCAAGCACCTGCTCGCCCATAACCGAACGGTGGGCATAGGCAATGCACGCCTGAATATCCTCGGGCTCGAGGAATGGATACTCTTGAAGTAGTCGCTCTGACGAATCACCCGCGGCGAGCATACCAAGCACATGTTCGACCGCGATACGCATGCCACGAATGATCGGCTTTCCGCCGAAGATGGCGGGATTCACTGTGATTCTTTTGAGGGCTTCTTCTTCGGTCATGGCGATATGCTCCTAAGGATATTGTGGCACACCGATCAGGCAGGCGTCCAGAGAAACGCAAGTTCGCTGTGAATTTCTGGCGGATACTCGCAGTTTCCCGAACGTCGGTGTTCATTCATGACAACGACTAAAGCTCTCAAACTATTCTGGAATCTCCACGGTTTCGCCGCTGGCGGGTGTGAGCAAACCGCGAAGAGTATCGCGATTGATGCTGTCCGTCAGAAAATGCGCCGAGGCGTCGGCGAACAGCGCAAATGCGCCGCCCGTGTGGTTGCTGCGAAACGCAGGTCGCGTGGAGTGGACGTTGATGCCCGAGGCGGCGTCTTCGAACAGCGCGTCGCGCGGTTCGAGCCAGTTCACGCCGGAGTCGGAGCACTCCAGAATGGCGATAGTTTTTGAAGTGCCGTCGGTGATCTCGCGAATGTTCATCGGCTGTATCCCGCGCCACATCGTCTCGGGGCCGACAACGGCCAGGTAGCTGGAGTTTGATTCGTCGCTTACATCATGAGGGCAACGGTACATGTAGGGAGCCTTCGCCAGTAGCTTGCTGTTGTTAGGACCGTTCCAGGGTTCGTCGAATCGGTACTGCTGGTACAGCCTCTTGAGTTCTTCCTCTTCGAAATACGGCAACAGCAGGATTCGCCAGCTATGCATGGGCGTGCCTTGCTCGTCGGCAATGTAAGCCGGCGGAAAGCAGTGATGCGCGTCGTGATATGTCTGCAAAGCAATGCCGATGATCCTCAAGTGTGTTTTGCAGGGGCTACCACCGCCTGAACTAGCCGGCTGCAAAGCGGGCAGCAGCAGAGCCGCTAAGATGAACAGGACAACAAAAGTGATCAGCGCATATCCGAAGCAGGAATGCCCGCGTTTCGCTTCAGGCTCGCCTGGCGGTTGTTGAGAGTCTGAATCGGTGGTCATTGCTTCGACCTCGTGCGGTAGTTCAGCAAAAGCGGGTGGAAGCGACTTCGCTCAGTCGGGGAACTGCACGCTCTCGCCGCCGGCGGGTGTTAGTGCGGCACGAATAACGCTGGGATCAATGAGATATTCCAGCATATGCACCGATCCGTCAGCGAATAGCGCGCTTGCCCCACGGGTGTGCGGGCCGCGGATGCCGGGACGGCCGGTGACGCGATTGACGCCGGCGATCGCATCGTCAAACGCAATGTCGCGTGGTTCGAGCCAGTTAACGCCGGAGCCGACACACTCGACGATCGCGATCGTCTTGGAAGTGCCGTCACTCATCTCGGGAATCGCGATGGGGTGCGGGCCGCGCCACATCGAATCGGGGCCAACGATGGCCAGGTAGCTTGTATCGCTCTCGTTACCGCCATCGCTCGGGCAGCGGTAAGGATAAGGTGCCTTGTCGAGGAGCTTGCGATTGTTAGGTCCGTTCCAAGGCTCGTCGAAACGGTACTGGTTAGCAAGCTCTTCGCTCTCAAAGTATGGGAGCAGGATCGCTCGCCAACTATGCGTTGGTGTGCCATGCTCATCGGTAAAATAGGCCGGTGGAAAGCAGTGATGCGCGTCGTGATACGTTTGCAGGGCGATGCCGATTTGCTTGAGAGAATTGGCACAGCGATTTTGCCGCGAAGGGCCACCGTAACCGTTGTGCACGACGAATGGCAACATTGCGACGAGCGCGAATAGCGCCGGGATAGTGAAGAGACCGACAACGTGTAGCCAGCTGAACCACGAAGGCCGATCCTTCGACGGCGTATACTCCGACATAGCACTGGCTCGCGGGGGTGACGGGGGAACCGCGACAGAAACGACGTGACTACCGTCTATCGTAGCAGAAAGCGCAGAGGGAAGATCACTCTGGGATGTCCACATCCTCGCCGCCTGCGGGCGTGAGCAGGGCGCGGAGCGTTTCGGGTTTGATGTCATCGGAGAGGAAATGGACTGCGCCGTCACTCATCAAGACCATCGCTCCGCCTACGTGATCACTGTGAACGCCGGGGCGGTCGGTCAACTTGTTGATCCCGTCCGTAGCGTCGTTGAAAGTCACATCGCGAGGCTCCAGCCAGTTGATGCCCGAATCGGAACACTCGACGACGGCGATTGTCTTATGGATTCCGTCGTCGATTTCACGAATCCTTATCGGTTTCGTGCCGCGCCACATCGTTTCGCTCCCAATCACAGCCAGGTAGCTTGTTTCGCCTGGACTATCCCTGTCGTTAGGACAGCGAAAAATCGCGGGAGCTTTCTGGAGAAGCTGGCGATTGTTGGGGCCATTCCAGGGTTCGTCAAAACGATATTGCTTTCCTAGTTTCTGTAGTTCTTTATCCTCGAAGTACGGCAGCAAGATGGCCCGCCAGCTATGCATTGGGACGCCATGCTCGTCGTTGATGACCGCCGGCGGATAGGATTTGTGCTGATCGTGATACATCATGAGCGCAATTCCAATCTGCTTGAGATTGACGACGCAAGTGCTCGCCCCTGCACCTTGATGTGCCGACCCCAGCAACTGTGTGAAACACAAGCAAGCTAGTAAACAGAGGCCGAGAATTGCCCAGCGAACCGCCGTTCGAAATGGCCACGCAGGTTGGCTCGTATTTTGCGACATGGTGTTGGCTCGCGGAGGTGATGGTGGTGGGGGACTGGTGCCGGGAGCGACGAACCCAGGAAAGGCGTTCCCTGGGCTTGGCGAGGATGTAGGGCTATGCAGCTACGGTTAAAAGTCCATCACTTCGCTCTCGTCGATCCGTTCGCCGCCGGCGCGGGTGGTCATGCCATAGACCAGAGAACTGGGCGCGTCGGGCCGAAGTCGAAAGGCCCTGCTATCCGCCGTGGCGACCGTTGTTCCTTGCCGATGGCTCGGTTCGGCAAGTTCCGCCAGAAAGTCCTCCGGCGCGATGTCGCGCGGCTCGAGCCAAGGGACAGCCGTCGCGCCGGCCTCGACAACGCTGATCACATTTGCAACGCCGTCGCGCAGATCGCGAAACGACGTCGGCTGATCACCCGGCCACATGGTGTCCTCGCCGACGAGTGCGAGGTAGTGCGTCTCGGCGGTGTCGGCTGGATCGTTGCGGCAGCGAAACACGTCCGGCATCTTGGCGGCAAGCGCCGCATTGTGTTCGCTGTTCCACGGTTCGTCGAAGCGGTAGCTCTCGTAGACCTCGTTGCCAACGGGATCGCCGAGGTAGGGGAGGATGAGCACTCGCCAGCTATGCATCGGCTTACCGTCTGCATCGGCGATGTAGGCGGGTGGGTAGCTGCGATTGGCGTCGTTGTACGTCTGAATCGCCATCACGATCTGTTTCAGATGCAGTTGGCATAGCGAGGCCCTGGCAGCGTCTCGGGCTGCTCGAATCGCTGGGTAGAGGAGGAGACCCGTTAAGAGGAGCAGGCTGCCAAGGACCACGACCGCGATGATCAGAATCGTAACGAGGGGGTAGGCGCGGCGCGGGGAGGGAGCATCGGCGGGAAGCGGGGTGGTCATCGTCACGACTCCAGGATGATAGCAAATGTTCACTAGTCGCGAGTTGAACGATACCACCCGTTTGGAATATCGTCAATAGCCAGAGTAATGGATCACGAATTCTGAGAAACGGCGGGTCCAGGGGAAAGTATTCCCCTGGATTTAGGTGAGAAATCGACTGCGAGAGGCGTGTCGCTAGACTGTGATTTCGGCTTCGCCGGCGAGGCGCTGCGGATAGCGCTGCAGAATCGGCGCGACGACTTCGGCCAGGAACTCGTCGACTTGCTCGGGCGCGCGGCCGACGAAGCGGGCTGGGTCGAGCATCTCGCCGAGGTCGACGGACTCGAACGCCTCGTCGCCGGCGAGGCGATCCATCAGGTCGTTCGCCAGCCCGCGCTGCTTCACTTCGGCAGCAGCCGACTGGCTGTGCTGGCGGATGCGTTCGTGCAGGTCCTGGCGATCGCCGCCAGATTCGACGGCCGCCATCAGGATCGCTTCGGTCGCCATGAACGGAAGCTCTTCAGCCAGGTGCCGGGCGATCACCTGCGGATAGACGACCAGCCCGTTTGCGACGTTTTCATAGAGCAACAGCAAAGCGTCGACGGCCAGGAACGCCTGCGGCAGCACGAGCCGGCGGTTGGCACTGTCGTCGAGCGTGCGTTCCAGCCACTGCGTGGCCAGCGTGCCAGCGGCGCTCGATTGCAGGCTGATCACGAACCGCGCGAGTCCGCAGATGCGTTCGCTCCGCATCGGGTTGCGTTTATAAGCCATGGCCGAGGAGCCGATCTGGTGCTTCTCGAAGGGCTCTTCGATTTCCTTGCGGCTTTGCAGGATGCGCAGGTCGGTGGCCGCCTTGTGGGCACTGCCCGCGATGCCGGCCAGGACGTCGACGACCTGAACGTCGACCTTGCGCGAATAGGTTTGCCCGGTGACGGCGTAGCTGCTGTCGAAGCCGAGCTTCTTGGACACCAGCTCGTCGAGCTTGCGGACCTTGGCGTGATCGCCGTGGAAGAGCTCCAGGAAGCTGGCCTGCGTGCCGGTCGTGCCTTTGACGCCGCGGGCCTTGAGCGATGCGATGCGGTGCTCGAGCTCTTCGAGGTCCTGCACGAGGTCATAGATCCAGAGCGTGGCGCGTTTGCCAACCGTTGTGGGTTGGGCGGGCTGCAAGTGCGTGTAGCCGAGACAGGCGAGGTCGCGGTTCTGTTTGGCGAATTCGCTGAGCTGTGCGATCACTCCGACGAGACGATCGCGGACCAGCTCGAGCGCCTCGCGCATCAGGATCAGGTCGGTGTTGTCGGTGACGTAGCAGCTCGTGGCGCCCAGGTGGATGATCGCCCGAGCGCTGGGGGCGGCGTCGCCGTAAGTGTGGACGTGAGCCATCACGTCATGGCGAAGCTTGCGTTCGTAGTCGGCGGCCTTCGTGAAGTCGATGTCGTCCGTGTGGGCGGTGAGCTCGGCGATTTGAGCCTTGCTGATCGAGAGGCCGAGTTCCGCCTCGGCCTCGGCGAGCGCGACCCACAGCCGGCGCCAGGTGCTGAACTTTCGCTGAGCGCCCCAGAGCGTGGCCATCTGCCGCGAGGCGTAGCGAGAAATCAGCGGGTTCGAGTAGACGGAGTCGTCGGACATGAGGGTTCGTCAGTGGGCGAAAGTGTGCGTGCGTGGCGAAACTACTAAGTTAACAATTCGCGGAGGTAAAGCCCAGGGAAAGCATTCCCTGGGCTTATTCGTGCCGGAATATCCACTGCAAAGAATTCCGGGGGAAAGTATTCCCCCGGCTTTAGGTTGAGTGGAGAGCGGTTACGAGTATCCATCACATGTTGGTCAGATCGTCGGTGGCGCTCGAACCAACCACGGCATCGAGCGCTGCGGACAGCTCCGCCGCGTGCGCCTGGTCATGGGCATACACCCGGCAGATGCGGTGCGCGAGCGGAAGCTGCCGGAAGAGTTGATCGTCGGTGAGCGGGCGAGGTTCGCCACGGCCGGGGTCCCAGAGGAAATTCTGCCCCGTGCTGGGGCCGCGCGTGTCGGGCCGGTGGATGTGCCGGGCCAGGTCGATCCGCAGCGGCAGGTTCTTGAGCGCCGCGGGAAGCTGCGCGCGGAGTTCCGTCTCCACGTAGTCTGGCCTAGCGAAGATGCTGCTCCGTTCGATCGTTTCGGCGCCGAACACCAGGTTGCGTTCGCAGGCCATCACCCAGGGAATTTGTCGCTCGAGCAGTCCTTGCCAGCGAATGCCGAGCTCGCGCTTGCGGGGGTCGTCCGCCGAGTTCCAGCGTGAAACATCGACCAAGAGCGCAAACTCGGTGAACTGGCGATACAGATCGAGCTGCTCGAGCGGATTGCCGGGGAAGAGATACTCGCGGCTGTCGGCGAACAGATCGGCCAGCGTCAGGTCGATCGCGCGCACCGTGCGATGGAAGTACACTGCGCGGAAGAGTTCGGCGCGGACGCCCATGAAACGAACAAGGGCCGCCACGCCGCGCGAGTGAATCGTGAGCCCCTGCGGCGTAAAGAAGCTGTAGTGCAGCAACCGCTCGAGATCGAACGCGCGATCGTTGTAGCCGGACATGTACGCGTCGCGGAGGACGAAGTCCATGTTGTCGACGGTGTAGATGCCGCTGAACAGACTGCGGAGCAGCCTAAGCCAGAGCGGAGCATCAGGGGCATCGCCCGCGCGTGGTCGCGTGATCAGGATCGCGATTTGCCGCGGATCGAGCTCTTCGCCGCTTTCGAGCTGGCTGTTCGGGTTGCGGCGGACCCGGGAGAGCAGGGGGCCCAGTTCCTGGGTGATGATCGCGCTGCCGAGCGTTTCATGCGTGAGCCCGTGGTGGCGGAGCAGGTGCTCGTCGAGGAAGTGTCCGAAGGGGCCGTGGCCCACGTCGTGCAGAAGGCCGGCCAGGCGCATGAGCGATTCGACGTAGCCACGGCTGGGCGTGTCGGGGCAGCTCTCCTTAAGGCTGTCGTAAAGCCGAGCGACGGCGCGGCTGGCCAGATGCATGACGCCCACCACGTGCTGGAACCGGGTGTGCTCGGCGGTGGGAAAGACCCACCAGGCGGTCTGGAGCTGGTGGATCTGGCGGAGGCGTTGGACCCAGGGATGGTCGATGATCTGGCGTTCGGTCGCCTCGCCAGCGGCACCACGGCTGGTAAAGGGGATGTAGCCGTGAACGGCGTCGTGACAGAGGTTCTCGGCAAGGAAGTCGCGCACGGCTGGCAGTCGGGGGTTTGGGTTGCAGAAACGCGGACGCGCAAGCGCCGCTCGATCTGGCTGGCAGTGTAGCAGCCGGGCGTGGACGATCGAACCCTTGCCTGTGGGCCTGGCCGCTAAATTCTCGCGAGGCGGAAAACGCGCAATCGGGACGCCGAGCGAGGGACGACGCGCGGCCGGTCAGTCGATACAATTTCCCTAGTTTCACATCCACAGGCCGCAAGGACTACTAGGCCGGCACGATGTGACCCTCAGTCGTACTGAAATGCGCTTTTTGGAAACTGCCAGCGACGATGGCAAGAATTGGCGCGCAACTTGTTGCTAGTGATTATGCCCCGGCGCAATTGCCGATCTAGTATGGCCAGCGCTCGGCCTTTAGATTGACCGCGCCAACCGCAACCCAACCGCTCAACCCAGGCAAGCTTCCGCTCGCACATTCGCCGCCGAGACGGCCAAGGAGAGGATGATCGTGACGCGATTCTGTTGGACCTCTTGTGCCTCGCTGCTCGTTGTCCTCACCTCGCAAGTCGCCAGTTATGGCGCGACGCCCGCATCGGAAACGCTGCTCCCGAATACGACGAAGGCTTACGTTTCGGTCGCCAACGTCGAGGAGTTCCAGGCCGCGTTTGACAAGACCCAGATGGGTCAGCTCGCCAACGATCCGGCCATGAAGCCGTTCGTTGACGACCTCAAGCGGCAGCTCACCGAACAGTGGACCAAGACCCACGAAAAACTTGGCATCGGCTGGGAAGATCTGGAAGGCGTGCCGTCGGGCGAAGTGGCGATGGCCCTCTTGCTACCTAGCGAGACGAAAGACGCCGTGGTGGTGCTGGCCGACGTGACGGGCCGCGACGCCAAGACCGCCGAACTGCTCAAGAAGATCGACGAAAACATGGCCACCCGCAAGGCGGTCAAGAGCGAGCGGGCGGTACGCGGCACGAACCTGGTGATCTACAACATTCCGAAGCGCGAAGACATTCCGGAGCGTCAGGTCGGTTACTTCGTGAAGGACAACCTGCTGGCGGCGTCGGATGATCTGGCCGTGCTCGAGAGCGTGCTGATTCGGACGGAAGGCGCCAAGCAGGACGACACGCTGGCGACGCTCTCGGCCTACGACGCGATCATGAAACGATGCCAGCACACCGCCGGAGAGATGAAGCCGCAGGCTCGCTGGTTCCTGGAGCCGTTCGGCTATGCCGACGCGATGCGGCTGGACCAGCCCAAGAAGCGCGGCACCGACATGCTGAAGATTCTGCGGACCGAAGGCTTCACCGCGATTCAGGGCGTCGGCGGGTTTGTGAACCTGGCAACGGATAAGTACGAACTCGTGCACCGCACGTTTATTCATGCCCCGGGCAACCAGGCGGACGGGGCTGAGCGGTTCGAGCTTTCGGCCCGGATGCTGAAGTTCCCCAACGGTGGTGAGTTCACTCCGCCGGCCTGGGTGCCGCGCGACCTGGCCTCGTACATCGCGGTGAACGTCGACACGAAGAACGCTTTTGAAAACTCGAAGACCCTGGTCAACCAGGTTGTGGGCGACGAGGTGTTTGAGGACGTGCTGGAGTCGATCAAGACCGACGAAAACGGCCCGATGATAGACATCCGCAAGGATCTGATCGCGTATCTGGGCGACCGGATCACGGTGATCTCGGATTTGCAGGTGCCGATCACGCCGAAGAGCGAACGGCTGTTGATCGCGGTTGACACGAAGGACGAAAAGCACCTGGCCGACGTGATTCGCGACTGGATGGAAACCGACCCCGACACGCGTAAGCGAGAAATCGCCGGGCACGTGGTGTGGGAAATCGTCGACGAACAGGCCGAGCTGCCGATGATCACGATTGAAAACAGCCCGCTCGATCGCCCCTCGGTAGACGAAGAGATGGAAGAAGAGGAAGAGCGGGCGCTGCCGCCGAACTCGGCCGTGACCGTGGCGCATGGCTACCTGATGGTGGCCACGCATATCGACATCCTCACCAAGGTGCTCACCGAGTTCGAAAACGGGCCAAAGCTGGCCGACAGCGCGGACTACAAGCGGGTGGCCCAGGACCTGGCGGGGATCGCCCAGCCCGAGCAATTTGGCCAGGCCTTCACGCGGACCGACGAAGCTTATCGCGGCACGTACGAACTGCTGCGCACGGGCAAGATGCCCGAGAGCGAATCGATGATGGGCAAGCTGCTGAACTCGCTGATGGGCGAGCAGAAAGAAGGCGTGCTGCGTCCGCAACGGCTCGACGGCAGCAAGCTACCCGAGTACGACATGGTGCGACGCTACCTGGGCCCGGCCGGCATGACCATGACAACCGAGCCGACCGGCTGGCTGCTCACCGGATTCACGCTGACGAAGGAAGTCGAACCGAGCGGTGAACCTCAGGAAGCCGACCGGCTGACCAGCGGCGCCAACGCCGAGACCAGCGTGAAGTAGCTTGCCGAAGCAAGTCTGAAATCGCACGAGCCCGCTGCACCGAGTGCAGCGGGCTCGTTTTTTTGATCGACGTAGCCGCGACCGGGTGCCGCTTACGGCTCGAACTTCGCCCAGAATGGGTGCTGGCGATCGCCGCGGGTGCGAACGTCGTCGAGTAGCACACTGAGATTGGGCGTAACGTCGGCCGTATGGCGGCGACCACCAAGGTGAACGTCAACCTTGTCCCGGCCGGGATTGAGCATTTCGGGCGCAAACCAGATCGTGGCGGCGATGCCCGAGCCAGGAATGAAGATGTCACCGTTAGCTTGAATCTTGGCGCGAATCTCGGCCGCACGGTTGCCGCGACCGGGCGGCCAGTTCACAGGCTCAACGATGGCACGCGGCGGCAGCTTGTTGATTTCCAGCCACCAGAAGTAATTATCCCAGGTGCGCATCGTGGCGACCTCGAACTCCTTCGGAAAGAAGTTGCGGTCGGGCTTGCGGGCCATCCAGTCGAAGATTTCCTTGATCTCTTCGTAGAAGTCCTCGTGGCCGCGTCCCTGGTACTCGACCACGGTGACATCGTGACGATGGACCATGTAGCGGTCGAGATCGCGGGCGTTCTCCTTCAGGCGGTCGCCGTCGAGCTCGCCACCGACGACGTAGAACGGGACCATCGACGCGTTGGGCCAATAGTGCGAAGCGTACTTTTGCGTGCGGGCGACGATGGGAATCACGCCTGCCCAGAGGTCCGGATGCGCGAGGCCGATGTCCCAGGCCGCATCGCCACCAGCAGAATGCCCGGTGAGAAACACGCGGTCGGTGTTGATCGAAAACCGGCGAGAAGCGTCACGCAGACTGGCGAGCACCGCGGCGTGCTCGCGAGCTGTGTAGCCGTAGTCGCGCTGACCGTCGGCGAGCCAGTCGACGGCGATCACGATGTAGCCGAAGCGGCTGGCCTGGCCCAGCCGCTGGCCATTCTCAGCGCGAGCGCCGGCCCACCAGTCGACTTGCTGTTCAGTCGACGAACCAACGCCGTTGAGCGTGACGATTGTCGGATAGCGGACGTAAGGGTCGTATTCCGGCGGAAGCTGAGCGTGATAGGTGACGTCGGGCTCGCTGTCCATGCCGATGGGCACGGTGAAAGCGTAGTTGC
>Ga0172363_10001522_pt1 | contig 18745 bp, 15 predicted proteins | sample LakKivs2_kivu2a2_FD_114541 | JGI IMG/M metagenome (GOLD analysis project Ga0172363, IMG submission 114541) | Sediment microbial communities from Lake Kivu, Rwanda - Sediment s2_kivu2a2 | ecosystem: Environmental > Aquatic > Freshwater > Lake > Sediment | place: Rwanda: Western Province, Lake... | reverse complement strand
GATCCGGCAAACAGGACAAACCAGAATGGCCCGGTAAACGGGGTGGGGTTAAGGCATAACGGGCAGTTGCTCGACCTTAACAGGGATGCCATGAAGGCAGAATCTCCCGAGGTGAGAGGTGTCATCAGTAATGTTTTTAATAAGTGGGATCCGGCAGTATTCATGGACTGCCATACAACAAACGGTTCATACCATGTTGAACCGGTGACCTTTACATGGATGGTCAATCCGAACGGCGACAACTCCCTTATCAAATACATGAGCAGTAAGATGGTCCCTCAGATGTCATCAATCCTGTTAAATAAATATAAAGTAGAAAACTGCTATTACGGTGAGTTTAACAATATGATGAAGCCTGAGGAAGGCTGGTTTTATGATGCATGCGACCCGAGATATATGACCAATTATTACGGACTCCGCAACAGGCTCTCGATACTGAATGAAAACTATGTTCATGCTGATTACAGATCGCGTGTCATGGGATGCTATTATTTAATTAAATCTCTTGCCGATTATGTCTCGGCCAATAGTTCTGAAATAAAGAAAATGCTTGAGGAGATCGATAATAAGACAGTCAGCAGGGGACTGAACCCTGCCGTAACAGATTCATTTGCAATAGAATTTGGTGTCAGGCCGCTTCCGGAGAAAGTTACAATCAGGACTTATGAGGTTGAACCTGCGAATGAGCCGGGTATATATCCTCCCTTCAGGAAAACTGACAGGCAAACAGATGTTAAAGTTCCATACTATATTGATTTTTATCCAAAAAAGAGCGTGAAATTTCCATTTGCTTACCTTGTGAAGAGAGATGACAGGGCTGTGACGGATTTGTTGAAGCTGCAGGGTATTAAGATTGAAAAACTTATATCGGAAAACAGCCTTGATGCAGAACGGTTTGAGATCACGAGCCTCGAAGCTTCATCACGCCTTAACCAGGGCCACTATACAAACAGAGTAACCGGAAGGTATATCAGCGAAACGGTAAAATTCCCTGAAGGGACCATATTGATTCGAACAGCACAGCCCCTGGCCAGCCTGGCTGCCTATTTGCTCGAACCACAGTCAGGTGACGGATTGCTTACCTGGAACTTCTGGGACCGATATCTCGTTCCCCAGTGGGGACCAGGGTTTTATCCTTTCCCTGTTTACAGGATTATTGATCCGGTGGAGCTGAATGCTGTACCGCTGGATTAAGAAGCTTGCAAAGTGAATAAATGTATTTTTTACACTTATTATCAGATAACCTGTTTGCGGCAAAAATTGATGTAAGACAAATATCCGCTAAAACGACCTGATTTTCATCTTATTTTAATAAAATTGCAGTTGTTTTCCTAATCACCTGATCAAAAGATACAATAATGAGAAAGTGGCGTATTGAAGATTCAGCAGAACTGTATAACATTAACGGATGGGGTGTTGACTATTTTTCGATTAACGGGAAAGGAAATGTTGTGGTCAAGCCCAGGAAAGACTATGCTTCAGTTGATCTCAGAGAGCTGATCGACGAGCTTACACTTATGGACGTTTCTACGCCGGTACTGCTTAGATTCCCTGATATTCTTGATGACAGGATCATAAATATCTCAAATTGTTTCAGATCAGCATCCGAGGAATATGGTTACAAAGCTCAGAATTTTATTATTTATCCTATTAAGGTGAACCAGATGAGACCTGTGGTTGAAGAGATCGTCAGCCATGGCAAGAAATTCAATATCGGACTGGAGGCCGGATCAAAACCCGAGCTTCATGCTGTGATCGCTATTAACACCGATCCTGAATCTCTCATTATATGCAACGGATATAAGGATGAAGATTATATTGAGCTGGCCCTGCTGGCACAAAAGATGGGAAAGCGTATCTTCCTGGTAGTCGAAAAACCAAATGAGCTCAGGCTGATCGCAACTATCGCCAAACGGCTGAAGGTAAAACCCAACCTTGGCATACGCATCAAGCTTGCAAGTGTCGGCAGTGGTAAATGGGAAGACTCAGGAGGCGATAACAGCAAGTTCGGATTGACATCAAGTGAACTTCTGGAAGCTATCGATTTCCTTGAAAGGAACAAGATGAGGTCAAGCCTTCGCCTGATTCATTTTCACATTGGCAGCCAGGTAACAAAGATCAGGAGGATTAAGGTTGCACTTCGAGAAGCATCCCAGTTCTATGTTCAGCTGCGTCAGCTCGGCTTTAATGTTGAGTTTGTCGATATAGGCGGTGGTCTTGGTGTGGATTATGACGGAACAGGTTCATCAAACAGCGAAAGCAGTGTTAACTATACCCTGCAGGAGTATGTCAACGACTCGGTAAGCACTTTCGTCGATGCCAGCAACAAGAACAATATTCCCCATCCGAATGTGATAACAGAATCGGGACGCTCACTGGCTGCCCATCATTCGGTACTCGTTTTTGAAGTTCTTGAGACGGCAACACTTTCATCATGGGACCCTGAAGAGGAGGTAAATGAGCACGATCATGAGCTTGTCAAAGAGCTCTATTCCCTCTGGAATAATGTTACCCAGACAAGGATGCTTGAGACATGGCACGATGCCCAGCAGATCAGGGAAGAAGCTCTCGACAGGTTCAGCCTCGGGCTCATTGACCTGAAAACAAGGGCACAGATAGAGAGACTCTTCTGGTCAGTTGCCAGGAAAGTTTACCAGATCGTGAGCAATATGAAGCATGTGCCTGATGAGCTCAGGCAGATATCAAGGATACTGTCCGACAAATATTTCTGCAATTTCTCACTTTTTCAGTCACTCCCCGATGCATGGGCTATTGATCAGATATTTCCCATTATGCCTATTCACAGGTTGAACGAGGAACCTACAATTGCAGCTACTGTTCAGGATATGACATGTGATTCGGATGGTAAGATTGATAATTTTATTGCCACCCGAAATTCTCCCCACTTTCTTCCTGTTCATCCCCTGAAGGGGAAAGAGCCTTATTACCTGGGTGTATTCCTTACCGGGGCTTATCAGGAGATATTGGGCGATCTTCATAATCTTTTCGGTGACACCAATGCGGTTCATGTATCTGTTGATGAAGACGGATATAAAATTGACCAGGTGATTGATGGTGAGTCAATTGCTGAGGTTCTTGATTATGTGCAATACAATGCTAAACGGCTTGTCCGCACTGTCGAAACCTGGGTAACCTCATCGGTTAAAAGCGGAATAATTACTCTTAATGAAGGAAAGGAATTCCTTTCTAACTACAGGTCAGGACTTTACGGTTATACCTATCTTGAGTAATTAAAACTATAACCTCAATTATTCGGAATTATAATTAATCAGGATTATATTTTTTTTATAACTTGGAATTTTATTACCTGATCAAAAAAGACATTTTAATCTAACCTCTTAATTCTAAGACTTATGAGCGAAACAAGTTTTAATTTCAACAATTTTATCAGGGAATCAATAGATGTCCTTGTAAAGCCGAAAGCCTACTTCTCAACTATGAAGACGACGGGAGGTATAGCAGAACCTCTCATCAAGGCTGTTATCTACGGGGTAGTTGCCGGAATCATAGCTCTTATCTGGGGATTGCTTAAGATTGGCGGTTCAGTCGGATTATTTGGAGGAGCTGTGGGTGTTATGCTTTTTATCTGGTATATAATTGGCGCTGTGATCGGACTTTTCATCGGGGCCGTTATTCTGCTGGTCATCTCTGCAATATGCAAAGGAAGCACCGACTTTGAAGCAAATACCAGGGTTACAGCCTCACTTATGGTTCTGATGCCGCTCGGTGCATTGCTGGGATTTGTATCCGGTCTTAATTTCACTGCCGGATCAGTAGTTTCCCTCCTTATAAATCTCTTCGGCCTTTATCTTTTGTACTATGGATTGGTTGAAGCTCTTAAGGCAAAACCGGGTACTGCAAAGATACTGACAATCATCCTTGCTGCACTTCTTGTACTCTTCTTCCTTGTTGGGCTGGGAGCCAAGAAAAAAGCTTCAAAACTTATGGATGAGTTCCAGAATAAAGATCTCAAGGAGCTTCTGGAAGATGTTGAGAAAGATGTAAATAAAAACTGATTTTATACTAACCCTGAAACCAGGCGCCAGACAGGTCTATCAGTAAGCCTTTTCTGGCGCTTCTTTTTTAATATTGCCCGAAAAAAATAGTTTTTATACTTTTATGCTCTTGTCGCCGGGAGGAATATTCCCCCGGCGATCAATGATAAACTATCATCTGACTATTAATGAAGAACTGGTTGTTATCCAGAAATATCCTTGTCGCTCTGTTTTACAGGATATTACTGGTAATGCTACTGTTTTCCCTGAGCCGTACAGGATTTTATATCATCAACCTTAAGATGTTCCCGGGCATCACTGCCGGTGAGTTTTTTTCCATACTCAGGGGAGGACTGCTCTTCGATATTTCTGCCACAATATATATTAACAGCCTTTTTATCCTGTTAAGCGTGGTACCCCTCGATATAAGGTATAACACAGTTTATCAGAAGATCCTTAAATACATTTTCTTAATTACAAATGGTGTGGCCTTCGCTGCTAATTCGGCTGATTTTGTCTATTACAGGTTTGTATTTAAGCGTGCCACAGCTGATGTCTTCAGGACATTTGAAAATGAAAACAATCTGCCCGGTCTTTTTTTCAGATTCCTGTTTGATTACTGGTATGTAACCCTGTTCTGTATACTTATCTGGTTTCTGATGGGTTACCTGTATAACAGGGTAAAAGTTATTAAACCGGAACCCTCAAACCGATATGCATATTATATTATTAATGTTCTCGCAATTCCTCTGGTTGCCGCCTTCGCAATCGGAGGTGTAAGAGGCGGTTATAAGCATTCAACCCGCCCCATAACCATAAGCAACGCAGCCAGGTTCGTCGAAAACCCAAGGAATGTGGCAATAGTTCTTAACACACCCTTCAGCCTCCTGAGAACTTCAGGTAAAAAGGCTTTGCAGAAAGTTGAATTTTATAACAGTGCAAAGCTCAGGGAGATCTACGATCCTCACTATAAACCGTTACCCGCCGGTCCCTTCAGCGAAGAGAATGTTGTTGTGATCATACTTGAAAGTTTTGCCCGGGAATATATCGGATCACTTAACCGCGATCTGGATAACGGAACATATACAGGTTATACACCCTTTATCGATTCTCTGCTCGCTGAAAGCCTTTCCTTTGATGTTTCCCTTTGCAACGGGAGGAAGTCAATTGATGCCATGCCTTCAATTCTGGCATCACTGCCTTCACTTGAGACACCTTACATCATTTCTCATTATGCCAATAACGAGATTAACGGACTGGCATCGCTTCTGAAGAGAAAAGGTTATTATACAGCATTTTTCCATGGGGCGCCTAACGGCTCAATGGGATTTGACTCATTTGCCCGGATGGCAGGCTTTGACGATTATTTCGGTCTTGACCAGTACCCTGAGAAGGATGATTTTGACGGTGTATGGGGAGTGTGGGACGAGCCTTTTTTTATGTTCTTCGCCGATAAGCTTAATACCTTTCATGAGCCGTTCTTCGCGTCATTATTTTCAGTGTCATCACACCACCCTTTTGAGGTCCCTGAAAAATACAAAGGCAGGTTCAGAAAAGGACCGGCACCTATAGTTGAAGTTGTCGGGTATACCGATTATTCACTGCGGCTTCTTTTCGAAAAAATGTCAGCTGCTCCATGGTTCAGGAACACACTGTTTGTCATAACTGCCGATCACACCAACGAATCAATACATAAAGAATATCAGAACGACTTCGGGGTCTACAGCATACCAATTATTCTTTACAAACCGGGAAGCTCAATGAAAGGAACGAAGAACAGGATAGCGCAACAGATTGATATTATGCCCACTGTTTTGAACTACCTTGGTTTCGACGAGGAATACATAGCGTTTGGCAACAACCTGCTTGATGATACAAAAGAATCGTTTGCATTCAACACTAATGGCAGCACCTACCATATATATATGAAAGATCATATTCTTGAGATGATCGATAATAAGCCGGCAGGATTGTATAACTTTAAGCTCGACAGAATGCTTCAGAATGACCTGCTGGTTAAAGAACCGGAGCTTGCCGCTAACATGGAGGAGAAGCTCAGGGCTGTCATTCAGTCGTACAATACAAGACTTATTGAAAATGATATGGTAATTAAAAAGTAGAAGATATGAAATCACGACGTTCGTTTCTTAAGCTTGCCGGTACAGGAGTGCTCGCTGCAGGCGTTTCATCAGTATACAGCTACCCTGTTCCTGTTGTGCCTGTCAGAAAAACCCCTTCAACAGATACCTTTCAGCTTGGAATAGCCGGGTATACCTTTGCCCAGCTCAGCATCGACAGTGCAATCGCAATAATGAAAAGAGCGGGAGTGAACAACCTCTCGCTTAAGGATATTCATCTGCCTCTGAACAGCTCACAGGAGAAGATAAATGAGGTGATTGAGAAGTTTAAATCTGCCGGAATAACAGTGTACACGGTGGGAGTTGTTTATATGAAGACAGAGGAATCTGTTGATCAGGCTTTTGAATATGCCAGGATGGCCGGGGTTGACCTGATTGTCGGAGCACCTGACGTTGTGCTGTTACCACATGTCGAAATGAAAATCAAGGAGTATAATTTCAGGATGGCTATTCATAATCACGGACCGGATAATACTCTTTACCCCAATGCAACCGATATCTGGAACCATGTAAAGGATCTCGACCCGAGGATAGGTATTTGCCTGGATATCGGTCATACACTTCGTGACGGACAGGATCCTGCTGCTGACATCATTAAATATAAAAGCCGGATATATGACCTTCATATCAAGGATGTTGATAAGGCTTCAAAGGAAGGAAAGACTGTTGAAATGGGAAGAGGAATAATTGATATTCCGTCGGTGGTTGCAGCCCTGCGAAAAATAAAATACACCGGCAAATGCAGCCTTGAATTTGAAAAAGATATGAAGGATCCGCTTGCCGGTATAACCGAATCAATCGGTTATTTCAAGGGAGTGATGGCTTGTAAGTAGGTGCTGGTCATAAAAATCCCCTCCTGGGAGGGATGGGGGTGGGTTATTCATGTTGCATATTTCTTGTTGCCGGATACTAACGGATCATTTTCTTCTTCATTATCAGATAGGCTATCTGAGCCACTGTCGGACACAATAATATAAATAATATCCAGACAGCTTTAAATCTTATCTTCGATACAATTGCATCAGCCAGGAAGAAGATAAGTACCATAACCATTATAGTAATGCAGAATCCGCCCCAGAAACTGGTAATTGAAAATTTGTCCCCGGGATTGAAAACTACCAGAAATGGTAAGACTGCAGCAATTGCAGCCATGAAAACCGCATTTACCAGTGGTATTCCAAGAACCATCTGGTTTTTTTCGTTTCCAATTTCATTCATAACCCCGGGACTTTATTCTCCAAGGACCTTTATCAGCTTCCCTGCAGGTACCTGCGCTGTAAGTTCAATGTCGTTAAGAAGTGCAACCTCTGCAAGCTTATCCTGCTTTACACCATAGTATGTCAATGCATTGGACATTGTTCCTGTCTTGACAACCTTCTTGATCAGGAGCTTTGTGGGCTTTACATTTATTTTTGCAGCATCGGTAAGCGCTGAGAAGGAGTTCATGGATGATTCAAAAGGACTCCTGAATGCGGCAAAATCAGCCTCGGCGGTTACACCGTGCAAGACAAATATATACCCTGTATACTGGATGAAATATGATAGTACGAAATTTGCTGACTCTGCCCCTGTATTCTGATCCTTCATTACCTGCTTTGAAACAGTTGCTATGGCAGGAAGTCCGTTAACTGTTATTTGTTTGCTGTCTGACAATACCAGTCCAAGCCTTTTGAGGGTTGAATCAGCAGCAGCCTTAAGAACTCTTTCGTTGGCAAGAGTGAATATCATGAGTGCTTTCTGGTCTTCAGGAGCCATGTTGACCTGGGCAGGAGTATTTTCCAGCCTCCAGCCGGCAGGGTAGGAGAACTTAAATTTCAGTATCGGATGATAAAATACGTTTCCTTCAGCATATCCCTGCCTGGGATCCTCTCCGTATATAATTCCGTCAATCAGTTGCAGGAAGCTGTCTGCTCCAACTTTTGGGGAAGTCAGCTTAAGGCTGTCCTGCCACCATGTTGCAAGCTGATTTACACTGTTATAGCGGTCTCCCGGATCAGGGTGGGTAGACATAAATGTTGGTACACCGCCAACGCTTTCAGCCATACTCATCTTATTCAGTACCTGGAAAAAGTCAGCCATCTTGTGAGCGTCATAACCTATCAGTGAAGAGTATCTTACGCCCAGCCTGTCAGCTTCGCGTTCATCATCACGGCTGAATTTCAGGAATAGCAGCTCCATGCCCTGCATAGCGTATTGGGCATACTGTGCAAGCCTTTCCGACACTATCATTGTACCCATCACCAGCATCTGTCCAAGTTGTTGTTTGGTTTGCTGGGCTGCTGAATGACGGGCAGTCACATGGCCCATCTCATGCCCGATGACACCCATAAGCTCAGCCTCATTGTTTAATTGTGCAAGTATACCTCGTGTCAGGTAGATATATCCTCCGGGAACAGCAAAAGCATTCACAACCGGTGAATCGAGTATTTTGATATGGTATTCCAGGGTCGGCCGGTGGGATATTTTCCCCATTTCTGTCGTCTTCGCCTTAATAAATGAAAGCAGGGCATCATTCTTGTATTCACCGAAGGTTGATATGACCTGGGGATCATACTGGCTTCCCAGCGCAAGCTCCTGATCTTCAGTCATAAGCATAATCTGCCGTTTACCTGTTACCGGATTGATGGCACAGGAGATAGCTGCAAGAATAACTGCCAGAACGAAAAAGATCTTCAGATAAATGTTTAGCCTTTTCATATTATGCAATTTTAGATGTTGATTATCAGATGTCTGGCTATAATGACTGTTATTATGTATAGCATAACCAAATATCGTAAAAAAATCCTTCATTATTCATCATGTTTAAGAATATCTTGCAGCTCATCAGATTCCAGTATCTTTTCGCAAGCCTCGTATGGATCTGTTTCCTTTACATTAAATATCAGGGCACTGGAAATATTCCATTTTCCGGTCATATCTTCCATAAATATATCGCGTACAGTTATGAGAAGGCTGCATGATGAAGCATCCATGAGCCTTCTGATAGGATCAGCCCACCCTTTATCATCCAGCTCAAGCCTCCCTGCTTCATCGATAATCACCAGCTTATTATTCTTCTGATTATCAGGGTGAAGAACTGACTTTCCGAATTCAAGACCTTTAGGATTTATCCTGAACTTGCCGATCTGTTCTGTCCACTTCTCCTCGTCCTGCCTGAGAAAAACTTCTTTTCTTCCCGAATCAACATCTGTAAGGTCATATCCTGTTGTCTTAACACCGTCCATCACTCTTTCAGAAAGTATGCCTCCGACAGGAATACCCCTGCTTTTCAGCTCAGAGACAATGATCTTTGCAAATGAAGTCTTCCCGGTTTCCTTACCCCCGGTTACAATAAAAATATTGTTCCCCGGTCTTCTCCTCTTTCTGATTTCTGACAATTTTATGCCCGCGTGAGCGATAACATTATAAAACACTGAAACAGGATTCCTTACAAGCGTCTTGAACTCAGGGATACTTGCAATAAAATCCGGAAGGCTTTCAACAGAGAGCTCCAGGGCAAGGGGCAGATGCCTGAAGGCAGTCCTTGAAAAGAAGTCCCTGATCTTCGGATTGTACAACTCAGTGCCAAGTACTGAGAATCCTGCAATTATAAGCCCTGCCCTGAAATTCATCTGAATACCCGTCAGCAGTCCGCTCATTATATCTTTCTTTCCTTCAGGGGTAAATGAAAAAACAAACGCGGTTAAAAGGGTTATAAGGACAAAGAATATCCAGAATTTGGGTTTTGATATCCTTCTCAGTGAGTTTTTATACCTGAACGACCAGAGTATTAAAACCCCTGTAACTGACGGACTCCATACATACCAGGGTGTAGTATTAAGCAGTATGAAGCATCCAATAATCAGCAACAAATCAGCGAGCAGCCAGATCAATGAATAATTAAACTCTTTTTTTGTGACATTAATTTCAGGCTTTCTTAAATTAATGTTAGTTTTTACTACGACTGAAGGAGGCTGGTTCAGCATTTTTTTCCCTACAGCGATTCCGATTATCGCCGTAATGATTCCAAACAGCGCATAGATAACCAGCAGAATTATGATTGGCAGCCATACAATATCAGTTTGTATGTTAAGCTGTTTCTGGGCCATGTTAAGAAGCCGGGTATACACTTCAACAATATTTGACCCGTAATTGATAATAAAGCTTATAATCTTGTGGAACAGGTTCCATGACATCGCAAAAACTGCCCCAATGATGAATCCGGCATAGTTCCTTCCAAGAACTCTTGTAAACAATTCCATCAGGAATGCTTCGGCAGTAATTGCCACCATGGGGCCGAATATTATAGCACTTGGTGATATTGTTTTCATGACAGCACAGATAATTCCGGCTCTCCAGAAGATACCCCTGTCGGTCCAGATGTAGCTGATGGATATGAGGACAATTATCCCGATCGCCGTCAGGATATTGCCGCTGAACGGTATCCGGAGATTGTGGAGGAAGCTTCCAAGGACAATCTCAGAAGCAGCCCAGATTGTCCCCGTAATCGCAGCTTTTATCCATTTTTCGCTCAGCTCATGCTTCATAATCCTTTAATATACAGATCTTTTGTGCACAATATTCAAAAAGATGATATCCTCCGCCACCCTCACCAATGAGGTCAAACAGCACATCAGGCTTAATAATACGCGTGGCTCCGATTATGCTAACCTTATTCTCAAACAGCACATCAGGTATGATACTGCCTGAAGGCCCTGTTACCACAACAGCTGCCTTTTCAGGTACAGAGGCAAGCAGATTATCGATAGTACTGTTTACGAGGGTCAGTCCGGTAATAATAATGATATCCGATTCAGGCAGCACTTTCATGTAATCACCGGCAGGGATAAAGAACTTTTTTTCATCAGGAGCAATTTCATTTTCATTCAGCTCAAGCACGAAGAGCCTGTTTCCGGTATCTGATATTTTATTGATGTAGGAATGAAAAGCACCAACTATTGTTATGGTTCTTGGTATGCTGAAGTCGAACAGATCAATAGGATCACGGTTTTCAAGTATCCTGTAACCGCCTGAGTTTATTATTCCTGAAGAGACAGCATTCAGGCTTGCTATTCTTAAGGTTGTTATTATGCCTGACTTCTTATCAGTTTCAAGAAGCTCTGTTACCTTTCGGCCTCTTATCTTCAGGGGCGAAAAGTCGCCATAGTCGCGGTTTCCCTTCCTGCAGTGCTGTGTTTCGTTTGTAAAGGTTGACGATACTCCGCAGCTGCCGTCGGATAACTTTACTGCCGTCATTGATATTCCTATCCTGACCTCAGAAATGGTAAGATCTTCTATCTTTTCACGGTACCTGCTTTTCAGCAACTCAAGGGTTTGCTCAACTATCATGGCATCTGCACAATTATTATTTCACCGGCGCTTCATGGAGTTCTGGATGACCCTGAATTTTACAATATCCCTTATCAGCTTAAGAGGCAGTGGTTTATCAAAAGGGAACTGGACGGATCCTTTTCCGCCTTTGTATACCAACAGTTCCTCTTTGAATGCTTCTATACCTGGTGCTCCGGGATAAAAGCCTATGTGATTTTTCTGGCCAGCAAAGTAAACAAGGATTCCGTTCAGTGAAAAGGCGGGCATCTGGTAACTGATTTTCTCAATGGCTTCAGGGGCTTCTTCCCTTATTATTTTTCTAATCTGTTTTAACATCGACTGAATACGCTCAGGCTGCTGAGCTATGTAATCATCGATATTAGTTGCTATGCCTGTTTTTTTCATTGTTCATTTATTATCAGTATTCCTGTCTGTCATCCAGATAACATTTTGTTCCGATTTGTGTTCCTTCCCTATTATGTCGCTGTACAATTCAGGTTTACGTGCATTTATATACCTGTATCCGCCTGCCCTGGTCAATTTCCCAGGTATTATTTCTGCAGTGGTGATATCATCATCAAAAGTACGGCATTCGGCAATTATATCACCGAAAGGATCGATTATCATTGAGCAGCCATTCTTCAGCTGATCGTCATCCATGCCTATGGGATTAGAGAAAACAACATACACAGCATTATCATAAGCACGTGAGGGAAGCCATTTCATAAGCCACTCTCTTCCTTTAGGTCCGTCGAATTCCTTCCTGAGTGATTCAGGGTCCTTCCACCGGTTTTTCCACAGCCCTGGATCCACGAAACCTGCTCCCGGACGAGGAGATGGGGTACACATGGTCACATGTGGCATGAAGATAATATCAGCACCCAGGAGTTTTGTTGCTCTTACATTCTCAATAATATTGTTGTCGTAGCAAATCAGGATGCCGCATTTCCAGCCTTTTACGTCAAATACGCAATACTGGCTGCCTGCTGTAAGATGAGGATTTATAAAGGGATGTATTTTCCGGAATTTTGCCATAAGTCCGTTCCTGCCTGTACAAACATAAGTTTTGAAGAGTTTATTATAATGGTCCTTTTCAAACAGACCGGCAAGTACTATAATATTGTTCTTGCCGGATATCTCAATCAGCTTCCTTGTGCTCTCTCCTTCAGGAACTAGTTCAGCAATATCGGTCATCTGCTCTCTCGTCAGGTTACGGGCAAATGTATATCCTGTTACCGAGCATTCATGGAAGGCAATCACGTCGGAGCCTTCTCCTGCAGCTTTTGCAGCAAGTTTATCTATTACCGACAGATTGTAAGCTTTATCGCCGCTCCTGTTTTCAAACTGGGCAGTTGATATTCGTAAATTATTCACTCACTCTGAAAGTTAAAATCCAGTCAATATAATCAGTTTTGTCAAAAAAGACATCAACCCGTAAAATATGTTCACCTGTTTTCCTGACGGTATAATTTGAATGGTACTCGAATATCTTACTATCGTCAGGGGACCATGTATATTTATCCGGTACATAAACATAAACACTGTGTGATGATCCCGCTGGTGACAGAGATCTCGCCGATAATATGCCTTTATCTATATCGTAATGAACGTTTTCAAGCTCTACAGCACCCTGCTTAATATGCCTGTTTGTTGAAATAATCTGAGGGTATTCTGTCTTTTCATGAAGCGAATAAAGCTGCACGGAACCGGGATTAACAGATATAGTCATTGTATCTTTTACTTCACCTGCAAATTTTTCATTCCAGAAATCGAAAGCCAGGTAAGTCTTTATGCTGTCAAGCCCAAGCCTCTTCGCTTCATACCGGAGGGTGATTTGCTTATTAAGGTCAGGGTTAAAAAAAGCTGCAATATCCCATTTACCGCATTCCCTTTCGATATGACACTTAAAATTTGTCTGGGGGTCATTATCCAGCAGATCAACCGGTACAGCGTTCTCAATTGTGGCAGGGTAAACCTTTTTGAGTATTTCAATTTTGGAAGGAGAGAGGTTCGGAAGCCTGTCGCCTGACATAATATTCCCCCCGCTCAATCCTACAAGTGTTGCTGCAGCACGGGCATTTTCCAATGGAAGCAGATCAATGCATATATGGTCTATATCGTTGACCCATAACTTGTTGTGATATAGAAACCTTTTGCCTGCGGCTCCTGCGCTTGAAGAGCTTCCGATGAAATACTGCCTCCATGCCGCATCAGAGAACCCATAATACTGATCATATTCAACACGCATGCTGTTTATATAGCCTGCAGTCACAAAACCAGGGCCGCAGTCAAGGATATGACATTCATCACCTGCAGTTTTTCGCATGATCTCCATTGCCTTCCGGTAAAGGCTGGCCGGTGTTGCGCTTTTATTATAAAAAGACGGGGCAGAAAAGATTGTCCAGGCGACGAAATCGACCTTTATCATCTCAAATCCCCAGTTATTTGCAATAGTGTCAATAAGATCGGTATACCATTTTTCAGCTCCCGGCTGACTGATGTCGAGACAGTATCGTTTCGGATTTTCATCCCTGTACCAGTCGGTATTGACTGAAGGCCATGGTCCGATGCGCAGAGGATTTCCGTTGTCGTCCCTGATCAGCCATTCAGGGTGTTCTCTGAAGACTGCTGAGTTCTCAGAGATCACAAACGGAGCGATCCATATTCCCGGCCTGAGACCCAGATCCTTTATTTTTTTACATAGCCATTTCAACCCGTGTGGAAACCTGCTGTTCCCCTGCCAGTCACCATGTGAATTCTGAAACCCTTCATCTATCTGGATATATTCAAGTCCGTATGGTTTTAATTCCTGTGCTGCGAACCTGGCATTCAGGAGTATCTCGTTTTCATCAAAGCTGTCCATTGTGTAAAACCAGTTGCACCAGCCGTTTACAACAGAAGGAGCAGGCTTTGTAATTTCCTCTGACATGAGGCTGGCATACAGGTCAAGTGAGCTGTATGGATCGTTATTAAGGATTATTGCAAATTTGTCTGAACTTATCTGCTCCGACTTTCCCAGGATAAACCCCGGGCTGAATACTGATTCTGCAACAATTGACAATTGCGCGTCGTTGTCTTTCTTTAGCATGATCCTTCCGAGACTGTTATTACTGCTCAGGTAACCAGCAAGAAGAGATTCGTCTTTATAACCCCTGAATACCGCAATATTCCACCAGCTCTCAACAGGAGGGGAGTTTTTATACAGGACTGAATCATGACATACTCCGCCTTTGGTATCACCGTAAGGTTCAGGTTTTACATATTCTTTGTCAAGATCATGTATCATACCGGCATCATAATACATAGCGCCCCCGGTCATACATTTTTTGGCATTCCTGAAAAAGAGGAAATCTCCTTTGGTTCCTGTCAGACGTAAAGGAATAATACTGCCGGCTCCAATATCCGTTTGAGACACATTCTGATAAATAACTTCGAGAACAAGAGCAGGCTTATCTTTGGAGAGTGTGATCCTGTTTATAAAATCGAGTTTTCGTTTTTTGTCCCTGCCTCTTATCAGCAGCTCAGTCTGTCCACCTTTCTTTGCTGAAATCTCTGACCTGTAACTGTAATTCCTCCTGTCACTTGTATAGATCTTCCCTTCACTGGAAATTGCATTTACACAATCGGTAAACAATACCGATCCGTCTGCTCTGTGTGCTGAAAGAGTCCCCCTGGTCTTATTAAAACTGATAGTGAAATATCTGTTGCTTACCGTCTGGGAATCAATGGTCGTGCAGACATAAATTAAACTCATAACAAGAAGCATTCTTGGAATTAATACCGGTCTCGATTTCGTCATAGGCTCTTATGAAGTTAATGATTCAAAAAAAATATTTTATGCAGATCGGGAAAATAAATGTTAAAAATACACTTATTCTACGCTTTCCGGAACTTCTGGTTTTATTGCCTCAGTCTTTACAACCTGTGTCCTGTCAGGGAATAATGTACCGCCCTTTGTAAGCCACGATATTCCGAATGCTATAAGTGCTATTGTTTCAGCCCAGAACACAAAGCTGGATTGCGGATAACTCTTCGCGAATAAACCTAAGAAAATGAGAATTCCTGCAGTGCTGACAACCATTATTGATCCGCAGGTAATGTATATATTATTCCTTTTCAGCTTTTCACCTGACGGGTGAGGCTCCTTCTTTGTAAAAAGTAACAAGGAGATTAAAGCCAGGATGAGGAAGAAGAAACCTGCGCAGAAGAGATGAACATATGCCTGCCAGTTATAAGGACCTTCCTTCACAGTAGGGAAGAAAGCTATTCCGAGAGCAAAGAAGCCTGCCAGGCTGGCGGCCAGATTATCCAATTTACCATATCCTTTATAGAAAAAAAGGAAGAGGGAAATTGCACATAAGGAACCGACAAAGACATCTCTCATCTCTGTATGATAATAAAGGCTTATATTCCTGAGTATGTTCGTGTAACCAAAAAGCAGGAAAGTTCCAAGAACCAGAACAAAAGGGAGTAAAATACCTATCCATCCGACAGCTTTCCGCAATGCCATGTATGAATATGTCTGGCTGAGATGTTCACTCTCTTTTTTCATCTTTTGTCTGTATCTTTTTTATATCGTTTTAAGATCTTTCCAAATATCTTTTCCTGCCTGTGTTTTTCGGCAGCATTGATACTGAACCTTTGCTGTTCTTTCTGAAGCTTCCTGAAGTTTACAAGAGAAGCTTCATCTATTATTCCCTTCTCAACTGCCTCCAGAACAGCACACCCTGTTTCGTTGATATGCCTGCAATCAGGAAATTTGCAGTTTAACGTCAGGGCATATATATTCTGGAATGTTATCTGTATACCTGAATCGCTTTCTGTCACTCCAAGCTCTCTCATACCGGGAGTGTCGATAAGGATAGCACCATTATCCAGGACTAAAAGCTCACGATGATCACTAATATGCCTTCCTTTGCCTGTGCTGACGCTTATGTTACCTGTTTTAAGGATATTTTTATTCAGCAGGTTATTTATCAGTGTTGATTTACCTACCCCCGAAGAACCAACTACACAGTAAGTTCTTCCTCTCCTGAGAAACCTGATCAGATCGCTGACTCCTTCTTTTGTAATATTGCTCAGCAGCATATATTTTATGTCTTTCTCTCTTGATTTCAGATTTTTGAGTGTCTTCTCCAGGATTTCAGCAGTTGCCAGGTCAATTTTGCTGATGACCAGTACCGGCTCTATTCCTGATGAATAACATATTGACAGATATCTCTCCAGCCTGTTAATATTAAAGTTATTATCAATCGATTGCACTATCAGGGCAGTATCGATATTGGTTGAGATGATCTGCTTTTCACCTTTTTTGCCTACAGTCTGACGTTCGAGGATTGACTTTCTTGGAAGCACTTTGTGAATAATAGCCATCCCGGCATCATAAATCTTCATAGCCACCCAGTCGCCTACAGCAGGGAAATCCTCTCTTGATTCAGCAGAAAAACGAAGATTTCCTGTTATCTCTGCTTCATATTCTTTTTCACCTGTTGATACAATATATCTTTCGCGGTGTTCCTGTGTAACCCTGCCTGCAGTAAAATCTGAGAATCCGGGTTCATTCATTATCCAGTTGATCTCATCCGGAATCCCTAAATCCTTAAGGTTCATGTATGAACGGATTGTGTGTTGTAATATTCTACTTGTTGTTAAATAATATCCTGATCTCCTTTTCCGTAAGTGGCCTGTTAAATATTCTCAGCTCATCAAGGGCACCGTTGAAATGGTTGTTGGATCCTTCACCACCAGATACATTATTACCTATATAAGTAGGAATTAATGGATTATCGTAGTACTCATCGTATTCCCTCTTCTTCTTAACGCACATTTCCCCGTTAATCCATGCTTCTATATCAGATGGAGTAACATTTATCACACAGTGAGTCCATCTGTTTAATTCAATTCTTCTGGGTCTTATAATTGTCCAGAGCGACGGATTAGTAAATATGGAGAGTTCTTTTTCCTCGTAATAGGATTTCACATGGTCGTTTGTACCGGCGGTGTAGCTTCTGATATAGAACGCTGCAGAAAGACGGTTGTCATCCCTGGTTTCATAAGCTCCAAACGAATATATCATAAAGCATCGGTAGTGTCCGGTCATATTGTACTTGCTCACAATTGCGCCATTATTGTTGGTTCCGTAGGCACCCCTCGATTTTATCCAGAATGAAAAACTCAGTCCGTCGGCACCATTCAGGGTATTTGATAATTGTATAAAATCGGAGTAACCATTGAAATCAAGTGCTTTATTCCATCTGCCTTTTACATAATTACCTGATGTACTGTCAATACCATCATTGAAATACTTGCTGCGATCAGTCAGGTTGCCATCGAAGGTATAATACAAAACCAATCCCTCCACAGGAGGATCAACCCATTTAATACATGAGGTCAGAAGTAAAGAGAATGAAATAACAGCAAGCAGATTAACGGTTTTTATCTTGATAACCATAAGTATTGCTGATCCTATATTAACACGGTGTTATTTGATTCATAAAAACATTCATGCAAGTTAAAATATTTTCTGATTCCTTTTATGATCTGGCACACCTTGCTCTGGAGAGATAGGATTACCAGGCATGTCTCCGTTTGGAAATAGCAGGGTACCGGCCTATACCCTTAGCGAACCACGGAAACCCCTTACACCATAGTAGGAGGGTGCGCTGTTATGATAGAAGAAGACTCTTCCGTACCTGCGGTCAGCGAAAATGGCGCCTCCAGGCTTTCTGATTTCTGGAGGTGTTTTAATCCAGCTTGATGTTTTCAGGTCAAAATTTCCCAGTTGCTGAAGATCGATGTATTGTTCTTCAGTTAAGATTTCAATACCCATGGCATCTGCCATATCAATTGCGTTATTGGCCGGTTTGAATGATTTCCTGGAATCCAGTCCTTCTCGGTCGTAACACACATTCCTTCGTCCATGCGGACTCTCTGCTGAGCAGTCGTAAAAAATATATTCCCCCGATTTTTTATCATAACCGACAACATCGGGCTCACCGCCAGTTCTTTCCATTTCACTAAGTGACCACAGTTTGCCTTTGGCGGATCCAAGTTTCGCCTGCACATCAGCCCATTCTATATCTTCGTGACGGCCGCGGTTTTTCTCAAACCTCATTTTCAGTGTTCCAATCAGCTCTTTACGCTGCTCCTGTGACAGATCCTTATTCTTTGAAATATTATCCATGGGTATGCTTCAGTTATCCACTGGTTCATAAAAAATAAACAGAAGGGTCTGATTTTTGTTCATATTTTCCTTCCTGATCAGATCGAAATTGTGGATAG
>Ga0172363_10001519_pt1 | contig 18752 bp, 23 predicted proteins | sample LakKivs2_kivu2a2_FD_114541 | JGI IMG/M metagenome (GOLD analysis project Ga0172363, IMG submission 114541) | Sediment microbial communities from Lake Kivu, Rwanda - Sediment s2_kivu2a2 | ecosystem: Environmental > Aquatic > Freshwater > Lake > Sediment | place: Rwanda: Western Province, Lake... | reverse complement strand
TCGTAGGTTAATGGAATTAAACTAAGTCTACTTGCAATGATTTCATCCCAGAGAACACTATCATTCTTTACAAAATCAACCCACTCGATTGCAAGAGTAGGTATCTCTGACATCATAATTCTTCTCAATTCGCCTACCAAAGCCGAATCAATATCCTCAATTATAAATCTTATCTCATTCTTTTTTTCTTCTAGAATCTTAACTTCCAATTCATCACCAATAACTTAACATTTTATTTCACATACATTTTAAATCTTTCTTAAACCCTCCTTCCTCTGCGCCCACCTTTTCTTTTAGTTCCATCAGTAGGAATAGGAGTTACATCCTCTATAATTCCAATTTTCAAACCACTCCTAGCCAGAGCACGTATTGCCGGTTGCGCCCCTGCTCCAGGTGCTTTTTTATGATGGCCACCCTTTCCTCTCACTTTTATATTAACACCGATTATACCTTTCTCTATAGCATCCTCTGCTGCATGTTTAGCAGCTTGCATTGCCGGGAATGGATTTCCCCCTTCTCGATCTTTATCTGTCATCATTCCACCAGAGTATTTGGCTATTGTTTCTGCTCCAGTAATATCAGTTATATGAACGATAGTACTGTTCACAGTAGAAAAAATGTGGGCAACCCCCCAAGTGCCTTTCTTTATGGTTTTAATTTCGTATTTTTTTCCTTTTATAGCTTTTTTAGGTTTTTCCATAAAATTCAACTACTTGTTTTTGGTTTTGCTATTTTTATCGGAGATTCACCATAAAATGATATTTTTTTCTCTAAATCTTGAGTAACATTGAAACCTGGATAAACAATCTTTCTGTCATCAACAGATATATGGCCATGAGTTATAAGTTGTCTAGCTTGTTTGGGAGTGTTCGCTAAATTGTTCTTTAAAACAAATGTTTGCAATCTCCTATCCAATAGTTTTTCAATAGTAAGACTTAGAACATCATCCAAAGTAGCATCTTTATTCAAGAGACCTAATTTTTGAAGTTTATCTAACAATATTTTTTCTTGAATTTTATCCTTTTTGGCGGCCAAATCTCTTGCTCTTCTTCTGAAAGATCTCAAGGTTGATTCAGCTTTCCATATCTCTTTTTTTCTCCTTAGACCATAGGTTTTCATTAATTGTCTCTCTTTGTCTATCCTTTCTTTATCCCATGGTGTCCTTGGTTTCTTTATTTTGCTTCTTAGTTTTCTCATATTACTCCTTCTTCTTTGTAGGCATCATTTTCTTCCTTACTACACCGACAGTTCTACCCTTTCTGAAAGAACTTCTTGTCCTTTGTCCTCTGACAGGAAGACCGAACATATGTCTAACTCCTTTATAAGATTTTATTCTTATCATTCTCTTAATGTCCTGTTCTTGCATGAATTTTAAATCCGATCCAACCATATGTCTATCTTCACCACTTTCTAAATCTTTTCTTCTATCAAACATCCAAGAAGGAATGCCAAATTTTGATGGGTTCTTTATTGTCTCTTCAATTTTTTTTATTTCTTCGTCAGTTAAAGTTCCAATCTTTCTATTACGGTCAAAATTATGAACTCTACAAACAGCATTAGCTAAAGCTCCACTAACGCCTTTAATCCTATTTAGAGATGTGAATAATTGAGTCTCACCTTTAACATCCACTCCAGATATTCTTACAATACCTTTTACTTGCTCTGCCATTCAAACACAGTGTTGTTATTTTGAACATAAAAGTTTTTAAATATTAAAATGGACCGATGGGGATTTGAACCCCAAGCCTCTTCCATTCTGGTAATATTGCCAAGGAAGCGATCTACCGTTGATCTATCGGCCCGAAAATTTAACTAACTCTTCAATATTCTCACATGCAGGTCTAACATGGCACCCTTTGCAAACCCTTACTTCTGCATTTTCTAACCTGCTCGTAGGTGGTATAATTTTTTTTGTTGAAACTCTCTCTAATTCTTTTTTTAATAACATAAATTCTTTTTTCATTCTTTCTGTTAAATCAACTTTGATTGCTGAATCTGCCTGAAAATAAATTAAGTATGTCCTATCGATTTTTTTCCTGAAAAAATCTTCAACCAACAAAGCTTCTCCAACGTTCTGAAGTAGATGTTCTTTCTTTATACCAATTTTATCTATTCTACCCAATTTTATGTCTATCGGTACGCATTCACCATTTTCATTAATAGATATTATATCAGGTGTTCCCATCACCCCCCTTTTTATAGAAAGTAAAGTTCTTTCGGAAGTTAAAAAATTAAAATTCTCTTCTTTGATTAGTTCATGTAATTTAATCAAAAAATCTGCTACAGATTTTTCTGTTATGGTTGTTTTTCCTTTGAATTTTCCCATGCTCATCTTGGATATTTTATTTATCGACTTATCTACATCTTTTTCACTGATATTATCTATGAATGTCTTAACTGCCAAATGTAGTACTTCACCATCCCAAACCCCACCGTATTCTTTTTTGAACTGTCTGGATAAGACAACTTTTTCTAGATAAAATCTCCTAGGACATTGATAGAACTTGCCAATTTCTAATGGTGTAACAAAAATTCTCTTCTTCCCCCAAACTTCTCTTGATAATTTCTTTTTCAGATAATTCGAGACATTTTCTTTTATACTTTCTTTGATAAAAAGATGGTCATGTTTTCCATCAACAATTTTCTTTTCTTGAAGTTCGGACAAAATAATGAATAAATAATCTGAAGATGGAACTTTCTTATTCAACAATTCTAATAAAAGGTCATCTATCAAAATCTCTTGATTTAAATGATTATTAATTGTTTTCACGATTTTAACAATATCTCTATCGTCAATTTCTATTTCAGTTCTCATCCATAAGACCGATTATCTTTGTTCCCTAAAGATTCCGGTCCATTTGATTTTCTTAGGATCTCTTCCCATCTTCCAATTTTTTTCACACTTCTTAGAACAAAAATATCTTGTCGCCCCGGTTTTCAATACTAACATTTTACCAGTTCCTAGAGCTAACTTTGAACCACAAAAAGAGCATTTAACCAAAATTATCTACCTTCCATTTTTCCAACAGATTCCATCTCTGTCTCTTTAAGCATTAAAACATCTCCTTTTCTGATTGGGCCAAATACATTTCTAGTTAATATTTTTCCTTTATCATTACCTTCTAAGACTCTACATCTTACTCTCATAACTCCTCTTACTCCTGTTCGGCCCAACAACTGAACTACTTCTGCTGGTACTGCTTCTTCAGCCATTTAATCAACTTTCTTTGACAGTTTTAATTTTTTTGATTATCTCTTCTAAAAGATCTTTAGCTTCTCCTGGCTCAATTATACAAGCAGAGGCCGTGCTAACATTTATACCTGCAGCCCTACCTAGTTCCTCTTTAGAAGGCACATAAACGTATTCACATTTTTTTTCTTCACATAAAACAGGCAAATGCATAGCGATTTCTTTTGGTTCTATGTCTTTTGCGATAATGACTAACTTTGTCTTACCCCTTTCTATAGCTTTTGTAGTTTCGTTAGTTCCTTTCTTTATTTTTCCAGTATTCTTGGCAATTTCTAAAGCCTGTAAAACTTTATCGACCAAATCTTTAGGTATTTCAAATTCAGCCATCAAATTTCACCTCCGATTACGGATCAATCTTCATTTAATGCTAAACAAAACAAGTATTTAAAATTTATAAATATTATCTGTGCGCAAAATATAGGATTAAATCCGGTTTTGTCTTGTCAACTCTGCAAAAACCAAACCTAACCAATTGAAGTTTCATATCTGATTTGAGCTTCTTAATTTCTGGTTCCCCGATACATTTTATTATACTACCATCTCCCATGATTATCTTTATCGGAACATTTTTTTCAGAGATCCACTGTATCTTTTGCATCTCCATCTTAACTTCTTTACCAGTGAACTCAGCTTTTTTATCTAACTTGACGTTAAACAAACCTATTAGACGGATTCCCTCACCTCTATATTTGCCGAAATCTTCTCTTGAAATGAAAATTTTATCGGTATTAACCGGAATCTCTCTAAAACCTCTTTTTGGGAAATCCGGATGAAGATGAACTCTCACTTTTCTTACTTTTGGAGCATTCATTATTTTTATCTCAACTGGATCTATTACAGCAAAGTATCTGTTTACTTTTGGGTCGATTATTTTTCTATTCTCACTATAGAGGATCTCAAGTGGGACTGTTATGTCGTTTAAACTCAAACCAAAACTTAGTATAAAGTTTCTTATAGATTCAGATAGAAAACCCCTTTTTTCAAAAGATTGAAGGCTCCACGTTCTTGGGTCGTTCCAATCAGTATAAATACCTTTTTCTATCAACATTCTGGCCTGAGTTTTGCTTAATTTTAAACCCTCAAACCTTAACATGCCGTGATGTATAAACTCAGCGTGTTTCCATCCCAAAAGGTTCCATATGAATTCTTCCATCATATCTTCCATCACTAAATCCTTTCCTCTTAGAATATGTGTGACACCAAGAAAATGATCATCGATTGCCCATGAAAACTCTAACATCGGCCAGACACAATATTTTTTTCCGACTCTCGGATGCTCTCTGTTTGATATTCTCAATAAAACTCTGTCTCTGAAAGCAGGGTTCGGATGCTTCATATCAGTTTTTAATCTAACTGTTGCTTGCCCAGTTTTATACTTACCTTCCAACATTTCCTTCCATTTTTGTAAGTTTGTTTCTGGATTTTGTTTTCTACAATTACACTCTAAACCCTTTTCTCTATTTTCTCTTAAAACATCTTTAGGACATTCGCAAACATAGGCATGTCCCATTTTTATTAACTTCTCAGTCCATTCGTAGAACAATTTCATCCTATCTGATTTGTAGATTGTTTTATACCATTTTACACCAAGCCATTTCAAACCTTCAATTACAAGTTTGTAAGCTTCTTTTGTTGGTATTTTTGCTTCAGATCCTATCGTATCGTCTATCACTAAAAGGAGTTTACCTTCATACTTTTTTGCATACTCATCATTCAACAATGCCATCCTGACATTACCTACGTGCAAAGGACCAGAAGGAAATGGCGCCATTCTCATTACAATTTTTTTGTATTTTTCTACATTTGGTAATGGCGGTAATTCTTTTATTTCTTCAACTTTTTTCTTTTCAAAATCAAAACCTAACTCTTTAATCTTGTTTTTTTGTTCTTCTATTGATAATGAATTTACTTCTGCAACAGTTTTTTTAATTTCAGTAATAATTTCCTTAATCTTACTTCTCATTTTTGGGTCTTCAGAAATTATCTTACCTAATACGGCTTGAATATCAGCTTTTCCATCATGCTGTATTGCATTCAACAAAGCATGTTTCAGTAAAATTTCCTTTTCCATAGTTTGTTATATTAAAAATTGAATTTAAAATACATTTAAAAAATACAATTATTTACCAGCATATATATTTCAATTATTATCATTATCAGAATTTTGAAAGTTTGATTAAAAAAATGAATGTTTTATTTTAATTGCTTTTTGAATTTTCTAAAAGCAAAGAATTTTTCGTAGTAAATCATCAAACTAATAATGATTGCTTGCATAACTAAAGTTCTCCCTACATAAATAATTGGAAGGATACTACTACTTTTCATGGCTGGAAAAATGGCTAATATCCCAGCTGAATAGGCGATTAACCAAGCAGAAAAAGATTCAGTGTTTTGTTTTTCAGTGACCAATTTTTGAATAGTAGGAAAATATCCGATTAAAATTAAAGCTTGGATAAGTAAATTTGCTCCAAAAGGATTTTTTGTTAGTATCCAAAAAAGAGTGATTAAACCCGCAATAACTAAATACCATTTTTCAAATGTTCTGAATTTTACCTTAGCTTTAGACCAGAGTAAAGTTGCTATGATGATAATAACTGTAACTGAAACATCTAATATGTTAAGAATTCCTGGACGAAACTCCCAGTTTGAGGCTAATAGATAAGTAATAAGACTCAAACCTGTACCAGTAAACATTATTATCCAGGTTGAGAGTGCCGGTTTAGTGCTACCTTTAAAAATCTTATAAGCATACCAAATCCCAAACCCAGACATAATTAAAGTAATTAAATAAGTTAATAGGTCTTCCATACTAAGAATTGAGAACGTTCAAAATATATATGCTGCATTTATTTAAAAAAATAAAAAAAAGAAAAAGGAATTTTATTCGACCCACTCTGTTACCTGACTAGCTGATTTGCTGAAAATGTCTTCTATGTTAATTCCTGAGGTTTGTTTTAATTTTTTTACTATTTCTTTGTAAACCGGTTGTTCTATGACGCCAGTGCTTTCAGTTTGTGATAGTGGTCTTGGTCCGTACTCATATATAGGTTCAAAGTTTATTAAGTAGTCCTTGAAATCTGCTGAAATACTTACAACATTATATGAATCAAAATGTTGTATCACGACTGTCATTATATTGCCGTCGTTTGCTTTATACTTGAATACTTTCGTTCCAGTCTCCAAACTGCCACTTCTCTCAATCTCTGTCATTTCATAGAAGTTTCCATCTATGAATAAGTATGTACTTATCTGTCCATTGTAGTTCATTATCAAAAATACAACTGGTTCTGTTTCTGAAGTATATTTATTTACTGCAACTCCTTTAGCAATCTTTACATCAGGGTATTTTGGTCTTGGAGGGTATGATGGGATTATACATGTATCTCCAATGCATCCGATTCCTTTAGATTCTTGTTCTTGTTTTGCTAATACTATACTTGCACCACTCACACTACATAATAGAATGGCTATTAGTATTGCTGCGATTTTCTTTTTCATTTCATCACCTAAGAAAAACTTGAGAAATTAATGTTTTTTAATCGGTAGGAAAATTTATGGTCTTCACCCTAAATCTTTATAAAGTTTAAATTTATTGTAAACAACTGGTAATCATGGAAGAAGAGTTGAAAATATCAAAAAATTTATTGAAAACATTAACAGTTGATACTAGGGCAAATATTCTTAAAACTCTTGAGAAAAGACCAATGACAGCATCTGAGTTATCAAGAAGATTAGGCAAACATGTAACAACTGTTTCTGAACATTTAGATTTGTTAAAAAGTTCTGATTTAGTAGAAAGAGTTGAAAGGCCAGGTAGAAAATGGGTTTATTATAAATTAACTAAACCAGCAGAAAAAATACTTCATCCAACCTCCTATAAATGGACTTTTGTTTTATTCGTAGCGTTTTTAAGTTTCATCAGCGGTTGGTATTTTCTTTCTGTTAATGCGTATCCTGGCAGTCCTTTTTATACCTCAAAGAGAGCGATTGAAAATTTTCAGCTTTTATTAACTACTGATAACCTGCAAAAAGCTCAATTGTATATTCAACATGCTGAACAAAGAGTAGAAGAGACCAAACGAATTGCTGACACAGGACAAACTGGACTAGTTGCTGGAGTCATTAATGATTATCAGGATGAAATGACTCAAGCAAAAAAAGAAATTCAGATAGCTAAACAAAGAAAAATGAATGTTGTACCTGCTTTAGAAACACTCAGTGAATCAACGGCTAAACACTCAGCTATCTTAAAGAATTTGGCAGTTAGGGAACCAAAAATAGTTGAAGAAATTCAACCAGCGTTGAATACATCTGAAGAAACTAGGGAAATGGCGATACAAAATTTAGAAAATATCACAGGCGCATCGTATCAAAAATAATTATCTAAAAATAATGCTTCCGTATCCGACAACAGCCCCTTTATCACCAGTTATATCTCCTGATGTAGCGTATTTTAACAACTCACCTTTTTTAACACCTAACTCTTTCGCTGCAATCATAGCAATAGCTATAGGTCCAAAACCACAAACAGAAGCGTTCCTTTCTTGTAACCTTAAGAAAAAATCTTTTTCGTTCAATCTCAATATCGCATTTATGACATAATTGTCAGTTGAGTATGCATCTTCATACGGGATGTAATGAGAAAAATCTGAGCTTGCAATTATGATCCATTTTTTCTTTTCTTTTTTGATTATTTTTGCGATTGATTTTCCGGCGACTCTACACTCTTCAAGAAAATCAAAACTCGGAAATTCATTCATTACACATATTGGTATAAACTTGAAATTCTCTCCAAATCGATATTGGATGAAAGGTAGTTGTACTTCTATCGAATGTTCTGATTCATGTGATAAAATATCATATTCTAATAATGGACAAGATTCCAACAATTTCTTTGCAGTTCCATCTTCTATGTTTGCAGAACCTAAAGGGGTTTTCCATACACCTTCTTTCATCACTCCAAATATTGAACCAAGACCACTATGGTTAGGACCAAGAATGATGTAATTACATTTTTGAATTCTTGAATAAGTCCAAGCTGCTACAGGTCCTGAATAAGGATAACCCGCATGTGGAACTACTGTTGCTATGAATTTTTCTTCTTCGATTTTTTTAGGTCCTAGTTTGTGATCGATACAACTTTTAATCTGTTTTTTCAACATATCTGAATTCAAATTATAAAACATTCCTGCAACAGCAGGTGGTCTTACTATCATACTAAACTCTCTTTCTCAAAATATTTCCTCAGAAAAATTCCAAAATTACAATCTTTTTTAATTAAATTCATAATATTTTCATTCTCACAAATAATATCAAATTTCTTTGTAATTTTTTCGGCTATGAAGTTCGGAACACCTTTTTCTTTTAAAATATTTTCTTTTTCAGATAAACTATCGGCTAATTTTTCTCTGGCTGTTGTAAATCTTCTTTCAACTTCTGCACACCAAAAATCATTCTCTACAAAAGGACCATTTAAAACCATCTTTTTATATTTTTCAATAAACCTTTTAGAATCATCCAAATCAAAAACTAGTGGGCCAATTTTTTTATTAACGTACGGTAATTTTGAAATTTCCATTTCTAGCAATATAACTACCAAATCCTTTTCATTAGTGTATATATCTTTTCTCAGAATAGTGAATTCATCTTCTTTCAGCATACCTTCCAATCTTTCTGCAAATCTTCTGAGTTGAGGCCATAGAATATCAGGAACTACTTTTGGTGGTTCAAAAACAACTAACAATAATTCAGTTCTTCTTCTCATTTGTGCCAATATTAAGTCATTTTCGTTTATTGGTTCTATTTTCTTTTCAAAAAATGCTTCTTTAGATGGTTTCTTTAAGAATTCTTCTGCTCTTTTTTTTAGTGTAAAAAAACTATTAGCTGAAATTGCGGCAGCAGCATTTCTAGTCTTGTCTGTAGGATCGATCAAAATCAAAACTTGTCTCTTAAATTCTCTTCTCAGGCGTGAATATTCATCTTTTTTATAGAATTTTTCGATGTCAATTATCGTCCCAGTGTTCCAGTTCACAACATTTTTTAAAACATTAATAAACCCTCCGTAAAACATGACAAGAAGTTCACAAACATAACCTGAGAATCCTTCAGTTTTAGCGTCAGCTCCATAAATTTTGTTCGCACTACAAAATTGTTTCAGCAATCTAACATCATCAGATAATTTTCTCGGTAAATTTTTATCTAAGTATTCAACATGGAATGGAGTTCTGTCAACAGCAGATTTTATCCTTTCACCAGATTCCATCTTATAGCAGGGTACTATATCCATTTCTGTTCCATACGCATAGCCCCGAACATAAGGATGTTGAGCATATTCAACCAACCAATTTCCTTTAAGGTTCTTAATTATTCTCTTCCCGATATCCAGCCCATGCTTTTCTAACTTTTCTAAACTCATGCTTTTCGGGAATATTATGAAAACATCAAACTCTTTTTTTGTCAGTAACCAAGTATCTCGAGTTAATGACCCTGCCAATATAGGACTTGCATTATATTTTTCCGCCTCTTTCTTAGCAATCTCTAAAACTTTTCTACTCAAGAACTCTAATCTATTTTTTTCAATAGAATTTGGTCTGATTTCTTCCAAAACTCTGTTCAAGGTTTTCTTATAATTTTTGAACATATGTTATATTTTTTATTTGAATTATAAAACTTTCGAAATGTTTATGATAATAGTTCGATAATCATTCTCGTATCTTTGACTGGTAATTGTCCTGGTGCACCTTCTTTCCCCCTTTCGACTGCACAATATGCCATAGAAGCACCCAACACACAAGCTAATGGTCGAGAAGCACTACCAAATTTTCCCATCGCTATAGCAACGAAAGGAATATCCAAAATCTTTTTAGCTTCTAAAACTACTTGTAAAACTCTAATCATATCACCATGATTTTTTGCAATTACAGCAAACTTTGCAATATCTGCGTCTAATTTTTGTTCTTCTTTGAGTATGTTCAATAATTCTTCATTAGAAGAAGTTTTCTCAAAATTTTCATAAGCGATTAATACAGGAATTCCTTTTTGTTTAGCTTTTTTAATTACCTTTTCTCTTAATTCAGGACGAGTTTTTAATTCAACATCGATTGCATCAGCACCGTTATTTATTGCTATAAGAAGCCTTTCAACTCTTTTTTCTTCAGTACCTTCAAAGAATCCATCCCAATCTTTAGGCCTACAAACAAGTAATTTAGGTCCTTTAATTTTCTTAATAACTTCTTTGATCATCGAACTGTCTTTTAATTTGTCTGTTCTTAATTCTATGCAATCGGCTCCATTTTCAAAGGCTTTCTTTGCACTCTTAATAGTTGATTCTATATCTTCCTCTACAACTGTGCATAAAAGAACAGGTTTTTCTCCAATAATTAAATTACCTATCTTGACCTTTTTTATAACACCATTCGACATGACGAACAACTCTCACACCCAAGCTGTATTCCATATTTCTTTTCTATTTCTTCTTTTGTCTTTATATCGTATTCACGTATAGCTTTACTATAGCTACAAGTATCATTACATTCTTGACATCCTATTCCAGTCCCTTTATCGAACATCACTTTATAAGTCCTACTTATATTTCCATAATCTCCATTTATTACCTCAATAAGAGCATTTTTACATGCATTATGATATTTTTGTGCATCTCCTTCATTTTTACTCTTTGCTTCTCTAGCCTTTTCATTATTTAATTGAATACAAAATAATAACTCTCCCAATCTTTTTTGGTTTTCAGTCATTATCATCATCTCATAGGCGAATTATATAGATGTTCTGTTAATCTGTAAGCATCACAATACACACATGCTTTGTCACAACTCCAGCCTTTATCGGTTTTTATTTTTTCTTGTTTTTTCAATATGTCTTTCAGAGGTTCATTTCGAACATCTCCAATAAACACATAAGTTGCTGAACATAGTCTTGTTATTCCGTGAGCTCCAATGACTAGAGTTGTTCTAGTATCGCATGCTCTATTTCCTAAGTTTGGTCCTGTTTGGAACGGATAACGATAACCTAAACTCTTATCTAATTTCCAAATTTCTCTACACAGTTTCTCTCTTTCTTCTTTTGAAACATCTAATTCTTCTGTAACTCTACTAGGAAGGTATAAAAAATCTGCATAAGGGATTATATTATGTCCCCTCTCCCATTGCCAAATATCAGGTATCTCAGAATAATTTTTTGAAGTAACTACAGTATGTAGAGCAAAACGATCTGTATCAGCAAATCCTGTTTCTAATAAGAATTTTATATGTGATGGAACTTTAACAGAGTCATAAGTAACGTATTTGTAAATCCCTTTATTTCCAGTTAAATATTCATTGACTTTTGGGTTTAGACTATACAGTTTTCCGACTACCGATACGTTATTATCAAATAATTTTTTTGCTATTTCCCTATCAACTAAAGTACCGTTTGTAAATACAACTGGTGTAATATCCTCTTTATTACAACGATCAACAAGTCTGAAAAATAGATTTTTATTTAATAATGGTTCACCCTCACCATAAAAACAAACTGACTCAACTCCTAGTTTTTTTCCTTGATCGATTAATACTTCAAGTTCATCTTGAGTAAGTAACTCTGCATCTATTCCTAGTTTTTTTAATTCTAATCGAGCTTTTTTCCCCTGTTTTGTAAAGCAGAAAGGACATTTCAAATTACAGTTCTCATTATAAGCTAAAAGTAACAGCAATAATTTTTCATTCTTTTTTGCTTCTTCTATCTTATTCTCACTAAATTCATATCCTCTTAATTTTGGAGGAACTTTGTATATCATTTTATCACTAAAGAGTGACTATATAACTATTCCAGATAAACTTTTCTACGAAATTTACAAAAAATTTAACCAATTTATATTAGAAAAACGAATGTCATACGTAATCTATAACAAGTATTTATACTTCCCCACTATTAAAAACGTATATCATACGGAGGTAAAAGAATGGAAATAAAACTAAAAGAAGAAGATAAGAAATTACTCAATTTAATTCAAGAAGAAGATGCTTGTATACCAAGAGTAACAAAACTAGCACATAAATTAGGATTACCAACTTCTACGGTTAACACAAAAATAGAGAAATTCAAGAAGTTAGGAATCATCAAAGGATTTTCAGCGATATTAGATCCGGCAAAAGTAGATAGAGGTTTAGTAGCATTTAAACTTGGACAAAAGAAATTTCATAAAGAAACAGACTTAGATGAGGTTGCAATGAAAATCGCAAAGATACCCGAAGTTCAAGAAGTTCATTTTCTAGTAGGAGAATGGGATTATCTAGTCAAGATGAGACTTAAAGACGAAAAAGAATACACACAAGTTGCGCCAAAAGTTGCAGTTTGCGTTGATGCGTGTAAAGGAATAATTGCGCCGAAATGTTTCAAGGAAACTCATAAGATTTTAGTGAAGTAAATCATAGGATTTTAGAAGCGAAAAACTCGTTTAAATTATAGTTAACTTTTTGAGGAAATCTCACTTTCCAGAGTCTGGCTACACGTTTTTCAAAAGCATCTTTCTTAATCCAAAAACTTCCTATTTCTCCAATATTATTAATAATCTCTTGTATGTCATTTGATAAAATTCTTATTCCTTCTGCCAATATTTTAAATCTAAATAATTTCGAATTTTCAGTAGAAAAACTTCCATTATTTTCTATTTCTTTAAGTGTAGAAACCTTTAATCCCAAAGATAAACAGAGATTTCTTATTTGCTCAACTAAACGCTTATCACTCATTCTTATATCAATTCCTCCATAATTTTTCCAGTCTATTGTTCCTTCATCATCAATAATTGCCAATAAGAATTGTAATTTAAATGGTTTTGATAATTCCATAATTTTCTCAACGAAAATCGGTAATTTGAAATCAGTTCGATCAAGAATCAAAGCTGCACAAGTTACTTTTCCAATAAGCGCTGGAATTGTTAATTGACCTTTATTGGAATTAACTTCTACTCCCAATATCGATTTTATTAGTTTCTGTAAAGGAGTTGTATCTTGTTGGGTCCAACGCAACATATTTGAACTCGCACACCCATCACCAGTCACATGAGATATAACTCTTAACATTAGAGGAGTAAATCGAACTGGAAATTTTATATGGAACACAGGTCCATTAGTAAAATCTTTGAATAAGTCAATATGTCTTTCTACTTCTTCCCTTGGAAGACCGATATTATCTGTAATTCTGTATAATTTATGTGTTTTCATAAAAACCTTTTCATTACGTAAGAAAAAAGAAATAGATACACCAGTGATATTACCAATATTTCTCGCAGCATTTTGAAAACTTTTAAACTTCTCCAATACTCGTCTTCTAATCTCTAGTTTAAACTCTATTGTAGTGTGGATAATTCCCTTTAGTTCCCAAGCATGGATCAGTTCTTTCATAATCTTAATAACCAATATTGTTTTGTTTATTTTATGTTTTGGAAAGAGTAAAGTTGTGATGAACAGAATAATGTCTAATCTCCAATAATTTGGCACTTAAATATCTCTAGGAACAAATAAAAAACAATTCAAATCATTCTTTTCGAAACATAAGGTCCATCATAGTTAAACCCAAGTTTTCTGTAATACTCTCTTGTTCCTATTGAACTAATGACAACGATTTTATTCCTTCCAAATTCATTTAATGCTATCTCTTCAGCTTTTTTTATTAACAATTTTCCATAACCTCTATGTTGCCATTGAAATTCTTCTGGTGAAGAACTTATAGGAACAGTAACTCCCATAACTTTCAGTTCTCTTACTAGAGCGGTGTTAGAATCTATTTCTGGTCGATGACTCTCTTCTGAAATACGCAGTCTGAGAAACCCTAAGATAATATCATTTTTTGTATCTTCAAAACTCAAAAATATTTCTTTTCCGTTAGATGCTTCGTATTCTATTCTACAGAGTTTTATGTTTTTTGTATCTGGATAAATCCCTTGTTGAACTTTAAAACCAACCTCTCTACATCTTATACAACTACAGTTGATTCCCATCTCTTTCGCTTTTTTCTGCACTAATTCTCTTACGTTTGATCTCTTACATCCAGCTTCTACTTGAGTTGCTGGAACATCTCTTCCCAATCTTTGGATTCTACAATATTTTGGAATGAATTTTTTTGCTTTGGCTAGCAATTCTATGAGTTGTTCTGTCGTATAAGGTTTGTATTTTCTTTTTTTCCACATACTGTATAACTTCGTTCCTTTGATTACTAGAGTTGGATAGATTTTCAAGTAATCAGGCCTAAAAGCTGGATTCTCGAAGACTGTTTTAAACATTTCTAGGTCTTTATCAACATCAGAACTAGGTAGGTTTGGCATTAGATGAAAATTTATCTTTAAACCCGCGTTTCTGGCAATTCTTGTAGCTTCTACAACATCGTCTATCGTATGTCCTCTGTTTATTAGTCTTAATATTTCAGGGTAAATAGACTGAACCCCTATTTCTACTCTTGTTACACCTAATCTTAACATTTCATTGACATGTTTTTCTTTACAAAAATCGGGCCTTGTTTCTATGGTTAAATTCACACATCTGTGCTTTGCAGCTTCATTCAGCCTTTGTGCCACTTCTAAACTCTCACTTTCTTTTTCGTTGAGTACATCTAGGATTCTCTTGGTGAACCATTCCTGATAGTCCTTATCTAGAGCAAGGAATGTACCACCTAGAATTATCAATTCTACCTTTGAAGAAGGATGATTCATTAATCTGTACTGGTTTAGCCTATCTTTTGTCTGTAGAAACGGGTCGTAATCATTCCTTATACCCCTCTGAATGGCAGGTTCTAGACCTGTATAAGATTGTGGCGCATTAACCCCTTTCGGGCAATAAATGCATGTTCCTGGGCAAGATGCAGGCTTTGCTACTACAGTTATTACTGAGACCCCGGATACAGTTCTGCTCGGTTTTTTCCGCACGAATTGCTCTAATTTTTTTCTTTCATCAGGCTTACAAACACTCAAGAGTTCAACTTTTGTTGGCATTTGCTTTAGATTATACTTTTTGCACTGTTTTTTGATGATTTTATTGACTTTTTCGTAGTCTAAACTCTCACTTTCTATCAATTTTTTGATTATTTCCCTACAAACTACTCCTTTTTTCATGTTTTCACTTTTTATTTATTCGTTGTAGAATAGAAATCTTTATATATTGATTTTCTATCAGATAGTAGTAACATATTTATGTATTAACCACTGATAAGTAAATAAGTGATGATATGAACGGACAAGACATCCATCGTTTGAGGTTTTATCAAGAAGAATTGTTCGACACAAAAAATAGATTATTCAGAGCTAAGAGTGTTAAACAGTTGAAGTTCTTACAAGATAGGATAAACTTCTTACAAGACAGAATAGAAGAGATACAGAACAACGGAAGATTAAGAAGGTAATTTTTTCATTAATTCACAGATTTTACAAACCTCCTGACTACTCGGTTCTCCACATTTTTTACAAAGGCCAATTTTACCTGATTTGAATTTCATTCTGATGAAAGGCATGATCTTAATCGAACTCTCATAAAGATTATATTTTATACCTGGCGACGTTTCATCTAAATTATTCAAAAAATTTCTTGTTTGCCCACGTAATGGATTATCTCCAGAATAAACGCATTTTTTAGGAAAAAATTGAATATCGTTAATCTTTGCATAGAGTTCCGATTCATTCTCAGGAATAGTTATCAAAGGTTTTATTCTCGGAACAAACTTTTCATGTTTCGTTAGCATGGGCATAGGACCTCCCCTAACCAGTCTTAACAAATCCCCCTTTAAAACATTCATTAGGATGCTTTGACATTCATCATCTAAATTGTGGCCAGTAGCAAGCTTTGTCGCATTAAGTTCTCTTGCTTTTTTATTCAGTAAGTATCTTCTCAATAATCCACAACTACCACAGTAACCAGATTTCATTTTTTTTGATAACTTATCAACTGTAATATTGAACTCTTTATCGAAAGTGAAGATATACTGTTTCACTCCGATTTTTTTGCAGAAAATTTTACTTTTTTTAATACTTTTATCTCTGTACCCCTTTATACCCTCGTCGAGTGTAATTGCAAATATTTCTATTCTAGGATTATTCTTGAAAATCTTATTCAATAAAAACAATACGTTTGCCGAATCCTTACCTCCGGAAACAGCCACAGCAATTCTATCACCATTTTCTACCAGTTTGTTAATTCTTATTGTTCTTTTCACTCTTTTCTCAATGTTTTTGATGAAATGTTTTTTGCAGTAATAGTGTCCTTCATTTCTTCGAAAATAAACTGGTTCGTCATGACAAAAAGAGCACTTCATACGATCAACTAATTCTACCCCTTTGGTATTTTCTTTAAACCCTTCCACCATTCTAATGAATCAGATTTTTTTATTAACGCAAAAATTTCTTTCGCTGATTTTGTTTTGAGGACTTTGCCAACATTATCAATCCAATCTTCAGCTTTTTTATGTCCGATGTCCAGATACTCTTTTGCCTGAATTGCACATTCTAAATAATCTGCATCTTTAGCAATCAAAGATTCTTTTGTTATATTTTCTTCAAACTCATTATGTAACCCTAAAAGTTCCTCTTGAATGTTTTTCGGCAGATCCTTAACCTGTTCTTTAAAAGCCTTTTTTTCGCCTTTTTTCCCGTCTACATATCTTACTTCAACTTTGCTCTTATCACCTATTCTGGATTCTGGCATGTCATGGGATAGGATCATTAAGACAACTTTTTCAGGATCAACATTTTCTAACTTCGATAATAGATAACCAATAAAACAAGTCCTTGAAGTATGATCAGCAACACTCTCTGGGTTTTTTACTCCAACAAACCACCATCCACTTCTTTTAACTCTTTTGAGTTGGCCGAATTCAAAAATGAGATTTAGTATGTTTTTCATACTATCGAACACCATATATTCCCTCTTTTATCATCCCATATTTTAAAGCTTTTAAAACCGACTTCATTTAAATCATTTTCTAATTCTTTTTTCGTGTATAGGTGATAAAACCTTTTGTAAGTTTTTCCATGATAATTCCAGTTAACATAAATATCAGAAAAACGCCCAGAGAAGAAACTTCTTATTAACTGCCAAACAAATTTTAGTTGCCATCTTTTCCACTCACTCATCAAAATTTTTATTCCAACTCTTTTCATTTCTTTCAATGCTTTCAACCTGATTTCTCTTGTTTCTAGATGATGCAAAGTTCTTATACAAACAATCGACAAGAATGATCCTTGCTTAAAAGGTAAATCATCTAGATTACCTACAGCTAAACTTTCATTCAACTTCTTTTTTTTTAAGAATTTCTTTGCTTCTCTTACCATACCTTTCGAAAAATCAAGACCAATACAACCGATGTTTCTTTCGAGAAATGGCAATGAGTTTCTGCAATTACCACAACCCAAATCTAAAATCGGGCCTTTGTTAATAGTTTTTGAAAAATAGATGACTTCTTCTTCTGGTTTGATATGAAAGTGAGTCCAAGAATCTGCTAGGACATTCCAAATTTCTCTTTGCGTTGGCATAAAATTACTTGTACATTTTTTTATTTTAGCGATTTAAGAAAATGTTCGATTTCTTTTAATTGAAATGGTGGAGCGAAAATAGCTAAAACTTTTGCATCAGTATCCCCAATATTTTCAAATTGTCTTTCTTCTTTCGCATCGATAACTACTAATGATAATCCTTCATTTTCAGGGTCGAATATTTTAGATTTTGTTTTTGTTATTATCTTCAACTTTCCTTTGAATGGTATCAATATTTCCTTTCCACCATCTGGTCTATCTTTATATATCATTGGAGTCTTTACACCCACTTTATATTTATCTAAAGAAATAGAGATGTGTTTATTTCTGAATATCTTCGCAAAGTTAAGATTTTCTTCTTTAAAATATTCAAAATTCTCAACTTTACTTAATTTAATTTCTTTCATACAACTCAAATAGCCCCGAGCGGATTCGAATTCAGCAGCTTTCTGAGCTTCCGCTGTCGATGGGTCCAAAGCCCATTATGCTTGACCACTACAATCCGCGAAGAATTATCTTCTCCACGGGGCTATATCGGGGCTATAAAATAGAAAGATGATTTATTATTTAAGCATTTGTTGGTTTCCTTCTTTTAGACTTTATTATCTCTTTTTTCTCTGTTATCATTCTTTCAAGTTCTTCCACTACTTTTTCTACAACATCTAAAATTTTCCATCCATTTTCTCTTGTTCTGAAAAATCCTTTTGTTGTTTTTAAAATACCAACAACTTCATACAAAACTTGTTCTTGTTTTTCTCTTATTGGCTTTACAGTCAATTTAAATTCTTCAATACTTTTTTCTCCAAACATTCTGTCGAATTTGTCTATTAAAGGCCAAGTTACATCCTTGATTTTATCTAACGTAATTCTATCGAAATTATCAAAATTGACCAACTGAACTTCTGTCAAAGAACCACCTCTTTATTATATCTCTTTTCATAAAATTTATAAAAGTTAAATCAACATTAACATGTGATAAAACATGAGAATACT